>Ga0265338_10003037_pt1 | contig 24157 bp, 19 predicted proteins | sample 42126metaG_FD_193579 | JGI IMG/M metagenome (GOLD analysis project Ga0265338, IMG submission 193579) | Rhizosphere microbial communities from Carex aquatilis grown in University of Washington, Seatle, WA, United States - 4-21-26 metaG | ecosystem: Host-associated > Plants > Roots > Rhizosphere... | reverse complement strand
AACTATAACTCCCCCCGGAGAGGATGCTGAAGGGTGCGCTCACGCTCGCCGCTCCGCTCAACGTCCCGTTCCCTGCGTTCGCCACCGTAAAACTGTTCGTCTTGCTCGTCCCGCTCAAGATCGTCCCGTACGCAATGCTCCCGGGCGTCACCTGTAGAAGAGGACCCACACCAGGAACCGTATAAGAAATTTCGGCTGAAAAATCGCTTTCCAAACCGGAAGTGCTGAGAGATGTAGCGGCAAAGTAATAGGTTGCCCCTTGCACCAAACCTGAAATCGTCGTGTTCGTCACATTTCCAACAGAAATGATGTTGGTATAGCTGTGACTGACCGAGCCATAATAAACATTGTAGCCCGCGAGATCGGCGTTAGTGACTGGATTCCAAACCAGCGTTACACTTTGAGCGCCAAAAACAGAAGAGGGCGTAGCGACCACCAGTCCGCTCAATAGAACCCCAACTAAAAAGGCACGTCTTGTTACGATCCAAACATCTACCAAGTACATCTTGGCAGCCGTCTTCGCATGATCCTTGCCAACAAAACCTTCTGAAGCGGGAGGAATCCTGATTTAGGAATGATGCCCGGCACACGCCAAAAACTTCTCTTAGCTGATTCGCTTTGATTTCAATAACTTGTATGAGTTCCGCCGTGCAAAGTTCAGAGGAGCAGTGGGGTAAACGCATTTATAATCGCGTTTACAATAAACAGATAGTCAATAAAGGCTGGAGGTTTTCAATACATGTCTGTCTTGCAAAGGAACATCCAATATCCCGCCAGAATTAAAGATGATTTACCCCAATGGCGACAGTGGAGGACATGTCTCTTCCTGCGGTCCACCTCATCAGCTCTCACCCTGAGCCGCGATTCTCCCGGATCAGGTCCGCCCACGTCGCACCGAAATACGCAATTAGCGCCCGCCTCGATTTGGACAAAGAAGCACCACAACCTCAAATGTGTGGACTCGATTTTCCGACCCGCAAGCAGGCCAATCCTCAATACATTTTTATCCGTTGATTCATCATCGAAAAACATCGTCCACCCGAATCCGGGACAAAGGCGTTCCGCCAAAAAAATCAATACCTAATAACACGTCAACTTCACGCCGAATTTCAACAATCTCTCCACGTCGGCATCCGACTTTGCTTCCGCATAAATTCGCAGGACCGGCTCGGTGCCGGAACCGCGCAGCATGAGCCACGAAGAATCCTCGGCTACAAATTTAACACCATCGAATGTCTTCATGCCGGACAGGGGCGAGCGGAGCAATTTCGCCGGCGGATCGTTTTTCAAAAATTCCATCAGCGATGTGCGTTTCTCCAGCGGATAGTGGGTATCAATCCTTCCATAACGATGTGGGCCAAATTGCTTCTCCAGCTTCGCCACAATTTTATCAACGGCCACGCGCTCGGTCGCAAGCAATTCAAGCAACATCAAACCGGCGGCGATGCCGTCGCGCTCGGGAATGTGGCCCGGGAAACCGATGCCACCGCTTTCTTCGGCGCCGAGCAGCACGTCGCCCTTGAGCATTTCTGCGCAAATATATTTGAAGCCGACGCCGGTTTCGACCAACGGCAGGTCGTAGGCCGCACACATCTTGTCCACCATTGAAGTTGTCGTGAGCGCTTTGACCACCCGTCCACTGCCCTTTCGGTTCACGACCAAATGGTGGAGCAGCAGGCAGATGATTTGGTGTGTCGTCAGCGTGTTACCGCGACCGTCCATGCCGCCCACGCGGTCGGCGTCGCCATCGGTCACGAGACAAATATCATGCGGATGCCGGCGGAGAAATTTCTGGCTGCGCGCGTAATTCTTATCAATCGGTTCGGGATTGATGCCACCGAATAACACGTCGTGCTCTGCGTTGAGTGTGGTGACTTTGCAAGTGGTGCCCACGAGCAACCGCTCGAAACAACCCGCACCGACGCCAAACAAAGCGTCGTGCGCAAAACGCAATTTTGATTTGGCAATCAGTTTGAAGTCCACGAGTCTTTTCAGCGCGGCAAAATGCGCCGGACGGACGTCGTGGACAGAAATCTGTTTGGCTTGAACCGCCTCGTCCATTCCTCGGGAACAAATGGGACTACGATCGACAAATTTTTCGACGGCCTGGCAGGTTTCTGGATCGCTTGAGCCGCCGTAGGACGATTTGAGTTTAAAGCCGTTGAAAATCGGCGGGTTGTGGCTGGCGGTAATCATCACGCCGCCAACGGCGCGTTGCGCCTTGACCGCGAATGAAACCGACGGGGTCGGCGTCGGCTCCGGCGTAAGAACAACCTGGAAACCGTTTCCGGCAAAAATTTCGGCGGCCGTTCGCGCAAACCTGTCCGAAAAAAATCTGCGGTCAAAGCCAACGACGACTTTCAGGTCGCGTCCAAAGTCTTTGGACTTCGGACTTTGGACTTCGGACTTCCAGTAGTCCGCCGTGGCCTGCGTGACGCGCGCAACATTTGTAAACGTAAAATCCTCCGCGATAACCGCGCGCCAGCCGTCCGTGCCGAATTTGATGTCCATACCCGGAGACTATAGTTTCAAATCTGCCAGCGCCGGATCGTGGGCATTGACGACCTGACGCATCTTGTTCACGGCGGCGCGCAGATTGCGCGCACGGAACAAAGTCGTCCCGCTTACAAACGTGTCCGCACCGGCGCGCGCGCATTCAGCGGCGGTTTGGAAGTTGATGCCGCCATCCACGCTGATGCGGTAGGACAATTTCCGTTCGCGCCGCCAGGCGTCAGCCTGCTGAATTTTAGGGAGGCATTCGTGGATGAATGGCTGTCCGCCAAAACCGGGATTGACGGTCATCACGAGCAGCAAATCGATCTGGTCGAGATACGGCTGTACTTCGATAATGGCGGTGGGCGGATTGATGGCCAGGCCGACTTTTTTGTTGAGCGATTTGATTTTCCAGATGAGCGGCGCAACCTGCTCGCCGAGTTCGACGTGGATGATGATTTCATCTGCACCGGCCCGGGCAAAGGGTTCCAGCAAGATTTCCGGGCACGAGCACATCAAGTGCACGTCGCAAAAAAGTTTTGTCAGCGGCCGGACCGCGCGAACGACCTCAGGCCCAAAGGAAATGTTCGGGACAAAATGGCCGTCCATGATGTCGAGATGCAACCAATCGGCGCCAGAGCGGTTGGCACGTTGGACTTCTTTGCCAAAGCTGGCATGGTTGGCCGCCAGCAACGAAGGCGCAATGATCATGTGCGGAGTTTAAGCGAAGCGCACCATGGAAGAAAAGTTGTAAGATGCCTGCCGTTCAATTTTGTTTGCCGTCGAGACAACGGCGCACCGTCATGGCCAGCATCTGCGGATGGTAAGGTTTCTGCAAAAAATTCAACTCCGGTTCCAGCTTGAAATCCTTGCCCACAATGTCGGCGCTGTAACCGCTGGTGAAAATGACTTTAAGCTTCGGCCGTTCGACCCATAATTTCTCAGCCAGTTCACGACCGTTCATGTCGTTGGGCATGACCAGATCCGTGAGCAAGAGGGCTATTTCGTCCTTGTTGCTTCGCCAGACCTCCAGGGCTTCGACGGCATCGCCCGCCGACAAAACTTTATAGCCATATTTGCCCAGTACGCGCGAGACGAGTTCGCAGACGGGCGCTTCATCCTCGACGAGCAAAATAGTCTCGCTTCCGCCACGCACGCTGATCAGGGCGGTGGGTTTTTCCCCCTCACCCGGCCCCGTCCCGGCATAAGGAAGGTAAATCCGGAACGTCGTGCCTTTTCCAACCTGACTGTCCACTTCGATCCTCCCCTGATGTTGTTTCACAATGCCGTAGGCCGTCGCCAATCCCAAACCGGTGCCTTTGCCGATTTCCTTGGTGGTGAAAAATGGCTCAAAAATTCGACGCAGATTTTCCGGCGTGATGCCCGTACCGGTGTCCGTAACACTCAAACAAACAAACTGGCCGGTATGGGCTTGAGACTGTTCCCGGTTGTGGGCTTCGCCCGGGTCCGTGATGGCAATGCGGATGGCGAGTTGGCCGCCTTTGGGCATGGCGTCGCGCGCGTTGACGGCAAGATTCAACAACACCTGTTCCAACATGCCGGCGTCGGCCCTCACCATCGGCGGCAACTGGCAATAATTCAATTGCAGCGCCACATCTTCACCCAAAAGCCGACCCAGCATGTTTGTCATGTTTCCAACCACTTTGTTCAGGTCCAGCTGTCGGGGTTGGATGAGCTGGCGACGGCTGAACGTGAGCAGTTGCCGGGTTAATCTGGCAGCGCGTTCGCTGGCCTGGACGATTTGCTCGGCCGATTTTCCTGCCGACTCGCCGAGATTGGCCGCCAGAAGCAACGAGGCATGTCCTTGAATGACAGTGAGAATATTGTTGAAATCGTGCGCGACGCCGCCCGCGAGCTGACCGATAGCTTCCATCTTTTGCGATTGTCGCAACTGTTCCTCCAGTTGCCGTTGCGTCGTCACGTCTCGAAACAGACTCAACATCAGCAGCGGCCGTTCGTGGAGCTGGATGAATGAGTCAATAATTTCCAATGTCACGGCGTTCCCATTGTGCAAAACATACTGGCGTTCGGGTTCGCGCTCGACGTTGCGAGCCAGAAAAATTTCATGGTGCCGTTCAAGTATTTTTCCCCGATCCTCGGACGCGGCGTAAATCACCGTAAAAGGCTGGCCTTCCAGTGCCTGCGCTTCCATGCCGACCAAACTGCAAAAGGCGTCATTGACGGCGACGATAATGCCTTCCTCATTAACCAGTCGCAATCCGGTCATGGAATTTTGCCAGACGGAACGGAAGAGTGTTTCCGAACTTTGCAAGGCAGCTTCGGCTTCGCGGCGTTCGGTAATGTCGCGCACATGCAATAGCAAGGCCGGCCGCCCTCCGTATTCGATGCGGCTGGCGCGAATCTCCACCGGCGTGGCCTGCCCTTCAACGGTCAGGCTTTCACCCTCGACCCGCGACCAGCTGCCGCTTGCCATTTTTTTATAATCCTCGCGGGCCTGCTCCCGGCGAGCCTCCGGAACAAGTTCGGTGAAAATGTTTTTGCCAACCAGTTGTTCCCTCGTCAGACCATGCAACAGACAGCTGGCAAGATTTACATCCAGCACGGTGCCATTCAGGTCCCCAACAAAAATGGCGTCAGGCGAATTTTCAAAGAGATCACGAAACCGTTGCTGGCTTTCCCGCAATGCTTCCTCGGCGTGAACACGTTCCAGCGCGCCGCTGCATTGATCGGCCAAGGTCTGGAGCGTTTCCAAATCTTGCTCGGTGTAGGCGCCGGACGATTGACTTTGGACGAACAAGACACCAACGACCCGCGTACCTTTGCGTATGGGCACGAGCATGGTATCAACAGTATGGCCCTTCGGGCCAGCGGTATGCACCAATTCCGCCCCCTTGCCGATGACGCGCCGGATGATGGTGTTTGCGCTTTTGGATTGGGCCGATTCGGGAATTTTCACCCGTCGCCCATCCACCGTGGTAATGTTTAGCAACGAAAACACTTCGTCCTTCTCCGCTGAATATAAATCCAGCGCGAAATCATCCCAGGCGAACAGCGCGTCGGAGGCTTCACAAATAATCGTCGCCGCTTCGGAGGCGGTGGTGGCTGAACTCAGGCGATGGCTCAGTTTGGAAAACACCTGATTGCGATGTTCGTTGCGGCGGCGTTCCGTCACATCCGTGACCATGGTCAACGCCGCAAAACGGCTGCGAAAAACCATCGGACTCCAGACCACTTCCACGTCAATGAACGTGCCGTTTTTCCGCCGGTGCTTCCAAATCCGGCCGCTTTCGGTATCGCTCCGGATAACCTCCTGTGGGTGGCCGCCTTTTTCGACCGCGCGGAGATCCGACATTTTCATCGCCAGAAATTCTTCGCGTGAATATCCGTAGTGCTGGATGGCGCTTTCATTCACTTCCAGAAACGCGAGGGTTTCAAGGTCAAAAACCCACATCGAATTAGGGTTATCCTGAAAAAGCAGGCGATATTGTTTCTCGCTTCTGCGCAATTCCTCCTCTGCACGCCAGCGGTCGGTCACATCCCGCCAATTGGTGACCAGGCCGCCGATGTCGGGGTCACTCAGACGGTTCTGGCCAACAAGTTCCAAATGGTTCCATGTCCCATCTTTTTTCTGATAACGAAATTGAACTTTTACGGTGCGGTCTGGATGTTCGATTGCCTCTTGAAGCGTTTCACGCACCGACGGCAAATCTTCCGGATGCACCTGTACAACAGAATCTTTTCCCTGCAATTCTTCCGGCTTAAAGCCCAGCACGCGTTCTATCGAAGGGCTCGCGTAGAGGAAATGTCCCTCCCGGCTTAATAGGCAAAGAATATCCAGCGTGTTTTCCGTGAGGGTGCGAAAATGCTTCTCGCGGCGGACCAATTCCGTCTCCGCCTGATGCCGTTTGGCGCGCTCACCAGCCTCCTGGACGGCCCGGCGGACCGCTGAGGCCAGCCGCTCCGGGTTCTGTTTAAGCACGTAATCGGTCGCACCCGCCTTGAGACTTTCAATCGCCGCATGTTCCCCGATGGTGCCGGAAATAAGAATGAACGGTACGTCGGCATGTTCTTTGCGAACAAATGCCAGTGCTTCCAGACCCGTGAAGCGGGGCAGCCGGAAATCCGACAGAATGACATCGAACTTCTCGCAATCCAACGCCGCTTCAAATTCTGCTCGCTCCACCACGCGTTTGACTTCGGCGTCCAGATCATCCTGCTCCAGCAGCGTCCGAACCAGCTCGGCAAAATCCGGATCGTCTTCAAGATGAAGAATGTGCAATGGCTTGTTCATTTTCCCTTCACCGTGCGGTCGCAGATTGAAATTGGGCAAACACGCAGCCTTTCCTAACAGTAAACGTGCCAAAGTAAAGCCCGGAGGAAGCGGTTTCCCGTTGACATTCAAACGCGTTTGATTAGAGTTCCCCTTTTCAAGCGAAACAAAACTCAATCTATGCCGAATACGAAGTCAGCCGAGCGACGGACGCGCGCCAACGAACGCAAGCACCAGCACAACCGCAGTGTCAAATCGCACTTGCGGCACCTGGAAAAGGATTATCGCGCCCTGCTCACCGCCGGCAATAAGGATCAGGCCGCCAAATTACTGCCCGGTCTCCACTCGGCGTTTGACAAAGCCGCCAAGGTCGGCGCGGTACCCCGCCCCACGGTCAATCGGAAAAAATCCCGCCTCGCGGCGGCTTTGCATTAAACAGTCCCGACCGCAGCCATCCCATTTTCGCCAGCCGGAATTTGAGCCCGACCGCGAGACACTCCCAACCATATTTAAGACTGCGGCGAAAATTGATCGACGACGCCCCGGCAAAATACTTGGTCGGACAACTCACCTCACCAATCGTAAACCCGTGCCAGAGAATTTGCGCGAGCATTTGGTTGTCAAAAACGAAATCATCGGAATTGTTTTCCAGGTCAAGCGTCTCCAAAACCTCGCGCGAAAAGGCGCGGTAACCGGTGTGGTATTCCGAAAGTTTCGCGCCGAGCAACACATTTTCCGCGAACGTCAGAAAACGATTTGAGACGTATTTCCACCACGGCATTCCGCCTTTCAGCGCATAACCGCCCAAAATGCGGCTGCCCAGCACGCAAGGGTGCAACCCGTTCGCGACGATCGAGGCCATCGCCGGAAGCAGCTTGGGTGTGTATTGGTAGTCCGGGTGGATCATGATTACGATGTCCGCCGCCGCCTCCAAGGCGAGGCGGTAGCACGTTTTTTGATTGCCACCGTACCCCTTGTTGACATCGTGTTCGTGGACGCGCACACCGCCAAGCGAATGCGCCACCGCTACCGTGTCATCGCGGCTGTGGTCGTCCACCAGAATGATTTCATCCACAATACCTTGCTCGCGCACCTCTGTGTACGTCTGAGGCAGCGTTTGCGCCGCATTGTAAGCCGGCATTACGACGACGATTTTTTTCCCGCGGTACATCGTGAAATTGTCCTTAGATGCTGCATGAACGCACCGTCGCTCAAAAGTAAAAAATGAAATCGGATTGAACGGCTGGGCAACCCGCGTCCATTCCGGACGCGCTTTTTAGTGGACAAATGGCGTCATTACCCTTCCAACTATGCGACCCTTTGCCACTGGCCAAAATAGCAGTGAAAAACTTATACAAATTTGGCAGGGTCGGTGTCTATTGGGTAAAACCGTGAGCGGTGAACTGGCATTCAATTGGTGTCGGCAACTTTATGAAAAAAAAGCTGCCGAACTTGTTCTTTATGGCCGGGCGCTGGGCTTGAGTCACAGCGAGGCGGAGGACGTGGTGCAGGAGACCTTTGTGGTGTTGATGCAAAAGCCGCGGATGCCCCTTCGCCCGGAGCATTACTGCGTGCGCAGTATCAGAAATCGCGCGTTGAATTACCGGCGATCGTTGTGGCGACGGCTGACGCGCGAGCTGGAAGCGCGACGATGGTTTGAGAAATCACCTTCGGAAGGGCCGGCGGAACGCGCCGCCATGCGCTGTCTGGCCGAACTGCCGCTGGAACAACGTGAAGTGATCGTCCTGAAAATCTGGCACCGATACACCTTCGAAGAAATTGGAGAGTTCCTGGAGATTTCACCGAATACGGCCTCGGGCCGGTATCGTTATGGTTTGCAGAAAATAAAACTCCAACTGGAAGGAGTGGTTTATGAAAGAGATGAACTTGATGGAGACACAGTTAAATTCCTGGCAACCGCGCCGCCCGTCGGCGGCGCTTGAACGGCGTCTTTTTGCCACGCCGCTCAACTTCATGCCCAAAATGGCATGGTTCGTGGGTTGGCTGCTGCCGGCGACCGCCTGTGCCCTGCTGACCTTCTCGGTTTTTAATTCGGGAAATGAAATTCCCGGCCGATCGTCCAGCCGGGAGCCGATGGCTGCCACGATGTTCAGCAACCAGAGTTATCTGGTGGGACTGCCGGATGGTTTTCGGAAGGGCCAAAACGATTTATCCTCCGTCACTATTGATTGGACAAATCGCAGTGGTTCCACTTCTAGTATGCCCTCTTTTCCGCGTAACCGGATGAATTGATTGTGATTTTAAAATGAGCGCTGACAAACGTAAAAATCAAAACGCCAGGCCACCATCACCACCCAAGGTTGTCCCCCGTCCCGTTGCCGCGCTGCCACCGCATGTGCCGCCGCTGTTTCGTCCGGTTGACTGGCTGGCATTGGGAATCACCGCCGTGGTGCTTTTCGTCGCGTATTTCCTGACCCTGGCACCGGACGTGACCCTCGAGGATTCCGGTGAACTGGCCACGGCGTCGTTCTACTCTGGCGTTCCGCATGCGCCGGGCTACCCCATCTGGTCAATTTACTCGTGGCTTTGGACGGTGCTCATTCCTTTCAAAAGCATTGCCTGGCGCGTTGGATTGAGTTCGGCTTTCGCCGCCGCGATGGCTTCCGGTATGCTGGCGTTTGTGGTTTCGCGGGGCAGCAGCATGATCATTGAAAGTATCGATGAGCTTCAAGGCATCACCCGCCGCTGGGAAAATGCGATTTGCCTCGTCTCAGGCATCGTCGCCGGCGGTTTGATCGGCTTCAACGGTTTCTTGTGGAGCCAGGCGGTGATCGTGGAAGTTTATCCGCTGAGCGTGGCTTCGCTGATGGGCGTGGTGATTTGCCTGTTGCGTTGGGTCTATGCGCCACATCAACACCGGTATCTTTATGGCGCTTTCTTTCTATATGGCATTTGTTTCAACAACCATCAATCGCTTCTCCCCATCGTCATGGGCATGCAGGTGCTGGCGTGGATGGCTGAACCCAGGTTGGGACGCGAATTTTTCTTTGGTAACACGGTGATTTTCCTGGTTTGCGAATTTTTCATCAAACCGGCCGTCCTCCTCCACAACTCAACCGTTTTGGTGGTTTACAATGTGATTGGCATCGCCTCAGCCCTGCTTTGGATCTGGTTGGTGATCAAAACCAAAAAGACGGCGGTTGAATTTGTCCGCGATGCGGCGATGCTCGTATTTTTGGGCTGCCTGGGCCTGCTTTTTCTCGGCATCACCGATTACCTGCCCGCTTTCAACAACGGCTCGAAGCTCTTTTTGGTCCTTATTGCCACGATTGTAGCGGGTGGGTTTTTTAGCCACTTTATCAGGAAAACCAAAACCTTTTCCAAGGAATGGCTCGTGGTTTTGGTTTGCGGCGTGGCCTGGCTGGTGGGGGCGGCATTTTATTTTTACGAACCCATCTCCTGCATGACCGATCCGCCGATGGAGTGGGCCTATCCCCGCACGGTCGACGGTTTTTTCCACGCGATTACCCGTGGCCAGTACTCGCCCATTAATCCCACCGCCGGCACGGGCACCACTGTTTTTGAAATTGTCGGAAGCTTTTTTACCATCTACGGCCTGCAACTCTGGCGTTATCTCGAAGAAATGGCCATTGAATTCAATTTGTTCTTTTTGCTGCTAGCGCTCGTGGTTTTTCTGGTCTATCGAAAGCTGAAACGGCGCGAACGGGCATGGATTATTGGAATGGTTGCCATATACATCGCCATTGGGCCATTTCTGGTCCTGCTACTCAACTTTTCCCCCGACCGGCAATCCATTGAAATCGCGCAGGTCCTTTTCACTTCCGGGCACGTGTTTATCTCCATGTCCGTCGCCTATGGTTTGACGATTATCGCCGCGTTCATGGCAACGCAATACGAAACGGTGCGTAAATGGCTGTTGGTTGGCGGAATTTGTGCCTTGGACTTTGCGTTGTTTACGGCGGCAGCAAACTGTCAAACGCTTATCGGAAATCTGCCCGATGAAATTGCCGCACGCTTCGGATTCCTGAAAATGGTGTGCTGGATTCTCGCCGTCGTCACGATCCTGATCCTTCGGAAAAATGGATTGCAGAACGACCGTTTGCTGTCCTTCGGACTTCCGGGTTTGTTTGTCCTGTGTTCGTTCGGATTGACCCTCGCCACTGTTTTTCAAGATCAACTTAACCTGAACGGCCTTTCCAGTTTCTGCCATAACCTGGCCCAGGCTTTTGATCCGGATCAATATGGCCTCCCGATCTATGCGGGTCTGATTCTTTCGGGAATGGGTCTGATTTTTCTTTGTTCGGTCTGGGTCTTTCGTAAAAAAATGCCGCTCGGCATCGCGCTCGCCGTTTTCGCCGCGATCCCCAGCTATTCCGTGCTGATGCACTGGTCCGACAATGAGCAACGGAACCACTGGTTCGGCTACTGGTTTGGACATGACATGTTCACCCCGCCCTATGGTATTTACCCGGAAATGGACCGGAACACGATTTTGTTCGGCGGCACCGATCCCGGACGCTTTGTTCCCACTTACATGATCTTCTGCGAAAGCTTCGTGCCGCCAGGTTGCAAGCCGATGGACCCGAATTTTGACCGCCGCGACGTCTATCTGATCACGCAAAACGCGCTCGCCGATGGCACCTATTTGCAGTATCTTCGCGCCCAATACTTCCGCAGCGCGCAAATCGACCCGCCGTTCTTTCAGGAACTGCTGCGTGGTCCTGAGGAGCAAAAGGAAGCTTATACCACCAATATCCTGGCGCGCCTCGCTTATTGGACCCTGGACAAACCGCTGGCCAGCCGTGGCGCCACAATCGAAGCGCGCTGGCGCAAGGAAGGCGTGTATCCACACAGCGAAATTTACATACCTTCATCGGATGATTTGCAGAATTCCTTCGCCGAATACACCCAGGACGTGTCAACCCGGGCACAACTTAATCAGCTCCTGCCGGGCGAAGTCGTGACCCCGGTGACCAACGCGAATGGCCAGGTCAGCGTCCAGGTGGCCGGCCAGGTAGCGGTGATGAAAATCAACGGCTTGTTGTGCAAGGTCATCTTTGACCACAACCCCACCAATGAGTTTTACATTGAGGAAAGTTTCCCGCTCGATTGGATGTACCCCCATGAAACACCCTTCGGCGTCATCATGAAAATCAACCGGGATGTGGTGCCGTCGTACTCCGCGGACGTTTTCAAAAAAGATCACGAGTTTTGGAGCAAATACTCCGGGCGGCTCATCGGAAACTGGATGACCTACGATACCAGCGTCAAACAAATCGCCGACTTCGTGGAAAAGGTCTATATCCATCGTAATTTCAGCGGCTTCACCGGCAGCCGCAAATTCATCCGCGATGACGACGCGCAAAAGGCGTTCTCCAAACTCCGCAGTTCCATCGCCGGCCTTTACGCGTGGCGCCTGGGGGTGTTGAGTGGAGTGCCCACGCCGCCCGAGTATTTGCCTAAGAATGAAACCGAACGGCAGGAGTTAATCCGGGAGGCGGATTTCTCCTTTAAACAGGCGTTTGCCTTTTGTCCCTTCAGCCCGGAAGCGGTTTTTCGTTACATCAACTTTTTGGTCACGCTGAACCGCATTGATGACGCCATTATTGCGGCACAAACCTGCCTTGATTTCGACCCTTACAATGGCCAGGTCGCCGGCCTGGTCAAACAATTGGAAGACATGAAGAAACAGTCCGCCGGACGGACGCAGCTCGAATCGGAAGTGCAGCGCATGGAAAACGAGGCGCGCACGAACCCAACCAATTTCCAAAACATCTTCAACCTCGCCAGCCTCTATTTTCAAATGCGGCAAACCGATCGCGTTGGCGAACTGTTCGACCAGGCCTTGGCCAACCCGCACCTTGCGCCAAACGATATTGCCGTCATCATCCAGTATTATGCGCAAACGGGCAATCTCCACAAACTCGAAGGCGCACTTGAAAAGCTGGTTGCCCTCGCTCCCGCCGAGCCTGAACCGTGGTACGACCTCGCCGCCATTAAAATTGTGCTCGGCAAAACCAATGAATCCCTTCAAGACCTGCGCACCTCGCTCGATCTCAGCGCCAAACGCCTTAAACAAAATCCCAAGGCGCGCGACCTGCTGGCCGAGGTCCGCAAAGACCAACGCTTCGACCCGCTGCGCAACTTGCCGGAATTCCAGAAAATTGTTCCGCCCAATTAGCCGGCTTGGAAATCCAGGCCGCAGGCCCCAGCCATGGTGCAAACCCGTGTGCCCATCGTGGCACATCCCAGTTGCCGGGTGCCGGCCAATGGGTTAGTTTGATGGCTTCCGAACGACTTTTGTACCAGCGAAACAGCATGAAGAAGGCAGATTCACACGCCCAGAAGGCAGAAACGGTTCCCGCCGCTTCCGGCGCGCCGGACGTTGCCGCACCGGCAGCCGAAATCACGCCGGAGCAATTGGCCGAACTCAAGGCGCGCGCGGCCAAGGCCGACGAACATTGGGATCGCCTGTTGCGCACCGCCGCCGATTTTGAAAATTTCAAGAAGCGCGCCGCGCGCGAGCGCCACGAAGCCGCGCAATCGGCCACCGCGGCATTGATTCACAAACTGTTGCCGGTGCTCGATCACTTTGAAATGGCGCAGGCCGCCGCCCAGAACGCGCAGGCCCCGCAAAGCGGGATGGCGGCGTTGCAGGACGGCATCGCCATGATTCAGCAGCAACTGAAAAGCATTCTTACCGAAACCGGCCTCGAAGAAGTGGATGCGAACAGCCAGACATTTGACCCAACGTTGCACGAGGCCGTTTCGCAATTGGAAACCGCCGACGCCCCCGAGGGTCAGGTGGTCCAACAAATCCGCAAGGGCTATAAGATACGCGATCGTTTGTTGCGGCCCGCGACCGTGGTCGTGGCCAAAAAACCCGCCACCCCTCCCGCCGCCTGAGCCATGGCCAAGCGCGATTACTATGAAGTGCTGGGCGTTGATCGCAACGCCAGCGAAGACGAAATCAAGAAGGCCTACCGCAAGCTGGCCGTGAAACTTCATCCGGACAAAAATCCGGGGGACAAATCCGCCGAGGAAAAATTCAAGGAAATTGGCGAGGCTTACGAAGCCCTGAGCGACCCGCAAAAGCGCGCGGCCTACGATCAATACGGTCACGCGGCATTCGACCCCCGCGCCCGCGCCGGCCGCGGAGGAGGTTTTTATGGCGGCGGTTTTCACGACCCGTTCGAAATTTTTCGAGAGGTCTTCAGCGGCAGCAGCATTTTCGAGGAATTTTTTGGCGGCCGGCACGACCCCTCGCAACCGCAACGCGGTGATGACTTGCGCTATGATATGGAAATCACCCTCGAGGAGGCGGCGCTCGGTTGTGAGAAGAAAATTTCCATCTCCAAGTCCGTTCGATGCGAGATTTGCGATGGTTCCGGCATGGAACACGGTTCCAAGGCGCACGTCTGCCCGACCTGCGGGGGACATGGCGTGGTGCTCACGTCGCGTGGTTTCATCAGCCTGAGGCAAACCTGCCCGCATTGCAAAGGCTCCGGACGGATTGTGGAAAAACCGTGCAAAACCTGTCACGGTGACGGCCGGCATGAACTCGATTCTGAAATCAAATTACGCATCCCGCCGGGCGTGGACACCGGGTCGCGACTGCGCTCGACGGGCAATGGCGAAGCCGGTTTTCGCGGCGGGCCGGCGGGTGATCTCTACGTTATCTTGCATGTCAAACCGCACGAATTTTTCCAGCGTGACGGTGACGATTTGGTCTGCGAAGCCCCGGTGAGTTTCGTCCAGGCGGCGCTCGGCGCAGAAATTGAAGTCCCGACGATTGACGGCAAAGTAATGGTTAAAATGCCCGCCGGCACGCAATCGGGCGCTGCGTTTCGCGTCAAAGGCAAAGGTGTGAAAAATTTGCAGGGTTATGGCCATGGCGATTTGCACGTCCGCATCCAAGTGGAAGTGCCCACCCATCTGAATGCGGAACAAAAGGTAAAGTTGCGTGAATTCGCCGCGTTGGGCGGCGAAGACGCCAACCAAGGCATCCTGGAAAAGGCCAAAAAACTGTTTCGATAAATTTATGATTTGCGATTGACGCGGTCCGACGCAGTTTGACGGGCAAATCATAAATCATAAATCATAAATCATAAATGTCTACGCCCCGTTTTTATCTGTCGGCCGAACGCTGCAGTGACGTCATACTTCAACTTGATGAACGCGAGGAACACCATGCGTTGCACGTGCTCCGTGTGAAACGTGGCGAACCGGTGGTCGTGCTTGACGGCGCCGGTCATGAATTCCTCTGTGAAGTTGCCGATGCCTCGCGTGATGCAGTAACGCTGCACGTAACAAATAAAACTTTCGTTTCGCCCCTGCCCTGCCAAATCACGCTGTTGCAGGCCGTGCCCAAGGGGAAGATTATTGAGTCCATCATCCAAAAAGCCGTTGAGCTCGGCGCGCAGCGCATCGTGCCGCTGCTGACTGACCGCGTCGTGACCCGGCTCAGCGAGAAGGACAGAACAATCAAACGGGACAAATGGCAACTGGTCGCCATCGAAGCTATCAAACAATGCGGGGCGGCGTGGCTGCCGAAAATTGAAACGCCGATGACCCCCGCGCAATTCCTCGCGCAGAAGGAAATATTTGACCTGTCCCTCGTCGGCTCACTTCAAACCGACCGTCGCCATCCCCGTGAATGTTTTCAGGAATTCAAGGCGCAGCACGGGCATTTGCCGCAAAGCATCGGTATTTGGATTGGGCCGGAAGGTGACTTCGAGCTCGATGAGTTGAAGGCCATCCAGGCCGCCGGCGCGCTGCCGATTTCGCTGGGCCAGCTGGTGTTGCGGGTTGAGACTGCGGCCATCTATAGCCTTTCGATCCTTAACTACGAGCTGCAATCGGCCCTTTGAATTGAATCAAAGCGCGAAAGGCGCGGCCGAGATGTTCCGGATGAGTGAGGGTCTGAAACTGGCATGTGCGGGCAGTGTTCCATCCGTCTTCGCTTCCGCCTCCGTCAGACTTCGACGAGACAAAGGGCTTCGACGCGACAAGTTCGCCAAAGGATTTGTCTTTCGCAGCCTGATCCAAAATCCGTGTCAGAAATTGCGCCTGGGTCGAGAAGCTTTCCGTCTTCAGACCGGCGGACTCGCCCACGGTTTGGATCGCTGAAAAATTGACGTGCGCGGTGATGTCTTGCTCGCCGGGATTGGCGAGAATGTCGTCGGCAACGTGGTGGCGAAAATAGGCGCGCAGCGTGCCGTGTGGGCGGCCGGGCGAAAATAACTCATCAGCGCCAAGACCGTAATCCATCGTCAACAATCGTCCCCGTTCCAAAACCCCGGCGGCTTCGCGCCACCAGTTCTGCGCGGCGGGAGAAATTTCGATGGTGTAACCGTCAGGAAGAACATCCAAAAGTGAAGATGGAAGATGGAAAATTGAGGATGGAGGATTTTCAAACGTGCCCCTCGCCCCGGCCCTCTCCCCGCTTTGCGGGGCGAGGGAGTCAGGACAACGCGCCCAAACGAAGTTTTCCCCTTCGAGGGCTACGCCCCATTCAAACCAAATTCTGGCGGCGGCATCCCAGCCGAAACGCTGCACCGGCATGGCATCCAGAAGTTCGTTGGAAAAAATGACACCGTTAATTTTTGCGGTTGTGGTTTTGGATTTCAATCCTTCGAAACTGGCAAACCATTCCACTCGCGGCGCATATTTTTCCAGTTTTTCCCTCTGCCACGCCTGCCGGCGAACCGACGGCTCGATAATACCGTATCCGATTTGCCCAAACAATTCCGGGCGGTTGAGTTGCAGCCAGTTCAAAATGTCCTTCGCCAGAGTTCCATCATGCGCGCCGGCTTCAACAATCCTGACTTCCGGCTTCTGCTTTCCGACTTCTGCTTCCAGCCAGGCAGCAAATTGGAAGGCGAGCAGTTGTCCGAAGAGTTCACCAACGCTGACACTGGTAAAAAAATCGCCGCGCCGCCCGGGATTGTCTTTTTTTGTTTCGTAATATCCATAATCTGGACAATAGAGAGCGAGCTCCATGAACCGCGCAAAAGGCAAAACGCCGTCCATGACAATTTCCCGCCGGATAAGTTCAATAAGCGGTCGCATTTCGTATACTTGGCGCGGCTCTAGCTAGATTGCGCACAAGAGAAAAGAATTTATGGCCAAAATCGATGCGTTTTTCAACCTGATGTTTGAACAGAAGGCATCCGACCTGCACATGTCTTCCGGCAACCCGCCCATGTTGCGTATCAACGGCGAACTTCAGCGCGTGGATTATCCACCGCTTGAAAACGATACGCTCAAGACCATGCTCTATGAAATCGCGGCGGATTACAAAATTAAACAATTCGAAGAAACCGGCGACGTGGACTTCGGTTACGAAATCCCGAACGTCTCACGCTTCCGCGTAAACTTTTTCAATGAGAAGAACGGCGTCGGCGCCGTGTTCCGCCAGATTCCCAGTCGCGTCCTGTCCTTTGAAGATTTTGACAAGATCGAGGCGCCGTTGCCGCCCGTGCTTAAAAAATTTTCCATGCTGAACCGCGGCCTGATCCTAGTCACCGGCCCGACCGGTTCCGGCAAATCCACGACGCTGGCGGCGATGATGGATTACTGCAATACCAATCGCAAGGATCACATCATCACCCTGGAGGACCCGATTGAATTTGTCCACGAAAGCAAAAACTGCCTCGTCAACCATCGGGAAATCGGCATTCACACCAAATCCTTTGCGTCGGGACTACGCGGGGCGTTGCGCGAAGACCCGGACATCATCCTCGTCGGCGAAATGCGCGACCTGGAAACCATCGAGCTGGCCATCACCGCCGCGGCGACCGGCCACTTGGTGTTCGGCACCTTGCACACGCAAAGCGCCGCCAAAACGGTGGATCGCGTCATTGACGTCTTCCCGGCGGAGCAGCAAAACAAAATTCGCCAGACGCTTTCCGAGGCATTGAAGGGCGTTGTGGCGCAAACCCTGTTCAAACGCACGGACAAAAAAGGCCGAATTGCGGCATTTGAGATTTTGGTTTTCAACACCGCGGTTGCCAACCTTGTACGCGAGGGCAAGACACATCAAATCAACGGCATGATTCAGGTGGGCAAAAAGATCGGCAATCAGCCGTTGGATGACCACATCATGGAGCACTTGCGCATGAAACGTATTTCGCCTGAGCAGGCCTACGAGAAAGCGCTGGACCGGAAGAAATTCCGTCCGCTGCTGGCACATCCTCCAGAAGACGATGATGCCATGTAATTATGCGACGCGCCGAACTGGACCAAATGCTGGCCGCCATGCTGGCCTCCCAGCCGGAAGTGTCGGACTTGCTGTTCACGGCGGACCGCCCGCCACAGGTTGAAGCCTATGGCGAACTCAAACCGGTGGTGCTCGACCCGCCGATTGACAAGCTCACTCCCTTCCAGGTTGAGACCATTGCCCTGAATATCATCGGCGACAACCTCTGGCATATTGAGGATTTGCTGCGACATGGTTCCTGCGACGCTTCCTACACCCTCTCGGACCAGGCGCGCTTCCGCGTCAACATTTTCTCGCAACGCGGAAACTTTTCGATCGTTTGCCGCCAGTTGAATGCAGTGATTCCGACACTGGAACAATTAAAGTTTGCGGATATTTTCAAGGATATTCCAAAGGAAAAAACCGGTCTGGTGCTGGTCACCGGCGCAACGGGTTCCGGCAAATCCACAACCCTGGCCGCCATTCTCAACGAGGTCAACCGTGCCAAACCTGTTCACATCGTCACCCTGGAAGACCCGGTCGAATATGTCCACAAACATGAGAAAGCGACTTTTAATCAACGCGAGTTGGGTATTGATTTCGACAGCTATGCCAACGGCTTGCGAGCCGCGTTGCGTCAGGCACCCAAGGTCATTCTCGTCGGTGAAATGCGCGATCAGGAAACCGTTAAAATCGCCTTAAGCGCCGCGGAAACCGGCCATTTGGTGCTCAGCACGCTCCACACCATCAACGCCGGTGAAACCGTCAACCGCATCCTCGGCATGTTTGCTCCCGAGGAGCAGGAACAAATTCGCATCCGCCTGGCCGATTCATTGCGCTGGGTGGTCAGCCAGCGGCTGGTGCCCAAAATCGGCGGCGGGCGGGCCGCGGTTGTCGAATTAATGGGTTCCAATCTGCGTACCAAGGAAGCGATTCGCCTCGGCGAAAGCGAAGGCAAGACTTTTTACGAAATTATTGAGGCCAGCACTCCTTTCGGCTGGCGCACCTTTGACCAGGCCTGTCTGGAAGCCTTCGAGCGGGGTCTGATCAGCGACGAAACCGCCCTGCTCTATTGCACCAAGCGCAGCGTGGTGACCCGCGGCATTGACGGCATCAAGAAAGTCCGCGGAGACATGAGCTCCACGGCGGGCATGCTGCGCATGAAAACACATGAAAACTCAGCACCCCCGGTGCTTAGAATAAAATGACCTATGGCCGGCTCTTTTGATTTCATCAGCACGGAAGACAAACCCGCTTTGATTGCCTTTTCCACGCCGGAATGGCTGGAGACCGCCAAGGTCGCCCTGACCGAGATGGGCTATAAAGTCCACACGGCCGCCACACACAGCGATTTCCTGGTGCGCTTCACCCAGGTGCGCTATCAGGTGGTCGTCATCGAGGAATTGTTCGGCGCGAACACCATTGAAGAAAACCTCACCTTGCAGGCCCTGCAAAGCATGCCCGTCAATCAGCGCCGTCATGCCACCACCATTTTGCTCGGCAATTCGTTCCAAACGTTCATGCCCATGGAAGCCTTCAAGCACAGCGTGAACGCCGTGATCAATAGTTCCGAAATGTTCCTGCTCAAACAGCTCGTGGAAAAGTCCGTGGCCGACAATGCGCTCTTCCTCTACAGCTTCCGCGAGGTCCAGAATCGCCTGTACGCCACCGGCAATCGCTTGTGATACCCGCGGGGGTTTGATAATTTCCCGCCGCATCGTTCATGACTCGCCTCGACCAAGCTCTGGTTGATCGCGGCCTTTGCGAAAGCCGCGAACGCGCCAAACGCGCCATCCTCGCCGGACAGGTCCGCGTCAACACCCAGCGCGCACTTAAACCCAGCGACCCCGTTCAGCCGGATGATGCCCTCGCTCTGAAAGCCGGTGAAAAATACGTCAGCCGCGGCGGCCACAAACTCGAACACGCCCTGCGGCATTTTAAAGTGGACGTTGCCGGACTCGTCGCCCTCGACCTCGGCGCGTCCACAGGCGGTTTCACCGACTGCCTGCTCCAGCACGGCGCCGCGAAAGTCTTTGCCGTGGACGTCGGCCAGGGCCAGCTCGCCTGGAAACTCCGCCAGGATCGCCGCGTCGGGGTCATGGAAAAAACCAACGCGCGCCATCTGACCCCCGCTCAATTTCCCCGACCGTTCATCCCCGCCGATCTGGCGGTGATTGATTGCTCGTTTATTTCATTGCGAAAAATCCTGCCCGCTGTGATTGCTTTATTGAAGCCAAACGGCAGAATGATTGCGCTCGTCAAACCGCAATTTGAAGCGGGCAAAGCCGAGGCCGACAAGGGCCGCGGGGTCATCAAAGACCCGGCGGTGCATGAGCGGGTACTGAATGAACTGCGCGAATTTGCCGCCGCGCAGCCCGGTTTAAACTGGCGTGACGTTGTCGAATCACCGTTGCTCGGCCCCGCCGGCAACAAGGAATTTTTGGTGCTGATTGAAAAAACGAGCTGACAAAATCAAGCGCGTCGGTCTGATTGGTAATTCGGAAAAGGCCGCCTGCGCCGATATCGTCCGGAAGGCCGCGCGCTTGATTGCCCGCGCCGGACGCAAGGCGATCATTAATCCCGACACCGCCGCGCTGGCGCGGGAGGTGGATTTGTTACTCGTCTTCGGCGGCGACGGCACCATGTTGCGCGCCGCGCGCGATATCACCGGTTCGCCCACTCCCCTGCTTGGCATCAACATCGGCGGGCTTGGCTTTCTCACCGCCGTGCCGTCGGACGAACTGCCCCGGGCGCTGAACCATGTCTGGAAGGGTGAATTCAAATATGAATCCCGCGCCCTGATTGAAGTCAGCGGGCGTTGCAACGGCCAATCGGTTTGTGAAATGGCGCTGAACGACATTGTCGTCGGTCGCGGCGCCGTTTCGCGCCTCATCGGATTGGACGTAAGCGTGGACGGCGAACTCGTCACGCACTATCGCTGCGATGGCCTCATCATCAGTTCACCGACGGGTTCCACGGCTTATTCATTGTCGGCGGGCGGCGCCGTGGTTTTCCCGACGGCGGACGTGTTCGTACTCACACCGATTTGCCCGCACGCGCTCTCCAACCGCCCCATCATTTTGCCGCTGGCCTCGGTCATTCGTGTCCAGGCCATCAACCCGCTGCCTTCGACGATGTTGAGCGTGGACGGCCAGGTGGTCGCTGAACTCGACGCCGGCGACGCCGTGACGATTCGCCGCGGCCGCCGCGCCGTTCGTTTGATGCATCTGGCCGACAGCTCTTTTCTGGAAACCTTGCGCCGTAAACTGCAATGGCGCGGCGCGTATGTTTGAAATGAAGGAAGAATTAAGAATGAAGCATGAAGAAACTTTCAGAAAGTTTCGCCGAATCCTTTTCCCTTCGGCATTCTGCATTCCGCCTTCCACATTCTAAAAAATGGTTCGACTTAAAGACATTGCCCAATATGCCGGCGTTTCCGTGATGACCGTCTCGAAAGCGTTGCGCAACGAACCGGATGTTTCCGCCGCGACCAAGGCGCGCATCAAACAATTGGCACAGCAAATGGGCTACGTGCCCGATTCCACCGCGCAGGGCTTGCGCACCCGCACCACCAAGCTGTTCGGCCTCGTCATCCCCTCCATCACCAATCCCATTTTCGCGCGCATCGTTTTTGCCATCGAAGAACGCGCCCACGAACTTGGCTATGACATCCTGCTCGCGCACACGCACAACCTGCCGGCGCGTGAGGAAACCTGCATCCGGCGCCTGATGTCGCGGCGCGTGGACGGATTTTTTATTTCGCCGGTCTATCGTTTCGAAGCCGACGCGCGGATTTATGTGGAACTGGCGGCGCGCAAAACTCCGACGGTTTTGCTCGGCTCGCCGGCACCGTTTTGCAAATCGTTTCCCAGTGTGGAAATCGAGGAACTCACGGCCAGTGAAAACGCCACGCAACATTTGTTGAAACTCGGCCACAAGCGCATCGCCTACTTCACGGGCCCGCAATCCGCACCCTGGGCGCATGAACGGTTTGAAGGCTACCGCCGCGCACTGCGCGAAGCCGGATTGGACGTGGACGACCGGCTGGTGTTTCAGGCGGGCAGCACGATTGAAGACGGCACCAAGGCCGCATTGCAAATGCTCAACGAATCCTGCAACGCCACCGCCGTGCAAGCGGTCAACGACCTCGTGGCCATCGGTTGTGCGGAAGCTTTGATGTCACAAGGCCTGCGGATTCCTGAGGATTTTTCCCTGGTGGGCTTTGGCAATGTGCTGACGGCGGAATATTTTCGTGTGCCGCTGACCACGGTCCGCCAACCTAAATTCCGTCTCGCCATGGCGGCCATGGACATGATGACCAGCCTGCTGCGCGGCCAACCGGTGGAAACCAAACGTTTGTCCGCCGAACTCATCGAACGCAAAAGCACCGCCCCGCCGAAAACTGCCGCCCACGCAGCCGCAGCCGAACCGAAGAGCCAGGAATAAACACAGTTAAACCAGTGGCAGCGGCTCGAATTGTCGACCGAGTATTGGTGCGCTCTTCGTCTTGAGCCAGTTTTCCAGCACGCCGGCATAGACACTGCGGAAGTCCACGGTGTATTTGATGTCGCCCTCGAACAAATCCTGCGGCGCCAGGCTTGGATAACGCCCCAGCAGCCCCGCCTTCACCTTGTCGCCGATGACAAACAGCGGGGCCGCCGCGCCGTGGTCGGTGCCGCCACTGGCGTTTTCGGTGACGCGCCGGCCGAACTCGCTGAAGGTTATCACCAGCACACGCTGTAAATTGCCCTGCGCCTTCAAGTCACCCACGAAGGCATTGACGGCGTCGCCCAATTCCTTGAGCAACCGGTCCTGCGTACCAGCCTGATTGGCGTGGGTGTCGTAACCGCCCTGCGAAACGTAATAAACCCGAGTCGGCAGGCCGCCGGCAATGAGCTGCGCGACGAGTTTGAGGTTCTCGCCAAGCCTGGTCGCAGGATATGACGCCGGGTTCTTTACGCGTGCGACAATGGCGCGGATTTTGTCCGAACTGAGCTGTGCGTCCAGCGCCGTCCGTTCGATAAAATGCAGCACGGAACCGCCCGGTTGCGGCATGCCGGTGGCCAGCGCGCCAATGCTGCCGCCGGAATTCACGTCGGGCCCGGCGTCCGGTATTTCGTTTATTCTTTCGTAGGACTCCTCCAGTAAATCCACCTGGCCGGGTTTGAAACGCCCGGGCGACATGAACCGGTAGCTTTGCGGATTGGCGAGGCTGATGCCGGTGGGAGTTTGGGCATAAAAGGATTGCGGTGTCTGACCACCGATGTCCACGCCCACCGTCGGGTCGCAACCGGCACAGGCGTTGTCGAAATACCGCCCGAGCCAGCCGTATTTCTCCACCTTGTCCGCGTCGCTGGCGGTCTGCCAGATTTCCGTTGAGCGGAAATGCGAGCGGTTCGGATTGGGATAGCCGACGCCCTGCACGACGGCCAGATGCCCGGCGTCATAAAGATTCTTGAAACCGGTCAACGCGTTGTGAAATCCGATTTCGCCGTTCAGGCTCAAAACCTGTTGGGCCGCGAGGCCGAGTTTCGGGCGGGCGTTCCGGTAATAATCGTTCGCGTAGGGCACAACGGTGTTGATGCCGTCGTTGCCGCCGGCCATTTGCAGCATCACCAGGATCGTGGCGTCTTTGCCGGTGACAATTTGTGTGGCGGAATCGGCGGCGTTGCTGTGCAACGCGGCAAAGGTGTCGGCGAGAAATGCTGGCACCGTCCACGTCAATGCGCTACCCAGCACGGTAGTGCGCAAAAACTGGCGGCGCGTTTGGAGTGTAATCTCGTTTTTCATATTTTTCTTTCGGTAGGGACAGCGCGCCGAGCTGTCCGGACGCCGCAGCGCGGCGTCCCTACCTTTCATGTCACTTGATATTCCGGCGTGCACATCACCAGGTGGATGGCCGCGCGAATATCGGCTTCATTCAATTTGCCTCGCGCATTGAGAAAATCACCCAACGCCTTTGCCTGGTCACCCTTGAGCGCCGATTGCAACAACCGGTGTTGCAACGCGGCCACCAGCCGGTTCTTGTTAGTGCGTTCATCCGGTGTAAGGATTTTGTCCACGTCCACTCCGCCGATGTGGACCCGCTTCCCTTCGACTTCCGACTGGTTGCTGGCCATCGGAGTCATTTGCTGCATGGCCGCCAAACGCGCCCTGGGCACATCCGCGCCTTGTAAGAGGACGGCCGCGGTGTTGTAGCGGTCCAGCAGCGTAGTGGTGGTAATCCAGGA
>Ga0265338_10003036_pt1 | contig 24163 bp, 23 predicted proteins | sample 42126metaG_FD_193579 | JGI IMG/M metagenome (GOLD analysis project Ga0265338, IMG submission 193579) | Rhizosphere microbial communities from Carex aquatilis grown in University of Washington, Seatle, WA, United States - 4-21-26 metaG | ecosystem: Host-associated > Plants > Roots > Rhizosphere... | reverse complement strand
GCCGCTTTACAGCGGCTGCCATCTTTTGTAGTGTAGTCATTAGAGAAACGACCTTTCTGTTTTAGTGTTTGCAACCAAAACTGTAGGTCGTTTTTCTTTAGCGGTCAAAAAAGTGAGTGTGGGTCAGTTCCTTCAGCGTGGCTCCTGGTGTCTAAGGTATACTAATGTATATGCGTATTCGCAGGCAGTATAGCCCCCGCGAACGGATTGCCCTCAGTCTTGTTGGCCTAACCGTTGTGAGTGGGTTCTTTTTTGTAGTAGGCGTCTTCGATAACCGGAGTCTTGAATTCGGGTATCTTATCTGGAATTTATTCCTTGCGTGGACACCGCTGGTGCTTGTGTGGTTTTTGTTGCGTAGCCTGCGGAAGCACTCGTGGAGCGATTGGGAACCGCTCGGTCTCACGTTCATTTGGATGTTACTGCTTCCCAATAGTTTTTATATGATTAGCGACTTCATGCACGTACAGCAGGCACCGCCGAGTGCACTTGTTTTTGATGTCGTGATGTTCACGTCATTTATTTTTACGGGCGTACTACTGGGGTTTAGCAGTCTTTATACCGTACACATGGAGTTGCGCAAACGCCTTGCGAAACGTCAGGCTAATATATGGATTGGTGTCATACTGCTGCTCTGCAGCTATGCGATATATCTCGGGCGCGAGTTGCGCTGGAATAGCTGGTCGGTGTTAACGAATCCGGCAGGTATTTTGTTTGATGTGTCAGACCACCTGATACACCCGTTGCAGAGTGGTGATATGTACACGATTACCGCGAGTTTCTTTATCCTGATAGGGGGGTTATATATTACCGGTTGGCAACTTGCTGAAGCAGTACGCAAGATCTCGTGATGAGTACTTGCTTCGTGTGCTGACGTTGGGAATTGGTAGTGTTTGCGGTCCGCTCATAATGCGGTAAGGTGTAGGTACCGGGCTGAAAAGCATCGGATCACACAGTGTGAGGGATCACAGTATGCACCTTCCAATCTTCTTGCTGACCAGATTCACTATGGACCGGATCGGGACCGATCCAAGCTCACTTATCGCAGTCGTTACGGCGATTGCGTGGCTAATTGTCCTCGCCATGTTCTTGGGCGGGATAATTCGTGCGCGGTGGGTTACCCCGTACGTCATCACCGTCGTCGTCGCGCTTTATATGGCGACAGGGGTTGTCAGCTATCGGCTGTCAACCACGGCACCGTTTATGCAACCGATTAGCGCATTCTGGCTTGCGGCGGCATTCATGATGGTCATTTTCGTAGGGACCGTGTGGTTCCTGGTCGACGGCATGAGCACCATGGCTGCCTACGGACGCACGCTCTTCTCGGCGTACGCCCTCACCCCGCTGGGGTTGGGCATCAATCTGGTCGTAAGCGCGTACCTGGCTGTCGACATGGCTCATGATGGCCTGACAACTGGGAACAGCAACACGATCTGGATGTCGACTACGGCGAATGATCTACTGTACCTCGGGTGGGGGTTCGTCGTCGGGTATGTCGTATACGGCGCAGATATCGCATGCACGCTGTATGCCTCGCGCTACGTCAAGCGTGTATGGGGGCTACGACATAAGGTGGTGCTACCGCACCTTCACTGGCGTCGACCTGCAGGAAGGCATGCTGCTGGTACTCGTTGAGTCAAGAAGGTGCTGGTGGGCCATTGAGCGGCTATGCTGACGAAGGCCTGGTCGGGGGCGGTTTCAAAGATAGACTACCCCCGGCCGAGGACCTTGTGTGGCGTTTGCTATGCATCCCCACACTGTGCGTTCGTTATATGTAGAGGATCGGGGCTTTTCTAAAAAATGTTCAGGTAGGAGCCTCGACGCTTCCTGGCGAAGGTTCACTAATTTCAATCTGTTATACTACCAACGATGAAACAAGAGTTACTACAATGTATCACTGCAGCTGTGCATGATGTGTTCAATATGGATGTGGACGTTGAGTTGACACGTCCTGATGAACAATTTGGTGACTATGCAACGAATGTCGCGCTCAAGCTCGCAAAACAAGTAGGCAAAAATCCCCGTGAGGTTGCTGAAGCACTTCGTGACGCGATTGCTAATAATGAGCGGGTCAATAGTGTAGAAATTGCAGGTCCAGGCTTCCTGAATATAACGGTTATCGAGGACATGCTTACCGCAACCATCGCAGCCGGGCGGAGCCGTTCATATGACGGCAAGACCGTTGTTACTGAGTACTCGGATCCGAATCCTTTCAAAGTGCTGCATGTCGGCCACCTATATACCAGTACGGTCGGTGACGTTATCTCGAATCTGTTTGAAGCTGCTGGTGCAACCGTTCATCGTACGAATTTCGGCGGTGACGTTGGGCTGCATGTCGGTAAAACAATGTGGGCAATTCTTCGTGAGCTCAACGGCGAGAACCCTGAGGGGCTTGCTGTAATTTCGGAAGCCGAACGATCTGAATGGATGGCCCGTGCGTATGTCGAGGGGACTCGGGCATATGAAGAGGATGAGACCGCGAAGCAACAGATTATTGAGCTAAACAAACGGGTATACCAACTGTTTGCGGGCAATGATCATGAGTCGCTATTCGCCCAGATTTACTGGACATGCCGCCAGTGGAGTTACGATTATTTCGATGCATTTTACGACCGAATTCATACGCCATTTGAAAAGTACTACCCGGAAAGCACGGTAGCACCACTTGGTTTGCAAACTGTACGAGAACAGTGTGAGAAGGGTGTATACAAGGAAAGCAATGGCGCTATTGTTTTTGAGGGTGAGCCGTATGGGCTGCATACGCGCGTATTTATAAATTCGCACGGGCTACCGACGTATGAGGCAAAGGATGTCGGCCTTATTATGCAGAAATGGGCTGACTACCATTTTGACAAGTCGGTTGTTATTACAGGCAGTGACATTACCGAGTATATGAAGGTAGTGCTTAAAAGCATTGAGCAATTTGCACCTGATCTCGTGGCACGAAGCAAGCACGTACCACACGGTAACGTAAAGTTAGCGGGTGGCGTAAAGATGAGCTCACGACTTGGTAATTTTCTTCGTGCTACTGACGTACTCGATATGGTAGCGGAGGCGAGTGAAGAAGCGAGTGGTCAGAAGAATGACGATGTCGTGCTCGGCGCCATTAAATACGCATTTCTTAAGCAGCGCATTGGTGCTGATCTTATTTTTGATCCAAAAGAGTCCGTTGCAATTGAAGGGAATAGCGGACCATACCTCCAATATGCTCACGCACGTGCACGAAGCGTCATTGCTAAAGCTAGTGAACACAAATCTGATCAACTGAGGAATTTGCAGAAGGACGAACGAGGTTTGCTACGTAAGATTAGTGAGTATGCAGAGATCGTTGAACTTGCAACTAATGAACTTATGCCGCACCACATATGTACGTATCTCTATGAACTAGCTCAGCGGTTCAATAGTTTTTATGAGCACAATAGGGTTGTCGGCGACGATCGTGAAGCGATACGAGTTGCACTCGTTACGGCCTATGTCGATACGCTCAAGGACGGCCTAGGGCTTCTGGGGATTGCGGCTCCAGATAAGATGTAGCGTACAATATTGGGCATGAGCGAACCTGAAAAATCTACCGTTGAAACTACTGAAGTAAGAGTGCGCGGGAGCAGACAGAAAGTACTCCTTGATCCTGACGATCTCGTGAGAACTCAAGTAGGTGGTTTTGTCACATTTTTGCGGGAGCATGCGGTAGTCGGCGTGGCGATTGGTTTTATCATCGGTTTGCAGGCTCAGACGCTTGTTAAGCAGCTCGTCACAAGCTTTATCACCCCGATCATGACCCTCATTGTAGGTCCGCATCTTATCAACAAAGCGTGGGTTATTAATGGTAGCCGTCATGTAGCATTTGAATGGGGGCAGTTTGTGTATTCACTTGCTGATTTCCTGAGCGTGCTGCTCTTCATCTACCTCATCGTGAAGTTTTTTAAGCTTGATAAGTTTGACAAACCAACGGTTGGCACCATAGCATCACCGCCAACCATCGTGACAGTACCAAAGAAGAAATAGTCGTTATCTACGAAACGAGCGTGAACCCATTTCGGTATCGACGAGAGGAAACGGGTGGGCCATCTTGCTGTCTATACGTGAGGCTAAGCTTCGTCCCTTGCGCATGTGGGAACAGCGTTATGGAGTCTTCAACGGCGCCATTGGTAAGGTTTGCCGCGCCGATAGCCGTACCTCCCATGACCCGGGAAAGTGTTTGGGCAGTATTGTTCTCAAGACCCGCCCAACAGCCCAGGATGCAAATCTCACCGAGCGGTTTCACTGCGTTTCGTAGGCGGTCTCGTAGCGTCTCACTTTTTGCGAGCTCGGAGATCTGAGCTTGTGTTGGCGCATTTCGCGAGCCCTCCATACCTCCGACGTAAGGCCTGCCATCGAGACCATTATGGAATTTTCCTATCGCAAACTCTGCTGCATCTCCATGATACTTCCGTGTGTTTGCGAGAGCGAACAAGAGCTGTGCGGCATTTCCTTCGTGAAAGAGGGGCGTAATTTCGTGCTCTGCTGCTGAAGCTGATAGGTTTTGCCAAAGGGGCTGCTCGTACACGGGCGCACTAAAGTTATTGTAGTCATAGATGCCGAGGCCGACGAAGGCATGGGACCCACCCCTGCGACCGGTGACGTAATCGTACTGATTGATAAGCGCATCAAGGGGGACGCGAGCAAAGTTTCGCATTCGATATGGTGGAGCGTTCAGTACTCGTGTCGCGCCCGGGCGAGCTTCCTCGAGCGTTATGATTCGCGCGAGGTTTTCCTTGTGGTGGTTGCTGAATTCGGGAGTACCAGGAGCGTAGCTACATTCAGTCTTCCAGGCATCATGCAGTGTCTCGTACTGCAGTCCATATCGCGCAAGTAGCATCGCAGCGATTGCGCCATCATGTTCTTGTCCGCCAGTCGTTTGTATGCGGGAGGCTATCTTATCCCAAAGATCGGCGTTCCATCCTGTCGCCTGACCAGTCTCATCAAGCTCAGTGATTCTATCTCGCAGTGCGGTGTTTGTACTGGAGTTATCTGGCCACCCTAATTCTTCGATAAATCGGGCGACACAAAGCTTGTAGGTAAACTCACTCGTACTCCGCGGAACCTCCCCACCGATGTGCGCGGCGGCCTGCTGCTGCATTGTCTGGGCCAGTGGAACGGCTTCCGGGTTTGAATGAATAGCGCGGTTGATAGCTTCGAGGGTCTCTCGGGTATCTTCTGCAGTTCCTCTCGTCAGGAGGGAGCTCGTAACAAGCTCAAGTTGCTCTGCTGAAAGTGGGCCAGATACATCTTCCTGATTGGCGGCGAGAGCCGATGCAAGTGTGTGACGCATGGCATTGTGGAGCTGTTGTTCAGCATCTCTACTAAACCCACCGTAATAGGGGGCGGGGGCGCACAACGTCTTTAGGATTACTTGTTGCGCAAGTCCGGCGGTCTCAGAATCGCTGCTGTTTTCAGCCAGTCGGGCAATCGTCTCCGCATTTTGCCACACAACCTCAGCGACGGTCCGGCGAGAGTCGCGGCCAGTTGTCGCCCGATGGTCTCGTGATTGAAAGTCGGATATGCCGTAGAGGCCATTAATAAGTGCGAGTGACTTAGAGCTTTTATCCTCAGCGCTAAGACCTTCTGTGACCAAAGCGTTTGACGCAATCTCATAGATTGCGTCGCATCGTGCCGATTGATCTGACCATGAGTTGCCAACTGGTGCTATAGCGAGATCTGCGACCCGAAAGCGTAGCGTATCAATGTCATCTAATGTAGAGAATTCAAGAAGATCTAACGCGGATAGTTCAAGATGATCGAGATTGAGCTGCTCCATGATGCCTAGATTATATAATAATGTATTGTATATTACAACATTATGTGCTATCCAAGGCTTCTATTGACTACAGGGGTAAAACAGGGGGTATGGATGGCAAAATACTTGACAACGTGGTATAATACTAAATAGAAGTTCGAAACCTAGAACGTTACCTACCAGGTAAGCATCCAGTGACTTACGGCAGGGACCGAAACAGCGTTGCCCAGAACGAAACGGCTCTCTGAGAATGGAATCAGGCGCCTCCGTGCAGGGGTAAGCATCGCAAACTAAGGCGATTGTTTAACCTACAGCACAACGGAGGTGCTTTTTGTATGAATGAATATGGATACCGGTCTTCTTCCGGTGAGGGTTTGCGTGTCTTAGCTGCTGCAGTAACGGTGGTTGGCGCTGTGGCCGTACTTGGTGTGAGCGCCTATGACGAGCTTGCTGGTACTTCGCGTACCGTGCAGGGCACAGTACTAACGGGTGCCGACGGCAAGAAGTACATTGTACCGAATGGCGCCGAACAGCCAATATACCCAAGCCAGCAGGCTTGTGAGGATGATGTAAAGAAACACGAGGCTGCAATAAAAGCAGCCACGGGCAATACAGTTGACCCGAGGAAGGTCTGCCAGCCTGTGAGCCACTACCACGCTATACGGCTGTATCACGGTACGGATTATGTTGGCCCGATGGTTGGGAGTAACGGTGAATGGAACTCCGCTGAGATGGTTACGTGGTCACCGGCGCGTAATGGAACTTTTGCCGCATCGGGTGAGCCAACAGACGATTTGCCAGACGATGTCGCGGTTGCTCCTAAAGGTGCAGTTGATGGCGAGCATGAGTCAACGACTGTGCATGAACCGGGCCACTTTGGTGGTGGGGGCGGTGAAGATCACCCACACGTTTCTGTCCACGTCGAGTAATCGTGTATTTACGCAAAAAAATGGCTCCGCTACGCTTTAGCCTGCGGGGCTTTTTTGCGTTGTTGTTACGGTAGACACAGAGAGACATGCGGTGGGAAAAATAGAAGGTGACAATAGATAGTGTGGTGGCGCCTGTTTTTATTCAGCACCCGGCAGTGTAATACTTATCGCCCCAAGTAGACATCGCCTTGAGGATGGGAAGTAGATCTTCGCCCTTTGCAGTGAGTGTGTACTCGATGCGTGGGGGCACTTCCGAGTAGCTTGTCTTTATAAGGATCTCATGGCGCTCAAGATCATCGAGCCGTTGACTGAGGGTTCGAGGGTTAATGCTGCCAACCGATTTTTCGAGCTCGGAAAATCGCTTTGGTCCAGATGAAAGGTCACGAAGGATGAGGGCAGTCCATTTGTTGCCGATAACCTCCATTGCGCTCGCAATGCAGCCGCTCTTTGGCTCAAGTTTCACTGGATTAGTAGTCATATTAATACTTTACTTTGTATAGTACTGGGCCTATACTCATATACGTTACTATACAAAGTATACCACAAGGAGGATACATGACGAAAATAGCAGTAATTGTAGGCAGCACCCGCGAGGGCCGTGCAACGGACAAGCTCGCAAAGTGGGTCGCCAAAGAGATTTCAAACAGTGCCGAGGTTGAAGTTCTTGATCTTCGTGATTATCCCATGCCATTTATAGACGAAGCCATAAGCCCTCGGTACAACCCGAAGCGTACGCCATCGCCTGAAGTTAAAAAATGGCTCGATAAGGTCGGTACATTTGATGGCTTTGTGCTCGTAACGCCTGAATACAATCGTGCAACATCAGGTGTCCTGAAGAACGCACTCGATGTGCTTGATTTTCAAATGGAGAAGAAGGCAGTTGCGCTTGTCGGGCATGGGTCCGCAGGTGGCGCTCAGGCAATTTCGAGTCTGCGTGCAATCGTACCGGGCATTGGTGCAATTACCGTCCCGCAGGCACTCTACTTTACCGACCGAGTGGGTAAGGCGATTGACGACAAAGGTATGCTTGATGCTGAGCTTGAAGCCGCTCCTTACGGCCCTCAAGCTACGCTGAAGATGCTCGTTGAGTCACTTGTTTGGTTCACCGACGCGCTGACGACAGCACGCCAATAACTACATAGGTAAGTGGACAAACAAAGCTCCGGTTCTCGGAGCTTTGTTCTTTTTAAGGTGTCTGTATCTACGGGTGTATAATCAGGGGGCATGGAGATAGACAAAAAGGCACCGACCACAAAATTGCTATGGGTTGATTTAGAGATGACGGGTCTTGACGTGCATCAGCATGTCATAATCGAAGTTGCTGCACTTGTAACCGACTGGCAGTTTAAGGTGCTCGCAGACTACAGCGCGGTCATACATCAACCCGAAGAAATACTCGAACGATCTAACCCATGGGCACTTGATCAACATACAAAAAGTGGTCTGCTTGATAAGGTACGTAATGAAGGTAAACCTGAACAGGATGTTATCCGAGAGCTTACCGACTTCATCCAAACAAATTTTGGTAGTGAGCCAGCAGTACTCGCGGGCAATAGCATACACAACGATCGTGCATTTATTAAAGAATGGTGGCCCGAAGTCGACGAATTACTTCACTACCGCATGCTCGATGTTAGTTCATGGAAGCTCCTCATGCAGGGCAAGTATGGGGTAGGGTTTGACAAGCTCGATATGCACCTTGCGAGTGATGATATTCGTGCCAGTATTGCCGAACTCGAGTATTACTTACAGTGGTTTTCGGACCATACACCACACCTATAGGGGGGTATATATGCCACACAATTACGACATGTCACAAGGTTCACCCGAGGCTGACCCAACGCGCCAGGCGGCGATCGCATCACTGCATGATGCCATCCGCACACAAACTGCTGAACTTCCACCGGGGAGCACCGTTTTGGTGGCAGACGTTGCTGATCCGCAGCTTGTTAACGTTATTACTACACTCGAAACTCCTGTGTCTGACCCGTATGAACGCACTCATCTGCCGATGATCGCGGTAGGTAGTCAAACACCACTTGATGGTCGGCCGGTGGTTAACTGGGACCTATTCTTTGATGGTAGGACTTACGATTTTATTGGTGAGGAACGCCGTCTCCCCAACATCCCTGAAAATATGAGTGCAGACGAGATGCATAACTTACTCGAAGCAACGGCAGATGAGACCGAGGAAAGTTATGCTCTTCGCGATGCTATGCGTGAAACCGAAGATGGTGCGACGTTGCTCGGTATGGAAGCAAGCATGAACGATAGAAGCTCAACTGATGTTATTCGTGACTTAGCCAGGAGCATCGCGGACGGTGAGATTGTGCCGGGTTTTGCCCCAACGGAGTAGCTGAAACGCGTAGCGTGGAGACAAATGTCTCATGAATGGCTTGGCGGGGCAGGCTGCCCGTAGTTTGTACAGTGAAGCGTATTTATGATATAAATACCATCGTTTCAGCGTGAGCTTAATCCGCTGAGGCACGTTTACAAGCAGGTAGACCATTAAGCCGAGCAACCGATACATAGGCAATGTGCATCGATTGCTCGGCTTAACCAACAACGAGTAGGGAGTTTCTCGTGGATCCATCAAGTTACGCGATGCGTTCGATCCGCCGCCTTGCATGGGCGGGGGCTTTCGTGATCATCGGTGCTTACGCGATGTGCGCGGCGATAATCGTACAGCCACCGGACGGAGCAGTTATCCCGTACTGCACCCCAGGATACCCCTGCCCAGTCCTCGTCAAGGCTGACGTGGTTATCTTTCTCACTGGGATTCTCTCCCTGGGGGTAAGTATTTCCATCGCTATTTTCGCATACGTGAAGTGGAAGCAGCACCTTCGTCGATGAGTCTGGGTCTAGGCCAAGACAAACTACGGTAGCCGTTAGTAATAGGATGAGCGCAAGATGATGTGCACGGGATCGTAGGACGAAGCTGTGCGTGATCACATTTCGTGTCATGCTCCGTACCGTCTTATATCTATGTTGCCTACCTGCTTGTTCTCTCCTTGTGAGTCTTATTCCATAAGGCTTAGAAGAAGGGATCGGACACTCGCTGGATGGCTATATAGACACCGATAACTTGTCTGGAGCGCATAGTCCCGCCGGCTATCGGATGACCGAAGGTATATCTGTATGTTCTGCCCGTTCCAACTGAAGTGTCGAAGGTGATGACGAAATTGCCGGTGCCTGTACTGGATACGTATGCTTCGGGGCCGGTGAAACCTTGGTTTGTAGCTACGGCGTTCGTCGAGCTGTCTGAAGCTTACAGGGCTGTCGGAATTGCATAATTGCATTAAATATTGTAAAGTTTACATGTTATCGTCGAGACGACGAACAGTTTTTGTGTTGTCTCCGATAGATCATTTACAACTCGTCTTACTTTAGGTTGAAAGGATTATTCGTGCAGCAAGTGCATGCGCCATACTGGTGCATTTACTGCACGGATAATCCCCGAGAAAAAAAGGAAGGAAGGATCCCGTGTTTGCTATCGCACTAGGTGCGGTGGCGGTCGTGGCAGCAGTAGGGGTGCTCGTCACCTTTCTACTGTATATCCTCAAGGGGCGGGGCAAGGTATCACGCCGATTGCGCATCAGCGTGGTCGAGCTGGTCATTGGTGCCCTAGTCCTTGGAGGTATTGCCGTACCCGTCACGCTCAAGGTCGGGTCGAAGCTGTCTGTCAACCAGGTGCTTACCCAGAACCAGTACTACGACGGCGTGCAAGAAAAGCCGAAGTCGACACCGACGTACTGCTACGCCGGAGCCACTTCAGGCGATAGCGCCAAGGCTGGTCAAAGCAACTGCTACTGGACGTACGTCAGCGGCACTTATTCCTGGACGGACAAGATCTGCTCGGGTACAGGTAGCTCCCAGAAGTGTACGTACATTCCCGAACAGGCGAACACGTACACGCCGTACTCATCGGTTGAAGTGCATTACTGGATTGACGATTCGATCGGTGATCACTACGACTACTCCGGCGCGTACGTCCCGGCCAACGCTCGTCCGTATTCGCTCGGCACGCCCATCCCCAGCTATGTGCTTCGGGGCGCTCCACCGGACTGGCTCGCGGCCATGGCTCGCTGGAAGGCAGGCGACCCGAGATCGGTCACCGCGGTGCGTTCGTACCCGAACCCTATCCTCGGTCTTCGGAACCAAACGGGAATCGACAACTATGACACGCCGCCACCGGCCAGCGTCATCCAGGGCTACGTCGCCAAGCACGAAGTCCCGGACTCAACACAGCGCATCCTCGGCAAACTGATCATCGGCCCGACGGATGGGGATTCGCAGACAATTGCCTATAAGGCGAACTTCGTCTGCGTGAACATCCCCCACGCCACACAACTGGCGTGGCAGAACGCACTGATGCAGTTCAACGCTCAGCTGGGCATGCACCTCCATGGTGACTTGCACATCCTGATCGTTGGCGGTTGCATCGGCGACCTCCACCAGTTCACCCAGGTGGTCAAGGCCCGCTGGCAGAGTACGGACTACGACCCGAACACGTTCGCCAAGAACGGTGTGGTCGTCGTACTACAGACGCTGGACGGCGGAAAGACCATCGCTAATGCGGATGCGACAACCGGTATGCCGTATGGCAACAACGGCATGATCGAAAGCATCCGCACCTACCTCCCTGGTACTGCGCTGACGCCGATTGGTGTCCTGGGTCACCCCCGGACTATCGTCGACGGAAGCTCAACGAAGTACTTCGAAGGTACCCCAGTGGGTTCGCTCGTGGGCATCATGCTCTTCGGGCTGTACCACTTCGTCCGATCCTGCATGATCAACTGCCCGGCCGGTCAGGTCGGATACGCAGCTCTGGTCGTGCAGATCCAGCCGACGTTCGAAGCGAAGATGATGATGCTCCTCGTGGTCGCACTCATTAGTTTCGCTTACTGGTTCTTCGTGGCCTGGACCGACTTCCTGGACAAGCGCTGGGATAACTGGTTCGGCTCGGGAAGAGCACGTCGGCGTAATAGCTTTACTCGCATCCGATACTGAAACGGAGAAACGTCATGTCAGCATATCCAGAGGACGACCGCCCGGGACAGGGTGATGGTCGTCGGAGTTCCGGACGACGTCGCATGCCCCGCAGGAAGTTCTGGGCCATCATCGGCGCGGCCATCGCCCTGGCCCTCATCCTGGTCGGCGGTACCGCCTCGCTTTACCAGCACACGCACAACGCGGGCGAGGGCCAGGAGCAGTCGCTCATCGTCGATAAGAACAAGATCGGCATCGCGCTCAGCACCTGCCTGCAGAAATCTAGCGTCGGGGCGCAGACCGCGGAGCTCCAGACCCAGTCGGTGCTCAACATCATGACGAGCGCGCTTGCCGCCCGGTACGCAGGCACCACCAACGGCCAGCCCGCTCCGGGCACCACGGCGTTGCCGAATGACACGAGGCTCATCCTGGCGCTTCAGGGAGGCTACCCGAACGTCGATGTTTCGACGTGGAAGGCCCTTCTTGTGGTCGTTACGACCTGCCAGGACGACATCGCGGATGCACAGAACAAGCTCCAGGGAGATGCGGGAACGTTCGCTACGTGGGCTACCACCGGCGGCGTCATTACGCACTTCTGGCAGGACAAGTTCCCTGACGGCAACCTGTACGTCACGGACGCGACCGGCCAGACCCTCTACGGCGAGGCTGCGCTCAAGGCGATGCGCGACCCGGTGCTCCTGGGATCGGCGCGTAGCGCCAACAACTCGGGAGTGATGCCCCAGCAGACCCTGCCGGGGTACTCACCGCCACCGGCCAGCCTCGGCAGGCCCAACTCGGTTGCCGCCACATTGGCGCCGGCTGCCTAAGTAAGACGAGATCGCGTCACGGCCCGGGGGGGCTACGCTTCGGGGCGGCACTCGCCACCCTGGACAAGCCCCTCGGGCCGACGACGCATTCTCACATATAAAGATGGCTGCGTGGTGGTATGCGGCAAAACTTTACTGACGAGTCGTAAACGACGAAATGTGTACTATGGCAAGCTTTGCGTAGCATTCTGTAACGAGCGGCTTTTTGAGTACTACGTAGGTGCACGATCATAGGGAAATAGCTTATACTTTGAGTCATATGACGATGCAGGCCGTAGAGCGTCCTTCATTTGACAGACCCGATGAACCCGACGATCGGGAGTCCTATATTGGGCGTGGGTTCACAGCGCACCAAATGTATGGGGCATTTGCCAATCAGCTTGAGAATATGGCAAACCTTGCAGAAGGAGGCTACCCCTATGCGCAAGGTGGTGAGCTTGCGACACTCGTCCGCAGCTATGCAACGCTCGTGGAGCATCCCATGATCGCGGACCTGGCCACAAGACGAGTTAATGAGACTGACTTCGCATCAGGGCCTCAAGGTGAAGAGCGAATGAGTATGCTTTTAAATAATTCTCTGGAGAGGGCACGGCAATATTTGGATGCTGATCCGGGGGCGGGAAACAGTCCTTCAGGACTTATCGCGCGTATACCGATTAACTCATCGCTCAGAGGTGATTTTCGGCAGGAACTTACGAACATATTGGCAATAGAGGACGATGTTGAGGTTAGAGGAGTGCGCGGGCTTCATAGGACAGCACTTAAAGGCGTGCTGGTCCGATACCAAAATGGTGCGGAAGAAGACGGGAAACGCTATTCTTATGTGACTCTCGTGCGAGAGCATGAGGGTGAAACTCATACAGCATATTTGTCACAATTTCCTGGCTACCCTCACGCAGCTCCTGTCCAACCTCCAAAGCTCGATCGCGTGCCTGGTGCACCAGTCCAGGTAGACGAAAACTATTCACCGACGTCAGCGTATTGGTTTGGCAGTCCTCCAACAGATAGTTTCGCAAGGCTCAAGGATGGCTCAAGGCCAGAGCGAGATGCCGAAGATGAAGCGCGACGGCATGAGCAGCGACGAAGGGCTACGCGATACTCGGCAACATGGCCAATGGACTTGTGGGGAGCAAAGTGGGCAGATCCGAGCCATGATACAGGCGTCCAGCGATCGTTGCCGCGAACTGTTGAACATCGGCGTGAGGCGCGAGAGGTTCGTATTGATGAACCGGTTGGTGATTTCTTTTTGCGCTACGCCGATGAAGTCAAAAAACGTGGGTGGAGGGGACTAGTGGCTGATGAGCTTCACGCACACTTTATGGCTTTGGCAGGTAGTCGAGAGCGAAGTTTTGCTCCCGATGGAGACCCCCAGGCGGAGCAGGTTATACGGGGAACAATGGATGAAGCGCTCGATCTTGCGATAGGCTTTTTTATGCAGCAACCAGGCGGACGAAATACACAGATGACGCAGCACTTGTTCACGCTTGAATCATACGGCCCGGGAAGTGAACAAGTGCTATTTGAGCTACAATCTGCGTTGTGCGCTGTTGATGATCCCGATGCTCCGCCTACATCAGTGCTCAGGATGCCATCGGCGATTGATCCAAGCATCAGCCTAAACTACCGGTATACAGCATCAACGGCCGACGCAAAGGCGAACGTGCGGGCGTGGCTTGAGCGCTCTATCCCGGGACCGAACAACTTCTCTAGACTTCGGTAACAACTCGAAGATTGCGAACGGCTGGTGCCTCGGGATCGGCGTTTGAAGCTTGTTTTTCACGGATGACAAAGATGGCTAGCGTCTCAGCGATGGCCGTAAACCCGATAGCAACGACGATTGCGACATTAAACCCGTGTACAAGTGCGGTGGAGGGTGTGCTGTGCACGGCAACAGCTGACGTTGCGGAGGTGGCAATACCCGATAGTATCGATAGCCCAACGGAGCCACCCATCATTTGTGAGGTTGTGATGAGGCCAGAGGCAAGCCCGGCTCTATCTGCCGGCACCCCAGAGGTAGCCGACGCCATGATCGGCATGAATGACATGCCCATGCCGATAGGAATGAGGATGAAAGTAGGGAGTAGGTTTACGATGTAGTGTCCGTTGACGGGAAGACGGCTCAGCCATGCGAGTCCTAGGGCAATGAGGATGGGGCCAATGATGAGCCATCGGCGGTATCCATAGCGGGCTACAAGTCCTGGTATTCGTGATGAGGTGAGGGCAAGCAGCACGGGCATGGGCAAGAAGGAAAGACCGGTTAGCACGGGGCTAAAGTGCAAGATTGATTGCAGATACAGGGTGATGATGAAGAAGATTCCCATCATAACGCCATACATTGGTGCAATCATAGCATTTGCGCCTGTCACGTTCCGAATCTTAAAGATTGAAAGTGGCATGAGTGGGTGTTTGACCTTAGTTTCGTTGTAGATGAATCCACCAAGCAGGGCCAGGGAAATAAGGAACGTGCCAATGGTTTGCAGACTCGTCCATCCCCAGCCACTTGCTTCAGAGAAGCCAAGCACGATAAGCATAAGACTACTGGTCGCCATAAGCGCACCACTCAAGTCAAGGCTGGTATGTTTCTCGTCGCCACCATGTCTTGGAACAAATAGAGAAATGAGAATGACCATGATGATGCCAACGGGGACATTAATGAAGAAGTTCCAACGCCAGCCAACGTACTGGGTCAGTGCCCCGCCGAGGAGTAGTCCGAGTGCTGCGCCTGCGGTAGCCACGAGTGTCCAATAGGCAAGCGCTTTATTACGCGCAGCGCTGTCATCACGGAAGGTTGTTAAGACAATTGATAGTGCCGACGGTGACATGAAAGCGGCTGACAGACCTTGCAGGGCGCGCAGTGCAATAAGCTCAGTGGTAGTGTGGGAAATGCCGTTAAGGAGTGAAAAGAACGTGAAGAGCGCCATACCGATCGTCAGCACTCGGCGTCGTCCAAAGAGGTCGGCGGTACGGCCGCCGAGGAGCAGGAAGCCACCAAATGTTAATGAATAGGCGGTGACTACCCACTGCAGGGAACTGTTAGTAAAGTGAAGCTGTTGTTTGATAGTTGGGAGTGCGACGTTGGTAATAGCCGTATCGAGCACAACCATAAACTGGGCAATTGCGACTAGCGTGAAGGTGAACCATCGTGAGGTTGTTCGCATAATAAAATGTTGTCCTCCATTAATAGTTGATATTACTCAATTAATTATAATTCTCAACTATTGATATAGTCAATACTTTTTATTGTGGTATAATAAAACTATGATAAGTAAGCAATTGCAAGACCAGCTGAGTCTCTTAATCATTCGAGCCTCTATGAAGGGTAAGTATGCTATTGCGGATATTGCCGAGGCCCATAACATAACGCTCATGCCGGCATTGGTATTATGTCTTCTCGAGCCAAACCAGCCGGTGCCCATGAAGACGATCTCCCAGTTTATGGCCTGCGATCCGTCAAACGTGACCACGATTGTCGAGCAACTTGTGAACGAACATTTAGTTGAACGTAAAGAAGCGAGCTATGATCGTCGCATTAAGATATTGACGCTAACTGATGCTGGTCTTGCGCTGCGAGATACATTTCTTGAAGTTACCACGAGCACTCGATTACCCAACTTGAACTCACTCACGACCGATGAAGTAGAGCAGATCATGGTGATTCTTGAGAAGGCTACCGGTGCCCATAGTGTCGCCGCTGTACCTGCTTTATAAACGGCTGCACAGATATAGGTGGTTTACCGCAGGTATGTTGTCAGTAGATCAAGAGTAACAAGTTTCGCTATTCATCCTTTTGGAATCATCAGTACGAACTACATTCGTATTAGCGAGAAAGCTAGGAGAGGGGCAAGAGTAGAGTGTCGCCGCGGCCGGGCGAGGGAGGAATAGTGTTCAGCAATTGCTGGCAAAATTCCTCCTGAACGCCCGGCCGGCGTACCTGACATCTAGCTCCTGTGGTTCACCCACCAGTTGACCGCACCTTCGAGGTCCTCGCTCTCGATCTTCCCGTAGTACGAGACGATCTCGAGGGCGATGAGGTCCCCCTCGACCGTGATGGGACGGAACGTGATTCCGTCGTACTCCTTCGCGAGAAAGGGAGCCAGGTCGGTGAGCGCCTTCATGCCCTGTTCGAACGTGAGTTCCCACGGCTCAAGCATGGTGGGCATGCGGCCAGGGTTGGTGCGCAGTGCAACAACAAGCTGTACCACAACGTCTCCTAACTAAAAACACACACGTGGTGCGTGTTTGGTGCAACAATCCAGGCCGGACTGTTAGTTTGTTATTATAGCATAATTTACTTAATTTTACAATACTCTACCTCAGCTATAATGGCGTGATACACGCTGGAGCTTATACGGAAGGTTTGCTCGTGCGCTGATCTTCAAATAACACCTTTGCCAGCATGAAGAAGAGGCCTGCGGGAATAAGGTCGATAAGGACACTTTGCATGAAGAACGAGCTTGAGGTCGTTGTGTTGCCCGCATCCCCAATGCAGGTAGCGCCATTGCCGCGATCTGTCTCTACGAATGCAAGTGGAAGCCCGTACCGTGTTTTTTTGATGGTGTACGTCTGATGCATGTTTGGGCAGCGGCGCGTTTCGGTTGTGTGAATAGGGTTGGCGTTGAGGTTGATAAACACCAAGAAGATAATCACAAGGGCGATGTTCAGACGAGTAACGAGGTGCATGGCTTTATCTATACCAGTTTATTAAAAATACACAAGGGGTATTCCCTTGCGGTGCCCACATGTATGCTCTGATGACGTCTCGATGGGCCACTGCACGAACTAGTTGTAAATATGATTCATTTATTTTATAGTAATCTATCACTATGGTAGACATGGCAGACCAGGAGCCGAGTCGAGTTGATTGGCAAGAGAGAGTTCGCGGACTTGCTCCTGCTATTAATGATAATTTTGTTATCGAAGGTGTCTTTAATGAGCATGGAAGTATGGCGGACGCTGAGTCGTCGGTCGCTGCTGTTGCAGCTGATTCCTTGGCATTTATTGAGGCGTTCCATACTGCCGCAGAACGGGCAAAGCCTGATGCTAGCGGTGCTCCGATTGAAGACGTCATAGAGATGTACACGACACTACGGTTACGCGTAGGTAAAGCCTCCACGGACTACCAGCACATAAAAGGTGTTCTTCTTGGTGTGCTTGATAATCTTCTGGTGAATCCGGATCCGAGAGAGGCCTGGGAGCTTGCGCTGCGCCGAGCACTGATTCGTAAAGACTGTGCCATCATAGATACTGATCTTGACCTACGGAGTGACGACCCTGCGGCTCAGTCGAAGGCCCGCGAAATCCGAGAGATTCTTGATACCGAGGGTGAGACCTTACGCGCGCTGACGTCGGGCCGAGGTATTGGGTCTGCATACAGAGAGGCGGTAGTAGGCTACCAGCAATTTCTCATTGTGCACCATGCTCGTGAAGATAGGGCTGTTGCTCGGAGCTGCTCGACACTTGCGACGCTTGCGAGTCTGCCTGATTTAGCTCCTGATCTTGCATTGACCGACGATGGTAAGCGAAGAGCGTATAGCATTTGGGGCGCGGCACATGCTCGATCGCTTCCGTATGCGTACGAGGATGTTGGCGTGTCAATGCGACCGAATATACTCTATGGCCGAACTCCTGTAGAATTTTTCCCAGCCGGTAGGTCTGAGGAAGAGCTCTTAAGCGCGGGTAGGCGTAAGGTGATTGTTGATTTACTTGCAGGTGCTGTTCGACTTTCGTTTCACCAGCGACCGGAAGATGTTTGGCCTGCGGAAATTGATTCTGAGATGGTGCTTAATACATCCGATCGTCCGATCGCTACCTACGCGACACTTGCGCGATTACTCGTTGGACTTGCCGTGTCGCACAGTGAGGTGATGGTCCAAGGTGGTGACGTTAGTGCGCCTGGGGTTGCACAATTGCACCGTGCATTAGAATCCGCCACGCGAGAACTCGCGGGCATCATGCGCGACTTAGGCTTGGATGATGCTCGATACCTGCGTCCTGCAACTGTCAATGCGATAGCTCTATAGATTATCCTCTCGCTTAGCGGCCAATTGATACATTTACCAGCTGAAGAGATCTAGGACATTGCCGGCCTCCTTTGGGTGTTGTGTTTACGTATCTCAGAAGAGCATGAGGGTTCTAGCTATATGGCAATAGAGTTGTGACAAGACAAATATTATGGTACATTCAACACCCAGAGTGCACGGCTGGGGTGCGACCAAACTAACAAAAGGAATGCACCCAAGAGATGAGGCACAAAAGAGACTCTGTTAAAGTTGGTCAAAGAAGACAATGGGGCGCTGAGCGTCGCACGGATCCATTGCCAATACTGCACGACAAGCCATCAACTCGTAAGCTCGCGATGAGCCGTTTGGCTGTCGTCATGACTGTCCTCTTGTGGGGTGTGTACATTGTTTCGACAATTATCCGACAGTTCTTCGAAGGTCCCTCAACCTTTGGGTTTACGATGCAGGCTATCGGCTATACGATCGTTGTGACATTCCTGACCTTCTCGGCGCTGATGTATCTGATCATGCGCCAAGGCGCTCTGCAACGTTTCAGCCAGCACGTTCGGGTACCGCGTGCCAAACTTGATCAATACTTCTCAAAACATCAGCCCTCAATCACGGTGCTTGTGCCGGCCGTAGGCGAAGAACCGGCAGTCGTGCGCAAAACACTGTTGAGCGCTGCGTTGCAAGAATACCCAAACAAGCGTGTCGTACTCCTTATTGACGACAATCCATATGACTTTAAGAACCAGCACGAGGCTGATCGTTTTGCAGATACGCAGGGGCTGGCCGGGGGCATCATGGAATCACTCCGCGTGCCGCGCGAACGATTTGAGAAAGCGCTCAAATTATTTGAACGTCAGCATGCAACGTACGCAAACAATGCCTCGCCGCTTGAAGTGCAGGAACTCGGCGAGCAGTATATGTGGGCTGCTAACTGGCTCCGTCAGTTCGCAGGTGACGAAGAAGAGAATGACCACGTTGACACCTTCTTTGCTGAGCAAGTTCTCGATGGGCTCGCGCACGACTTGCAGCTGATGGCAAAAGCACTGCATGCGTCAAGCACCGACAATGCGCAGCTCTCTCAAGAGTGGATTCACAAGCTATACCAGCGGCTCACCTGGATCTTTAGTGTTGAGGTAACGTTCTTTGAACGGAAGCGCTATGCTTCACTGTCAAAAGAATACAACAAGGCCATGAACCTCAATTCATACATTGGACTTATGGGAGGAACCTATCGACAGACTGCGACACCCGATGGTCCAATTCTTGAGCCAATCGGGAAGGTAAGGCCAAAAGAGCACGACGTTGTTATCCCGGATAGTGAATTTCTCCTTACGCTTGATGCTGACTCGATTCTGCTGCGCGAATATTGTATGCGCTTGGTCTACTACTTGGAGCAGCCAGACAACGCACAGGTTGCCGTGACACAAACACCGTACTCGTCATTCCGGGGTGCTCGTACACGCATTGAGCGACTGGCTGCCGCAACGACTGATATCCAGCACATCCTGCATCAGGGGATGAGCCAATACGGTGCCACCTTTTGGGTCGGCGCGAATGCGGTTATCCGAAAATGCGCACTCGAAGATATTGTTGAAAAAGAGTGGATTGGCGGTTTTGAAATCAAGCGTTACATTCAAGATAGAACGGTCATTGAAGATACTGAATCAAGTATCGACCTTGGCGTGAAGGGGTGGAAGCTCGTGAATTACCCCGAGCGATTGAGCTATAGCGCGACACCTCCGGACTTCGGCTCACTCGTTATTCAGCGCAGGCGTTGGGCGAATGGTGGGCTCCTGATCTTGTCGAAGTTCTGGGTGCAGCTTCGCGAGCGTAAGAGTCGCAATGAGTTTATCTCTCGTACGGAAGTCATGCTGCGTATCAATTACATGGCGTCAATCGCGTGGGCGAGCTTCGGCCTGATCTTTCTGCTCGCGTACCCGTATGATGGACGGCTGCTCAGCCCATTTGTGCTCCTCGCAGCACTACCGTACTTCTTGAGCATGGCAAGCGATCTAAAGTACTGTGGCTACAAGCGGTCTGATGTATTTCGAATTTATGGGTTCAACCTTATCTTGTTGCCGGTGAATCTCGCGGGTGTATTGAAATCACTACAGCAGGCATTGACGGGCAAGAAGATTCCGTTTGCTCGAACGCCAAAGGTGAATAACCGAACGGCTTCACCAATGCTGTACGTTATTGCGCCGCTCCTTATCGTCGCATTCTCAATCTTCACGATGTGGCGTGATGAGACAATCCATAACTGGGGTAATTTTGCGTTCGCTGCATTTAATGCGACGGTAGCACTGTGGGCAATTCTCGCCTACATCGGCATTTGGCATACAGTAGTTGATACCTGGCTTGGTGCGACAAAGTGGCTGTATGTTGAAGTGCCGGTGCCGAAAGATATTATTGAAAGCCGGAAAGACCCCACCATGGATTGGCAGGCAGTGCTGTATCATGGCAACCCTAATGAGTCACTGCCGCTCAGTGCTCGCGATCATCTGATGGTGACGAAGGAGGACGCATGACCCGACGAAAGAAACAGGAACTGGCACGGCTTGGCGGCGGAACCTACCGGAAGCTGTCGCTGCTCCGTCTATTGCTGGCGGTCCTCGTTATCGCAGGAATTGGTGCCGGCAGCTACTTCGGCGTACGTCATTGGCGGGCCAGCCAGCCGGTTGGTTCGGACAGTCCATGGTTCGCTTCCTACGTCGACGTAACAGCGACTCCGCTATTCCCGTTCCAACAGATGGGTACAACATCTCACCGTGACGCGATTCTGTCCTTTGTCGTGTCTGATCCTAATAATGCATGCGAACCATCGTGGGGTGCCGCATACACCATGGATGAGGCAGAAGGATCGCTCAATCTTGATACGCGTATTGCCAGGTTGCAACAGGAAGGCGGGAGCGTTGCCGTCTCATTTGGTGGACTTCTCAACGACGAGCTCGCAGTAAAGTGTACTGACCAGACGCAACTTGTCGGGGCGTACAATTCGGTTATTAACCGCTATAACATCAATACCATTGATTTGGATATCGAGGGGACTGATCTCAGTAACACGACGGTCACGGCACGCCGGGCAACGGCTATCGCGGAGCTCCAAAAAGAGCGCCGCGCAGAAGGTAAGAGCCTTGCTGTCTGGCTTACCCTGCCAGTCGCGACACAAGGCCTTGCTGAGGATGGTACGAACCTCGTGTCACAAATGCTATCGAAGGGTGTCGATATTGCAGGCGTGAATGCTATGACCATGGACTACGGCAATAGTCTTGCGAGCGGCCAATCGATGCTTTCTGGTTCCGAGAGTGCGCTGGCACAAACACAACGCCAGCTTGGTATTCTCTATGAGCGTGATGGTACGTACCTGAATAGCGCTTCGCTCTGGCGCAAAATTGGTGCAACACCGATGATCGGCCAGAACGATGACGCCCATGAGGTGTTCACCATAAAGGACGCCCAAGGGTTGAATTCGTTTGCACGTTCTCATGGCATCGAGCGCATGTCGATGTGGTCAGCAAATCGTGACATCACCTGTAGCTCAAACTACGTTGATACACAAATTGTATCGACGTCATGTAGCGGCGTGAACCAAGGATCGCAAAAGTTCGCGAATATCTTGGGAACTGGTTTTGATGGGAGTATTACGCTCAGCGCCGGCTACAAGACAGTGGCCGACAAAAGCACAAAGCAGACACCGGATAATCCCGCAACGAGCCCCTACCAAATCTGGACTGCCAACGGTACCTATCTAGAAGGTACGAAAGTGGTGTGGCATCATAATGTATACCAGGCAAAATGGTGGACTCAAGGTGATATGCCTGATGATCCGGTACTCCAAAGTTACCAGACCCCATGGGAACTTATTGGCCCGGTACTACCCGGCGAGAAACCAATTCCGCAGCCGACATTACCTGCAGGGACGTATCCCAATTGGTCGGGCACTGCAACCTACAATACGGGGGATCGAGTACTACTCAATGGGGTGCCGTACCAGGCAAAGTGGTGGAATCAAGGCGATAGTCCGGCGGCAGCTTCATCGAATCCTGATGGGTCTCCATGGGTTGCACTCACCCAGACGCAGATTGACCAAGTCGAGCAGTCCAAAAAAAGTGCATCATCGTAGTTTTCGGGTTTGACCACGATGCCCTAAGATAGCCTAGGCACTGCTATGAACCAGGAACAGCATAAACCGGGACTGAAAGTCTCGCTCGGTACTGCACGTCGGTTGGCTGCGTACCTTGATGGGTATGTTGCGGGCCTGGCCGTTGACGATCCACGGCACGAGCACTTTACGATTCCATTGTTCTATTTGTTTGCCGAGCGATTGCGCAGCGTTGAATCACGACAGGGTTTCCCTCCCGCAGTCTATGCGATCGGAGCAACGGCACTTGCAAATGAGTGCGCATTGGCGGGACTTGAACAGCATCCCGTGGCTGGAATTCCTGCAGAAATTACTGATCGGCTCGAGCCTGGTGATAGCGGAGTTATTCGACTTGCGAGCGTTGACTTTGCGCGCAAAGCGTTCGGCAACAGTTTTGCTGACCAAGTCGCTGCTCTATATTTTGAAGACGATCGCAGGGAATTAGGGGACAGCCTCTCCGACGAATAGTCGCCGCTATTACGGTACACGTAGTCCAAAAAAGGCGCGGGACATTGTATCTCGCGCCAGAAGAGCCGTGCCGTACTTTGTGGTAGTTCTCGATGTCTTTTAATGCAAATGCGACTCGATCAACATAGGTACTCCTGTCGATAATACGGACGCCCAGTTCGGGTAGTGATTCGATGTATTCGTCTAGCTCAGGCTTAGTCAGCTGCTTCAGAAGTTCGTCGGTCAGACCAAGGTCACGACGCTTATCGTCGGCAAAGATGTAGGTGGCATTATTCACCTCATCACAGACAAGTATGGTTCGATTGAGTATGGGAACGCGCAAGAAATTGTACGCACTGTTTCGACGCATCCCTGGATGCACGGCACCGAGTTCAAGGTCGATTGCACCAGGAGCGTTCGGGTCGACACCAAACTGGTAGGCTAAGATGAATAGCACCGTTTTAAGTCGAGGAATGGTTTCGGCTGTAGGGTATGAGCCGCCTCTAGTCTCCACGGCCGATTTTGTAGCCACTGGAGGGGTGATGATGGTTTTAGTATGTCGTGCAGATGAGATGACCGAACCGAGCGTCGTAACAGTGTGGGCTGTGTCGGCAAGGTGCTGCAACGTGTCAGAGATATTGCCAGGGACATTGAAATGGGCTAGGGCATCATCTTCGATTGCGGCAGCGGCTTTCGGCGGAGGTGGAGTTTTTCCAGGCTCGGGCGGGGGCAGCTGCTTAACATAGTCGACGGTTGCATTGGTGATGAGCTCCACGAGGCCGCGGAGCGAGCTCTCAGCGTATCCCTCAATGACGCGCGGAGTAAGGGGCTGCTCGAGAATGGCGCGCATCTCAGCGGCGTAGTCGGGTGGGGCCTCCGTTGACATACTGTAGTTATATAATTTTAGCTATCACCGTGCAATCAGTCATCGCCCGGTACTACGTACTATCTCACCACCTCTGCAACATAAAACGGTAGGCGTCCTACACTGTAAGTGTCAAAGCTAACAGTAAGGAGCCTACCATGGCCTATTCTACCAACCCTAACTT
>Ga0265338_10003035_pt1 | contig 24169 bp, 21 predicted proteins | sample 42126metaG_FD_193579 | JGI IMG/M metagenome (GOLD analysis project Ga0265338, IMG submission 193579) | Rhizosphere microbial communities from Carex aquatilis grown in University of Washington, Seatle, WA, United States - 4-21-26 metaG | ecosystem: Host-associated > Plants > Roots > Rhizosphere... | reverse complement strand
GCGCGGGCAAAATGCGCCGGACCAGCGCGAGCAGATCAAGCGAGCAGCGCCGGCAAGAGTTCGAAGGTGAGCACGGCGAGCACCGCCAGCACATTGACACATACCGCTTCGGTGACAAGTCCAAGCAAACTGCGCGGCTGGAATCGCACCGCAATCACCAGCGTGGCTAGCAAGGCAACGCAGATCATCATGATCACATCGGCATTTTGCAAATGAAAAGTCATGGCGCGCTCCCGGGCAGGTGGCGATATACCGTGAATCAAGTATAGATACGCGAGCCTCGCGTCAAAATAATCTGAATCTAGGTATTTACCCTAGAGCGCGTGCTTGGCGTCATATCATGAGACGCATCGCCACGATTTGTATCCTGGGAGCTGGATATCCTGGGCTGTGCCTATCACCCGCCGCGCCGATCGCGTGTTACGGCAGCGCCTGTGTCGGGCGGTGCGTCGTATCGATCCCCGGCGCCGGTGCGGGCGAGCCTGGACTCGGCATGCCGGCGCCCGAGGGTCCGACATCGTTGATGGGCGCGCTCGCCGGCTCGGGGGCGACATTGGCGGCCGCTGCGGCATGGAGCGGTGCGGCAGGCGGCGCGCAGGCCGCGTCTATCATGATGCCCGCGATGCTGCCGGGAGCGGGTTGCACGAGTTGCGGGACGACAGCGTTGGGACCCGTCCAGGTGTAGATGACGCGGCCGTCCGCGCGCGGATCGGAATACGCCACATAGGATTCGATTGCGGAGGCGCGCCGTTCGCAGTCGATTATTTCGCGGCGTTTGTAAGAGCGATAAACAAACGATTCGGCGGTGGTCACCGGCGCCGGGAAGTCGAAAAGAAACCAGGCGTGCGTGAGCTGTTCCTTCGGATGGTCGGAAAATAGATCGTGCAACCATGAGGTCACAGCGTTATCCGGCCGGGTAATCGACGTGAAGTCGATGGAGACCTGGACGGCGGTGTTGGGCATCGCGCCTATGGTTGTCCAGCTATCGGCCCAGGCGGCAGTGCTCGATAGGCCTGCGGCGAGACCCGCCATGCAGGCCGCTTTGGAAATCGAGGCGAAGCGGGGGAGCCGGAATGTCATGGTATGGTTGGAGGTCCACGAAAAAAGAAGTCTCATTTTTGCCGTTTTTCGGGGCTCGCGCAATTTGAATCGCCTAATGGCGTCGACTAACTGAGGCATTGGCGCATCAGCTTGAGTCCAGCGCCGCGGCGAACATGAAAATTTCACGCATGCCATGCCCCACTTTGACTCGATGAACGCTACCCCGCATACGTTTCGGCGCGTCGCCAGCCTGCTGTGCTTGCTCGCCGTGATCACACAAGCCCACGCCGTGCCACCGGACCCCGGGGCGGCATGCGTCCGGGCACTCGACGCCGATCCCGAGCTGCAGCCGCTCGCGCAAAAAACGCCGCTGGCTTTTCCGAGCCCTCGGCGGCGTACGCTGACGTTAGCCATGCAATCGGACCCGCGCAAGGTCGACGACGACGACAAACCGCTGGTGTCGGCATGGACCAAAGCGCTGCAACATTGCTTCGAGCTAGGTCATGATTTTCGTTCGCAGGTGCTCACGCCCGAATCGCAAGCGATACTCCAAAGCCAGCAAGACGATCTGGAAGATCTGCTGGCCAAGCTCTACGCCGGTGAACTCAGTTACGGCGATTTCAATCGGGCTCGGCAAGACATCTACAACAAGCACGCCGAGCAGGCGTCCAGCACCGCGCGAAAGATGCTCGACGATCGCGCCGCGCAAGCGTTGGCCGCCCAGCAGGCCACACTGGATGCGCAGCGCCACCTCGGGGATAGTTCCAATACGGGCGACACTGCGGTGCCGGGCTACGGCTCGGGACTTAACACGGATGACCTTGCACGATCGTTGCATTTGCCGCCCGTGCCTTCAAAATGACAGGAGCGACACAATACGCGGGGCCAATCGCTAAAAATTGTCCTGACGCGCTTGTTATGACCCGAAATTCTAAGTAAAGTCAGTCGGGCGGGCCGTCGTCAGTCCGTCATCGCGCCGGGGCCACGACAGTGGATCGAGTTATGAAGAGTCCGAAAGGAATCACCCGTCTTGATCTGAATCGAGCCGCTTCGGTTTCAAAAGCGGTGATCCTGCCGTTTCTGTTGATCATCACGCTGCAGATTTTTCTGGGCATTTTCAGCCTGGAAGTGATGACCGATATCCGCGCTTATACCCAGGGCGAGAGCCGCTGGTCGAAAGCCCAGAAGGCGTCGGTGCGCGCATTGAATGTGTATGCCGCGTCCGGTCGTGAAGACGATTATCGGCAGGCGCTGCGCTTTCTGGACGTGACGCAGGCCGATCATGCAGCGCGTCTTGGCATGGATCAAGCCGCGCCCGATTACCCCGCAATTCGCGCAAACATGCTCAAGGGCGGCGTCAGGCCCGACGAAACCGGCGGGATGATGTGGCTGTACCGCAACTTCGGGTTCGTCCCCGATCTGCGCCGGGCCATAGCCATCTGGGTCGAGTCCGACATCGAGCTCGACAAATTGCGCGTGCTGGCAGGACAACTGCAGCAACAAATCCATACCGATCCCAACGATCACGCCAGTGTCGAGGCGCTGCTCGCGCGCATCAATCAGCTCGACGACACGTTCACTCAGCTCGAGGAGGGGTTCTCGGCCGCATTGGGCCGTGCCGCAGCGGCCACGCAATGGGCGCTGAAGCTCGCCATCCTGGGCACCGGTTTCAGCTTGTTCGTGCTCGGAATACTGTATATGCGGTGGGTCCTGGCGAAGAACCTGCAGTACCAGGACATGCTCATGAAAAATACCGAGCGCTTCAATCTCGCGCTCGAAGGCAGCAACGCGGGTCTATGGGACTGGGATATTGCCAACGACGAAATCTATTGTTCGCGTTGGATCCAACGGCTGTTGGGGTACGGCGATCAGGACGTCAAATATAGCGCCGCCGAGTTCGTGCAATTGGTCTACCCGGCGGATCGCTTGCGCAATCGGCTCGCGCTCGAAGCGCACCTGTGCGCCGCCGCGCCCTACGATATCGAATTGCGCATGTGTGCGAAGGACGGCTCCGTGCGATGGTGCCGGGTGCTCGCGACCGCCAGCCGTGACGCGCTTGGCGTACCAACGCGCATGGTTGGCTCGATGTCGGATATTACCGAGCGCCGGGAACAGGACATGGCGCTGTTTGCCGAGAAGGAGCGTGCACAGGTCACGTTGGCATCGATTGCCGATGCGGTGATCCGCACCGAGATGGACGGCACGATCAGCTACCTTAATAAAGCGGCCGAAAAATTGCTGAAATGCGAAGCGCATCAGATCCGCGGCCGCCCGCTCATGGAAATCCTGCATGGCGTGTACGACACGAATCGCCAACCGATCAAAGACCCGGTCGCTCAGATTGTCGCGGGGCGGCCCAGTGTGGCTGGCGCCGCGCAAAGCATCCTGCTCGTGCGCGCGGACGGCACCGAAGTGGCGATCGACCAATCCATCGCGCCGATTCGCGATCACACGGGCGCCACCGTGGGCACCGTCCTGGTGTTGCACGACATCAGCCGCGAGCGCGAACACGCCGAGCAACTGCTGCATCAGGCCACGCATGACGAATTGACCGGCTTGCTCAACCGGCGCGCGTTCCAGGCGCAATTGCTCAATCATTTGAACGCGCTGCACGAAGGGTCGGCGCAGCACGCGTTGCTCTATCTGGATCTCGATCAGTTCAAGATCGTCAACGACACCTGCGGACACCAGGCCGGCGATGAGCTGATACGGCAGATCGGTACGATCTTGAAAGCGCGCTTGCGATCCGGCGATTGCTTCGCACGGCTGGGTGGCGACGAGTTCGGCATCTTCCTGGCCGATTGCCCGCCGCCGCAGGCATGGCAGAGGGCCGAGGAGATCCGTCGCACGGTCTGCGAATTCCGTTTCGTTTGGCGCACCAAGTTCTTCTCGGTTGGCGTCAGTATCGGACTGATCAATTTCACCGCGCGGCAGTTTTCATTGGCCGAGCTGATGAGCCTGGCCGACATGGCTTGTTACGTGGCCAAGGAGAAGGGCCGCAACCGGGTCCACCAGCATGCCGGCGACGACCTCGAGCTGTCGGCGCGCCAGGGCGAAATGAAATGGGTCACACGCTTGCGCGACGCGCTCGATCAGCAGCAGTTCTGCCTGTATGCGCAACCGATTGTCGATTTGCGCAGCGACCAATTACCGGGCGCCCACATCGAGATCCTGGTGCGCTTGCAGGGCGAACCGAATGCGCTGATCATGCCGACGGCGTTTCTGCCCTCGGCGGAACGCTACAACTTGATGCCGTCGATCGACCGCTGGGTCGTCAACCAGACGTTCGCCACGCTGGCCAAGCGCCAAGTGTTCAGCAACGGCGTGCCGATTAAAACGGTCGCGATCAACCTGTCCGGATCGTCGATCGGCGATCCGGACTTTCTCGCGTTCGTATTCGAGCAGCAGTTGCGGCATAAGGTCCCATTCGAACTGATCTGCTTCGAAATCACGGAAACCGCCGCGGTCGCGAACCTGACCGACGCCTTGCATTTCATCGAAGCATTACGTGCGCGAGGCTGTCGATTTTCGCTGGACGATTTCGGCGCCGGCATGTCGTCATTCGCCTACCTCAAACACCTGCCCGTCGATTATCTGAAAATCGACGGCGGTTTTATCCAGGACATCGCGAACGACCCGACCGATTTTGCGATGGTTCAGGCGATCAATACGATCGGTCACCTGATGAAGAAGCTCACGATCGCCGAGTTTGTCGAGAATCAGGAGACGCTCGATATTTTGCGCACGATAGGCGTCGATTATGTGCAAGGTTTCATCCTGGCGAAGCCGGAGCCGTTCACGGCCGAGTTCGTGCCGCAGTGGCCGCGTATCACTCCTCATTCGGCACTCTGACGGCCCCGGTTGGAAAGAAGTCCTTAGTTCATGGACGAGGCTTGAGCTTGCGCGATGGGGGCTATCGTTGGATCGAGTTGGCCGTAGCATGCTCTGAGCTTTCAGATGGCTTTCTGTGGTTTAGAACCGACGCCAGCAGGCAAGCGCTAACATTCCATGCGCGCGCGCACGTACACTTGGATGGCCGCACGCAGCGAGCGGTGGACTTCGGCATGGCCTAAGTACATTCCCTTAAAGCGATGCGTAGCAGGCCTTGCGATCTGTGGATCGGCCGCGGCTTTAGTGGGACAACACTAACAAGAACAAGCATCGGGCGCAGCGACCCATGGCATCATGCATAAAATGCATACGGCGATGCACAATAGGCATTAGCTTTGTATTTTGACATTTCATAAAGTCACGACTTGCCGAAAAAATGACTGCCAGAAGCAGTCATTAGAGCCATGTTAGATACGCAATCGCGACGGCCACAAGTGCCGCGATTTGAGATCCAACCCGGACCCTAACCGTCAGCCGAAATCACGGTAAACGAACGAGAAGATTTTCATGCGCATTGACGTCTGCTTTGTGGACCGGGTAGGCATCACCCATGACCTGCTGGCCGTATTACGCAGCCGGCATATCAATCTGCTCGCGGTCGAAATGTCGCCGCCGCATTTGTATATCGACGCGCAGACCTTGCTGTCGACGTCTTTCGCCGAATTGCGCACCGCGCTGCTTCAAGTACGGGACGTGCTCGAAGTCACGGCGCTCGATATCCTGCCCGGCGAACGCGAACACCTGCATTTCAATGCACTGCTTACGGCCGTCGTGGATCCGGTATTTGTCGTCGACGGCAACGGTGCCATCATCTCCGCAAATAAAGCGGCCGAGTCCGTGACGGGCCAGGGCGAGGACGAACTATGCCAGTTCGCGCTAGGCGAGTTGTTCGGCGATATCGAATTGCAAACCACCTTGCTCGCAAAGCGTTTCGGCGTTCCCCAATTCGAAGCCGGTATCGGCGACACGCGATTTTTGGTGCAAGTGCATCCGGTCAAGATGGAGCCGGCCGGCGATGGCCGCATTGTTGCCGGCGGCGTGCTCACCTTGCGTGCGCTCGGGCCGTTGCCGGCCCACCGGCGCGCGATACCGGAACTGGATGAAGCGGGCTTCGCGGTGATACTGGGCGAATGCGGGCCGATGGTCTCGCTGAAGACCCGCACTGCACGCTTGGCTGGACTGGACGCGCCCTTGTTGATACTCGGCGAAACGGGTACCGGCAAGGAACTGGTCGCGCGTGCTTGCCATGCCGCCAGCAAACGCAACGGCGCACCGTTCCTGGCCTTGAACTGCGCCGCGATGCCGGAGAGTCTCGCGGAAAGCGAGTTGTTCGGTTACGCGCCGGGCGCGTTCAGCGGGGCGCATCGAGGCGGCAAGCCGGGCCTGCTCGAACTGGCCAACCACGGTACGGTTTTCCTCGACGAAATCGGCGAGATGTCACCGTATCTGCAGGCCAAGTTGTTGCGCTTCCTGAACGACGGCACATTCTGGCGCGTTGGCGGCGATCGCGAGATGCGGGTGGATGTGCGCATCATCAGCGCCACGCACCGCGATCTCGAACACATGGTGGCCGAGAAGGTGTTCCGCGAAGATTTGTTTTATCGGCTCAACGTTCTGAACTTACGTCTGCCCGCGCTGCGCGATCGCGCCGGAGATATCGGCCTGCTGGCCCAGTATTTTGCCGACCAGGCTTGCCTGAAGATCGAGCGGCCGCGCTGCCGGGTCACGCCTGCGGCACACCTGGCGCTGCGCGCCAACACGTGGCCGGGCAATGTCCGGCAGTTGCAGAACGTGATTTTCCGCGCGGTCGCGATGACCGACAAACCGATGATCGACGTCGACGATCTCGAGCTGGGCAGTGTGTCGGGGCACGAACACGTGCAGCTTGCGCCGCCTGCCGAAGGGCCTGACAGCCTGGACGAAGCGCTCGCCGCTTTCGAGAAAAATCTGCTCGAAGATTTGTACGCACGTTATCCGTCGAGTCGACAGTTGGCCGTACGCCTGAAGACCTCACACACGACCGTGGCGAACAAACTACGCAAGTACGGTATTTCGCGACGAGAGCTGGCTTAGTGGAACGCCGACCGGGCTAGCCGGCCGCCACACTGCTGCGCTTGCGCAATTGCACCGCGATCGCGGCCAAGCACAGCGCGACGCCGACCGCGCATACACCCGGCCAGCGCCAGAGGCTCCACGCATAATTGCCCAGCGTCGAGCCCACGGCGCCGCCGAAAAACCGCGCCACCATATAGATCGTATTGAGCCGGCTCATCGCGCTGGCTTTGAGGCTGAAGTTGAGCGTCATGTTGGAGACGTGGCCCGATTGCATGCCGAGATCGAGCAACACGACCCCCACCGCCAGGCCCGCCAACGACGTGCCCAATGCCGCAAATATCAGATACGCCACGACCAGCACGATGCTGCTGAGCAGCACGGCCAGTTCAGGGCTGCGCCTGTCGGCGAGCTTGCCGACCCGCGGTGCGGCCAGCACGCCGACCACGCCCGCCAATCCGAATGACCCCGCAGTGGCGCTGCCATAGTGGCCAGGCAAGTCGTAAAGGTGAAAGGCCAGCGTAGTCCAGAATGCACTGAAAGCACCGAACTGCAGAGCCGCGATCAGCGAGGTTTGCCGCAACACCGGTTGCTCGCGGATCAGGCTCCACAGCGAGCGCATCAATTGCGGATATCTGCCGCTAAACACAGGTTCGTCATGAGGCAGGCGCGCAGCCAGCACTATCATCAGGATGATCATAAAGCCCGCGGCCATCCAGTACATGGCGCGCCAGCCCAGGTAGGCCCCCACCAGGCCCGACACCGTTCGCGATAGCAGAATCCCGCACAGCAAGCCGCCCATGACCAGACCGACAACGCTGCCGCGCTGTTCGGGCGGTGCAAGCTGCGCCGCGAACGGCGTCATGATCTGTGGGACGATGCTCGTAAAGCCCACTGCAAAGCCCGATGCGGCCAACCACGCCAAGCTCGGCGACATGGCGAGCGAAGCCAGCGATAGCGTTGCCAGGCCCAGCATGATCGAGATCAGCCGGCGGCGCGGCATCATGTCACCCAGCGGTAGCAAAAGCAGCATGCCCAATGCGTAGCCCGCCTGGGTCAGGATCGCGACGATCCCAGCGTGCGCTTGGGCGACATGGAAGGTGGCGGCGAAATCGGGCAGCAGCGGCTGGTTATAGTAATTGTTGGCCACCACGATGCCACCGGCTGTCGCCATGATCCAGGCCGTCGATTTGCGCATTCAGCATGCTCCATCTAGTCGATGAGAGGGTTGGTACGACGTTTTTCTCGCCGAACGCGACGGCCAGCGCAACCGTGAAATACCCGTCGGTGATGCCGTATCTGGGTATCGGCTTCGGTCACAAGCCGGTAACGACGCGCGGATTTGGCTTTATGGCGGATCTTGGCGTGGCCTACGGCAGGCCTCACGTCAGCTACACGGTGTCCCCGGCGCTGCTGGCCCTGGCGGGCGCGAATAACGTGAATGCGGAAGAACAAGACATCAGCAATACGGCCAATCGCTACCGTTTTTATCCGATCGTGCAGGTGGGAGTGAGTTACCGCTTCTGACGTGCTTGTTTTGATAGCGACGCGGGCTGAACAGGGTGGACGGTGACGCCGAAGCCCCACGCTCAGCAGTGGTTTGTTGTGAAGACTAAGTTCGAAGGCGACCCGCGCAAAACGGGTTCGCCGGAGCGAACTATTTTTCCAGCGTGGACCTTAGGCGACGGCGCGTGACGTAATCACAAACGCAATCACTCTTCAAGTCCGCGTGGCGTGACATCCCAAATATCGCCGACGTTCCGAGTGCGTATAAAACCGCAAAAAAGCACGCAGGACATGAAAACGCTGACCACAAAGAACATCAGCGCCGTGTCGGATAAGTGGCTCGTTGCAATAATCATATGGCATCCCTGCTATAAGTTTGCGTGAAGTGGTTATTGACGGCGTGAGCTGCGTCCGAGAGGACCGCAAAGTACGCGGGTTTGTGCGCTCTTTCCAGTTTCTCCTCTAAAACACACGTACGCGCCATGGAAGAACCTGCTCAACCAATCCCTGGCCCTACTAATCGAACCGCGAAGGCGTATTTCGAGAACGTTTCCCGCCTGTACCGTGATCGATGAGTCGTTATGCGACGAGCTATTGTATAACGAAAGAATTATTGACCGATTTATGCCGTGAACCGCCAGATTTACGCTTTTCTTTCTGCCACTTGATGATAAGCATACCCGTACATATTAAATGATACGACCCGGTTTTACCCTCTAAAGTTTCAATAGAGTGATGCCGGGCGTTCAACGCAGGCACCGCGCGGCAGTTGTTTACTCCTTTGAGTCATCCTCCGATTCGCCCGTTCCATTGCCCCATGCGCCTGCGCGTGGGGCGCTGTCCGCAAGCATGAGAATTAGCAAAATTCAAGGGCGCGCAACCGTGCGGTTCATGGTGCGTCGTTTTTGCAACAAAAAAAATTTCAACGCTCCTGGCGCGCCACCCGTGGCGTAATTTTGAGATGTTGGCGTTTTGAGGCTGGGTCGTGTCGTTTCACGACTCAAGTAGCACTCCATGATCAAGAGCAGGGAGAGATAACGATCGAACGGGAGGGCTTCATCATGCAGCATTGGATCCTGAACTGGCCTGTGCGTTACGTGCACACCCCGGAAAAACAGGCAGAAAAAGCGATGGATGAACTGCGTCTGCAGCTCTTTCAGGCGGAGCAGCGCGTGCTCGATGCGCAGACGCAAGTGGACTATTACCGGGCTCGCCTGGCCTTTTTCGAAGATGTGGCGCGGTTTGGCATCGAACGTGTCTCCGACCTGCGCAACGGCCAACGAGACAGTCCGCAGACCGTGCCGACAGGTACGAACAAGCTGACTGCACTTCAATAGCTTGCTGTGGCTTCCCGCTCGAAGCCTCGGAGCATGGCGCACGGTATTGGCCGCGGTTTATGCGGGTCGTGTCGGACGGGGGAGCGAACGACGGTCGTTTCGAGCCGGCGGAATTATCGAAGACTTACACCGGCGCGACGCCTGCCCGTTTCATCCGCGCACTCCACCAGATCGACAAACTTGCCTGCGACCACAGCAGTCCGCCATGCCGCAGGGCTTGTCCTCAGCGTCAACTACAGCCGCTCGCTGCCGCTTGCACAGGGCGTCAAGTTCGACATTTGAGGTTCGAGCAGCAGGACGGAAGATGTGTATCCAACGTTCCCGGCTCTGGTAGGCACACGCGCAATTGCAGCAAGCCGGGGAAACATTTCGGTCGCGATGGATGCGTTATTTTGTCGCAGCGGGCGAGCGATACGCATGGCGAGCGAGGCGCCTGCGCCGGTCGAAAATGCGCCACGCCGCCAGCCCACAAGGCCAGGCGTGTTCATGTCGCGGTGACGATAGAGCGGCGCGGCAAAACATGCACCGCTCGAACAGACCCATAATCTATTCAGCGGAGCGGTCGTTGTCGCGCAATGCGCGCGCTTCCTCGCGCGCATAAACCCACATCACATGGTCAGGAAATTTTCATGAACTTCGAAGGAAAACGGATAGTCGTTGCCGGTGGCACGTCGGGCATTGGTTTCGCGGTTGCCTTAGCGGCAGCGAAAGAAGGCGCACAAGTGATCGTCGCATCGCGCAACGCCGAGCGCGTGGCAGCCGCCGTTGCCGGATTGCCTGCTGGAACCAAGGGGGAGGTCGTCGACTTTACCGATGAAGCGCAAGTCAAATCCTGGTTCGCACGCCTGGGCGCGTTCGATCATCTTGTCTATACGGCCGGCGAAAGCTTGCAACTGGGCTTGCTGGTGGATACCGATGTCGAGGATGCGCGGCGGGCGTTCGAAGTGCGCTACTGGGGCGCCTTCAAAGCGGTCAAATACGGTCATGGTTCGATTCGCAAGGGCGGCTCGATTGTGCTGACCAGCGGCATCGCAAGCCTGCGGCCCAACAAAGGGTGGACCGTTCCGTCGAGTTCGCTGGGCGCGATGGAGTCGCTCACTCGTGCGCTTGCCGTCGAACTGGCGCCGTTGCGTGTCAATACCGTGTCACCCGGCATCGTTCGCACGCCGCTATGGGACAACATGAGCGAGGCCGACCGCATCGCAATGTATGAACATTTCGCGACGGCACTGCCGACGGGCTGCATTGGCGAACCCGACGATATCGCCCAGACTTATCTCTATCTGATGCGCGAACGGTTCAGCACCGGGCAGACCCTAGTTGTGGATGGCGGCGGCGTGCTGGTTTGAGGCTTGGACGGCATGGTATCGACCGTCATCGCCAATCAGCGCGACGTGGTCCGCGTGAAGCTAGTCGCGCTGTGATAGAACTCGCGGTATGCGGTGGGAGTTGCACCGAACCGTTTTTTAAAGTGGCGGTTAATTTGCGAGGCTTCCGAAAACCCCGCTTCAATCGCCATCTCTGTGATGCTTCTATTACGCTGTGCCGGATCTTCAAGCATCCTGACGAATGTCTCTATCCGGGCGTCCAGTATCGTTCCATACGGGGTCTGTCCGGTACCGGAAAACGCATTGAAGAGCGTTCGCCTGGACACATGAAGGGACTGCGCGAGGGATCCGACAGTCAGCTCCGAGTCCGCGATATTTTGAACGACATATCGCTCGGCGGCGTCAAGTAACACGCAGCGATGCCCGGAGTCACGCCTTCGTACTGCCTGCGCGTGTTGACGGAGCTCGCCAAGTAAAAGTGCTGTGATCGACGCCTGCACTCCGTGTGCACTGTGTGGATCGGTGCCGACTGCACCCGTGCTTAAATAAAGAACAGATTGAAGTATGAGATGAGCCAAACCCTGCGTTGGCAAAGCCACTGGCCTTGAATTTTCCAGCAACTGCCGCCATTCGACGGCGTGACCGATAGGCAGGATCAAAGAGATAAAACGAGAGTTTTTCCCGCTCGTCAACGAGTACGGTCTTGCCGCGTCGTAGACGCTGAACTCGCCGGCGCTGACGATAGCGCTATTGCCGCCTTGCTCGATCATGGACGTGCCCGCTATCTGGAAGAGCACCTTGCAATAATCCGTTTCCAGAAACGAAATCTCGTGCTTTCCACGAATCGCCCTCATAGGCGTCGTCGAGACAGAAGCAATGCGCAACGTACCCATCTGCCAGAACTTCGCACTCGTCTGAAATTGAGAATCCAAGGCCGACATCGACATCGGAAGAAATACCTCCTCGAGCGTCTCATGTACCTTGCCGATATCCGTGAATGCTTTGCAAGCCATCCCGTCATTGTTTGTCATGGTTTTCCTTGGACAATGCGACGCTGAAGGGCGCTGCGACCATCGGCTCGATGCCTTGCATAGAAAATTGGTGGTTCGAAGGAGCACGGGAATATCGCTTATCTTCGAGATCTGAAGCTTAGCCGGGAAACGCGACCATCTTCGTCAGAACACTTCACGAGCGTATTTATTCCATCGAAGCATTACGGTTCAGGCAAACAGCACGTTTTCTTTCTGGACACGCTCGGAGTCTGTCTCGCAGCGGCCGGCTTGGTTCCATTCACAGTAACGGATTCGGTAAATTGCACTTTTTGCACTTTGATCGTGCACAAAAATCCTATTTTCCTGATGCCTCCATGCGTAGCATCGCTCCCAATCAGAAAACTCGTTGCATCCCATTTGGAGCGTCGTCATGCGTATAGAACTATTTATCGATTACCGAAGCCCTTACGCCTATTTGGCCAACCTCGATGCGAAAACCTGGGGAACCCGTATCGACTACAAGCCGATCGATGTGATGGATGTGATGGCAAAGATCAACAACACGCCGACTTTCTCGTGTGCCCCCAAGTTGCAATATGCGGGGATGGATGTCACACGGTGGGCGCATAAGCACGGTATCGCGTTTTCGCCTAACCAATTGTTGCTGCAGGCACTTGGGGCAGGTACGTTTGACGGGACGCTCTTGACCTGTGCCGGGCTCGCCGCTCAAGAACTCGGTGTATTCGATCGCGTCAACGATGCGCTTTTCAATGCGGTATGGACGGCCGACGATGATCTCCTGACTGAAGAAGGCCGTGCCGCTTTCCTCAAAACAAGAAACATCGACGCCGTTGATCTCTGGGAGTTGGCGTCGGACGCAAAGACCGTGATGTTATGCAAAGCCCGGTCGCAGGAAGCCGTCGATCGAGGCGTTTTTGGCGTGCCGACTACATTCGTCAACGACGAGATGTTCTTCGGCAACGACCGTGTTGATTTTGTCAGGGCGGCTATATCGCGAGCGTTGACCGCACGCGCGTCGAAATGAATAGAAATCGGCGTTGCCAACGCGCGCACACGAATCTCCATCCACTGCTCCTTGGCTAACCTCGTCGGCGTTCTCGGGAGAAAGTCCGACTGTATGGAAAGATGCCTACGTGCTTTTGGCGGGGTCGCTTTACCCTTATTCGATTGTCGTTGCCGATGCATCCGCTGCGCCATCCGTATTAGTGAGGGTGACCGTCCAAAGGAGCATCCATGTCCCCCATTCTTACTATCCGAGACGCGGGCCGCCCAATGAAGCGCCAGGCAATTGCTCTGGCCTATTTCCGCGGGCAAAGTCACGCTGAAATCGCCGATACGCTCGCTGTTCCTATCGGTACGGTGAAATCGTGAATGCGGCGTGCGCTAAGCTTTCTCAAAGAACAGCTCGAAGGCGCGAACCTTCCCACGCAGCGCGGCGACACCGGGTCTGCGCTCGACATTGCGGACATTCGTGCTGACGTACCGGTGCGAAAATGTGAACACGGCCTGTCGAAATCCTCGTAACCATCGGGTTTGAGAATCAGGCGCCACGCCGCGAGAATTTCAGGCTCGTCGTCAACTAGCAGAACTGAATGCATCAGGGGCCGCCGAATTTAACGGTGTTGTTGTCTGAGCGATGCAGTGCGAGAGTTGTTCCATAGATTGCAAATGCAGCGATAATGAAGCAGATTTCAGGCGACCGCGCCTGCGTTCCGGACATCCAGGAGGCGAATAGCCTGCTGGCCAAGCCTGCTATTCATGCAATCCAAGAGCACGTTTTTTGCTCACAGTGCGGGCATGACCTCCTGTCGGACACGTCGGGGGTGTTACCAGCCTATGCATGTTGTCGAAAATTCATCCCGGTGTACCCAACATGACCGATACACCCTCTAGCCCGCTGCGCAAATTTGCCAATTTCATTCGCGAGCAACGGACCCGACTGACCGCGCAATGGATGAAAATCGTTGTCGGCGATGTCGATCTCGTCGAAGCGGACAAGCTCACTTATCTTCAACTCGCCGATCACCTTCCGGAAATACTCGAAGGACTATGCCTGGCGCTCGACGTCGAAGATCTCGAACGGGTCGAGCCGGCAATCGAAAGCGACGCGAGAAAACACGGCATGGTCCGCTGGCGTCAGGGCTACCGGATCGAGGAACTGGTGCGCGAGCTCGATCTGTTTCATCAGGTACTCGCCGGCGCGCTGGAAGAATTCGCCGACAGCGACAGCACATTCACGCGCCGTCATGAAGGCCGGGCGCGGCGGCTGGTCGCCGAAACCCTCAGCATGGTGACCCTCACGTCGATCAAGGAGGTTGTCAGCGAACGGGACCGCAAGATCGACGAGTACACGGGAAAGCTCGAACGCGCCAATCACGAACTGACCCTCAAGCAGCGGCTCGTCGGCGATCTTTACGAGTCACGCATGCAGATTACCCGCGGCGTCGTTCACGATCTGCGCAATTTTCTGAACACGTTTTCAATTGCGCTGCAACTGATCGAGCGAGCGCCTTCAAAGGCCGATATGGCGCTGACGCTGGCTAACCGGCAGGCCGCGGACATGAAACAACTCGTCGACCAGATGGTCGAGTACTCCGTCGTGCTCGGCGAAGGCGCAGCGCTCACAGTTGAGCAGGTCGACCTGCATGAGCTTTACGATGAACTAATCGCCTCCTCGCGTCCGGCAATCGAGGCCAAGAAACTGAGGTTGCGCGCGCAGTTCGATCCGGCGCTGTCCACTGTCACGTCCAATCGTCTCAAGCTGAAGCAGATTGCTGTCAATCTGCTGTCCAACGCGACGAAGTACACAAAATCCGGCGAAATCGAATTCACGTTTGCAATGACGGGCACGCAGCACTGGTCGATTCGCGTGTCGGATACCGGAGTGGGCATTGCGCCTGAGGATGCGGACCGCGTGTTCGACGAATTCGAACGTGCTGCGGGTGAAGATATTCCAGGCACGGGCCTCGGCCTCGCGATCGTCAAGGAGCTTTCCCGCGTCTTGAACGGGAAGATTGATTTTGTGTCCCACGAGGGCGTTGGAACCACGTTCGAAATTTGTTTCCCGCTGACACTGACGGAACCTTGATGAGATGCCGGCCAGACTCGCACTGGCGGAATCATAAGCCGACGTTGAATGCCTTGGGCCGGATGTCGGCAAGGGGGCGATCAGGGTCGGAAGTCACATCGTTTTTTCAGGGGATTCGACCGGTATTGGTGAGGGTATCAGAGGTGCTTCTGGCGGAAGCGGTGAGATTCGAACTCACGGTGCACTTTCATACACGGCGGTTTTCAAGACCGCTGCCTTAAACCACTCGGCCACGCTTCCGTTGCAAGTAAAACGATAATTGATCGCGACGTAGACCATCCAGGCGGGTTGCGCCCCCACGTCACCAGCCCGAAATTATACTGCATCGCGCCGCACTTTCGTAACCCGGCTTCAAAGCCGCGGCGCGCCCATCATTCAGTGCGCTTCAAGCCTATCGATCCGCCGCAATTTCGGAAACAATTTCATCCACACCAGCGCGACCACGATCGTCCCCAACCCACCGACCAGTACCGCCGGCACCGTCCCAAGCAAGCCCGCCGCCACGCCCGATTCAAACTCGCCGAGCTGATTCGAAGTGCCTATAAACATCGAATTCACCGCGCCGACCCGCCCACGCATTTCATCGGGCGTGCCCAACTGCACCAACGACTGCCGCACAACCACACTGATCACATCGGCAATACCCGTCACGAATAGCGCCGCAAGCGAAAGATAAAAACTGCGCGACACACCGAACACCATCGTCGCCAGCCCAAAAATCACCACCGCCGTAAACATCGCATGACCCTGGGCCTTCTTCAGCGGGTGCCTAGCCAGCACCAACGCCCCAAGCAACGCTCCGATAGCGGGCGCCGAGCGCAGCAAGCCCAACCCTTGTGGTCCGGTCTGCAAAATATCGCGCGCATAAATCGGCAGCAGCGCGGTAGCGCCCCCAAGCAACACCGCAAACAGATCGAGCGAAATCGCGCCGAGAATAACCGGCTGGCTACGAATGAAAGCAATCCCCGACAGCACCGAGCGCAGCGTCACCGGCTCACGCGGACGAACCTGCGGCCGCACCCGTATCGTGGCCACCATCGCAGCCGCCGCGCAATAAGCGACCCCGGCACAGGTATAAACGGTAGCCGGCCCGAACCCATACAGCAGACCCCCCATCGCAGGCCCGAGAATCTGCGCGGTCTGCGCGGCCGACGTCGACAAGGCCATCGCACGCGGCAACACACTGCGCGGAACTAGCCCCGGCAGCAGCGCCGCGAGCGTCGGCTGCTCAAAAGAGCGCGTCGCGCCCACGCAGGCGGCCAACGCATAGATCGCATGCGTATCGAGCCAGCCTTGCCACGAACCCAACGCGAGCACCAATGCAGCCAAACCATTCACGCTCTGGCACACGGCCACCACCACGCGTCGGTCATAGCGATCGGCGACATGGCCCACCACCAGGGTCAGCGCGAACATCGGCACGAATTGCGCCAGCCCGACCAGCCCGAGCGCATAAGCGCTGTGCGTGAGCGCATACATCTGCCAGCCCAGCGCCACGCCTATCATCTGGAACGACACCGACGAAAGGATGCGCGCGCCCCAGAAATGGAAAAATACGCGATGCTTCAGAAGTTCTTGCGGTTCAGCAGCCAGGCCAGTACTCACGGATTAAAATTGCTCTAGGCCAAGGTGCAACGCACTTCCCTGGCAGGTGGACAGAGACATCGATGGATAAAACCAAAGCGTTGTGCAGACTTTAATCTCGCAAAAACAGCTCCTGCAGATCGTTCAAAAAACGCTGGCCCAGCGGCGTCGGTGCGATCGTTTCGTGATCGCGCGTGATCAGCCCGCGCGCCTGCGCCTCGCGCAGAGCGGGTTCGATCGAGGTCATGGTCATGCCGGTGCGCTCGCTGAACCGGTACACAGGAAACCCTTCGGCCAGCCGCAGCGCGTTGAGCATGAATTCGAACGGCAGGTCGGCGGTCGACACTTCATGTTCTTCCTGCACCGGCGTGCCCGCCTGGATCTGAGCCAGATAAGCGTCCGGGCTTTTATAGCGCACTTGCCGGATGATACGTTCGGGAAACGATAGCTTCGAATGGGCGCCCGCGCCGATCCCTAAGTAATCGCCGAAGCGCCAATAGTTCAGATTGTGTCGGCTTTGGCGATGCGGCTGCGCATAAGCCGAGATCTCATAGCGGCCGTACCCTGCATCGGCTGTGCGCTGATAAAGCCAGTCCTGCATGTCGGCCGCCGCATCGTCGTCGGGTAGCGCCGGGGGGAACTTATGAAACAGCGTATTGGGTTCGAGCGTCAAATGGTAGAGCGACAGGTGGGGCGGGGCGTAAGACAACGCCGTCTCCAGATCCGCTTGGCACTGTGCCAGCGTTTGGCCCGGCAGCGCATACATCAGGTCGAGGTTGAAGTTCTCGAACGACTCTTGGGCAATTTCGATAGCGCGCCGCGCTTGGCCGCCATCGTGTATGCGACCCAGTGCGCTCAGATGCGCTTCATTGAAACTTTGGATGCCAATCGACAGCCGGTTGATGCCGCTCGTTCTGAATGCCTTGAATTTCTCGGCCTCGAAGGTGCCTGGGTTGGCTTCCAGGGTAATTTCCACATCGGCGTCCAACGGCAAGAGCGCGCGCACGGTGGCCATCAGCGCATCGACTCCGGCGGCCGACATCAGGCTCGGGGTGCCCCCGCCGATGAAAATCGAATGAATCTTGCGCCCCCAGATCAACGGTAGCGCAAGCTCAATATCGGTGCGTAGCGCATCGAGATATGTTGCTTCCGGAAAGCTGCCGCCCTTCGGTTCGTGCGAGTTGAAATCGCAATACGGACATTTGCGCACGCACCATGGAAAGTGAATGTAGAGCGCGAGCGGCGGCATGACCGGTAAGCGGATCTTGCCCGGCGCCAGGAATGCTTGGACCGTGCCGGTGGCAGCAATGCCAGGGCGCGGGTCGGGCGCGCTGCCCGCTTGCTTGATCGGGATGAACGTACCGGTGCCTTTGCCTTTGCTGTTGCTCATTGCAGGGCCGCCGCCCAAGGCATTGCCGCCCGCTTCCAGTGCGCTGTTTCCGGCACTGCCATTCGCGTTCGTGCCCTTCGTGCCCTTCGTGTCGTCGCTCATGCTTCGCTCGCCAGCTTGAGCAGCAATTGCTTGAGCGCCAGCGCCCGGTGGCTGATTTCGTTCTTGACGGCTACGTCGAGTTCGGCGGCCGTCAACCGATATTGCGGCACAAGGAACAGCGGGTCGTAGCCAAAGCCATGAGCGCCGCGGGGTGCGGCAATGATCTCGCCGTCCCAGCGGCCGTCGGCAAGCAAGGGCTGCGGATCGTCGGCGGAGCGTATATAGGCTAGCGCGCAGTAAAAATACGCGCGCCGGTCCAAGTGCGGCGCGAGTGTTTTGAGCAAATGCACGTTGTTGGCGGCGTCGGACTTTTCACCGCCGGCAAGTTGCGCGTACCGGGCGGAATACACACCCGGTGCGCCGTTCAACGCCCGCACGCATAAGCCGGAATCGTCAGCGAGCGCGGGCAGTCCGGTCAGGCGTGCGGCGTGGCGCGCTTTGGCCAACGCGTTTTCGACAAAAGTGGGATGAGGCTCGGGCGCTTCCGGCACGCCCAGCTCGCCTTGAGCGATCACTGTCATCGCAAGCGGCGCGAGCAAGGCGGAAAATTAGCGCAGCTTGCCGGCGTTATTCGACGCCAGCACCACGCGTTGCTGCATTCGAGGCAGATCAGCCACCATTTAACCCCAGTGCCGCCTTTTGATGGCCGATCAGATCGGCAATGCCCTTCTGCGCCAAATCGAGCAGACGATTCATTTCTTCGCGCGAGAACGCCGCGCCTTCCGCCGTACCCTGGATCTCGACAAAGCCGCCGGCGCCGGTCATCACCACGTTCATGTCCGTATCGCACTGCGAGTCTTCGGCATAGTCGAGATCGAGCACTGGATGGCCGTGATACACGCCGACCGAAATGGCCGCGATGAAATCATTGATCGGCGACACTTCGATGCGGCCCGTCGCGAGCAGTTTGGCGACGGCGTCATAGGCTGCCACGAACGCGCCCGTGATGCTGGCCGTGCGCGTGCCGCCATCGGCCTGGATCACGTCGCAGTCGATGTGCAGCGTGCGCACGCCGAGTTTTTCGAGATCGACCACGGCGCGCAATGCGCGCCCGATCAGACGCTGGATTTCCTGGGTGCGCCCGGTTTGCTTGCCGCGCGCGGCCTCGCGATCGTTGCGGGTGTTGGTGGCACGCGGCAGCATGCCGTATTCGGCCGTCAACCAGCCTTGACCCTTGTCGCGCAGGAACGGCGGCACCGACTCGGAGATGCTGGCGGTGCAAATCACTTTGGTGTCGCCGAATTCGACCAGAACAGAGCCCTCGGCGTGCTTGGTGTAATGGCGTGTCAGGCGAATTTCGCGCAAAGCATCGGCAGCTCGTCCGCTGGGACGCGCGCCTGCGTGGAGGTTCGGTTGGCTCATGGGGCTCGCTAATCAGTTAAAGGGACGGTGGGGTGGGCTGGGGCGTAAACCCGGATTTTAGCGCGGAAACGCCGCATCGACGGTGCTGTGCGGCACAGCACCGTGCCTCGGGCCTGGACGACGGCGCTTTGGACCGGCTGGGGAGCTATGCGTGACGCGCGGGCGGGCAGGGGAGCAATGCGGGAGCCACGCGGGAATCTCATAGGTATCTAAGCAGGAGTCCGGCGGGTATAAATGCGATAATTGGGGCATCACCCGTCGTCTTATTCGTGACGGTCTGCTTACCTGAACCCTCTGGGCGCGCCCGCGAGCCGTCCCACAACCGCGAGATGCAAATGATTTACAGCATGACAGGCTATGCAAGCGTGACGCGAGAGCTGGCGGCCGATGGCCACCCGGACGCGAGCGCGGCCGGCGGCGCGAGCGTCTCGGTTGAGCTGCGCACGGTGAATTCCCGGTTCCTCGATCTCAACTTCCGTATGCCCGAGGATGTTCGGGGCTGCGAATCGACACTGCGCGAAATGCTCATGAACAAGCTCTCGCGCGGCAAGGTCGAGATTCGCGTGAATATCCAGCGCGGCGAGAACGTCACATCTGCCAGTGCACTGAACCACGTGGCCCTTGAACAATTGGCCGCGCTCGAACACGCCGTGGTCAGCGTGTTCCATAGCGCCGAACGCATGCGTACCGGCGAAATTCTGCGCTGGCCCGGCGTGCTCGCCGAGAGTTCGGTGTCGGCCGAGGTTCTGCGCGATGCCGTGCTGGGCTGCGGCAAACAGGCCCTGGGCGAATTGCTGGAGGTGCGCCAGCGCGAAGGCGCGCAAATGGCGAAGATGTTGTTGGCCAACGTCACCGAAATGGAAGCGATCGTGGCGCGCATTACGCCGCTGGTGCCGGAGCTGATCGCGCGCCAGCAGCAGAAAATTGTCGAGCGGCTGCAGGAAGCGCTCGGCGTCGCCGTGCCGCAGGAGGGCGCGACCGCATCGACTGCCGCGTTGAGCCGCGATGAAGTATCGGAGCGGATTCGCCAGGAAGTGACGATTTACGGCATACGTATCGATATCGCCGAAGAGCTCACGCGCCTGGTCGCTCATCTGGGCGAAACCCGGCATGTGATCGACAAGGGCGGCCGGGTCGGCAAGCGGCTCGATTTCATGATGCAGGAGCTCAATCGCGAAGCGAACACCTTGGGCTCGAAAGCGGCCACCAAGGAGCTGGCCGACGCGTCGATGACGCTCAAGCTGCTGATCGAACAGATGCGCGAACAGGTACAAAATCTGGAGTAACACGGCATGCCCAACAATCAGACCCGTCAGCCCCCTCAGTCACCCGCCGGTGCGGACGCTCCGGCTGCAACGGGCCACCGCGCTCACAGCAGCCGTGGCGGCCGCGATCCCTATCTCGGCGAATACCCGGGCAACCTGTTCATGGTGATCGCACCGTCGGGCGCCGGCAAATCGACGCTAGTGAACGCGCTGCTCGAAAAAGACGAGGCGATCTGCCTATCGATTTCGTACACGACGCGCGCGCCGCGCCCGAAAGAAACCAACGGCGTGCAGTATCACTTTGTCAGCGTCGACGAATTCCTCGACCGGCGTGCGCAGGGCGAGTTCATCGAGAGCGCCGAAGTGCATGGCAACTACTATGCAACTTCGCGGGTCTGGATCGAAGAGCAGATGAAAAGCGGCCGCGACGTGTTGCTGGAAATCGATTGGCAAGGCGCGCAGCAGGTGCGTCGGCAATTTCGCAACGTCGTCGGCATTTTTATTTTGCCGCCCTCGCTGGAAGCGTTGGCCGAGCGTTTGACCAAGCGCGGGCAGGACGAACCCAACGTCATCACGCGCCGTCTGTTGGCGGCCGGAAGTGAGATGGCGCATGCCCCGGAGTCCGATTACGTGGTGATCAACGAGACGTTCACGCGTGCGCTGAACGAGTTGCAAACCATCGTCGCGGCGACGCGTTTGCGCTTCGCTTCGCAGCGCGCGCGTCACACGGACTTGTTCGTGCAGCTAGGCATTCACTCGCCGCAGGCAGAGTGAGGCCGCGATAAGGTAGAATAAGCACTATATTACGAAGGACACAGAATATGGCTCGCATCACCGTCGAAGATTGTCTCAAGCAGATTCCGAACCGCTTCGAGCTCGCGCTCGCAGCAACGTACCGTGCGCGTCAGCTCGCGCAGGGTCATACGCCCAAAGTCGAGAGTCGCGATAAACCGACCGTCGTCGCGTTGCGCGAAATCGCCGAGGGCAAGATCGGCATCGAAATGTTGAAGAAAGTACCGGTGTAGTACTGACTCGCGTCAGACAGTTTTCGCAACGCATGCGCATGCGGGTTTCAAGCCTGCTGCCAGGATTGAGCTTCTTGAACTTCCGCGTGCCGGTGCCTGCTTGACCGGTGCTCTATCCGCCCAACGCTAGATCATGACCGCAAGGAGGCGCATATGACTCATCCCCCCGCCTCCTTGACGGAGACACCCCCGCCAGCGACAACCAAAAGCTCGGCCGCGCGCAAGTATATCGACGCGGTACTCGAACAATCGTTCAGGCACCTGTTCGGGCCTACTGCCACGCCGGAGCAGCCGCGCAAGGCCGAAGTCGTCTCGATCGCCAATCTCACGGGAGCGCTGTCGGGCTACCTGAGCAAGGCTGAGCTCAAAGATATCAAGTCGGCTTTTCACTTCAGCGACGAGGCTCATCTAGGCCAATACCGCCAGAGCGGCCAGCCTTACATCACTCATCCGGTCGCGGTTGCGGAAATTTGCGCCGACTGGAAGCTCGACGCGCAGTCGATCATGGCCGCGTTGCTGCACGATGTGATGGAAGACCAGGGCGTTTCTAAAACCGAATTGGCCGAGCGTTTCGGTCCCAAGGTGGCGGAACTGGTCGACGGGCTGTCCAAGCTCGACAAGATGGAGTTTCGCAATCGCGAGGAAGCGCAGGCGGAGAATTTCCGCAAGATGCTGCTGGCGATGGCGCGCGACGTGCGTGTGATTCTCGTCAAGCTGGCCGACCGCTTGCACAATATGCGTACGCTGGGCGCCGTGCCGATGGAGAAACGCCGCCGCGTGGCGCGCGAAACCATCGACATCTACGCGCCGATCGCGCACCGGCTGGGGCTGAACAACACGTATCGCGAGCTGCAGGAGCTGAGCTTCGCGAATTTCAACCCGCGCCGCTACGCGACGCTGGAAAAAGCCGTAAAGGCCGCGCGCGGCAATCGCCGTGAAGTGGTCGGCAAGATTCTCGACGCGGTCGAGCGTTCGCTCACGGACGCGAAGGTCAAGGCCGAGGTGACCGGCCGCGAAAAAACCATCTTCAGCATTTACCGCAAGATGCGCGACAAGCAATTGTCGTTCTCGCAGGTGCTGGATGTGTACGGTTTTCGCGTGGTGGTCGGCTCGGCGCTCGAATGCTATACGTGTATCGGCGTGCTGCATGCGCTGTACAAGCCGGTGCCGGGCAAGTTCAAGGACTACATCGCGATCCCGAAGGTGAACGGCTATCAGTCGCTGCACACCACGCTGGTCGGCCCGTTCGGCACGCCGATCGAGTTCCAGATCCGCACCACCAACATGCACGAGATCGCCGAATCCGGGGTCGCCGCGCACTGGCTCTACAAAAACGGTAGCGCCGATCTGAACGACGTGCAAAAGCGCGCTCACCAGTGGCTCAAGTCGCTGCTGGAGATACAGTCGGAAGCGGGCGACTCGAGCGAGTTTCTCGAACATGTGAAGATCGATCTGTTCCCTGACGCGGTCTATGTGTTTACGCCGAAGTCCAAGATCATGCCGCTCTCGCGCGGCGCCACGGCGCTCGATTTCGCCTACGCGGTGCACAGCGACTTGGGCAACCAATGCGTCGCGGTCAAGATCAACAACGAATTGCTGCCGCTGCGCACCGAGCTGAAAAGCGGCGATATCGTCGAAGTGATTACCGCGCCGTATTCGAAGCCTAATCCCGCATGGCTCGGTTTTGTACGCACCGGCAAGGCCCGTTCGGCGATCCGTCACTATCTGAAGACCATGCGCCTGACCGAATCGGTGCAGTTGGGCGAACGCCTGGTTGAGCAGGCGCTCAAGGCGTATTCGCTGTGCTTGTCGGACGTGAGCCCGGAGAATTGGGAAAAGCTCGTGCAGTGGACGGGCAACAAGAACCGTCAGGAAATTTTCGCGGACATAGGCCTGGGCCGGCGCGTCGCGGCGGTGATGGCCAAACGCATCGAGGTGCTGGTCAGCGGCCGCGAACCCGATGCCGACGGCACGCCGCGCGTTCACGAAGGCATGCTCACCACGTCGGGGCATGGCGGTGCCTCGGTGGTGATCACCGGTACCGAGGGCATGTCGGTGCAGTTGTCCGCATGTTGCCATCCGATTCCGGGCGACAATATCATGGGTTATATCGGCATCGGGCTGGGTATGGCGATCCATACCGCCGACTGCCGCGTCGCGCAGCGCATCCATAAACGCGATCCGG
>Ga0265338_10003034_pt1 | contig 24169 bp, 26 predicted proteins | sample 42126metaG_FD_193579 | JGI IMG/M metagenome (GOLD analysis project Ga0265338, IMG submission 193579) | Rhizosphere microbial communities from Carex aquatilis grown in University of Washington, Seatle, WA, United States - 4-21-26 metaG | ecosystem: Host-associated > Plants > Roots > Rhizosphere... | reverse complement strand
AACGATTGACATCTGTGATGTTACGCGCAAAACTCTGCGGCAAGCCGGGCTGACCACACCGGCCCGGCGCTCGGGCGACGACGCTCGGGGCGACATCCACAGGAGATGACCATGCGCAGCATCCGCAAGAGTGCCGCCATCACCCTGGCGGCGACAGCAGCGCTCGCCCTGGCCGCTTGCGGCGGCAGCGGCGGTGGCAGCACCAGCTCAACGGGGAACACGCACGTGACGCTCACGTGGTGGAACAACGCCACGTCGGGAGATCTCAAGAACGTCTGGGCCCAGGCGGCCGCCGCGTACCACAAGGCGCACCCGAACGTGACGATCCAGGTCGAGCCGATCCAGAACGAGGCATTCCAGACCAAGGTCCCGGCCGCGCTGGCCGGCAACAACCCACCCGACATCTACCAGCAATGGGGCGGCGGCCAGGAGGCGACCCAGATCCCGTCGGGCAAGGTCACCAACCTGACCCAGTACACCTCGAGCTGGATCAGCGAGGTCGGGCCCGTGGCGCAGGCCTGGCAGGTGAGTGGCAAGCAGTACGGGATTCCGTACGATCTGCACACGGTGGGCTTCTGGTACCGCAAGGACCTGTTCGCCAAGGCCGGCATCGCCAGCCCGCCGACGACCATGACCCAGCTCAACGCCGACGTCACCAAGCTGAAGGCCGCGCATATCGTGCCGATCGCGGTCGGCAGCAAGGACAAATGGCCGGACGCGTTCTGGTGGGAGTACTTCGCCATCCGCGAGTGTCCCACCGCCACCCTCAAGGCGGCCATGAAGGCGGTCAACCTGAACGGCCCGTGCTTCGTGAAGGCAGGCCAGGACCTCACGTCCTTCATGAACACCAAGCCGTTCCAGACGGGCTTCCTGGGCACGGCCGCCCAGGTCGGCGCAGGCAGCTCGGCAGGCCTGGTCGCCAACGGCAAGGCCGCGATGGAACTGCAGGGCGACTGGGATCCAGGCGTCATGACCCCGCTCACCTCGGACAAGACCGTCACTTCCCAGCTCGGCTGGTTCCCGTTCCCGGCCGTCACTGGGGGCGCCGGTGATCCCACCACCACGCTGGGCGGGGGGGACGGTTTCTCCTGCACGACCGGGGCAGCGGAGCCAGCCTGCGCCGACTTCCTGAAGTACATCGACAGCCCGGCGGTGCAGGCCAAGGTGGTCGCGGCCAACGTGGGCCTGCCGGCCAACCCCGCCGCGGCATCGGCGCTGGCCTTGCCGGCCATGAAGCAGGTTCTGACGTACACCGGTGCGGCGCCTTATATCCAGACCTACTTTGACATCGCCTTCCCGACAAATGTCGGCGTGGCCATCGATGGCGCCATCGCGGACTTCTTCGCCGGGCAGGGAACACCGCAGTCAATCATCAGCACGACAAACCAGGCTGCCTCGAGCCAGTGATCCACCCGAACAGCGCTACGGCTACGGCGGAGACCTCCGCCGTAGCCGTAGCGCCTGCCACCCGGCCGGCCCGCCGTTCCCGGGGACTGCGCAGGAAGCTTGAGCTGACCCTGCTGCTGAGCCCGGCGCTGCTGCTGTTCATCGGGTTCGTGCTGCTGCCGATTGGCATCGCCGCCTATGACGGGCTGTATCACTGGACCGGCTTCGGGCCGCTGAGCGGATTCGCGGGCCTGCACAACTACCGGGTCGCGCTGTCGGACCCCGTCTTCCAGCATGCGCTCCTGCACAACGTGCTCATCGCCGTCCTGTCCATCGTCATCCAGCTCCCGATCAGCATCGGGGTGGCCCTGCTGCTGAACCGCCGGATCCGGGGACGGTCGCTGCTGCGCTTGCTGGTGTTCGCGCCGTATGTCCTGTCACAGGCGATAACCGCGGTCATGTGGGCGCTGCTGCTCCAGCCCGGCGGGTTCGTGGACGAGGTCATGAAGGCGGTCGGCCTCGGCGGTCTCGTCCAGCTGTGGCTGGCCAACCTGCACATCGTGCTTTACACGATGTTCCTGGTGCTCACCTGGCAGTTCATCGGCTTCGGGATCATCCTGCTGCTGGCCGGGCTGCAGGGTATCCCCGCCGAGCTGAACGAGGCGGCCGCGCTGGACGGCGCGTCGGCCTGGGAGACGACGCGGCGGATCACGCTCCCGCTGCTCGGCCCGACGATAAGAATCTTGATGTTCCTGTCGATCGTCGGTTCGCTGCAGGTGTTCGACGTGGTGTGGATCATGACTGGCGGCGGGCCCGCGAACGCGTCGAGCACGATGGCGACGTACCTGGTCAACCGCGGCTTCCAGAGCTACGAGTTCGGCTATGGCAGCGCGGTCGCGGTCATCATGTTCGTCATCTGCTTCGCGTTCGCGCTGGTGTACCAGCGATTCGTGCTGCGCCGGGACACCCGCGGCGCCCTGACCCGTGCCGTGGGGTGAGGTAAGTGACCGCGACCCTGGAGGCGCCCACGGTCCAGCCCAGCCCGACCGGCCGTCCTGGCCGGCGGAAGATCTCAGCGGTGACACCGTTCACCTACCTGGTGGCACTGCTCATCGTGGGTATCACTGTGGTCCCGCTGCTTTTCGTGATCGTGGACGGCTTCCGGTCCAACGCGCAGATCAACACGTCACCCACGGGGCTGCCCCACCCGTGGGTCTGGCACAACTACAGTTCCCTGCTCACCTCCTCGGCCTTCTGGCAGCCCCTCGGCAACAGCGCGCTGATCGCGGTGATCGCGACCGCGCTGGTGGTCGGGCTCGGCTCGATGGCGGCATTCGCGCTTTCCCGGTACTCGTTCAAGGGCCGCGAAGCCATCTACCTGCTGTTCGCTGTCGGGCTGCTGTTCCCGATCAATGCGGCATCGCTGCCGCTCTACGTGCTGCTGCAAAAGATCGGCCTGCTCGACAACCTGCTCGGCGTGGCACTCCCCGAGGCCGCGTTCCAGCTGCCCATCACCATCGTGATCCTGCGGCCGTTCATGCGCGCGATCTCCGGTGAGATCGAGGACGCCGCCGTGGTGGATGGCGCCAGCCGGTTCCGGTTCTTCTGGCGGATCCTGCTGCCGCTGTCCCGGCCCGCGCTGGCCACGGTCTCGGTACTGGCGTTCGTCGTGAGCTGGAACACCTACCTGCTCCCGTTGCTCGTGTTCACCAGCCAGCAGCACTTCACCCTGCCTCTGGCGGTGGCGACCTTCCAGACGCAGTACGCCCAGGACACAGCCAAGATTCTCGCCTTCACGGCACTGTCAATGGTGCCCGCACTGGGCTGCTTCGTCCTCGCCGAGCGACACCTCGTCGGCGGTTTCTCCGGCGCGGTCAAAGGCTGACCCGGCCGCACTGCCCTCGCCATTCATTAGTGGTTAAGTTTCTTACCCCTCCAGGGGAGGAAAACTAACCACTAATGCTTTTCGAGCGTCACGGGCGGACGGGCGCGCTTGCCGGAGTACATGGCCTGGTCGGCCCACCGCAGGGCATCGTCGGCCAGGTCACCGGACGACGCGAGGTGGGCGCCAACGGTGGCCGTGACCCGGACCGAGCGCCCGTGAATGAGGTGCGGTTCGGCGAGTGCGGCGGTGATCCGCGCGGCCAGCGCAGTCAGCGCGTCGGCGGTGATCCGCGGCACGGTGACAGCGAATTCGTCACCACCGAGCCTGGCCACCGTGTCCTGGGGCCGGACCTGGTCACCGAGGCGGCGCGCGGTGGTGAGCAGCACCTCATCGCCGGCGTCATGGCCGTAGGTGTCATTGACCTGCTTGAACCCATCCAGATCGAGGTACAGGACACCGACGTCAGCACCGGCAGGCCGGCCGCTGCGCCGGGTCAGCGCCCCGGTCAGCCGGGCGGCAAAGAGGTCACGGTTCGCCACGCCGGTGAGCGGGTCGTGGGCCGCCTGGTGGGCCAGCGCCTGCTCGGCCATCTTGCGCCGGGTGATGTTGACATGGGATGCGACCGCGCCACGTATCGGCCGGGCCAGCGGGGTGATCCGCAACAGGAACCACCGGTTCGCCGCCGGCGACGGGCACGGGTACTCCATCTCGTGCTGGACCGTCTCGCCAGCCAGGACGCGGCGCAGGCCGACGGCGGCCAGGTGCGCGTCTTCGCAGCCCGCAGTGGCGGAGCGGGCACACAGGTCCAGGTAGTTCACGCCCACCCCGGTGCGATCCGGGTGGCCGCCGTTGTCCAGGGCGAACATCCGCCAGGTGCGGTTCACCGCCACGATCGACCCGGCATCGTCCAGCACCGCCGTGCCGTCCGGCAGCGCGTCAAGCACCGCGCCCGCCAACGCGCCGCTCATCATCGGAACTCCCGGCCAACCGAGCGATAAAACGCGTGGATTATCCCCGCTATTTAACAACTATATGACCTATCCGAAATCCCAGCATTTCATATATGCCGGTTGTACCGTGATAGCCCGATATGTGATGGGCTTGAATAGGCGGCGCGCGCAGAGGTTCAGAGCCTGAGCGGTCTAATGGGCGCGGCCACCAGGGACGGGTCGCTGCGCCAGTCGACCCCGGGGATGTCGACGTACAACTCGATCTCGTTGCCGTCCGGATCGGCGATGTAGAGGCTGTGCGTCACGGTGTGGTCGCTGGCGCCCAGCACAGTGACCTGGCTCGCCTCCAGGGCGGCGAGCGCTTCGCGCAACTCGTCATCGCTGTCACCGATCTTCAGGCCGAAGTGGTACAGCCCGACCCTGCGCCCAGGCGGTAGCGCCGCCGCGTCCTCTCCCACCTCGATGAGCAGGAGCTCATGGTGGGTGCGCCCGGATGGGGCCGAGAACGCCGCCGCCCGGAAAGGCAGCGGTGCGTCGTCTGGGCCACCGATGATCTGCCGCCAGCCGAGCACGTCACGGTAGAACGCCGCGGACCGCTCGAGGTTGCGGACGTACAAGACCAGGTGACCGAGTTCTTTGATTTCCACTGGTGCTCCAGGAGGGCAGACGGGGCTGGCGGCCGGCTGCGCGTTAGGGCTGGTGGGGCTGGGGGCGACGGACCAACACGCTGACGCTAACCGGCGGCCCCGCTGGTCTATGCCCGATCCGGGTCGTGCGTCTGGCATCCGGAGATTAATCTACTATATACATAGGAATTATAGGTGACCGGAATGCTGGAGGGGTCGTCATGCCCATCGAGTTCCTCGGCATGGGGGGCACGAATGACCGCTCGGAGACGCGGGCACGCTCCGGGCCAGCCATCGACAAGGAGTACACGCTGCGCCTGGCCCGGGCCCATGAGGAGCACGGCTGGGACCGGGTGCTGTTCGGTTACAGCTCGGCCAGCCCGGACGGCGACCAGGTCGCCGCGTATGTGGCCGCGCATACCAGCACCCTCCAGTTGCTGCTCGCGCACCGGCCAGGGGTGACGTTCCCCACGCACACCGCGCGCATGCTCGCCACGCTGGACCAGTTCAGCGACGGCCGGCTCACCGTGCACATCATCACCGGCGGCAATGACACCGAGCAGCGACGCGAGGGTGACTACCTGACGCACGACGAGCGGTATGAGCGCACAGGTGAGTACATCGAGATCTTGCGGGAGGCATGGACCGCGCGGCAGCCGTTCGGGTACGAGGGGCGTCATTACCGGTTCGCGGACTTCGTCAGTGACGTGTTCCCGGTGCAGCAGCCACAGATCCCGATCTCGTTCGGCGGATCCTCCCCCGCCGCCTACCTCGTCGGCGCCGCCGCGGCCGACATCTACTGCCTGTGGGGCGAACCGCTCGCCGACACCGCCGAGCAGATCGCGTCGATCACTGAACTGGCGCGCGCCGCCGGGCGGCCGCACCGGCCCCGGATCCAGGTCGCGTTCCGGCCGATCATCGCCCCCACGGAGAAACTCGCCTGGGAGAAGGCGCACCGCATCCTCGGCGAGATCGAGGCGCGGAAGGCAGCGGCCGGCGGGCAGGCCGGGCCGCGGCGGATCAGCGGGCCGCCACAGAACACCGGGTCGCAGCGACTGCTCGCCGTCGCCGCGCGCGGGGAGAAGTTTGACCGCGCGCTGTGGACCGCCACCGCAGCAGCCACCGGCGGAGCCGGGAATTCCAATGCGCTGGTCGGCACCCCGGAGACGGTGGCCCAGGCCCTGCTCGACTATGTCGATCTCGGCGTGGACATCCTGTCGATGCGCGGCTATGACATCCTGGCCGACGCCATTGACGTCGGCCAGCACGTTATCCCGCTGGTACGCCAGGAGGTGGCCGCCCGGGACCGCGAGCGCGCGGCGAATACAGCCGGCGGCGCGGCAGCCGGCCCAGCCGGCCACGCCGCGCTGGCGCCGACCGGCGCCGCGGCAGTAGCGCCAGGCGCCGGGTTTCGGTGACCGGCGCGGGTCCATGGGGCGACACGGGGCCCAGGTCTCCGGCGGGTCCCGGTGACCGGCGCGAGTCCCGGTGAGCGGCGCGAGTCCCGGTGAGCGGCGCGGATCCACATGATGGCGGGATCCCGGTGACCGGCGCGGCCAGGCGGCTGGCTGTCGCGCTGGTCGGCGCTGGCCCAGGTGGCACGGTCGTGCTGGACCGGCTGCTGGCCAGCGTGCCGGCGATGGTCGGCGACCGGTCCGTGGACATCCATGTGGTCGACCCGTTTCCCCCCGGTGGCGGCCAGGTCTGGCGCCGCGACCAGGCCGACCTGCTCTGGATGAACTCCACCGCGGCGGACGTGACGATGTTCACCGACGACAGCGTGGCCATGGACGGCCCGGTGCGCCCCGGGCCGACCTTGTACGAGTGGTCGGGCCGGGCCGGGGCTGGCGTCGCCCCGGGTGCGTTCCTGTCCCGGCCACGGCTCAATGACTACCTCTCCTGGTGTTTCCGGCACATCGTGTCGTCCGCCCCGCAGCAGGTCGCGGTGCACGTTCACGGGGCCAGGGCGGTCGACCTCACCGACGGCCCGGATGCGCGCCAGCTGCTCTGGCTGGACGGCCGGGATGTTCCGATCTGCGCCGACGCGGTGATCCTCGCCCAGGGACACCTGCCCGTGGCCCCGGCCGCCGAGTACCAGGAGCTGGCCGACTTCGCGGGCCGCCATGGGCTCAGCTACCTGCCACCGCACTATGCCGCGGACGCCGACCTCGATGTCGTGGCAGCAGGCGAGCCGGTCATCATGCGCGGCATGGGCCTCGGGTTCATCGACGACATGGTCCTGCTGACCGGGGGACGCGGCGGCAGGTTCAGCCGCGGCGCCGACGGCGCCCTCAGCTATCACCCGTCCGGCCGGGAACCCGTCCTGTACGCCGGATCACGGCGCGGCGTGCCCTACCACTCGAAGATCACCTACCAGCTCCAGGGAGAACGGCTGCCGGGGCCACTGTTCTTCACCCCGGCGGTCACCGCGGACCTGAACGCCAGGCAAGGCCCGCTGGACCTGCGCCGCGACCTGTGGCCGCTCATGGCCAAGGAACTGGGACGGTTCTACTACCACGAGCTCTTTACCGCGCATCCCGAGCGGGTCGCGCTGGGCTGGCCAGAGTTCCTGGACGGTTACGCCCAGTGCGATGGGGGCAGCGACGCGCTGGCCGACCTGGTGGGGGCCAGCGTGCCCAAGCCTGAAGACAGGCTGGACTTCACCCGGCTGCTCGACCCGCTGGCCGGGCAGAAATTCGCCGACCAGGATGCCTTGCAGGACTGGCTGCGCGGCTACATCACCGGCAATGTGGCGCGGCACGGCGATCCGGCCCACAGCGCCGACCTCGGGCTGTTCAACGGGCTGCTGGTGACGTTCGCCGTGCTCGTGGACGCGGTGAACAGCGGGCGGCTCAGCCCCCGGTCACACGCGGAGGATCTCACCGGCTGGTTCCACGGCGTGTTCAGCTATTACGCGAGCGGGCCGCCGCCGCAGCGGCTCCGCGAGCTTGAGGCCCTGTCCCGGGCCGGGGTCGTCCGGTTCCTCGGGCCCGCCATCGAGGTGAGCATGGATCCGGGGCGCGGGGTGTTCCGGGCCAGGAGTCCCCGGGTTCCCGGTCAGGTCGAGGCGCACACGCTCATCGAGTCACGGCTTCCGGCAGCGACCATCAGCCGGGCGAGTGACCCGCTCATCCGCGCGCTCTACGCGCGGGATGACATCGCCGAAGAATCGCTGGCCGACGAGGACGGCGGCCATTACCCACTCGGGAAACTCCGGGTCCAGGAGCCCGATCTGCGGCTCGTCGACGCCACGGGGGCCGCCCATCCACGCCGGTTCGCACTTGGCGCCTGGGTCGGCCGGGGCTTCACTGTCGCCGGGTTCACCAGGCCGGGCAGCAACGCCGTCTCGTTCCGCATCGCCGACCGGCTCGCGCGCACCGTGCTGCGCGAAGTCACGGGCACCGCGTGCTGAGGCCAGGCCGCGTGGCCACAAAGATCACCCGGCCATTTCTCTACTAAATCGTTCATAATTGTAGGAAGATCTGAATGGCACTCGCGGGCTGGTTCGCGCCGTCCCGGCGAGTTCGCCGCCACGCCCGGCCAGAGCGTCCACCTGAAAGGTGCGGTGCATCGATGCGCTTGACCTCCCCCTCATCAGCAGTTGGCCGCCGTTCGCGGGCCGGGCTCTGGCGCCGACCCGGGCACGCGCTGTCGGCCGCGACGCTCATCGGCGGCGCCCTCCTCGTGACGCTGGCCGGAGCGGTCGCAGCAGCGCTCATCGGCGTTGCCATCCTCGTGGCATTGGCCGGAGCGGCCTCAGGGGCAGCGATACCGGCAGCAGCGGCAGCGGCGCCGACGGCACCGCCACCCGTCACGGTGCTGACGGCCGGCCCGAGCAACCACGACGGCGACATCTTCATCACTCCCACGGGGGACACGGCGACGTATGCGAACGGCGCGGAGATCATCGACAGCCAGGGCCGCGTGATCTGGTTCCACGCCGTGCCAGCCGGCCTGACGGCCGCCGACTTCCGCACCCAGACCTACCGGGGCCAGCCGGTCCTCACCTGGTGGCAGGGAACCGGCCTGGGCGGGCTGTCCAGTGGCACCGACTACATCTACAACTCCCGGTACCAGCAGATCGCCGCGGTCAACGCGGGCAACGGCTACTCGGCTGACGGGCACGAATTTCTCATCACGCCCCGCAGCACGGCGCTCATCCTCGCCTACAGCAGCGCCACCGCTGACCTGACCTCTATCGGCGGCCCCGCTGACCAGGCGGTTATCGACGGCATCGTCCAGGAGATCGACATCCGCACGGGCCGGGTGCTGTTCCAGTGGAACAGCGCGGACCACGTCCCGTACAGCGCCAGTGAGCAGCCGCTGCCGGCCTCGGCCGCCACCCCCTGGGACTGGTTCCACGTCAACGCCGTCCACCTGGACACGGACGGGAACCTGCTGATCGACGCGCGGAACACGTGGACCACGTACAAGGTGAACCGGCACACCGGGCAGATCATCTGGAAACTGGGCGGCAAGCAGAGCAGCTTCGCGGTCAGCGCAGCGCCCGGCCAGGTCCTGGACAGCGCCGGCGAGATCTTCGCCTGGCAGCATGATCCCGAGGCGCTAGGCCACGGCGTCTACACCTTCTTCGACAACGAGTCCTCAGGAACCCCGCTGCTGCCGCAGAGCCGCGCGATCACCGTCCGGCTGAACACCCGGGCCTGGACCGCCACCCTGGTGAGGTCGGATGATCAGCCGGAGGGCCTGCCGGCCGCCTCGCAGGGCAACGCGCAGACCACCCGCAGCGGGGACCTGTTCGTCGGCTGGGGCGCACTACCCTACTTCTCGGAGTTCAGCAGGTCCGGCACGCTGCTGCTGAACGCCGGGTTCCCAGCCGGCGTCAACACCTACCGGGCCTACCGGCTGCCCTGGAACGGCGGCTGAGCACCTGCCCGGGGTGACATCCTGGCGCGGTGACAGATTCCAGCGCCAGCCTGCCCTGGCGGTTCGATGACCTGCGCGCGCTGGTGATCAACTGCACCCTCAAGAGGTCGCCTGAGCGCAGCCACACACAGGGCCTCATCGACCGCAGCCGCGCGATCATGGAGAAGAACGGGGTCGCCGTCGACGTGCTGCGAGCGGTCGACCATGACATCGCCACCGGTGTGTGGCCGGACATGACCGAGCATGGCTGGCCGGCCGACGACTGGCCGGGCATCTACCAGCAGGTGCTCGCGGCCGACATCCTGATGCTGGCCGGGCCGATCTGGCTCGGTGACAACAGTTCGGTGATGAAGCAGGTCATCGAGCGGCTCTACGCGTGTTCGCACCTGCTCAACGAGGCCGGCCAGTACGCCTACTACGGCCGCGTCGGCGGCTGCCTGATCACCGGCAATGAAGACGGCGTCAAGCACTGTGCGATGAACATCCTCTACAGCCTCCAGCACCTCGGCTACACCATCCCGCCGCAGGCCGACGCCGGATGGATCGGCGAAGCCGGGCCAGGGCCGTCCTACCTCGACCCCGGGTCCGGTGGGCCGGACAACGACTTCACCAACCGCAACACCACGTTCATGACCTGGAACCTGCTGCACGTCGCCCGCATCCTCAAGGACGCGGGCGGCATCCCCGCGCACGGGAACCAGCGCTCCGAATGGGACGCCGGCTGCCGGTTCGACTTCGACAACCCCGACTACCGGTAGATCCAGGTCAGGTCCGGTTCCGGCACCTGCCCATGATGGCCAGCGGGACGCGCACCGATCCCGCTTGCCCAACACGTTAGTGACCGCTAACGTGTTGACATGCCTGACCTCGTGGCCGCGGTGGCCGAACCGAACCGTCGCCGGCTGCTGCAGTTGCTGGGGTCCGGCGAACAGACCGTGACCGCGCTGGCCCGCCACTTCACGGTGAGCCGGTCGGCGATCTCGCAGCATCTTGGCGTGCTCGCCGAGGCCGGGCTGGTCGTCAGCAGACGCGAGGGAAGGTTCCAGCACTACCACCTGAACCCCGAGGGCATGGCGGCCCTGCGCGCCCAGCTTGATTCGTTCTGGACGCGTGAGCTTGACCAGCTTGTCCGCGATGCCCTCGACATCACCCATGCATCCGGTACCGAAGGAGTCGATTGATGCCATTCGAGAAGTCCGTGATCGTGCCGCTCAGCGCCGACGACACCTTCGCCTTGATCACCGAGCCAGACCGGCTGCGCCGGTGGCAGGCCATCACGGCGCGGGTCGACCTGCGAGCGGGCGGCGAGTACCGGTGGACCATTGTCCCAGGCCATTCGGCCCGCGGAACCTTCACCGAGGTGGAGCCAGGTAAGCGGGTGGTCTTCACCTGGGGCTGGGAGGGCGATGCCGATCTGCCGCCCGGGGCGTCCACCGTGACCATCACGCTGGAGCCTGCGGCAGGCGGGACGATGGTCCGGCTGGTTCACGAGGGACTCACCGACGAGCAGGCTGCCAGCCACGGCAAGGGCTGGTCGCACTACCTCGACCGGCTGGTCGTCGCCGCGACCCAGGGCGATGCGGCCGCTGATGACTGGGCCGCCGCACCTCAGGATCTCGACGCGCTCAAGGCCGCCGAGGCCACTCTCGCGATATGCCAGCAGGTCCTGCGCGGCGTCGCGGAAGCCGACTACGGCAGCGGCACGGTCTGTCCCGAGTTCACCATCGCGCAGCTGACCGATCACCTGATCGGGTCGGTGACCACCCTGGGGGGCGCCGCCGGGGCCGAGTTCCCCGACCCGGCCACCGGCACGCTGGAGGCACGGCTCGCCGGCGCGGGCCAGGCGGCCCTGGAAGCATGGAACGCGCGCGGCGCCGAAGGCACGGTCAAGGTTGGGCCAAGCGAACTGCCCGCCACCGTCGTCCTCGGCATTCTCTCGATCGAACTCCTGGTGCACGCGTGGGACTACGCCCAGGCCACCGGCCAGCAGGTCACGGTGTCGGATGAACTCGCCCAGCATGTTCTCGACGGTGCCCACACGATCATCACCCCGGAAGGCCGGGTCACCGTCGGTTTCGCCGACCCGGTCGAGCCCGGCCCGGACACCCGCGTCCTGGATCGCCTGATCGCCTTCACCGGCCGCGCCGCCTCCTAGCCCCGGCCGCACTCTATTGAGGAGAAGTCATGCCAGTACGCACGTCCTACGCACAGGGCACGCCCAACTGGGTGGACCTGCAGACCACCGACCAGGGAGCCGCGAAGGAGTTCTACGCGGGCCTGTTCGGCTGGACTTACGATGACCAGCCGATGCCGGAAGGCGCGGTGTACTCGATGGCCAAGCTCGGCGAGGAACACGTCGCCGCCCTCGCCCCGCAGTCACCGGACCTGGCCGCCGCGGGCGCGCCGCCGATGTGGAATACCTACATCGCGGTCGACTCGGTCGATGACACGGTCACCAAGGTGGCGGCGGCCGGCGGCCAGGTCGCGATGGAACCGTTCGACGTGATGGACGCCGGGCGGATGGCCTTCGTGATGGACCCGAGCGGGGCGGCGGTCGCGTTCTGGCAGGCCGGCCAGCACATCGGCGCCTCGCTGGTGAACGAACCGGGAACCATCACCTGGAACGAGCTGATCACCGCCCACCCGTCGGCCGCGGCCTTCTACGAGCAGGTGCTGGGCCTCACCACCTCGGTGATGGACATGGGGACCGGCGAGTACACGATCTTCGAGGTAGGCGGTGAGCAGGTCGGCGGCACCACCGGGCCTCAGATGCCAGGAGTGCCGAACCACTGGCACGTGTACTTCGCCGTCGCGGACGCGGACGCCTCCGCCGCGAAGGTGACCGAACTGGGTGGCTCGATCCTGGCCGGGCCGTTCGACACCCCGGTCGGCCGCATCGCCGTGGTCCGTGACCCGCAAGGCGCCACGTTCAGCCTGATCCAGCTCGCGGGCGAGGCCGCCTAGCCGATATCTGGCTGATCGGCATCGGATCAGGCCGCGCCGAAGATCTTCGCCTCAAGTGCCTTCTCGCGGCTGAGGCTCACCGGGGAGACGATCTCGATCTCCAGTGTTCCCTTACGGGCCACCAGCGTGGTGAGCGCGGAACTGCCGCCCAGGCTGACCGTGCTGACGTATGCCTCGTCCTCGAACCCGGCGATGTCCTGGGCGGACTGGCCGCTCGCGGTGAAGTTGTTCTTGCCCTCGGCGAACGCCGCGGCGTCCTCCTTGTCCTGGAAGCGGATCGTCACGTCGTCCGAGTTCGTGGTGGTGTAACTGCAGATCACCACGGTGGCCACGGACGTGCGGTTGACCGCCTGGCTGGGCTGGCCCACCGTGGCGCCCAGGGCGGCACCAACCATCTGCGGGGGCGCCAGCGCGCAGGTCGGGTCGCCTGCTGCCGACGTGGCCGGGCCGGTGTTCTTGGCCGGGCCAGCCGAGGCCGTTGCCCCGGTCGCGCCAGCCGAGGCCGTTGCCCCGGTCGCGGCGGGCGGGTTCTGCGAACCGCAGCCCGCCACCGTGAACGCCACCGCCAGAGCCGTGCCCAGTACCTGTCGCGCCTTCACCGGTTCCCTTCCTCTGCTGCTCCCGCTCCTCACGTTGGCTGAACGTACCGGCAGCCCGGATGGGCGCGAATCCAGGAAAGCATGTACCTGTGACTGACTCGGGCAGAGCGGCCTACGGGATGTCAGCCTCGATGTTGCCGCCGACGATTCGTGTTGGCACGACGGTCAGCTGGCTGTTGCCCGGGTTGGTGCCCTTCCCGGTCACCGCGTCGAACTCCCACAGGTGCATCGCGCAGGTCAGCGTGCACCCGTCGAGGTCACCTTCGCTCAGCCGGGAACCCAGGTGCGGGCAGCGGTCCTCGTACGCGCGGACCTCTCCCCCCACATTGAGCAGCACGAGCAGTGTCCCGGCGACCTCGGCCGCGGTCAGCTCGCCTGCCCACAGGTCGTCGTCCGGCATGACCACGTGCCAGGCCACTAAACCCCTCCCGGTTCCGCGCTAGTTCGCGCGCAGGTTGAACGTCTCCACGTCCTGAAGCCGGAGCAGGTACGTGCGCGGAGTCTCACCGAAGTACCTTTTAAACTCGCTGATGAAATGGGACAGGCTGGTGTAGCCGACGCCGGCCGCCGCCTCGCTGACGCTGCATCCGGCGTTCAGCAGCAGGTCACGGGCCTGCTCCAGGCGCAACTGCTTGAGGAACTGGTACGGCGATGTGCCGACCGTCTGCTTGAACAGGTGAGCGAACGCGGACTCGCTCATGAACACGGCCTCGGCGATCGCTGCTACCGAGATCGGCTCCTGGATCCTCCCCTTCATGTACTCGATCGCGGCGTACACCGGGCTGCGGGTGGCGTTGGCCCGTGACGCGTCGATCAGCCGGTGACGCTCCCGTGACTGCAGCAGGCGGTACACGATCTCCCGCAGGTACATGGGTCCGAGCACCGCACTGTCGACCTCCGACTCCACGGTCATCAGGAAGCGGTACGTGGCGCCGATGATGTGCGCGTCCAGGGGCGCCACGTGAGCATCGCGCCGCGCCTCGCCCGGCGCCGAATAGGGCGCGGGGTAGAGCGCCGCCATCGGCTGGTGCATGGTCGACAGCACGTCGCTCACCAGTTCCGGCTCGATCTGCAGGACGAACGAGAGGAACGGCCGGGCCGGTGCCGCCTCCAGGATCTCGACCTCGAACCGGGACCGCCGGTTCAGCACCAGGTACCGCATCGGATCGTAGACATGATCTTCCGACCCGACGCGGACCCGCTTGGAACCCTGCACGATCAGGCAGTAGGACAGGGAGACGACCTCATCCCAGTGCGGCGGGATGGGGGCGGAGAACCGGTAGAAGGTGAGCCCGGGCCAGCCGTGCTGGTTGGCTCCTTCGGACTCGGCGTACCGGTCGACCAGCCGGGCCAGGTCTCCCGCCGCTACCAGGTCATCCCGGAGGAACCGGTAGTCCTTCTTCCCGCTGACCGCCATTGGTCATCACCTGCTCATCCGGCCAGGCCGGCCTCGTTCAGCACCCGCCGCCTGGCTGCGGTAGCCGCCGAAACCACAGTGTCCGCGTTACGCCCGCTGGTCGGCAACTGTTCGAACACACTGCCCAGGGCAGCCGCGGCGGCATCGGCCAGCGGTATCCACCGGTCGGCCCAGCGGCGCAGGACGTCGCGATTGCCCTCCCGCTGCTCCACCGCGTACTGGGCGAGCGCCGTGCTCCACCGGGTGCTGCGGTCCGCGTCAATGGCCAGGTTGGACAGCAGCAGCCAGGTCAGGTCGTCGTTGTTGGCGTGCGCGACGTTGGCCACCTGGCGGATCAGCACCTCATCCAGAGTGGGCCGCAGCACCAGGTTCATCGCCGTGAAGCATTCGCCCCAGTCATAGGCGACCAGCAGCTTCTCCAGTGCTTTGCGGGCCGGCTGCCACGCCTCGTGCCGCTCCCAGATCTGCCGCTCACCGGTGCCGATGGTGCCCACCGCGGCGGCGGTGTCCTGCAACTGGCGGGTGCGGTAGGCCACCAGCGACACCCGGCGCAGCAGGTCCCCGCCGGCGAACACGGCACAGTTGGTGATGTAGGACGACGGGGACATCTGGGCCAGGTAGGCGGTGCACATCTGCAGTGCGTGCGCCGGGTACCGGGTGGGCGTGAACACCGACGACAGGAACCGGGCCCATTCGGCGGGCAGCGACTGGTCGTGCTCGGCGGCGGTGTACTCGTCGAGAACTCCCTCGATGACCGTCTCCTGCTCGTCCTGCATCGTGACGTACTTGCGGTAGGTCATCTCGTCCGGATCGCGGAATCCGGTCCAGTCGGCGGCCTGCAGCGGCGACTTGTCGCGGTAGGTGAGGTACCACATGTTCATCGGGGTCGTCGGGTTCGACTCCAGCGCGGTCGCCCGGCCCGGGCGCGTGGTGTAGTTCAGCCCGTGCGTGACGATCTCGTACTCACTGGGAATGCGCCGCAGGTCACCCAGTGCGCTCCAGGTCTTCAGCCGCCGCTTCGGGCGCGGGGCGCTGACATCGGTCATGATGACTCCTCATGAGCTGACGGGGCCGCCGTGGCCGGCGCGGACGCGGCGCCCTTGAGACGCCAGCGCACCTCCTGCGAGGTCATCTCGATGCGCCCCGCGAACGCGGACATCAGCCCTTCAAGCTGGCGCATCTCGAAGGGCCGCCCGAGGTTGCGCTCGATGGACTCGCGGGTCAGCCTGAGCTCGCCCGCACCGCTGACCCGGGTGTAGGCGCCCCGGTCGATCACGTCGATCTCCTGGCCGGGATTGTCGTCCACGATGGCGGCGACGATGGCATCCACATCGTCGGACATCCGCAGGACCGGTCCCACTGGGTTCTTCATCTCACTGCTCCGCTCACGGGGGCGTTCACCGGGGCGTTCACCGGGCCCAGCCGACGAGGACGCTGCTCAGCGGGCTGATGCCGGCCTCGGCCACGGTCAGGTGACCCGGGATGACCTTGCCGTCCACCCGGAACACCAGGGCCGCATCGCGCGGCCGGACCCGGCGGCCGACGACGTGATACGCGACCTTCTGCGCTGCCTCATCGATGGTGTCGGTATCCAGCACGAGGATGAGCTGCATCACGAAGTCGTCCTCGAACAGCGCGTTGACCGGAACCGGCTGCCCTTCCGGCTCAGCCTCGGCCGCCTGGTCAGCAGGCCCGGTCGCGTCCTGGGTCTCGGTCATCGTCCCTCCTGGCCTGCCGGTGCGGTGGACTGGGCATTCGGGTGCTGGCCGGTCCCGTTTCCGTTCTGGTACCGCTTCGCCCACCGGTAGCCGTAGGCGTCGTCACCCATCACCTCGGGGGTGAGCCCCATCCAGCCCAGGATCCCCTCCACGGTCGGCGGCTGGATCTCACCGCCGAGCAGCCGCTCGATCACCGTGGGGTCATGCATGGTGTCCCGGTCCTCCCACCAGATCTGCCGGCAGGGGCGCGAGCAGAAATGGTAGGTGTAGCCGTTGTGCTTCAGCGGGTAGCTGCGGATCGGGTACTTGTCGTTGAACGGGGAACCGGCCGTGCCGATGGGCAGGTGGCACAGGTTGCACAGCCACGGCAGGGTCTCCGGGAGGGTCTGCTCCATCCGGTCGTTGTTGACGTTCTCGATGATCACGTCCCAGATCCGGCCGAACTGCTTCTCCCACTTCTGGTACTTCTCGTGCAGCCAGTCACGCTCTTCCGGGGTCACCCCGGCCTGCGGCTTCCACCAGACCGTCGGCCGCCAGTACCACACGCCGAGATGCAGCGAGTGGTGCCAGGTGTCCAGCCCGGCCATGAACTCGTCCCAGTACCACGGCTTCTTCAGCCCGTAGTCCTGGATCTGGTCGAGGAACTGGCCCGCGATCCATTCCTGCATGAACTCCTTGTAGGACTGCTTGCGCATCTCCAGCGGCGTGTAGTAGTCCATGCCGGGTCCGGTGAGGACCGAGAACAGCCGGGCGGACGCCCAGAACGTCTTGTCGATGATCCACTGGGCCCGCTTGGGGTCGTGCTCGACCAGGATCTCCAGGGTCGGGCCGCCCTGCTGGGAGTGCCGGGCCTCATCGGTCTGGATGGACGAGATCATGTTCGCGAAGTTGATGTCGCCAGACTCCAGCGCGTCCGCGGACAAGGCGACGAACTGGACGTTGGTGAACCCGGTCTCGAACGTGAACGGGAGCTGGATCGCGACGTCGATGACGTTCGGGTTCAGCATCATGCCGTCGAAGGTGGCCCGCGCCGCGATGATCGCCCAGTCGTTGGTCTGGTAGGCCTTGTGCGCCCAGTCGTACTGCGGGTCCTTGCCGATCAGTTCGTGCGGGAAGAACAAGCTGATCTGGGTGTGCCTGGTCTCGTCCAGGGACCCGAAGATGGCCATGTTCCGCCAGGCGCCCGCCAGCCCGAACCGGGCCATCCGCAGCTCCGCGTAGACCGCGAGGTCCTCGATCAGGGCCACCCCGCCGAAGTGCATCTTCGCGACCGACTTCCAGCCCTCGTCCAGTTGCTCGAAAACCTTGGACTTCTGCAGGACCGCCTTCACCGAGTAGGCGCCGGTCTCCTTCTCCCGCTGGGTCGCCACATATTCCGGGTAGGTGACCTTGTAGGGCTCGTCCCACTTGGCCCACGCCTCGCGCGGGATCTTGCCGTGCCCGGACAGCCATTCGGGGAAGACCGCCTCGTAATCCACATAGGACAGTTCCCAGTCGAGATCGCGGGCGATGTCGTACCACTTCTCACGGGGCATGCGTGCCACGGTCAGGTCCTCCTGCCAGGTTTTCTGCTGATGGCTTCGGGTGGCCTCGGGCTTAGTCGACCTCAAGCCAGTCGAGTTGCCGCTTCCAGTCCACGGTGTCCCAGTAAGCGACGATGTCGTCGATCAGGCCGTCGCCGTCCACGTGGAAGAGGAACAAGTGCGGCAGGTCGTAGCGGCCGCCGCGGCAGGCGATCACGCCGAAGTCCTTGGCCTGCGTGCCGCCGATGGACACCTCGGCCGCGACGTTGCCGTCGTCGGCGGCGCGGATCGTGGCCACCACGTTCGACAGGTCAGGGAACGCGTCGATGAGGGCGGTCCAGATCGGCTTTCCGACGGTGCGGACCTGGCCCTCACCGCGGATCACCCGCTGCCGGGCCCACACCTCGAACGGCACGTAACGGAATGTCGCGTTGTCCGCGCACAGATCCACCATGCGCTCGACGTCGCGCACCCGGTACGCGTCGAAGAACGCGGCCACAGCGGACCCGGCCGTGGCCGCCCCGGGCAGGCCGGCCGCGGGCGAGCCGGCCACGGGCGTCGATGTCAGGTCGGTGCTCATCAGGCGCCCCTTTACCGTGCCGTAATTGTGATCTTGTCGAGCCGCTTGACGCCGAGCCGGCGGTAGGCCTGGTTCTGGCACCAGTAGCCGGTGACCGCGGTGATCCGGTCGTCGGGACCGACCTGGAGGATCCAGCTCTGGTCCAGGTCGAAGTGCTTCTCCTGGTTGGTGGCACCAAGGAATTCCGCGGCCTGTGTCCCGTCGATGGTGATCTCGGCGACCGCCGCGTTGTCCGTGGTGACGAACAGCCGGCGGACCCGCACCAGCAGGTCGGGAAAGGCCTCGGTGAGACGCTGCAGGTAGTCAGCGCCATCCTCGGCCATCGTCCCGCTGATGCCCAGCGGCACCAGGGAGACCGACGCGCCCGGTGCCATCAGCTTGGCTACCGCGCCGGTGTCCCCTGATTGCATGCCCTCGAAGAATTCCTGCGCCACGCTGCGCGAGGTCATCCGCTCATACCTCCAGTCGCTTCAGCACCGCGTCGGCGGCCGCCTCGGAAGATCCGGGGTTCTGGGCCGTGATGAGATTCCGGTCGATGACGACGTGCGAGACCCAGGCCGCGTCCCCGTCGTCGAAGATGGCGCCGCGGTTCTTCAGCGCGCTCTCCAGGTACCAGGCCATGCCGATCCGCCCGGCCTGGGTCTGGTCCTCCTCCTCGTCGGTGAAGGCGGTCATCTTGTAGCCGTCGAACAGCCAGGCGCCGTCGGCATCCGGCGCGGCGAGCAGCGCCGCCGGGCCGTGGCACAACGCCGCGATGGTCTTGTCCGCCTCGTGCAGCAGCCGCAGCGCCCGGCGCACGTCCGCGTTATCGGCCAGATCGACCATGGGGCCGTGGCCGCCCGGGATGAACAGCCCATCGAACGACGAGATCTCCGCATCGGACATGTCCGCCAGGTTCCTCGGCTCGCGCAGCCCGGGAATGGCGGCGAGCTTCGCCGCGACCTGCTCGGCATTGGCGGCGCTGGCCTGCCACACCGCGTCCTTGATCTCGTCCAGCTGGCCAGGGGACAGCCGGCTGCTCACCTCACCGTGGCTCGCGAGCACGGCACGGAAGTCGGTGTTGCCGCGCCACGCCACGGCGGCGGCCGCCTCGACCACCTGCCGGGCCCGGAGCCGATCGAGGCCGGAGCTGACCAGCGCCTGGTACACGCGGCGGGCCATGATCAGGTTGAGCTCGCTGAAGTGGGCGAAGGTCACCCGGATGTCATCGGCGTCGGGCGCGAAACTCCGGAAAACCGACAGCATGAAGTCCTCGTCGTCCTGCGGGTAGTGGAAGAACGGCTCAAGCCCCCACGGGTCCGGCTGCGGCGCCTGCCCGTCCGGCGTGGCGATCACCAGGCCCAGCGCGGTCCGCGCGAACCGCTCGTACGGCTCGAGAACCTCTTCCGCCCAGTAACCCGTGGGATGCTCGCTGCCGTCGGCCATCGTCATCGACCGAGCACTCGACACGATCATCAGCAGTTCCGCCATAGAAGCTCCCGATTCACCATTGATCGCTGACATCTGGTGGATCACTGTGCTGAACGTCACATGAGTCTGACCGCCGCCAGCGGCGTGACGCTGCCCGATGCCTGCTGGTATTGCGCCCATTCCTGCATACGGACGCCGCCGCGCGGCGCGGCTGGCTCCCGCGCGCAGCCTCCGGCCCGGCCGATCCCGGGGCCCGGCGAGGGCGGTAGCTGGCCCCGGCCGGTTCACCTGGTGCCGGTGATGAGCCGCTCCCGGTCGAACGCGGCCGAGACGAATCGCCAGCCGATCCTGTTAAGCAGCAGCAGGGCCACCCCGGCGGCCAGGGCGGTGACGAGCGACGCCTTGATGACGTTCAGCGCGATCAGCGTGGTCAGGGCGACCGACGGAAGGCTCGCCAGGGCGGAGAGCTGCTGCGCGACCCGGACGTCGGCTGACCGGGTGGAGATCAGGATGGCGATCCAGATCGACCACAGGGCGAGCAGGGGCGTGAAGAGGACCTGGGCGAGCAGGTCAGGACCACGGATGAGCGCGGACGCGACGCCCGGCCGGGCCAGCAGCTCGACGCAGGCCAGGAAAAGGCCGTAGACCAGGTAGGCGACGGCGATCGAGGGGAGGAGTGCGGCCAGGGCCTTGCCCAGCAGCAGCTCCTCGCGGCGGATTGGCGTGGTGAGCACCGGCTCCAGCGTCCCTTGCTGGCGCTCGCCGACCACGGAGTAGGCAGCGACGAAGGACGGCACGAGGGCGGGGATGGCGAGCATGTACAGCAGCACGTGCTCGTGCCTGAGCGGGATCGACGCTGCGGATTGCAGGGTGAAGACGTTGACCAGCGGCTGGATGCAGAAGATCACCGGGATGATCGCCATCCCCACGGTGAGGGAGCGGTTGCGCCGGTATTCGCGGAGTTCCTTGCGGAAGATGGCCCGGACGCGCCTCCTGCTTATGCTCATCTCCGGCTCGCCTCCTCGTCCTGGTTGACCAGCTCGAGGTAGACGTCTTCGAGCGAGTGGTGCGACTCACTGATCGCCAGCACGTCAGCGCCGGCCGCCACCAGAGCGCGGGTGGCGGCCGGTGCGGCAACCGCCGGGTCGGACACGGCCAGGACGTAGGCGGCGGGGCCGTCCTGGTGCCAGCTGTCGACGGCGGGGAGGCCGCCGAAGACGCGGCCCGGGGCGGGGATCGGGACGAGGGTCCTGACCATGAGCGTCCTGGCGAACAACTGGTCGCGGAGCTCGTCGGGCCGGCCGATCGTGCGCAGTGTCGTGTTCAGGATGGCGACGCGGTCGCAGAGGCGCTCGGCCTCCTCAAGGCGATGCGTGGTGAGGAAGATCGTCACACCGCTCTGGCTGAGTGCGGTGATCAGTTCATGGACGTCTCGGGCGGCGACTGGATCCAGTCCGGAGGTCGGCTCGTCCAGGAACAGCACCTCAGGGTCGCTGAGCAGCGCCCGGGCCAGGGCGGCCCGCTGGCGCAGGCCCTTGGACAGGGTGCCGCAGGCATCGTTGGCCCGGTCGGCCAGGTTGACGGCCCGCAGGGCGCGGGCAATGCGGCCGCCCGGGTCGGGCACCTCGTAGAGGTCAGCGAAACACTCGAGGTTCTCGGTCACGCTCAGGCGCATATACAGGCCCGGCGACTCGGGCATGATCGAGATCCGCCGGCGGATCTCCACTCCATTCTCCGGCGTGAGCGGGATTCCGGCGACCGTCGCCGAGCCCGAGGTCGGTGCGATGAGAGTGCCGAGGGTCCGCACGGTGGTGGTCTTCCCGGCGCCGTTGGGGCCGAGGAATCCGAAGACCTCGCCGCGGGCGACGCTGAACGACACATCCGCGACAGCGGCCCGCCCGCCGAAGTCCTTGGCCAGGTGGCTGGCTTCGATCGCCGCGGTCCCGGCGCGGGCCGCCCGCCCCGCCCCGCCACCGGACTGCCGCCGCAGGCCGGTCAGTTCGGGTTCGGGTGCCCGGTCGTTGCTGCTCATGTTCCCACCTTGTTCCGGGGCCGGGTCATGGTGCGTGCCCGGTGCGCCGCGGCGCGGCCCCTTGCCAGATAAAATAGATATCACTATGCTAAGCATCTGTCATCGGGCCCGTCAACCGAAGGAGGCACCAGATGACTATCGAGGACATCGCCGCCGCAGTCCCCTCGCCACCCGCCCGGCAGGTGACCGAGCACGTGGCCCGGTTCCTGCCCGGCCTGCGCATGCTGGTAGCGGGCATCGTCGGGCTGCTGGCCGGGGTGGCGCTGGCCGTGGTGGCCAGTCACCAGGGTCACGGCACTGCCGTGGCGCTGGTTCTGCTCTGCGTCCTGATCTTCCTCGCCAGCTCCCTCGTGCTGGCGGGTCTGACCCCCGTCGTCCCCGGGCGGGCACGCGTCATCCAGCTGTTCGGCCGCTACCGCGGCACCATCCGCGACTCGGGCTTGCAGTGGGTCAACCCGTTCACCCGCCGCATCGCGGTGTCCACCCGGATCCGCAACCAGGAGTCAGCGCAAGCCAAGGTCAACGACGCGGACGGCAACCCGATCGAGATCGCCGCCGTGGTCGTCTGGCAGGTCGCCGACACGGCCAGCGCGCTGTACTCCGTCGATGACTTCACCCAGTTCGTCACCATCCAGACCGAGACCGCTGTGCGGCACATCGCGTCCAGCTACCCCTACGACAACCGGGGCAGCGGCGCACTGTCGCTGCGCGACAACGCCGAGGAAATCACCGGCAAGCTCTCCACCGAGATCGCCGCGCGGGTCGCATCGGCCGGCGTGCACATCATCGAATCCCGCCTCACCCGGCTGTCCTACGCCCCGGAGATCGCCCAGGCCATGCTGCGCCAGCAGCAGGCCAGCGCCGTCGTCGGCGCCCGGGCGCGGATCGTGGAAGGCGCGGTCGGCATGGTCCAGCTGGCCCTGCAGCGGCTGCAGGAAGAGGGCGTCGTCGAACTGGATGAGGAACGCAAGGCGACGATGGTCTCCAACCTGCTCGTGGTCCTGTGCAGCGAGCAGGCCACCCAGCCCGTCGTCAACACCGGCACCCTCTACCAGTGACGGCTCGGCCCGTGACCACCGGCACGGAACCGCAGTGACCGAACGCAAAAGCGTCCTGCTGCGCCTGGATCCCGCCGTCCACGACGCCCTGGCCCGATGGGCCAGCGACGAGCTGCGCAGCACCAACGCCCAGATCGAGTTCCTCCTGCGCCGGGCACTCGCCGACGCCGGGCGGCTGCCCGGCCGGGCCGGACCGATGCGCCCCCGCGGCCGGCCACCCGCCGCAAGCCAGTCTGGAACCAGCCGGCCGTCACCGGCCGACGACCCGCCCGGCTAACGCTGGCGGCGGCAACCGCGCTGGCGGCCGGTCCCGGTCGGGACAGGAAAGCCAGGCGGCAAATGCCGGTGAGACCGTAGCGCGCCACGCCCGGGGAAGGCCTGTCCCCCGAAGTGGGCCAGGTTGACGTCTGGCGGCCCTCCGGCAGAGCCAACTGGCAGGCGCGATCAGATCCGGGTGAAGAACTCCAGCTCGCGCAGCGCCACCGCCTGGCCCTTCTGACCGGGGTACGCATCTTTGATCACGACGGTGATGGCCGTGACGCGGCGCAGGGTGACCAGGCGATTCTGGAAGCTGGGCGTGTCGTCGAAGGCCAGCGTCACCGGTGGCCGGCCGTCGGCGGTGACCTCGATCGTCCGGGGGCGGGCCTGGCGGCGGTAGGCGGCGGCCGGCTCACCGGACAGCACGCCGATACGGTCGATCCGCTGCGGGCTGGCGAACCGGATGGTGAGCGTGGCCCCGGTGCCGTCGTGGCCCTCGGTCAGCCAGTACGTCTGCTGCACCCCGTCGATCGCCAGCTTGGCGCGGTGACCAGGTACCGAGGATGAGGCCGCGGCGCTGACCGGTACCACGTCGGTGTAGCGCTGGGTGAGCTGGACCTGGGTCCGGTGCGCCAGCCCGAACGCGTGGGTGGTCAGCCACATCCGCGCGGGGCCGAGCCCGACCCCGAGCACCCCCGCGGCCAGCAGCAGCGGCGCGAACCGGCTCAGCACCAGCCGCCTGGGCCGCTTGACCCGGCGGATGCGCTGCCCGGCGGCACCAGCGAGGGAGCCCAGGTGCGGGCTGGCCAGATGCGGGCTGGCCAGGTGCGGGCTGGCCAGGTGCGGGCTGGCCAGGTGCGGGCTGGCCAGGTGCGG
>Ga0265338_10003031_pt1 | contig 24215 bp, 31 predicted proteins | sample 42126metaG_FD_193579 | JGI IMG/M metagenome (GOLD analysis project Ga0265338, IMG submission 193579) | Rhizosphere microbial communities from Carex aquatilis grown in University of Washington, Seatle, WA, United States - 4-21-26 metaG | ecosystem: Host-associated > Plants > Roots > Rhizosphere... | reverse complement strand
CCGGCACGGTTTTGACGCTGGGGCGTCGCCAAGCGGTAAGGCACATGGTTTTGGTCCATGCATTCGGGGGTTCGAATCCCTCCGCCCCAGCCAAATAGGGCTTAGTAGAGCCATAATCGTGTTCCTTGACCGTACTTTGATCGTATTTATCACTCCTTATGAAATTATCAAAAAAGAGAGCAGACCGGACTGCTCTCTAGTGGCTCAGCGCCAGATACTCGAACCTGGTTCCTAGACCGGGCTCAACTCCTCTTTGGGTAGCGGTTTGATCTCCTTGCCCCTGATGGCAAAGGTCGTCTTAATGCCTTCTATGAGCTGCCCTTGCTCCTTGTACGTCCCTTCCCTCAAGATGAACTCTGAGTATTCGGCTATGGGGTCAATCTTGCCCTTTAAGCCTCTAGAACCCAGTGATCGCTCGATTATCTCCGCGTGTCGCCTCGATTGCCTGCCTAACTCCTCAGTAACCTCGATATCATTCGAGCGTTCCTTGATGTAGGCGATCAGTTTCTCAATGAGATCCTTTTCGTTCACATACGGCTCCGGGCAGTCATAGTTAACTTGTCTGGTGCAGTGGTAGTAAACGTGGCGGTTAAAGCTACCATCTATCAGTGGCTTAAACTTTTCCTCAGCCGTTATCTCGGCTCCGCAGCCGCCACATTTGAAGATGCCCTTAAAGGCGAAGTTCTTACTGCCCCAGCGGGCTTTGTCTGGTAGTGCCCTGCTATCTTGGACTTGCCGAAAGAGCTCTTTGGTCACCAGTGTAGGATGAGATCCTTTATAGATCTTGCCGCTGCCCTCAGGATACTCAAACTCACTGTAGTAGAAAGTATTGTTCAGTATGAGAAACACCTGACTCAAAGTGACTTTTTCACCGGATCGGTTGGTAAAGCCTGCCTCATCCAGCCAGCCCTTCAAGCGCCGACCGCTCCAGCCTTGGGCAGCTCGCTCGAACATCTCGGTAATGACGGGACCTCGGTCGGGGTCAACGATGATGTCCTTTACGCCATTGAATGCCCGATTCATATAGCCGAGCGGCGCCATACCCGGCCGCCAACCCATCTCACACTTGGCTCTAATTCCACGCTTGACGTTGATCCCTCTGTTATCGTTCTCCAGTTTGGCTTGAGAGCAGAGGATCATTAGCAGGAACTTCTCGTTGGGGTTGTTGGTGAAGGTCTGGGAGAACGTCCGGATTTGCACCAGCTTCTGCTGATCCATGAGATCAATCAATGACCCCAGATCGCCTGCATTTCTGGAGCATCTCGAGGGGTCCCAAACCAGCAGCGCATTGTAATCGCCGCTCTTTAACCCGAGGATTAGCTCGTTAAAGACCGGCCGCTTGCCAGTCTCTTTGGCTGAGTGGCTTTCTTGTTTCACCTCCACCACATTAAGGCCTTCCCGCTTAGCGAGTTCAGCCATTTCTTTAAGTTGTGAGTCAATCGACATGGCTTGGCGCTCGTCTGATTCACTCGATTTTCTCGCATATAGGCAGTAGCGTAGCTCTACCGATGGCGATTGTGCGGCTTCCATTGAGACCGTCCTTTCTATTAGTAAGGACAAGGTACCGCCACGGCTAGGGAAGTCTAGCATTATATGGCGACTACCCCATGACAGCAAGTAGGCAAAACAAGCCTCTTTGCTTGTTAAGGGGTATAATTCAGCGCATGGCAACGTTTAGAGAAATGCGGATGATGGTAGCAATGCTAGATGAACTTAATGATGAACGGACTTTAGCAGATAAAGTACACGTAGAAGCTGACGGCGAGTATTATTCAGCTATTGCAGACAAAGAAACCGTTATAAATCATTACGTTAAACTAGGATATTCTGACAAACCTAAAGCAAGAAAGATATATCGTGATTTAACGTCGACTAGATACGGTTATATCAGAGAAGTACCGGAAAATAATGGACGACGAATAGATGTCACTGCAAAGGGCGGTGATTTAATAAAAACTTGGCGAAAACTACCCACAGGTTTGTTTAAAGAATATATCGACAGTAATTTTAATGTTTTGACGGTGCTTATTGCGCTTGTTGGGGGTATAGTTATTGGCGGAATAGTGGCATATATTTCTTATAAGACTTATCTAAAGCCATGAGCAAAGAAACTCAAGGCAATTAATAAAAACCTCCGTCTACTTTTGAGCTAAAATAGCCATAGAAGCTCATGCTAAAATAAAGATGCCTACTTTGTGGGGTGGAGTACTCCCCGAAGAAGCAGGCAGATACCTGAATAGGAGCCATCCGGCTCCTATTCCTTTTTCGTTTGACAGCCTATCAGCACCAAAGTAAGCTTATAAAGAATAAACACAGGTGATAAATGGACCAGAGTCCGGAAGCAGGCGATCCTGGCAGTACGGTGGCTGCCACTAATATTCCGGTACGTGCCGAGGGCGTTGCTGCACCGGATCTTACCGATGGAGTCACTCATGTCGAAGGTACCACAGATCAACCGGACGAATCCGGACGGGTGGAGCACGACAAGGCTGAAGATATGGCATATGCGAGTAAGCCCGACTTAGATGAAGCTAATCAGCAACGACAAACCATCAGAAATCAAGAGGCACTCTTGGGTGATACTCGTGAGTTCTTGGGGATGCCAACAAATACGGACAAGCGGCTTAATGCCGCAAGGCAACGGCAGGATGAGCTTCTAACGAGAGCAAATACTGAGAGTGTCGAAGGTCATTGGCGTGGACAGGAAGGGGGATATCGACTTAGGGATGCTATTGATTATGGCCGCATGGATGTAAATGGTGTGTTAGCCGAGGATTCAGTGCGCATATCAAAACGAGAATTAGAAGCAGGGGCTGCTGAGTCAGAAAAAAGAGCCGAAGAAGTTCAGGCCTGGGCAGCCATCTTGCACGAGCATCCTGTCGGCGAGTCCTATCGAGCTACTCACGAGGGCGTAGAACTCGATGCGAGGTCATTGGCCGAAATGGAACGACATGTTGGTGTGGATCTGGATAAGGTACAAGTTTTGGATGAGGCGCTGGAGAGGCTTCCGGCTACTGGTGCTGTTGACGGCATAGGCGACCGGTACCTGCAAAATACGAATCGCAGCCAATATGGAGGTTTGCGCCCGTATGAAGTTATGACCGATGCCTATGGCCAAAATCCTCGGGAATCAAAGTCTGGTCGGGACCAAGAACAGGATCAAACGGCCGTCGAGAAATGGAACGAGTGGCTCGAGCTATGGGATAACCCGGAAACAACTTTGGCACAACTCAGGGATGTTTATAAGGAAGCCTTTAGGGTTGCCCATATTGAGCCACGTCGTAGCTATGCTAACAGCGCCAAGTCAGTGCTCGAAGACGTTCGTAGCGGTCGAGCCGCTGGCTAAGCTTCTGTAGCCGTATTCAAAATGTGCTAGCGAAGCACTTATCTCGGAGAGTTTGCTATACTTGCGATAAGGAGAGCGCCATGCCTGAGTCGATCGGTAGTCCTGAGCCACAAGAGATACAAAAGCTGAGTCAACCAGTTGATGTCTATATCTTTCGGCACGGTCATGAAGACAAATCCACTGGTGAATTAAGCCCGGAAGGGGTTGAGGGCACCAGCCAAGCAACTAAAGAAGTTGCAGAACGTGCTCTCGAAGCCCAAGAACCAACGGCGTTTTTCATCCTGGCTAGTCCAACTAGACGTAAGGGAATGGGGCAAAGGGCGATGCATAGTGGAAGAATCGCTGAGGGCGCGATTAACGATGTCATAGCCGAAAGAGGGCTTACGCCGGATCAAGCTTCCGTTCATTTGTTTGGAGAGCGAGATGAGGCAACCAAGCCCCATGGATCATTGAGTGCACCCGGATTCTCATTTAACCCTGAGATCGAAGATTACATCGTCAACCAGTTGGAGGATGATTGGACAAGAGCCGAAGAAGACTTTCTGAATATGGACAATGATGACCTCGAGACGTTGATTCAGCGAAGCGGAGAAGACAACGCGGCAGATGTGGGGTCAAGAGCGAAACATCTATTCAAAGTCGTGAATCGCTACTCAAAGTTATATGCGAAGAATCTTCCGGATGTAAAACAGGTTTACATCTTTGAGACGCACGGAGACACCCAGAGAGCTGTCGTTCAGCACGAACTAGGAGTTGGCGATGCGGCCAGGGAGCATATCTTCCATAACAGTGAATATATTCACGCATCTATGCAGGGCAATAATGTAACGACTGAGTTTGAAGGGCAGTCTTATCAATCCGAACTATAACCATGGATATACTGACCTTTAAGGAAATTGGTAAAGATCACGCCCGACTAGTCGGCGGTAAGGCGGCTTCGCTGGCATTCATGCTCAAATCGGGAATCAATGTGCCTGATGGCTTCGTAATCACAACCGAGGCCTACAGAAGCTATAACGCTAAGGAGATGCCCGCGGATTTAATCGGGAAGATTCAAGCTGCTTTCACTAGTTTAGGAGCCGAGAGGGTGGCAGTTCGGTCATCAGCGATAGCTGAAGATTCTGGTGCCGCATCTTGGGCCGGACAGCTAGAGAGCTACTTGAATGTGACCAGCGAGACCTTAATTGAGAATATCAAAAAGTGTTGGCGTTCGATTGATTCCCCCAGGGCAAAACAATATGCCGCAACGACTGGTGCCAAGCCGGAGGATCTGGCTGTTGCGGTTGTAATACAAAGCATGGTGGCGAGCGAAGAGTCCGGCGTGATGTTTACCGTTGATCCAGTCTCGAATAATCGTAATCATGTCATGATTGAGGGCAGTTACGGGCTGGGTGAAATGGTGGTCCAAGGCGAAGTTATGCCGGATCACTTCACGGTAGACAGAAAGAGTGGCGAAATTTTAGAGCGTCAAATTGGGGCTAAGGAACAGAAACTAGTCTTCGAAGCTGGCAAGAATACACTCAAGCCGACCTCGCTAGCGGAACGAGGCAAGCTGTGCCTTGAGGATTCGCAAGTAGCCAAGCTGAAAGATATCGGGCTCAAGCTCGAATCGCTCTATGGCAAACCCCAAGATGTTGAGTGGGCGATCGCTGACGGAACTATATACATCGTCCAGGCTCGTCCGATCACGACGTTAAGTGCTGATGCTACGCATATCGGGACAATTGATGGCAAGATTTTGGCCGAGGGCCTCGGAGCATCACATGGGCTCGCTACAGGTCCTGTCCGTCTTATCGAAAGTGTCGACGAGGTCGAGCAAGCGCAGGCCGGAGAAGTATTAGTGGCAAAGATGACTTCGCCAGACTTCATCGAGGCCTTCAATAAGGTAGTCGGCGTTGTCACAGATAGTGGCGGTTCGGCCTCTCATGCTGCCATCGTCTCACGAGAACTAAACATCCCGGCAGTAGTTGGCACTACCGATGCCACTCAAAAACTTAAGAATGGACAACTAGTTACCGTCGATGGTTATAACGGCAAGATCTATGAAGGCGCAGTAGAGCTTGAGCACCAAAAAGGTTCGATCAGTCTAGCTGACTTAGTTATTAAGAGTTCTGGAAATGATATTGATGACTTGATTAGTTCAATGTCCAACGACGAGCTCGATACCAGAGAGATCTGGCCGCTGCCATTCATTCAGGCCGATCCGTACTTCGACATGGAGCAGGCGCTTGATCTATACGAGAAGCTAAAGATCTTGATAGGCCAGGGTTGGAGTTTTCATAAGATTGCTGCATTGTTTGAGCGGCCGGAGCCAGTCCACTATTTCTTACTTAACGTCGGCATTGCTAGTTTAAAGACGGCTCATGAATTGAACATTGGGAACATCACCACTAAGGAGCAGATTGAATTCAGCGAGTGGTTGATTGCGATATTGAAAGAACTTAATCCCGAAGACCCTCTTTTGCTTGAGGGAAAGAACATCCACCTTACTAAGTACGAGGTCGATAGCCTGATTCAAACTGCCGATTTCCAGACTAATAAAGACTTTTTGCATAGCGTTAACCGTTTGATGATAAATCTCTTCACCCTCAATTGGTCGTTCTGCGGAGATTATTATGGGGCTGCGAGTGCCTCCATGCACGGGCCTTATCAGCTAGGAGGAACCAAGACACTGTTAGTTCGAGAGTATTCACAATTGCCAACTGAGATCTGGCCGCTGTCAGCTGAAGTTCCATTCAAGCACATTAAGGTTTCACAAGTATTCGAGGACGTCCGCATCTTTATCAACTTCGCATTCAGGATAGGTAACAAGGAAAGTATCACCTCACATATCCTGAAAACTGCCGTGGAGGTGGATGGCAAGTACCTAACTACTACCCATGAAATAGAGACCATGTCGAAGCAACTGGTTTTGTTGGCCAAGCAGCAAACCGAGTATGTCGGCCAGATGGATAAGTTTGATATTGTGCGTAAGCTAGCAATGCTGGCCTACTATTCGCATAAACAGTTTTACCTACACTTTGATAAACAATGGTATCCGTCCGAGAGAATTGAGGCTTCCATCAAGGTTATTGGACGGAAATTCATCGACATGGAGCCTTCTAAAACATCAAGAACCAAAGATCAACGTCGAGCCATGATCGACCCCCGAAACTATACGTCAGGGTAGGGGCGTTGACCACAACGATTAGGAGTGGTTTAATGATAGCCGTTCCTAGAACCGAGAGAATCGGAGATCAACGTGGGGCTACACTGTGCCGAGCACGGGCATTCGTTTCAACTCACCGATACATTGTGGGCTGCAACACGAGAAGACTTGGCCGATATGGCCGCCCTCTGTGAGCTGGCCATCGATGGCATTCCAGCTTCAGAGCGTCGAACCAAACCTTGTACTGCTGGCGAGAGAGGCATCGATATCCATCGGGCGTATTCCCGACCAAACGGGACTTCTTTCCTCACCATCACCAGTTTCACTATCGACGACTTCTTCTTCTCTATCTCGCAGGAGATTGCCGAGAGGTACTTGCCAAACTGCTCCAGGGACATCATCGCTCGGTTATCCACCTAGCGATTTCGCCCCGCTCATCAAGCGACCCTCGCCTGATGGCGGGGCGTCGCTACTTTAAGACTTAGCTAGGCTATCAATGCGCCTTAATACGAACTCCAATGCCTCACGATCAGCGTCTGTTGCGCTAGCGATGAGCTGCTCTACTTCGCTGCGTGCATCACTAAGAGCGTCGGGATTGTCGTTGATGTAGGTACTTTTGCCGTGTGGGTCTAGCTCTTGGATTCTCATGTCAAAACCCTGCTCATCGATTTGCATGCCTCTAGCGGTCTCACCCGGTTTAAACCTCACGATATCTATCTCACGCCTGACCCCTTCACCTGGTAGCACCACTTTCCAGAGCCTGTTGCCTTCTTTGGTTCCCAGCTCCTGCACTTCGGCTGGCCCTGGCTCCAATGCCTTGGCTTCCACAGGTATCTCGACTACGGGTAGGCTATGCTGCTCAGCAAAGGCGCGAAGCTGCTCGTTAGTACGAGGATTGCCGAGGTCCTGGCCTTGCTCATCTTGGCGGATATAAACACCCTGTAAGCGCCCAGAGGCAATATTGATCTGGTTATAACCCGTTTCTCTCGTCTGTTTGAGCAGCTCCTCGGCATCAAGATCTATTGGCTGCTTATCAAGGTCGTTGGAGCCGATATCGGTGGGTTTGGCGGCTACGACATCAGCACCATCTTCGGGTGGCGCCAATATGAAGCCGTTCTCACCAGCGAACGTCCAGTTATGCTCTTGGTCAATAACGCTCGTGTTAACGGGCCGCTCAATAGCCCTAAACCCATTACCGTCACCACTAAGCCAAGTGCCGAGTTCAGATGGTGATGATTGTACGGCAGCTGTAATAAGGAAGCGGTAATCCTGGCCTAACTCGACTTTACCAGTCTTAACATCACTCATGCCCTCAACGACCCGTAGTCGTTCGTGATCTTGGGCACTATCTTGCTCTGACTTCTGTTGAGCAGTCATCTCGCTAGTTGCTCCATCCCTTGTCGCTAAAAGTTCCTTCGATAATGCTGCGCCACTAAACTGCTGATCGCTTTGTTCCAATGGCTCTTTGTTCATAAGGCTATCATATCAAAAGTGCCCTTAAGCTGTCGTTCTTGGTATACTTGCGACATGAAGAATCTGATCATTAACGCCGATGATTTTGGTTATAGCTATGGGATTAATAAGGGCATCATTGAGGCTCACACTAAGGGTATTGTTACGAGCACATCTGTGATGGTCGACGCTATCGCGGCCCATGAAGCCTCTGACCTTGAAAAGTTCAAAGACCTATCGATCGGGCTGCACTTGGTTATAACGGATCCCACGAGCATCGACAACGAGCTGGCGCGTCAGGTAGAGACGTTCGTCTCAATTGTTGGTCGAAAGCCCGACCATATCGATACCCATAAGAGCCAACCCGACTCTAAAGAGCAGGTTAAACTGGCACTATCAAACTACGCCAAGATTAACAAAACGCCGGTTCGCAGCTTAGGCTATGCCAAGCTCATCAAGTCTTTCTTTGGGTTGAATATTGATGGCTCCGGTACCCTCAACGAGAATAATGTTTCGATGCAGTCATTCCAGGTAGCGGTTCAAGAAGCAACGGACGAGTTCAATGAGCTGATGTGTCACGTCGGCTACTCGGACGACTATCTGCGCAAAGCTAGCTCTTACAATGACATCAGAGAAAAAGAGCTAAAGGTACTTACTAGTCCGGCAGCGAGAGAGTACGTAAAGAGCCGCGGCCTCTCGCTTTGTAATTGGAGCTTGGTTAGCCGAAACAAGTTCTAGCTTTTTTCTTGACAACATTACGCTTATGCTGTAATGTGTTTTTTTGTGTAGCAAGAGTGCTACTGACTCAATAACTAACAAAGGAGAACAGCCATCATGTCAACCGACATTAAAAGGCTGGTACCTGTCCGTTAACTTCACGATGTTCTTGTCAAAGAACGTCGTGTTAGCGGCTCACGGGCCCCACCTTACATCAACCTAACACCACGTTCCTTGATAAGACCTATAGTTTTTCGCATCCGACTTCCGATCAAAGGAGGCCAGTTTGGCCTTTTCCCGATTGCGTCAAGTTTCGGCCGAGCTTCGCAGCGATGCCGAGATTGCAGCCAGTTTGCCAGAAGTCAAACGAATGGCCAGAAAGGCTTTTGTTTGGCTGCTAGCCAATGAAGTGCTAATAGTGGCCGAGGTCTACCCGTTGAAAGCACTGGTAGACACTCTCCAGACCAAGCCTTTTGATGTCTCTAGAGCCCTTCGGGTGGTAGCGGCCATGGCAATTCTGTATTCCGTCACTTCCATCGTGCACTGGGCTATGGACATCCGTCGGCTTAGGTTCTTCTGGCGGACTTGGAGCTTGCTCTGGGGCTTTGGCCACCGAGTAGAGCAACGTCAAAGCGTGCAGTGGCACAAAACCCACTCCACCGGCGACAAAGAGTCCATCATGACCAAGAATGTGGCCAAACTTGAGCAACTGCTCGATGATGGCACGTTCGAGGCCGCTCCGGCGATCCTCAGAATCTTGGCAACGACTGTTGGCATCACCATCTTCATTGGATGGGCTTACGGCTTACTTTCGGCTGTCACAATTCTGGTTTTCTTTGCGGTGGCGATTCGTTCCAACCATGCAATTGTTGAGGAACGACGCCAGGCGCGAAAGCAAGAGCGATTCGTGGAACGCTTTGGTACCGAAATGACTGCCAATTGGCGGACATTGAAGTCCTTTGGCATGGAGCACGACCGTTGCTATGAGAACCAAGGTCATCTTAATCGCTTCGAGCTTGGTGGTTACAAGCGCGACCGCATGATGATCACGGGCATTCTGCAACAGGAGACCGTCATTACCTGCTCTAGGGTTGGCTTAGGACTGCTGATCATTTGGCAGTTTCAAGCTGGCGCTACGACAGTTGGGGCGATGGTGTTGGCATTTACCTGGATGCAGCAAATCTTCAATAACTTCTACCGCCTCAGCAGCTTTCAACGGCGGCTCAATGAAACCATTGAGCCAATGAAGGAACTAGCGGAGTTGGTGTTGAACGAACCGGAAATCCGTCAACCAGATCAACCCGTCTGGGCATCAATGCAAGGAAAGATCGAGTTCCGAGACGTTACCTTCGTTTACGATGGCAACGATCGGCCGGCAATTGAGGCACTCAACCTGGTGATCGAACCAAACCAGACATTGGCCATTACCGGTCCATCCGGAGGGGGTAAGTCCACCCTGGTGGAGCTGGTAGCGCGAAGCTACGATCCCAGTGCCGGGGCGGTGTTGATCGATGATGTCGACTTGAGGGTACTGGACTACGATCGTTTCCGACGAGAAATCATTGGAAACGTCGGCCAAGATGTCCAGCTCTTCGATATGAGCGTGCGAGACAACATCCGTTTCGGCGCCCCAGCGGCAACCGATGAGGAGGTGGAAGAAGCCTCTAAAGAGGCCTACGCTCACGACTTCATCGAGTCTTTCCCGTTGGGTTACGACACGATTGTGGGCGAAGACGGCATCTTGCTTTCGGGTGGGCAAAAGCAACGGATTGCGATTGCCCGAGCCTTGCTACGAAAACCGCGGATCTTAGTGCTGGACGAAGCCACCAGCTCGCTGGATGGAGAAAGTCAGCACTATGTGAAGGAGGCCATCGATCGTTTGATTGCCGCCAAAATCTGCACCATCATCGTCATCGCCCATCGCTTGTCGACAGTACGATCGGCAGACTTGATTGTGGTAATCGATGACGGCCAGATCGTCGAGAGTGGCTCGCACGCTGAGCTGTCTCGACTCAACGGCTTCTATCGACGAATGTGCGAACTGGAGAGCCAGGGCATCCTGGACGAACAATAAGGAGGGAACTGTCCTCAAAGGGACAACTGCCCGTGGGGAAGGACTACATCAGCCCTTCCCCACGGGCTTTCACACTTTTAACTACAATAATGCGATGAACCCGTGCCTGCAGCTCTTGACATACCGATAGGGAGGGTGTAGAGTGTATTTACAATTTGGTAGTATGGTCGATGAAGGGCTCCTAACCCTGAGGCCGACCGGAACAACTCATAAGAGCCTAACGCTTATCGGAAGCTCAACCGATATACGAATAAATCGAGACACTGTAATCGCGCTTCGGCGTAGAGACAGTCACCAAGGCTTTGGTAGTGATATCGAAGTAAAGCAAGGTGGTACCACGATCATGATCGTCCTTGTCCACAACATTTGTTGTCTGGCCAAGGCGTTTTTTGTTACTCGTCGGTACCTCCAGCTTTCAATTCTTGAAATCTGAAAGGTGTCTGCGACACCAAAATCACCCGTCTTCTTACAGAGGAGTATTCGTGAGTGACTCTGAGGCTGTGCAAGAGCTAGAGCTCGTGATTGACGAAAACAGCGACTGTTTCCGCACCAGTGGGAACCCGGTAAAGGAGGATGTCTGGCACGCTCTGCCCTGGGGCGGCCGCTACATGATCCGCAATACCAGCGCCCATGTCTACCCCCTGGGTCCGCCCACGTACACAACCGAGGTTGTCTGGGAAAGCGTGACGGAAACGGTCCAGCCATCGGTGATAAAGCCAGAATGGAAAGATCGGGGCGGGGTTGTCTTTACCCCGGAGGGCGTAACGGAAATTGAAGAAGAGAACCCTGATCCTCCGAAAGTCTCCCAAGGACCACTTTCTGGCAAGATGCCCGGATTGGGTATGGACTAGCAAGTCGCAGCACCGTACACACGCCCCATTGGGCGCTCCGCAGTAACATGCGGGGCGTCCGAGGGGCATTCTCACATAGGCTCTTAGGAGCTCTGCCTTTTTGCTACACTGTATCCATAGTGACTCGACGCTGATTACCAATCAGAAAGCATTACCTAAACTATAGAGAGGTCTTGGATTACTCATGACAGACAAAATTGAATCAAAAGACGTTTATACACAAGCAGTGGGTGATTTATATGACGAGGCAGGCATAAGCTGCAAACCGATAAATAGAGATACGCTATTGGATTTAGCAGCTGAGTATGGCGTTGGCAAAGACTCGCTAGTTCTAGATATTGGCTGCGCCAACGGTGGAGTAAGTCGTAAATTACTTGAGCGTACTGGTTGTCGCATCAAGGGTGTCGAATTGGTCGAGTTTCTGGTAGAAATGGGTAACGAAGAGAACAAAAAGCTTGGAGTTGACGATCGCTTTACTATCCAGCAAGGAACAATTACCGATATCCCTTTCACGGACAACCATTTTGACTTTGTATTTTGTGATGATGTTATTGGCCTAGTTGATGATTTACCAAAAGCACTTGCTGAATGTCGGAGGGTTTTGAAGCCGGGTGGTAAGATGCTTATTTACGCCAGTTTCGGAACTGATCGATTGAGTGAACGCGAAGAGCGTGAACTCAAGGAATCATTGGGCGGGGTGCCGAAGGGACTTGATATAGACCATGCCGAAAAATGCATTAATGATGACTTTGAGTTGGTGAAAAAGGTAGTTATCGGCAGCCAGTTTACTCAAGATAGTACGGAAGAAAGTAAAGATAAAAGCCAAGCTGCCGAAGACTTACTCAAAGTCGCCCGATTGCTAACCTGGCCTGACGAATATATTGAGAAGTACGGCGAGAAAGTCTATAAAATTGTTCTGGCCGAAGTACACTGGAGCCCTTATATTCTCCTTGGTAAGTTACAGCCAACTGCGTTTATTGTACAAAAACGGTAATAAGTACGAGGATTTGGCCTTATAAATGACGGGCCCCCGGAGGGACCCGCAGTATTGCAGGTGTCACGGGGGCTTTAGGCCGGTAAGGCCGCGAACCGTTGGATCGGATCGAAGAACTTGGGTGTGATCATGATAATGTCGCAGGTGAGGTCACCCTCGACCACGCGCTCCACCACGATGTAGCCCTTCTCCTTGAGGTTGAAGATACCTTCGGCGATCACTCGGTTGATCCAGTCCGAGACTTCGGAGCCAATGCGGGCCATCTCGAGCAGGATCAGGCTGAAGACCGCACCGCTTTGGATGCGTTCCTCCACCAATTCGTCGGCCACCATGCGGCAGAGGACGTTGTAGTCGAGTGCGACCCAACCACCCCACTGTTGGCAGAGGGTGATGATGCGGGCTGCTACCTCTTCGGGTTCGCTGCGACCGTAGGTGGCAACCAACTCGTAGGGACGGAACTTGAAGTGATCGGGTGGGACTGAGAACGTGTCTGCACCTTCGAGCTCGTAGACGCCGCCTCCGAAGAGGGTCGACGTGTCACGAGGCTGCAACAGCTTCATCTGGTCTCCTTGGGAAGAAAGTCGGTTCACATCGATGAGATGATAGGCTAATGATAGCATAACCCTTGTGCTTTGTCAAGGTTTGTGGTATTATATCGGTCTCGATAAGTCCTTACCCTTTCTTCAGATTGGATCCTCAAATGGATGAGCGTGTACCAAGCACAATGTTCAGCGACGCCACCGTGATCGGACGAATCTTTGGTCAGGGGTCGAATGACGAATGTCTTTTCGATGTCATCGTTGACGACCAAGATCGACCTGCCATCAGAATACGGGTTCGTCCCGAGCTAAAGGTTCTAGATATGCCTCAGGGCGCTGCTCAGATCGTGCAATTGTTCGAGCATCCGGAAGTGTTGTGGCTTGCCACGCCCACCATCATCAACGGCATGGCAACGATCCTCTATGCGCCGCTGGAACCACTCGAATCAGCTGACGGTAGGTGCGAAATACCTGCCCTCGCTGAGGTCACGCTCGAGCAAGTGGACGAGGCAGTTCACGATGCGATGGACAATCGTGAAAATACATGGGGACAGTCGTAGTTCGGTACGGTGCCCCATCTAGCCCTCAGGCCGGAAACGAAAGTTCCCAAGTCTGGGGGCTTTCGCTATTTATGAATTGCAAGCTGCTATCATAAAAGCATGGAGAGGCCAGAACCGCGGCCAGAATTAGCCCAAGCTTTTCATCAGCAATAATTTGCTAGACAGCCGCTCGAGCACCGGTATAAAGTTAAGGCATAAGGGACACTAACATGACAGAGAACAGCGCAGATCAGGATTCAGCCAGCGCCGAGGCCCCCACTGGAGAGATGGGAGAGGCGAGTCAATACAAGTCTTTAGCGACTAAAGCCGAAATTAATCAACAGTCAGTTTCTGAGTTTTATGGCAAATTGGCCGATGCTGCACAACAAGAGCGAATACTCGGGTTAGTGCCCTTATTGGAAGCTCAAGCTGACCGACCTGGCCAAAATTTTTGGAATGGTGATGAACCTAAGGATGGGCTTGGGGGAGAGGCCAGCGAGGAGCACTTTAGAGACGAGATCTATAAAGTCATCCAGAGAGCAGCCAGCACCCTGACTGAAAAACGGGATTCGAGCGGCACTCTAGTCAAAGGTAAGATTGGGAACGAGTTTGATGCCTGCCTCAAAGACGAATTGCTAAGGTTGTTCAGTGCAACCGGAGAGCCAATCGTTGAAAAAGATGAGGTGGAAGAAGATGCTGTCACAGAAGAAAAAACTCGCTTCCATCGAACTGTGTATGAGACAGCTATACCTGATGTTAACCTACATGTTTGGCGGTATAATCCACATGGCAGTATTACTAACACCGATCAAGATTTTGAAAACATCTGGTTAAGCAGGCGGGTTGACTAAGCCTAACTTTAGGCTCAAATCTACACCTTAATAGTACGGACGTCCGAGACATCCAGTGTACCTCGATAGAGAATATGAGGGATGTGCGCAAAGTATAAAACGCCTTCATCCGTCAAATTCTCTTTGTAAAACTGTTTAGTGGCGTCTGGGATAGCACTAAGTCGCTTTAGGCTCTCAGGTGAATAAGGAACGTAGTTATTGGGATCGAGCACGGCATCGAAAGCTATATCCTCAAAGGTATAAATCGTTGTTCTTTCGGGAGCTAGCTTGGAAGCATCTATTTCATAAAATTCACCATGAAAATCAAAGTCATGTTCCAATACCGCGGCCCTAATCTGCTCTGGACCAATAGGGCTCAGAAACAAGGCATCACTCCATTTACAACCAAGCGGAGGGATAACATAGTCACGCAGAAACTCTCTATTCTCGTACTTATCGGCTGCCTCTTCATATAGATCAGGGTATTTTGATTTCAACTCATTTAACGGGTATAGCGTTCCTCCTCGCATATCTTCTGGCTTCCAGTGATAGACATATTGAGGTGTCGTATGGTCTGCCTCGATGTTAGCGGAGAACTCTTGCCCATTGTCTCCGGCCGACTGACTATCTTCTTGTTTCTCTGACATGCCTAAATAGTACCACTATAGGTTCGAAAATCATCAACTAGCCAAAATAGCTCAAAGCATTCCCCAGCTGTTATCATAAAAACATGGAAAGACCCGAACCACGGCCAGAATTAGCCCAAGTCGAAAATCGTTCCTCGCTTGAGAATATCCCCGAGCCATTACGGCCGGCGATTGATCAAGCCAAAGGACTCTATCACGAAGTCTTTGGCGACCATCTTCTATCAATTTATTTAGAGGGAAGTGCTGGACGGGGTGATTATGTCGAGGGGTTGTCGGACATCGACATGGTCGGAATCATCGATCGCGAGCGAACACCTGAAGACTGGGAACGAATACATCAAGGTCGAGACGATATCATGGCTCAGCACGGACTTGATAAGTTTGATGCCTCCGTCTATGAGCTCGATATATTGAACGACAGACCACGAGCCCAATTTATTCTAGCCAAGGATGGTGTATTACTAGACGGCAAGCCTTATGAGCCAACTGCGACCTTCCCACCAGTCGGACCAGAGCTAGCCAAGCTGCTGGCTGCAGCAATTCCTAAAAGGATTACTGCAGCACATGGTAATTTGGCCAGGCGTAGGGATGGCGAAGATATTGACCTAGCATTCTGGAGCCGTAGTGTCGGTAAACAAGTTATGCGACTGGGACTCGGAATCGCTATGATGCGTAAGCCAGTTTATACCGCCAGTATGCAAGATTTGCCAGGAGTGGTTAAGGCTGGTGTGCCAGAACTTTCTGATGATGTCGATTTATTAAACCGGGCTTATTTGGAACCAACAGACTCTGAAACTGACTTTGAGCATCTTCTAGCAGCGGCAGATCGAGTTAGGGCGCTGGCTGAGGCCGAGGGTGTAGTTGAGCCTGAATCGGAGCCAAATTAACACTCATGAGTGAAGTGAAGCTCATTATATTGTCAGGCCCACTCGGCAGCGGCAAGTCGACACTGGCTCAGAAGTACGTCGAAGAGCAACCACTAGCCCTTAACCTGGATATTGACGATATTCGATCGCATCTTGGCCAATGGCGGGAACATGCCGAGGAATCTGCGAAGCGAGCTAGGGCGTTGGCCGAAACAATGGCCAAAGTGCACTTGGAGGCTGGGTACGATGTTATCATTCCACAGATTTATCGCCGGGAGTCAGACATCGCGGCACTGGAATCTATAGCCAAAGAAACGAAAGCTCAGTTTTACGAGATAGCCCTATGGCTCGACAAAGAAGAGGCCGTAAAACGAGCTATGGATCGCGGTATTCACCCTGGTGGATTGATCGAGCAAGGTGGTGGTGCCAAGAAGCTTGAATCAATGTACGACGAGATGGCCGAGCTGATAGCAAAGCGGCCAGGAACTATCAAGATTGAACCAAAACTCGGCGATGTCGATGGGACATATCGGGAATTACTTGAGCAGATTAGCTCATGAATAGGCGTAATCAATGGCTTTGATTTATATAACGGGCGTGGCAGGTAGCGGTAAGTCGGCGGTCTGCAAAGAGCTAGTCGCCAGGGGCTATGAAGCTTACGATACTGACAAAGACGGCTTTACTGGGTGGTTCGATAAGCAAACAGGCAAAGAAGTTTATAGCCCAAGGGAAGAATGGGGCAAGCGAACGGCTGAATGGTACAGCCGCCACGACTGGAAAACTTCAATAGTACGGGTTAAGGAGCTAGCCAAGGAAGCCCAAACTACTAACATCTTCTTATGTGGTAGCAGTAGTAATAAACGCGACATAATGAAAATCTGCGACCTTACCATCAGCCTGGATGTCGATGAGGAGACACTGGAACAGCGTATAGCGACTAGGAAGAACCTGTTTGGTAAGCAACCTCATGAGCTAGAGCAGATTCTAGGCCAGCTAAAGACTGTCCCAGAGCAAGACAAAGCAGCGGGTGCGGTTATCATAAACACCTCACACCCTCTCAGTGAAGTGGTGGATGAGATAGTGCGTGTTGCGGGCACCAAGAATAGTGAGACGAACGAATGAAAGAACTTGGTACATCAATGCCAGAACTCAAGCTGGTCACACCAGACGTGGATCGCGACGCCCCGATCAGCGTCGGGTGGTTAGAAGGTGAAAGTGGTAAGGACACCCTGCGTTTGATGGGTAATGCCGAGAAGGATATTAAGCCCACAGACTTAGAAGCTGAGAAACAAAGAATAAGAGAGTTTCTGACCACTAAAGATCAGATTGTCTGGACGCTTCAGTATGACTCAAAATCAGTTGGCGCAGTTTGGGTAGACCTAAAGCCAACGGAGTATTTATCGGCACCGGCTGTCCATATGATGATTGGCGACCCGGAGGTTAGGGGCAAAGGCATCGGCGCAAGTGCAACCCAAGCCATAGTTAGATACCTGAAGGAGGAAAACAAATATGCCCACTTATACTCACGCCACCTTGCCCACAACCAAGCGGCTCGGGCATTACTTAAGAAAGCTGGGTTCGACAATTCCGGTGAACCCTACTCAGATAATGATGGCCTGGAATGGCAAAACGTGAGGATGCGATTAAATGAGGTATCAACGAATAAGACTGTGGGAACGGTTTGCTTTATCATCTCTGGTGGTAAGGTTTTGCTGGCAGAAATTGAATACCCTGACGGCAAGAAATTATGGAATGGAATTGGTGGAGTTGTTGAAAGTGGTGAAACCCCGACTCAGGGGCTTCTCCGAGAAATATCAGAAGAGACTGAACTCAAAATCAAAGCAGAGGATGCCATAGAGGCAACTGTTTTAACTATCGCTGACCTTGAGCTGCACGTCTTTGTAGCGACAAAGTGGGAGGTAAACTTGAGACAATAGACCCAACCTTAAAACAACTAAAATGGTTTGAATTCAATAAAGTACCTTACGCCCAAATGCACCCTGGCAACGAGAAATGGTTGCCAGGTGTTCTGGGTGCATTTCAAGATCAAAATGAGAGAGCATAACCTATGAAACCAGTAATAATTGACCGAACGCAACCGAATGAATTTATAACCAAATTCACTAAATACAAATCAGCTGGTACTCTCCTAGACTTGGGTGCCGGTCACGGCCGACATGCTATTTTTGCGGCCGAAAGAGGCTTTGTGGTTGAAGCTGTCGAGCCAGATAAAACTCTGTGTGATGACATTGCAGCTAAAGCTCAAGAAAAGGGGCTTAAGATCGAAATTGTTAGGTCGGACATTGAATCTTATAAGCCAAGTAAAGAGTTTGATGTGATTATTTGTGCCATGGTATTTCACTTCCTGAGTCTAGACGCCATTAAATACACCTTGAATTTGATGCTGGAAGCTACTAAACCAGGAGGGGTCAATGTCATCTCTGCCTACACTAACCTGAATCCCGATGAGTCCATGGCTGGAAACCCTTACGGCAACACAAATTATTTATTAAAACCGGGTGAATTAGCACCATATTATTCCGACTGGGAAATCCTCGAATATCTTGAGGATTGGACCGAGCCCGGAATCGTTAAAGCTGGTGATGCACCAAAGAGTTATCATAAAGTAAACCTGATTGCACAGAAGCCCGCCTAATCCGTTCTAAATGCGAAGCCCCCGGTAGCTCCGCACCCATCCGCGAGGATGGAACGAAGCCGCCAGGGGCAGCGAGAATCTCTAGCTCGGCTTGACGCCGATGTAGATCCCACGACCGTTCTTGGATATGCCCTTCGGGTCGAAGGTGACCTCGAGTCCGGCGCGTCGGAACGCCTCCTCGTACTCCTCTTGGGTGAAGAGTGCGACTCGGTGCTCCTCGATGTAGTACTCGATGCCGTCGGGTGTGCCGACAGTGTGGTGCATCTCGAGAGTCGTGAGTCGCCCGTCCAGGGTGGAGCGGGTGATCCGCGACACCTTGAAGTTGGGATCGTCGACAACATCGATGCTGATGTGGCCGGGCGTCCAGCTGTCACGCGTCAGCCATGGTTCCACGAGAAGGACGCCACCTGGGTTCAGGTGATCGGCCATCGCGTGGATGCTGCGCCGCAGTTGCTGGACGTCCTGCATGTGCCCGATGGCACTGAACAGGCAAGTGACGACGTCGAAGGTCGGCTCGGGAGCCTCCAGGTCGGTCGCCACGTCGGCCAGCATCAGCGAGAGCATGTTGCCCTCGTACAACGGCACGTTCGGCAATCGCCGTTCGGCCGCCGCCAGTTGTTCCGTGCTCAGGTCGACACCTTCAACGGACTTGAACCACTGGGCGAACCACTGAAGGTGGAGACCGGTGCCGCAAGCCACGTCGAGTAGCGTCATGTCGGCGTAGGAGCGCCCAGGCATGAACTGCCTGAGGATGGTGACCACGCGGCCAGCTTCTTCGTGATAGCTCTTCATCTTCGTGTAGATGGCGTCGTAGACGTCGGAACGGTTGTAACCTTCCCGGGTCGCGGGCATAGCTATGCTCCTTTATTGTGGGATCTTATTGGTGAGATTCCCGGAAATAAACCACTAAGCATCTAGGGGCTTAGTTCCAGGAACATCTGTTGTTAATGAACGGGTCTTGCGACCCCAGAAGCTACAAATGATTTGTAAACTCTGGGGTCACCCCGACTTGCCCAAATGAGGACGAGTCGGGGAGCATTCAAACCCCTATCAGGTTTTGCATCGGGATCGCCGCTGCGGCGAACAAGATGATCACGACCGTGAGGACGAATATCACCTTGAGCCAGGCGTTCCAGGCAGAGCTGCTGTCGGGACGAGCGTAGCTGAAGAGGATCGTGAAGATCCCCAGCCAGCCAATCCCTATGAAAACCCACAGCAGGGTGCTGCCGGTCGTCGACGTCGCGGTGGTGTAATTCGGGATCGTCAGCACGCCGCCGATGAAGACGACGATCATGACCAGGCCGGTGATGCAGAACGCTTCGAAATGCCGGTAGGCAAAGCTGCGGGCCCGCATGAAGCGGTCCTTCTCAGCGTGTTCGAATCGAGCTGCTGCCAGCTCGGCTTGCAAACGAGGATCGAGATCGTCGGTGTTCATGTTCTCCTCCAGGAGCTGATAGGTGCGAATGTGGTCTTGCGACCCCTGAATCTACAAATCGCTTTGCAAACTCGGGGGTCGGTTCAGATTTACGCACTGAACCTTTGAGACTTGCGTCTCGCGGCCTCATGAGAGGCTAGTGAAGGAACTTGATCAAGCGCCACTGGTTGGTGGCCGGGTCGAGGTACTCCAGCTTATAGCTGTACTCCTCGAACCCGTCGGCCGAGTCCTCTTCGAAGTAGATGCCGAGTTCCTCCTCGACGTCCGACCTTGAGAAGGTATTGGCCTCCTCGAGCGTCATGCTCCCGAGGTCGTAACGACGCTTGGAGCTGTCGGAGACGACGTTCCGGAGCGACCCCGGGCCGTCTTCCCACTCGAGACGATTGCTGTAGCTGGTCTTGATGAGACGAACCTGATGGGTCGGTGTTGTAGTCATGGTCACTTGAGACCTCTTTCTACTGGTAGGAACTGGGGACGATCTGTCTCCACTCCTGATGAGTGAATTGATCTATGGTAGCACAATGCTTATGGTTTGTCAATAGTTTGTATCGAGAGAAGGATTCGTTTGTTATCATATAATCATGGAACCGAAGCCAGCCGATATGGATAAATCTAAAGATTTTGATCTTGCAGACCAACTCAGTAAGGTCGGGAAGCGTCACGCCGAAGATGACTTTGCCTATTACGAGGTTGACGACCCAGAGGCGTTTCTCGAAAAAGTTTCACTCGCAGGCTTCTTACTTCATGGCACCAGCCGTAAATTGGCTCAACTGACGCCTCAGCAGGCCAATGATACCGAGAAGGAAAGTGGCCGACGCACAGCCATCTATATGACAGACGCACCAGTTGTAGCAATGTTCTCGGCTCTGCGTGGAGGCATCCCATTGGGCAGAAGCCAGCATGGGGTAAGTAGAACGACAGACGGCCAAGCTATCGAGTATCAAAGTTTGCACTTTGCGGCTGAGCACCCTGAGATGCTGGCCGAACAGGGCTATGTCTATATATTCAATGCCGATCAGGCTGATGAGCGGATAGAGGGCGAGCACCTTAGTTACCAACCACAAACACCGCTAGCCGTAGTTGAAGTGAAAAGAGCTGATTTTCACTACCCTATTGAAACAATCGAGACTGAATCGTAATGAACGACGTCACTATTGGTACCGGCAAGCTCGCAGGGAAGGGTGTATACGCCGCTAGAGATTTTAGCGAAGGCGAATTAGTTAAACCATATAACCTAAAACCGTTAACCCAACCCCAGTTCGATTCTCTTCCTAAAAGCGAACGAATGTTCGTCCACTCATTTTGGGGCAAGATGTATCTATTCCCTGAACCTTCACGCTACACAAACCACTCGGCCGACCCAAACACACGATCAGACTTGGAGAAAATGTGCGATTACGCCATAAGGCCGATCAAGAAGGGCGAGATGATTACTACTAATGCTACTGAAGAGATTCAGAACGAACTAACCACTTTCCTAGAAACCTACGAGAAGATCGGCTCAATTAGGGACTTGCAGTGGCTGAAGGTGGGTTATCGCAATGCGGCCTGCACTTACATTGCCAAAGATGTAAAGAAGACGCTAACTCTCAAACGAATTGATGGTAACTGGCGGGTCGTTAAGGATATACTTAAGCCATGAACTCAGAACATGAATTACGGATTTTAGATATCGACCCAGTGACGATCAAGGGAAAAGTCGACTCATCAGGTGGTAGGAATACTCAAACACGCACGCTTCAGAGAAGGTATACGTACAATGTGGTGCCAGTTAACAGGAGTAAATGGGTTCGTCTAAGAACTAATGGAACTAAAACTACTCTGGCCATAAAACATGTTACTGGTCAGGGCGTTTCTGACACCAAAGAGATTGAGGTCGAAGTAAGCAATTTTGAAACTACCGCCAGTTTGATGGAAGAAATGGGCATTAAAGCTAATTCGTACCAAGAAAACTACCGCACAATTTATGAATTAGACGGAGCCGAAATAATGGTCGATGAATGGCCATTGATCCCACCTTATGTTGAGGTGGAGGCTCACTCGCCAGACCTAGTTATCGAAGTAATCAAGAAGCTTGGGTTTGACCCCAAGCAAGCAACAGGCTTAGATGTTTCATCAGTATACGAGCAGATTTATAAAATTGATGTTGATAACATGCCAGAACTAAAGTTTGATAGTAAAGCAAAGCCACTCAGTTGAGTGGCTGTTGGGACGGACATAATGCCGCCGTCCCTCGGCGATGGTGCTAACCCGCTGCAACTTTGTCCATGACTTCGATCAATACTGTGCCTCCGAAGGCCATTAGGCGTGTCAGTACGCCAATGCGGTGCAAGCGGTCAACCGCCGACAAGAGGCCACTAGTGCCATCATGCGCGTGCAGGTAGGTCGAGGCTTTCTCGACAGCCAGTGGTAGCACTACCAGCAGTTCCTCATCGCTGAGGTGTTCGGCCTGTGAGGTGAGATAGTCCCTCAGAGTGTCGTCCGCGTCAGTTGGGATCGGGTTTGGGCTTTGCAGAACGAATGCGAAAAGGTTTTGCGCGATCACTTCAAGGTCGTACATGGTTAATCGTCTCCTCCAAAGGAACTTTGGCACACCTGAGATTAAACACTGTGAATACTTTATACCATAAAAACACCTTCATAGCAATCAATTTGGCGGCACGTCCAGATACGCTCATTCCATTTGGTATACTTACGGCATGATTACTCTTGAGGAAGCAAAGAGAAACCAACAAAAGCTACACGATCAAGCTTCAGAGCTACTACGTGAATTGAAGCTTCTGGAGTTGCTTGGTAAATATGGCGAACTAATTGTCGAGGGTAGTTATGCCTATGGGCTTATACATAAACCCGATATCGACTTGCGTATTATTACCGCCAAGCCAGATAAGTTGGCAGTCGCCGAACTAACGGGATTGCTCTACCAAATTGATAACGTGCTGACCATCCTAACGATGGATATGTATCGCTTGAAACCCAAAGACCCACCGAAGCCCAGAGGCTATTACGTCGGCTTAAAAGTGCAATTTGATGACATGAAGTGGAATATCGACATATGGATTGTTGAAGAACCTGACGCTGGGTACACACCCTACGCCAATCCAGGGGAAATAAAGAAGTTTAGTGACCAGGATAAAGACAGGATATTACTGCTTAAAGCCCAGCTTGATGAAGCAGGCCAAGATTACAACTCATCGCGAGTTTATCGTGCAGTCGTTGAAGACCAAGTTTCAACAGTGCAGGAGTTTGAGGCTTGGCGGACTCAACATCCTGCACCATCCTAACGGCTTGATGGAGCCGTTTACGGTATTATGTATATATGTCGATTGACGAAATAGTAACAAAGATCAAACTTGAAAAACCTGAGGTGATATACCTGAGCGGAAAAACATCGACCGGTAAGTCGACATTAGCAAATAGACTTAACTCCGAGATGAGCTATCAGATTATCGAACTTGATCAGGTGGTTGAGGTGGCAGTCGTGAAGAAGCTGTCCCTGCCGGATCCTAGCCGAGTATTCGTTGAAGTCTATCGTAACAGAAGTCAGCGTGACTTGATTGATCTATTTGTCTCAGCCGCACAAGCTGACATTCAGAAGCTATTACAGAATAATAAGCGGGTAATTGTAGAGGGAGCAATTGCTAACCCAATTACACTCAAGGAGCTTTTTGCTGAAATTCCTAATTTTAGCTTTATCTACATCCATCCCCGGAATCTATCTACATATCAGCACAATTTACTAAGCCGCTTCGTGAAGGCCGATCGACAAAATCGGGCTGGCCTGCCTTCTGCATTCTGGGCACTGATGGATGAACAAGCTTTCGAGCAGTTTTGTGAGGATCGACAAATCACGCCAAAACTCACAGGAATAATTAAGCAGTACGCAGCATTATCGGCTAAAGAGTCTGAGGTTCGGCTCAAAGAATTTAGAGAACACTTTAACAATGTTGAAGCTGTAGAAGTTTGAGTTTATGGCAATAAAATAGCCGGGATACTTCCCGAACTCTGTAGGTAATATAGCATACTTCGCAACATAATACAATTCTTGTAAATTTTTTAAGCAAGGGTGATACTTGAGAGTGTTGAATAAGGATCATTATGAAATATCCCAAGACCCCCAT
>Ga0265338_10003030_pt1 | contig 24215 bp, 21 predicted proteins | sample 42126metaG_FD_193579 | JGI IMG/M metagenome (GOLD analysis project Ga0265338, IMG submission 193579) | Rhizosphere microbial communities from Carex aquatilis grown in University of Washington, Seatle, WA, United States - 4-21-26 metaG | ecosystem: Host-associated > Plants > Roots > Rhizosphere... | reverse complement strand
GCCCCGCTGTAGAAATGACAGCCGGAATGGGAGATGTCCTGCGAACCAGCCCTGCCGGCGTCCGCTCCGGTCTGCCGGCCATAGATCTCGGCGAAGAGCTCGTTCAACGGCGCACCCTTGGCAAAATAGTAGCCGTGGGACCTGTGATGGCTGAACAGGTAATCGTCCGCCCTGACCAGCTCCGAAAGCGCTGCGGGAATCGCCTCCTGCCCGATGCAGAAATGAATCGGGCAGCGCATTTGCTCGGCCGGATGATACTCGGCAAGCAGCGCCTCCTCCATGCGCCGCAGCCGAAGCATCTGCCGGTAGAGGCGGAGCGAAACGCCAGGCGACAGGCCCGCCAGCGAGAGGTCGCGATATCGGCCGGACTGCGAAAGTGTGCGGTGACTTAGTTCCATGCGAGAAGGTCGGCAGGTGAGTCGGGACGCCTTATCCGCCGGATTCCGAGGGGATTGCTACGCATATTGAAGCCGCTTGAAAAGGCAACGGCGAGTATCCCGGCTTATCCGGGCGGGCGATCCTCTCTTGCGAACCTTCGTTCCGGGACAATGAGCGAGAGCGTTTGGCGTTTGTGCTGGCGATAGATATGAAAGTCTGCATCGAGCGTCCAGATCGCGGCCCCTGGATTAAGCTCGGCCATCCGCACTAAGCAGGCATCAGCAAAGGACATCGGCAGTGTTGTGTAGCGTCGCATCAATTCGCGCACTTCGTGGCGTTCCTGATTGAAGTCGAAGCTGCTTCGCAGGAATCCGGTGTCTGCCATCGCAAAAAGATCATCGGCGCTGTGACCGGCGCGCTTTAGGAGGAACAGTGCCTCCGAGACGACCGCATCGCAGGTCAGCACGCCGGGCGGAGCCTGTTTGGATTGCTCGACTGCCCACGCATGCATGGCGTCATCGCGAGCCAGGAGCGCCACGAGAGGCCCCGTGTCCAGAAGCCAGGTGTTCACCCGCCGTATCCCTCCAAATGCTTCGGATTAGTCGACAGATCCGCTGGGCCGCCGCGACTGCGCCCGATGATATCCTTGATCTTGTCATAGCCCGACTCCGGGCAGGCTTTGGCCGTGATGCCGTAGCTAGCCAACGCCTCTCGCACCAACTGTCCCTGAGAGGTCTTTTCCTCCCGCGCTCGCCGGCGCAATGCGGCGCTTTCGGCCTTGGAGATACGAATGGATAGGGTCTCAGTCTGCATGCAACTTATGCAAGACACGTTGTCACAAAAAGCAAGACATCGTCCCTTACCACGGGGAGAGTGCCGCCAATCGGCTCAAGACGCCGATTTCCGTGCGCCAAAGACGGAGGGAAAGCCCTTGAAAGGTGGACCCTCGGAAAACGAGCGGCTCCTTCTGATCCGCGGACCGGAAATTCCATTCCGTTGTCAACGACTTTAGCGGCCGTTGGATGAGGCAGGACTACCCTGGTGAGCCATAGGATTTGCGGGCTGCGGCCACTGAGATTGCAAGGCCCGCATCCAGAAGCATGGGCTTATGCCCAGGAAAAGCCTCGATCGCCGCCGCAGGATCGAATCGGCGGTGCGTTACGGGGCCGCCCCGCGGGAGTTGCTCGATCGCAACGTGTCCGCCAACCAAGCGCGCCACCTCCGACGCAATCCAGCCAAACGTCACGGCCTGCCCGCTGATGAGATTGAGGATCCCCGTGCTTCGGTGCAGGAGCACGAGACGGGTCAAGTTGCAGACATCGCCTATGTAAACGTGATCGCGGGTCTCCTCGCCGGCCCCGAATATCCCTATCCGGCGTTCGGCAAGCGCCGAACGAATGAACCGGTTCGGGCCGTAGCTGTTGTGGGTGTCGCCCGCGCCGTAGATCGCGCATGGCCTCAGGACGCAGTAGGGGACTCCGGCCCGCGCAGCCGCCTCCCTAAACACCACCTCGCGCGCGAGATGCATCACCCCGTAGAGATCGGCGGGCGCCGCAGGCGTCGCCTCGGTCACGACCGGCTGGCTGCTGTCGTAGACCCCATCGGAGCTGAAATAGACGAGATGCGAGCATGGTCGCTTCGATATCGCCGAGGCCAGGTGTTCCGCCATCCGCAGGTTCTTGATCAACGCGGCAACGTCGCGCCCCTTGTCCGGTGTGAGCGCGGCCGTGACGACAACGGCGTCGCCCGGTTCCCACAGCATTGATAGCCGATCCACACATTCGGGCTCGAGTAGGTCGACGGCCGGTCTTCCGATCGGAATCACCGCCATCCGCCCGGCTTCGAGGGTGCTCCGAAGGGCGCTCCCCACAAAGCCCTTCACGCCCACGATGGCCACCCGAGGCGGGCGCAATTCCTGTTTGCTGAGGTGGGTTAGCATCGATCGGGGATCATTGTCCTGCGCCCAGAACCCGGTGGCGCATGGCCGACTGGGCGACGGCCTTCCTGTCCAAAACGCAATAAGGGTCGATCACCAGATTACCACGCATCCGGGAGCGGATCTCCATTGGCGGCACGGTGGAGAATTCCCTCCACGGGGTCATGATGACCAACGAATCCGCACCCGCCAGCGCATCCAGCGCATTTGGGTGGATGATTAGGCCTGGAAATGCCGATGCCTCGACTTTGGCGGCCGGGTCATAGGCGTGCAGCTCGCAGCCCGCAAGGGCGCGGATGAGCTCAATTGACGCCGAGTTTTTCAAGGAATGCGTGTCCTCCTTGTAGGCCAGTCCCCACACGGCGATCCGCGCATGCGGATTGGAGGCAAGCAGCTCGCGCTCCAGGGTACGCAGTACCCAAAGCCTGGCGTGCGCGCTGTTGCGCAGCCAAGCGTCCACGACACCCGCCTCGGTTCCGCGCTCGGCCGCCATGGCGCGCACCGTGACCAGGTCGCGCTCGAGATTGCCGCCCGCGATTCCAAGACCCGGCTTCAGGTATGCGTACGGGCCGATCCTCCTGTCGAGCCTGAGCGCCGGGGCTATCTCGGCCCAATCGGCGCCAATCGCCTCGCAGAGCTCCGCAAGCGTGTTGGTCGTGCTGACCGTGGAAACAAGGAAAAGGTTGATCGCTAGCTTCGCCAGCTCGGCGCTTTCAAAGCGCATCACGAGCACAGGGCAGACAAATGCATCGAGCCACGCACGGTACTGCAATGGAAGGGGAGCCGCCGGCTCGGCCGCCCCGACTATGAACCGCTCGGGTTCCATCGCGCGCCGGACAGCCGCCCCGAATATCAAAGTCTCCACCTGGTAGAACCAGGAAGTCGGCGTCGGCCCCAGGCGCCCGACCAGCGCGCGCATGAATCCGGGGCGAACCTGGCTCAGCACCACCACGGCCGCGCCCGGGTCCAGCGCGGGCGCCGTCCTTTCAATCAGCGCCTCGAGCGGCGAGAGATTGCTCTCATTGCGCTCGTTGGTGGCGACATCGAGGGCGATAAAGACGAGATCGCACCTTTTGAGTTCGCCCGAATCGGCCGTGAAATTCAGACGCGCGCCGTGGACCAGGAAGAGCTCCCTGAAACCCGGCTCCTCGATCGGAAACCGGCCTTCCCGCAGCTTCTCCACGAGTGCGGAATCAGGGTCGTACGCCAGGACATCGAAGCCTTTGGCTGCGGTGGCCAAACTGTAGTTCAGGCCCAGGTGGGATAGTCCGACAAAGGCGATCATGGCCTGTCAGCCTTGGATTGCGCGCTTCGCACAGCATTGAAGACGCCGTTGATCCAGATATCGTTGTCGATGTTGGTGGAAGGGGCCTGACAAAGCCCCAGGAAGTGGTCGTACTCAGCCTTCCATGTGGGATCCGGACATGTGAGCGTTTCAGTCTCCTCGTCCGGCCGGCCGCTTGGTAGCACGCGCTTTCGTAGCGTGAACGTGCTGGGGCCCCATTTGCACAGGCAGTCGATATGGGCGCTTCTATTTTCACCGAACACGTCGCAGCGGAAGGTGTTGCGCCATGATAGCAGGGTAATTTCGAACTCGAGCTCGGGCGAGTTGCCCCTGAAGCCGAAATGGAAAAAATCGCTGGCCCTGTTCTCAAACCGATTGCTGCGCCAGACCTCAGCCTGGACGGACGGCCGACCGAAGAGGAAAAGCGTCCAGTCAAGAAGGTGCGAGCCGAGGTCGGGGAAGACCCCCATCCCCTTGTCCCGCCAGGCCGAGTTTCGCACATCTCGGGCCGTCCCATTGCCATAGAAGAACTTGGCAATGTAGATCTTGCCCAGCACTCCCGAATCAAGCGTCTGCTTTAATCGGAGAATGTGGGGCTCGAAACGGTGGTTATATGCGGTGTAGCAAGTCGCACGGTTCTTCATTGCGATCGCCTTTAGCTCGAGCAGCTCGCCTTCGGATTCTGAGATGAGGGGCTTTTCCACGAGCGCGTGCTTCCCAAGGCCGAGAAGGTACCTAAGCAGCGGAATCTTGGCTTCGTCGGGAGTGCAGACGAGCGCCGCGTCGTAGTCGCCCAGCGGCACATCCTCGATCCGGCGGTACCGGGCATCAGGCGAAACGGGGTCCACCGTCGCCACGACGTCGGCCCCAGCAACGGCGAGCCGCTTCCTGCCCTGCACGCCCAGTCCGGCGACGACCATTCTCATTCGTATTGCGTCTGCTTCTGGAGCTTTTGCAGCTTCTTTAGCATCTCGTCCGGCGAGATGGGCTGATTGCCGTCACGCTCGCACGCGATTGCGGCGGCTACCGAACCCAGAATCGAGGCGGTGACCGGGCAGCCGCCTCGCGCGAGGGAGAGTGAGGCATAAGCCAGAAGGGCATCTCCGGCCCCGACAGCGTCCACGACATAGTCTGTAAGACTGTCGACGGTCAGGAAAGAGCGCACATTTGGGTCCGGAGCCCGGTATGTGATGATTCCCCTTTCGCCCATCTTCAGGATGAGATACCTGCACTTGGTTTTCCGGTAGAGTTCGAGTGCCAGCGGCCGAATGGTCGAATCCTGGTCGCCCATGGAGAACCGCGCCTCACGCTCGTTTGGCGTAATGAGGTCAAAGCCCTGGAATTCCAGAATGTTGCCCCACCGGCTGGCCACCTGGCTGTCCGCGACCCGAAGGGCCCCCTTGGGAATTGCCGCCGCCAGCTCCGGAATCGTACGCCCGTTGAAGATTCCATGGCGAAAGTCGCTGAAGACCACGACCTCGGCCTTTGACGACGCGATGGAGCTCTTGAATTTCCCGAGGGTCCTGTCCGAAACCGGGCGGTTGTCTAGCTTGTCCACCTTAAGCATCCGGTATCCTCCCGCCGTGAACACGTTCTTCTGCGTTGTGGGGCGGGTCCGGTCGATGATGACGTCGCACTCAACGCCATAATCCTGGAGGTCCTTGAGGACGTAGTCCTTCAGCGCGTCGTCGCCGAGCACGGTGGTGAACTTAACCTCGGCGCCCGCCATTTTCAGATGCTTCGCGACGATGCCCGCTCCGCCGACAAAATCCACCTGGCGTTCGTATTTCAGGCTCAAGGTGGGGGTCTTCGTGTTGCCGCCTATCAGGGAACAGTAGGTGTAGGAGTCTACGATGGTATCCCCTATCACGTGGGCTCTCACGCCCTTGAACCTGAGCAGGGTTTCCCGCAGGCCATCAAACGTCAGGCCCTCGGCCTCCATCAAGGTCTGCAGCTTGTCGATGGCTAGGTCAGGCGGTTCGCTCTCGATGATTCGCGAGGACGAGTAGACGATGTCGCCCGGGGTGAAGATCACGTCGCCGCCGTAGGCCTCAAGCGCCGTCACCTCCTCCCGGGTCTTCGGGTGCATGCCGTCCTTGTTGTACTCGTAACCCTTCGCGAAATAGTCCGGCTGGATGATCCCGATATTCTCGATCGGCGTCGCATTCTCGTCGATGATCACATAATCGACAATCTCGAGCGCCGCGAGATTCATGGCCCTCAGGGCCTCGGGCACGAACGGGCGGTGGTCGGACTTGCTGATATGCTGGTCCGTCGTGAGGCTAGCGACCAGGATGTCGGCCTTGCTCTTTGCATAAATCAGGTGGCGGATATGGCCCGGGTGGACGAGGTCGAACGTCCCGTGGCACATGATGACCTTCTTCTCGCGCGGCCGCGGTCCTATGATCGCGCACAACTCCTCCCGCGTCTTGATCTTGCGTTTGTAGGTGACCGCCTCCGCATCTGTCGGACTACTCATGCTGGTTAAGTTGTGGGGGATCTTTGGATCGTTCGGGTGAGGGATTCTGAACTGCGACCGGACCGATGCTGTTCCAGGATGTCATCGGTGAAAAGAGCATTTGCTTAACGTCACCCACTCGGGATCGAGCGCGAGCTCCAGATGATGCCTTCATGCGGCATGGCTGAGGCAAATGCGCTGTACGGCAAAGCCAGCATGCGGATCATTCAGCTGGTTGGCATTCGCCATTTGTAAAGCCTCGGTGCCAGCGGGTACATGAACCTCGGAATCCTAATTCTGGGCAGGCTGAAGACGGGCGCAAAAATGGTAAACGGACTCACCTTGAATTCGGTCATTTCATGGATTGTGCCATCTGGAAGCGTCTGTCCCCCAACGGCTTTCACTTCTTTTGCACTGAAGAAACGCATATCGAGTTTTTTGCCGATGAGTCGCCTGCCCAGATTCCAGCCCAGCGCCTGAATGCATAGGAACAGCGCGATCGGCGTCATCTCAAACACAAACAGGGTGCCGTTCGGCTTCAGCACCCGGCCGAATTCCTTGAACGCCCGGCTGAGGTTGGAAATCGAATCGTTCACCTTTTCGCCGACCATGTGGTGGATCGCATAGAAGCAGACAATCGCGTCCACGGATGCGTCGGCCAGCGGCATTGCATAGGCCGACCCAAACACCCGCAGATCCACCAGTCGGTTCACGCGGATGGACTTGAAGGACGGCTCAAGGCCGATGATTTCAACGCCATCGGGCCTTGCGTAGGGCAATCCAGGACCGCAACCGACATCCACAAGCAGCATCCCTGGCTTGAGCGAGCGCGTTAGCGATTCAATCTGCTGAGCGTAGCTAAAACTCCAATCGCCCGGGTTCAGCTTGCCATGCATCATGTACTCGAACGTGTCGTCAAAGAACGATTCCGATGCCTCGGGCAGCATCACCGCGACATCATCACGTATCGAACCACGAAACCCCGAGGAGGAGCACAGGATCTCGCCTCCCGTGACGGTCAGCGGCGCGTGGCATTCGGGACAGCGCAACCAGCGGGTGATCCGGGCTGAGGTTGCAGAGAGCTCCGAAGGCATGCTCATGATGGGTTCTTCGTATTGAGAAAGCTGAACCAGTTCCGCGTGGCCTTTTCGATTGAAGCGGGATCCCAGACGGGCGCCTCGCGCCAGTAGTCAATAGCGGCCAGCATCAGGGAGACCCCTTCCTCAAAGGTAACCTGTGGCTTCCATCCGAGGACCCGCTGAATCTTCGAAATATCCGCCCAGGTGCATTCCGGTTCGCCGGGTCTCTTGGGAAGGGCGATCCGTTCGCCGCCGAGCAGCTCGACCAGCCGATTGACCGTCTGGGGTTTGCCGGCCCCAAGGTTGAACACCTCTCCGGCCACGGATGTTGTCGCCGCAAGGTAGAAGGCGCGCGCCACGTCGGTGACGTAGAGGAAGTCGCGCCGCTGCGTTCCGTCCCCAACCACGGTGAGCGGCTTTCCGTTGAGCTTCTGGGCCAGGAACACGCCGAAGACGGCGCCGTAGGCTCCGGAGGTCTTGGACCTCGTTCCGTAGGCGTTGAAGATCCTGATCGAATTCACGGGGAGCCGGTACACACGGCCCCAGTGGAGCGCAGCCTGCTCGCCCTGGTACTTGCTGAGCGCATAGGGGTATTCGCAGCTTATGGGAGCGTTCTCCGTGGTCGGAATCTCAAGCGCCAATCCGTAGCAGGAGGACGACGCGGCATACACGAACTTCGTCACCTTCGCATCCCGAGCAGCCTCAAGCGCGCAGACCGTGCCCAGAACGTTTGCCGACATGTAGTCCGCCGGACGGTCGATGGAGGGGACGATGTCACCGATCCCGGCAAAATGCACGACGTGGCGGGCTCCGGCGTAGACCGAATCGCCGGGTTTGACCTCGCGCACATCACGAGTGTCAACCCGCAGGTCGTTGTCTCCCTTGTGCTGCTCCAGATTCTGAAGGCGCCCCCCGACGAGGTTGTCGATCACATGAACCCGGAATCCCTCGTTCAGGTAAAGGTCGGCCATGTGGCTCCCGATGAAACCGGCGCCACCGGTGACGACTGCGAGCGGCTTCATTGAGCTCATTTAAGGCCCAGCTTCTTGATCACCTTCACGTTTACGAAGCTCTCGTCCGACATCGTGTCCTTGAACCTTCCGTCCTTGAAGGCCTGGCATAGGCCACGGACGGCGTCCTCGATCGTGCGCTTCGGTTTCCAGCCGAGCTTCTCGAAGATCTTGCGGGAGGAAACATGGTAGGACCGGTTGTCGTTTGACGGCGTGGTCGTGATCTGGATGGGCGCCTTCTCCGGAAACTCCTGCTCGACCACCGTTCTCACGAATTCGGCAAGCTGAGAAACCGTGAAGTTCTCATACCCGACATTGAACGTCTCACCGGCCACAAGGCTCGAGGGGTATTCGAGCATCTTCACATAAAGCTCGGTCACGTCGTCCACGTGGATGTTCGGGCGCTTCTGGGTACCACCGAAGACGGTGATAAGCCGCCTGTTCACGGCATGGTTAGTCAAAATATTGATCGTGAGGTCGAATCGCATCCTGGGCGAGTACCCGCAGACCGTCGCAGGTCTGAGGGTGATGCAGGTAAAATCGGGGGACTGGTGCTTGAAGAGCAGGGGTTCGCACATGCCCTTGTACTTGTTGTAGAGGGTAAGGGGAACGAGCGGATGATCCTCCGTCACCTCGGGGGCGTCGCTCACCCCGTAGACCGAGCTGCTCGAGATGTAGATGAAGCGTCGGACCCCGGCCTTCTTCGATGCGACCACCAGCGGCTCAAAGCAGTCGAAGTTGATGGTTCGGCTGAGGCCCTCGTCCAGTTCGAAGCTCGGGTCATTGGAGATGCACGCCATGTGGATGACTCCCTCAACGCCCTTCACCGCGGCGGCATAGGCCGCAGTGTCACGGATATCTCCCATTATCACCGCCAGTCGCGGATGCTTCGGCAGACCCGCCGAGCCGAACAGCATGAGGTCGTAGACCACCACGTCGTAGCCGGCGTCGAGCAGTTTGGGGACGAGAACGCAGCCCTTGTAGCCGGCTCCTCCAGTGACGAGGACCTTTTTCATGAAATGGTTCCATTCACGACCGCACGGAGAGGGGGTCGACGTCAATCTGAACCGATAGATCTGATTCACCCTCGAATTGGCGGCTTGCGGAGTTTGGCCCGGTTGCGTTAAGCATTGGTTGAACGTTTGATGCCGACTTTTCTCAAATCCTTCGCAGGCAGGCGGGTCTTTGTTACAGGGCACACGGGCTTCAAGGGCTCATGGCTCAGCGAATGGGTGATCGGATTGGGGGCCCAAGTTTGGGGTTTCAGCCTGCCCCCCGCCACAAAGCCTGCATTGTTCCGGCAGCTGGGCCTCGCGGACCGCCTGAACCACACGGTGGGAGACGTTAGGGATTCGGACGCTATCACAAGGGCCCTGGCGGCAGCGCGGCCCGACTTTGTGTTTCACCTGGCGGCGCAGCCGATCGTGCGCACGGCCCACTCAAACCCAGCAGAGACTTGGGCCACCAATGTCATGGGCACCGTCAACCTCCTTGAGGGCTTGAGGAGCCTCAAGCACCCGTGTGCGGCGGTGATCGTCACGACTGACAAGGTCTACCGCTCCTCTCCAAACGCGCGCACGGAGGATCACCCGGTCGGCGCAAACGATCCGTACGGCGGCAGCAAGGCTGCCGTTGAGATTGCCGTCGAAGCGTGGCGCCAGGCGTATTTCCCGATCCCGGCGGCGCGTGGTGGAGGGTTCCCAAGGGTAGCCATTGCCACGGCGCGGTCCGGAAACGTCATCGGGGGCGGGGACTGGGCCCGGGATCGTCTCATTCCGGATTGCATCCGTTCGCTTTTGCGGGGTGAACCCATTGACGTGCGCAATCCTCTGGCGGTTCGACCGTGGCAGCATGTGCTGGATCCGCTCGCAGGTTACCTGATACTCGGCGCGGAGCTGCGGGACACACTGGAGGACCGTCGCATAGGAAAGCTGTCTGAGCTTTCGGGCGCGTTTAATTTCGGACCGGCTACAGCCGACCACCACTCCGTTCGCGAGGTGGTAACGGAGGTGCTGAGGCGCTGGCCCGGGAAATGGCGAAAGGTACAAACAGAGCGCGACCCGCCGGAAACAGCTGTCCTGCGTCTCAATGCCAGGAAGGCTCATCTGCTGCTTGGCTGGCGGCCCAGGTGGAAGTTCTCCCAGGCGTTGGATCATACCGTCTCATGGTACCAGCAGGCGTCGTCACCCGCCCGGGCGCTTCGGGTGACGCTCGGACAGCTTGCCGAATACACCTCCAGTTAGACAATGAGCGAACCCAACAACCTCAGCGACTTGGCGGACGAGATTGAAGGGTTGGTTCGGGCCTATTCGGCGCGCGCCCACGCATCAAATGGTCCGGCCGGGTCGGACTCCAAGCCTTTCGAGCCAGGGAAGACGCCGGTGCCCTATGCCAGTCGTGTATTCACGGGCAACGAGGTTGCCGCCGCGGTGCGCACCACGCTCGATTTCTGGCTGACTCTTGGACCGCAGGGGGACACCTTCGAGAAGGAGTTGGCCGCGGCAATCGGCGTCAAGCGCTCCATCCTGACGAATTCTGGATCGTCGGCCAACCTCCTCGCCGTAAGTTCGCTCACGTCATCGAAGCTGCCCGCGGAGCGGCGCCTTCGGCCGGGCGATGAGGTGATCACCTGCGCCGCCGGGTTTCCAACCACGGTTGCCCCGATCGTGCAGAACGGCGCCGTCCCGGTCTTCATCGATAGCAACCCTGTTACGGGAAACGCAAACTGCTCAAAACTCGAGGAGGCTTATGTTCCCGGGCGCACAAGAGCGGTGGTGCTGGCCCACGCCCTGGGCAACCCCTTCGACCTGGCCTCGGTGGTGGATTTTTGCAGAGCATATGACCTCTGGCTGATTGAGGATAACTGCGACGCCTTGGGAAGCCTCTTTACGCTACCAGGCAAAGCCCCGCGCCTGACTGGATCGTTTGGCGACCTGTCGACCCAGTCCTTTTATCCGGCGCACCATATCACCACAGGGGAGGGTGGGGCCGTGAACATCACGCGCGATATGCGCTTCAAGGTCATTCTCGAAAGCTTCCGGGACTGGGGCCGGGATTGCTGGTGCGCCAGCGGACATGAGAACACCTGCGGCAAGCGGTTCGGCTGGCAACTGGGAGAGCTGCCGGAGGGTTACGACCACAAATACATCTATAGCCACCTCGGCTACAACCTGAAGCCGCTGGACATCCAGGCGGCCATAGGGCGCGAGCAGCTGAAGCGGCTTCCGGGCTTTGTCGAGGTCCGCCGTCGCAATTGGGATCGCCTGTACGCCGGATTGGCCCATCTGTCCGATTTCTTTGAATTCATGGAGGCTACGCCCGGAAGCGTGCCCTCCTGGTTCGGCTTCATGCTCCTTGTGCGCGACGATGCCCCATTCACGGCCGTTGAACTCTCGCGGCATCTCGATGCCCACAAGATAGGCAATCGGCGGCTCTTTGGGGGCAACCTGGTGCGGCAGCCTGCATTCGTCCAACTTCGTCGGGACAATCCCAAGGCGTTAAGGGTCGTCGGGAGCCTAGAAGGCGCCGATCGCCTGATGCGTTCGGCGCTCTTTGTCGGCGTTTATCCCGGTTTGACGCCAGAGATGCTTGACTATGTGATCGGGGTGATCGGCGACTTCTGCATCAAGCCCGCACGGAAACGCCCCAAGACCTCATGAAGACTGTCATTCTCTGCGGTGGAAAAGGAACCCGCCTTCGCGAGGAGACCGAATACCGTCCGAAGCCGATGCTGCCGATAGGCAACAGGCCGATTCTCTGGCATATCATGCAACGGTACGCCCTCTACGGGCACAAGGAGTTCGTGCTCTGCCTCGGCTACAAGGGCGACATCATCAAGGACTATTTCAGGAACTATCGGTGGAATTCGCATGACGTGACCGTGTCGCTGACACGCCCGGAAGCCCCTAGGTTTCACGAACCCGACGGTGCCCTCGACTGGACGGTGTCCCTGGTCGACACCGGGCTCGATTCGCTGACGGCGTGGAGGGTGAGGTCCGTGCGTGCCCACGTCGGCAAAGGGTCCTTTTTCCTCACCTACGGCGACGGCGTCGGCAACATCGACCTAAAGAAGCTCCTGGCCTTTCATCGGAAGTCGGACGCCGTCTGCACGCTAACGGCCGTGCATCCCCCGGGGCGGTTTGGCGAGATTCGCCTTCGGTCGGATGGGCTCGTCGAGTCGTTCAATGAGAAGGTCCAGACCGAAACGGGCTACATCAACGGCGGTTTCATGGTCTGCGAGCCCGAGGTTTTCGACTACCTGCCCGACAATCCGATGACCATGCTTGAGGAAGGGCCGCTCCGCCGCCTTGCCTCCGAAGGGAAGCTCGGTGCCTACCGGCACGAGGGATTCTGGCAGCCGATGGACACCTACCAGGAGTTTAGCCTTCTGAACCGCCTGTGGGAGTCCGGCAAGGCCCCTTGGACCGAATGAGAATTGAAGGACCCCTTCCGCCCGCGGATCTAGAGCATGTCCGACTGGGGGTCGAGGCGCTGTGGCCGGACCTGAAGGGCGCCCGGATCTTCATCACGGGAGGAACTGGATTCTTCGGGCGCTGGCTGATCGAGAGCCTCCTTTCTGCGAATATGCGTTACGACCTCGGCGTCCGCGCCGTCGTGCTCTCGCGCAATCCGGACTCATTCCTGGAAGCCGAGCCGCATCTCGCGGGTTCGGGCCTGAGATGGTTGACAGGCTCGGTTATGACCCTGGAGCCGCAGGCCGTGGACGGAGAGAAGTTCGACATGGTTATCCATCTCGCGACCGAGTCGGATATGCAGGCGACGCAGCTGAATCCGCAAGCCGCCGTTGACGTCATCACTGACGGGACCCGGCGTGTTCTTGAGGTGGCAGCGCGTACCGGCGCCCGGCGCTTCCTGTTTACGAGTTCGGGGGCGATCTACGGTCCGCAACCTCCTGAGATGGAGCGTATTTCGGAATCATATGACGGGAGGTACGATCCATCAGACACCGCATCCCAATACGCGTTGGCAGGGGAGGCAAAGCGTCAGGCGGAGCTCCTTTGCGCCAAGCATGCAATGCGCGACGGATTCGGAGCCGTAATTGCGCGCTGTTTCACTTTTGCCGGGCCCGGGCTCCCAATCGGCTCAAAGTTTGCATTCGGGAATTTCCTGAGAGACGCCCTGGCCGGCAGCCCGATCGTGATAAGAGGCGATGGCACTCCAATACGCTCGTATCTCTATGCCGCAGACTTGGCTATCTGGCTTTGGACGCTTCTCCTTAGGGGAACTCCCGAGGGGGCGTACAACGTTGGCTCGGAATATCCTGTAAGCCTTCGCCATTTGGCTGAAATCATGGCCAACGATCTCGGTGCCAATGGAATTGAGGTTCTTAAGGAGCCAAAAGCGGACGGGGCGCACAATCGCTATGTCCCATCAACCAAGCGCGCCCGGGACGAGCTTGGGCTTCGGGAGAGTTTCAATCTGAGAGAAATCGTCCAAAGGACAGCGGCATGGCACCGGGCTGCGGTGAAGCATTGACGCTTTTTGAGTCCCGCCAAGTCTCCCAACACGCATGACGGCAAGACACCTGTTCATTTTCGAGATGGCGAACAACCACATGGGTGATGTTTCCCATGGTGTGCGCATTATCAGGGAATTGCGCGAGGCAAGCGCCGGCTTCGACTTTCGCTTCGCCGTAAAGCTTCAATACAGGAACTTGCCGGAGTTGATTCATCCTGATTACCGGGGACGATCGGACATCAAGCTTGTCAAGCGGTTCTCCGAGAGCGCCCTTGGGTGGGACGATTACCGGAAGCTTAAGGATACGATCGTCGAGAACGGGTTCCTCTCTGTCTGCACCCCTTTCGATGAGGTGTCGGTTGATAGGGCCGTCGAGCACGGCTTCGATTACCTAAAGGCCCCGAGCTGCAGCCTGACGGACTGGCCGCTTGCCGAGAAGATCGCGACGACCTCTCTGCCTCTGATTCTGTCGACCGCCGGCGAACCGTTTGAGGAGATAGACCGCATTGTCAGCTTCTACCAGCATCGGGACAAGAGGATCGCGATCATGCACTGTGTCGCGGAATACCCGACATCGGATGCCAATCTCCAGTTGAATCAGATTGATCTCCTCTTACGGCGCTACGCCAATGTCGAAGTCGGCTATTCCACCCACGAGCCCCCGCGACAGCTCGACGCCATCAAGATGGCGATAGCAAAGGGAGCGACGCTGTTTGAGAAGCACGTCGGTGTGCCCGACGAGGGGCGCCCGCTCAACGCCTATTCCGCCAATCCCGCGCAGGTAAGGGCGTGGCTTCGAGCTGCCAAGATAGCCGTTGCGATGGCGGGTGCGGAAGGCCAGCGGCATGGCTTCTCGCCGGCCGAGCTCTCGACCCTATCCGAGCTCCGCCGTGGGGTTTTCGCGGGGAGGCCAATAACTTCGGGCGCGATCATCAAGCGGGACGACATGATTTTTGCCATACCGGCGGGATCGGGGCAGCTTGTCGCCAACGACGTCTCAAAATACACGGAGTTCCGCGCCTCGCGCAGCTACATGCCAGGGGAGCCCATTCTCCGCGCCGGAGTTACCTCGATTGACACGCGAAGCCTCGTACATGGCATTGTGCGCGACGTGAAGGCTATGCTGAAGATGTCGGGTGCCGTCGTTCCCACTCAGCTTGAGCTAGAGATATCGCACCACTATGGCATCGAGAGGTTCAGGGAAGCGGGTTCCGCGATGATCACCGTGATAAACCGCGAATATTGCAAAAGGCTCGTCCTCATGCTTCCAGGGCAGTGGCATCCCGAGCACTGGCACACACAAAAAGATGAGACATTCCACCTCCTGCACGGCGAAATCGACCTAGTGCTTGGCGGCGAACACCGCCGTTGCGTCAAGAATGATGTTATCGTGATTCCTCGGGGTGTGAAGCATGAGTTTCGGAGTCGAACCGGAGCCGTAATTGAGGAGATTTCCTCGACCCATATCAGGAATGACTCGTGTTACGCCGATCAGTCGATCGGGCACAATGACAAGAGGAAGACCTACGTGACCAATTGGATGGATTAGGCCTCCGACCAGCGACCATCAGGCAATCAGAAATATGCCAAGCCAGCCCCCTACCAGGGAGAGGATCGATCACTTGCGAAAGCAACGAAACCTGTATGCTACGCTCGCAATTTGCTCGATTGCAGCGATCGCATTCGCGGTGCCGAGAAAGGTCGCGTCTTATCGCGAGCTTAAAAGCGCCAACACACAGCTCGTCGCCCTTCAGAGGGCGATTGTCGAGGAACAGCGTCAGATTCGGGAGGTCCAGGAGAAGATCGTCAAGGTCCAGCAGGAAATCAGGAGCCAGGTGTCGCGATGAACGCCGCCGAAATGCAGTCACAGCGAGACGGGGCGTTGGGATGCCTGATTTTGGCGGTCTGCGTCACCCTGGCGACATTTCTTAACGTCTTCGGAAAGCAGGAGAGACTCTCCATCGAGGACGCCCGGAGGGCTGTGGCCGTCCATGAAACACTTGCGCGCGAGGCCGCAGAAAACCTGAAGCAGAACCAAAACGCGCTGGACAACGTTTGCGCCGCCCTAGAGGCAATCAAGAGCGCGCATCGGTGATCAAAGCGGCATGAAACTCTCGGACTACGTCGTCGACTTCATAGCGCAACAGGGAGTGAAGCATGTTTTCATGCTTCCGGGCGGGGGTTCCATGCACCTCAACGATTCGCTCGGCAGACATCCAAAGCTGGAGTTTATCTGTAACCTCCATGAGCAGGGCGGGGCAATCGCTGCAGAAGCATACGGGCAGGTTTCTGGGATCGGAGTCGTGATGGTGACCACCGGTCCCGGGGGAACCAATGCAATAACGGGCGTCGCCGGTGCTTGGCTCGAATCGACTCCAATGCTAGTGGTTTCAGGCCAAGTGAAGAGACCGGACCTCGTTGGCAACCGCGGCGTGCGTCAAATCGGATTCCAGGAGCTGGATATCGTCAGCATCGTAAAACCCATCACTAAATTCGCGGCGACCGTCATCGATCCGGGCAGGATCCGCCATTGCATGGAAGAGGCCGTATGGACTGCAACTCACGGCCGGAAAGGACCGGTGTGGGTGGACATCCCTCTCGACGTGCAGGCGATTGATATTGATCCAGAGTCCTTGGACGGCTTTCGGCCGCCCGTGCCCGACGCTGGGATCGCTTCGCTGATAAGATCGGCTGCGTCGAAGACGGTGGAATTGCTGGCGAATGCCCGGCGCCCCGTGATCCTTGCGGGAAACGGGATCAGGCACGCCGGCGCCATAGGGCCATTCATCAGGTGGGCGGAGTCTATCGGAATCCCTGTGCTGACCACCTGGAAGACCCTCGATATTCTGCCCGATGACCATCCGCTCTATGTCGGCAGGCCCGGAGCTGTGGGTCAGCGCGCGGCAAACTTCGCCCAGCAGAAGAGCGATCTCTTCATAAGCGTCGGCGCCCGGCTAGACTATGGGCAGACGGCGTACAACCATGCAAATTTCGCGCCATGGGCACGGAAGGTCGTTGTCGATATCGATGCAGCCGAGATCGCCAAGCTACAGATGGAGTTGGCGGTTTCATTGCCCACGGATGCTGGTGCGTTTCTTTCGGAGCTGGCCGCTTGTTCCAAAGCCACACGCCTTCCCGACTGGAGCGCATGGCGCGCGCTCTGCTCATCGTGGAAGGCCCGGTTTCCGATTGTGCTGCCCTCGTATCGGTCAGTGCCTTCGGGCGTCCACAACTACGTTCTTGTAGAAGAGATCGGGCACCTGCTGGAGGATGGCGACGTACTCGTCCCAGGCAGCTCAGGGGCATGCAGTGAAGTTACGGCCCAGGCCGTACCTGTTTCGAAAGGCATGCGATTCATAAACACGCATGGACTGGGTGCGATGGGATTTGGCGTACCGGCGGCATTGGGCGCCTGCCTTGCCTCTGGCGGCCGGCGGACCGTCTGCATCGACGGCGACGGGGGATTCCCGATGAACGCCCAGGAGCTCGCCGTCATTTCCAGGCTTAACCTGCCCATCAAATTCTTCATCCTCAACAATGGCGGCTACTCCTCAATCCGCGCGACCCAGATCAACTATTTCGAACACCGATTTGTAGCCTGCGACCCTGCCTCAGGCCTGACCTTCCCAGACCTCCGGACGACTGCTGAATCGTGCGGGATCCTGTACCGCCAGATTAGATCCCAGAGCAATCTTGGCGCCGATCTTTCCGCAGTCCTTGCCGAGCCGGGCCCGGTCGTCTGCGATGTGGAAATGGCACCGGACCAGTTCACGCAGCCGAAGGTCTCGTCAAGTCAGCAGGCCGACGGCCGGATGCTCACGATGCCGATGGAGGATCTCTGGCCGTTCCTGGACCGGAAGGAGCTTCAGGCGATCCTTGCCGAATGAAGAGGATCTTTCCATGACGACGGAGGAACTCCTTTCGGAGACCGTCGAATCGGCACGACTCCGCGAACATGCCATGTTCGAGCGGTTAAGGGCAGAGGCGGGTGGAGCGGTCGTGCTATTCGGTGCCGGCCGTCTCGGACGAAAGGTCGCCGCCGCGCTTCGCAGCCAGGGCGTCAAACCTTTGGCCTTCGCCGACAACAACATCAAACTCGAGGGAACTCGGGTGGACGGCTTATCGGTGTCGTCGCCCGCGGTTGCCGCCGAACGCTGGGGCAAGGACGCCCTGTTCGTCGTAACGGTTTTCCTTCCGTCCGGAGGTGGCGTCAGCTCTCGCCTGCAAGAGCTCGCGACTCTGGGGTGTCGGTGGTCAACGAATTTCCTCCCTCTAGGATGGACGTACAATGGCGTCTTGCCTCATTTCGCCTCGGATTCGCCTTCACGTCTGCTGAGCCATCGCGCGGAGCTGGCGCGGGTAGGTGACGTGTGGTCCGACGACTTGTCTCGCGACACCTTTAGAAGGCAGCTTGCGTGGCGGTTGCGGGCGAAGTTTGGACACGCCGTGCCTCCGGCGCCAGATCAGTATTTCCCACGGGACATCATTCGCCCGAAACCCGACGAGTCGTTCGTCGACGGCGGCGCGTTCGATGGCGACACTCTGCGCGCATCACCCTGGCGGTTTGCCAGTGTTCTGGCGATAGAGCCTGATCCTGAAAACGCGGCGAGACTCCGCTCCATCTGCAGCCCGCACGTCCAAGTGAGAGGGGTGTTGTTGGGCCGCGCCGCGGGATCGGCTCGCTTTGACGGGGGCGGAACGATGGCTTCGTCGCGCTCTGAGACGGGCGGGCTGGAGGTTTCAGTGGCGACGCTGGACGACCTAGCGGCCGGAACACAACCGACATTTGTCAAACTTGACGTCGAAGGCGAAGAACTCGCTGCGCTCGAAGGAGGCAAGGCAACATTAGAGCGCATGCGCCCTGTCGTAGCGGTATGCGTATACCACAGGCCAGAGGACCTCTGGACAATACCGCTGTTTCTCCACGAGGTTTTGCCCGAACACCGGATGTATCTGCGAGCCCATGCTTGGGATGGCTTCGAACTCGTGGCCTATGCCGTGCCACCGGAGCGCTGCGCGCAGGCGTGATGAGCAATCCAAACCCACGCCGTTGCCCTGTTTGCGGCGGTCATACGCGTCGCCTCGTACACCGCCAATGCTTTCTGGAGGGACCGTTGGGCGACGGCTATGATGTCGTCGTGTGCACGGAGTGCGGGGCAGGGTTCGCCGACGGCATTCCCTCGCAGCTCGAAATGGATAGATACTACGCCGAGCATTCGAAATACAGCTACGACTACGCCGGAGGGAGCGAATCTCTATGGGATTTCAAACGGTTCGAGATGACAGTCTGCCAACTCGCGCCTTATCTTGAATCGCAAGATGCACAAATCCTCGACATTGGGTGCGCAACGGGCGGCCTGCTGTCAGTGTTCAAAAAACACGGGTTTTCAAACGTCACCGGAGCAGATCCTTCGCCTGAATGCTCTAAGGCTGCGAGCCGGCTGTATGATGTAAAGGTCCGCACCGCAACGCTTGCCCAACTGAGTGATTGGGACGAGCGCTTTGACCTTGTCTTGATGCTCGGGGTACTCGAGCACCTTTGCGACGTTAAGGATGCAGTCCGGACAGCGTCGCGCCTGCTAAACCCGGGAGGTCTTGTATACTGCGCGGTTCCCGACGTGGAGGGACTAGCCGATTGCGCAAACGCGCCGTACCAGCAGTTCAGCGTCGAGCACGTCAATTTTTTTTCTAGCCGTTCGCTCGAGCGACTAATGGCTGGGTGCGGCATGGCGACCGTCGGCGCCTGGAACTGGACAGTGGAATGGCGGGAGAATGTGTGGGAACCAATCGCAAGTGGATTATACGAGATCAACCATGCCGAGGTGGCCTTGTTCGACGATCGCACGGAACTCGCCTTAGAGCGTTATCTGGCATTTTCCAAGGAGGGAGACAAAAAAATCCTTGCCGCAATCGATTCGCTTCGACGCAGCCAAGAGCCAATTCTCGTTTGGGGCGCTGGGACCCTTGCGCGGCGCCTAATGGCAATGACAATGCTCAATGAAGTGAACATCGCTGCATTCGTGGACTCCAATCCCAGCCTGAAAGGCAAACACATTGCGGACCGGCACATCCTGGCGCCGGAGCAGATCGCTGGACGGAGGGAATCTGTCCTAATTTGTTCTGTAGCCTTCGCGAAGGAAATCGCTGAAGCGATCCGCAATCAATACGGACTTCCAAACCATATCATCTCGCTTCTAGGTGACGACACTCAATGATGTCTGCGTTAGACAGGATTCAGCGGCTCAATCACACGCTCCTGGTCGGTTGGTGCCGACCGCAAGAGTCACAACCATCAGGAACCAAAAAAAGAACTGATTACTGACGTAAACGTTTAGCGAATTCGCCGTCACCTGGGTCTGCAAGTAAGCGCCGAGTGTTAGCGGCACGCCAAGGTTGAGCAAGTCGCCCGCTGAGTTTTGTAGTCCTGCCACCTTTTGCACGAACCACGATCGAAGGCCGCGCCAAAGCGCCCATGCTGTTAGACCAGCGAACAACGTCGCAATCGGCACACCTTCTTCCACCGCGATTTGGAGGAAGACGTCATGTGCGAAATCAGGTCGCATTCCGCGGGCGTCAGTAGACTCTCCGTAACTTACAGACTCGAGATAGAACGATCCGATGCCGTGACCTGTGAAAGGATGAACTTTGATCATACGTACGGCCTTTGAATAGAGATTCAGCCTTCCGATGCTCTTGTTCGTCGGATTCTCAAGACGCATTAGTTCGCCTAGACGAGTTAGATAAGGATGGTTTGCCCAGTATGGTCGGTTGGCGTTGGCATTGCTGACAGTTATGAGAGCAATAAGGAGCAAAACAAATGCGCTTGTCCAAATACGTGAAAGGCGAAAGGCGGCGATCAACAGCAAAAACGTTAATCCAGCTACCCACGCTGACCGAGAAAATGATGCCACGACCATCGCAAGCAAACCAATGCAGCTGGTAATCGCGATCGCAGATTTGCACAATGGCGCTACAGAAAACGTAGCAACAGCGAAAACAAATACAGAAACAGATACGCTACCAAACGAACTGATATCTTCGTAGGGAGACTGAAAGCCTGCGCGTGCCCATCCCTCTGGGTTATGGAAGATGCCCTGTAGGAGAAAAAAAACCACCATGGTCACACCATAAGCCGTTAATACCGGGCGCACCCATGTTACGACCGCCATATCATCCGCGATCAGGTCGCTGCCACCAGTCCATCGTTCTGCTAATCTTGCGTCCATGATCGCAAAGTAGAAAAGCCCCTGTAGCCAAAGGAACGCCGAAGTGAGAAAGTACCAAGGATCCCCGTATCCCATGACTGCTTGATTAATGCAAACCGTCCACAACCCCGCCGATTCTCTGTGTCTCCAGAACTGCCAAGCGAGCGACAACAAAACGGCAGCAATTAAGCTATGAATAGCGAAAGATACAAAGTGAGAACTAAATGAAAACTCGTGCTTCTTGGGCTCCATAATGTCTCGCTCATATTGGAAATTCTTTCCGCTTCGCTCGGCGTCGACAGTCTTGGCGAGATATGATGGTCGCCACACCGCCGATGAAGTTGCCCGCGATTGATGTTTCATGATCCTCCGCGAGAGATTCCTTACGACTATACCTGTCCATAAACCGGAAAAAACAAGGCTAGGAGCAAATGTGCAGTTCAAGAAACTGGTCTGCCCGAGACCATTGAGCAGCGGCACGGCCACAGTAAAAGCGAACAATGCCGCCCATCTATTCCATGCACCCAAAACTAAACCTCCGAACATCAACATGAAAACCGGTACGCAATCAGGTCCTGCAGAACGAACTGCTGCAATTTGAAACCGTAAGCACAAGAGCGAAAAGCCCACGGCTAACACGCCGCGACCTATCAGTGCACGACAGCCGCGAACCGAATATGCCCAAAGCCTACTCGTTAGTTTTGAATCCACTCAGCCGACCAAGCTGGTACCGTCAATCTGTCAAAGCAAGTATTTGTATGGCAGACTTAACTACGGCACTCATTTCCCAGCATTTTTAACATCCTTCTCGCCCACGTAGATTCCTAACAGGCTTAGTCCCATTCCTAGTGCAAGGCCAATGAGACCTCCCACTGCGCTTGCAATGGCCATTGGTCTGTAAGTGCTTCCTGAAACAGGCGCCATGCTGACCCGGATCGCGTCGGCAAACTGCTGTCGCACGAAATCCGAATAAGTTATTCGAATGTTTGAGATCAATTCATCATAGGCCCTTTCCATCTCGGCAAGGGATTGTTGCACACGCGCAATGACGGCCGTTTGATCATCGCCATTTTTGTTGAGAAAGGCATCCATCTCCTTACGGCGTTCGAGCAACTGTATCTTCTCCGACTGGATTCGTTTTACCGCCAACCCGGCTTCAAGTGCCTTATGCACGAGAAAATTTGAGGCATCATTTTCGAGCAGAGAATCGATCAATCCTTGGTCGAGGATGGGCGCCTCTGGCCGCAATTGCGTTGCCTGGGATTTTATTCCAAGCACGTAGTTCTCGGATCGCGCCTGTGTCTTGGCGAGCAAGTCATCAACTACTTTTTGCTCTTCGATGGCTTCCTGTTCGGCATCATTGAGTCTACGTATGTTATAGTTCATCTTTTCCACAGCTATAGAGCGATTGCTTGATAGGCCGTTCTGTCGGATTAACCCCAGGGTCTCGCTCAAACGGATCTGCAAAAAGAGCTTTGCCTGAGAAAGTAGATCGCTAAATGTAAGATTCGTGGTAGGTGAGCGAAATGTCTTAGCTATATCTTGCTGTTGATTGAGGAAAGAAATGACGTTCTGAATGTCCGCGCTGAGAAGTAAATCGTACTCAAAATAGTCGGCCTTGCGCAGAGAATCGAAGGCGCTTCCGAATCCTGCAGGCGTGTCGCCATAGTTGCGTCGGAATTTCTCCGTGAACACCGTCGCAATTTCACCCAACAGCAGCTCACATTGCCTACTGCTGAACATTGTTTTTCGAGGCAGTGTCAACGTCACAAGGTATTCGTCGGGAATGTATGGCGCGGGTGTCTGTCCTGCAGCTCGCAGCCTGTCGCGGTCCTTGGTGACATTGGCAGGGATGATTCCCTCGATGTCCAGCGCTGCCCTCACTTTCCCCTGGATACCCGATGTCGCCTCCAATCCTTGGCGTTTAAGCGCCTCTGCGATGATATCTGGTGCAAGAAGGTCGTCCGGTTGAAACTTGGAGTGGTCGGGATATTCCCCTCTCCCAAACCCACTAAAAGCAAACGCAACCCGCATCGAGGTCGATGAGGTTGTCAGTGGACTTGCCACGAGATAAATGCCAGCGGAGAATGCCAACCCAATTGCCGCTAAGCCGAGCGTTGCCGCGACTCCTCGGCGAAGCCGAGCAAACAATCTGCTCAGATCAATGTCTTCGCTAAAATCATCGTATGTGCCTTCGGAATTCTGCGATTCGTTAGGATTTGAAGAACCAGATGAAGGAGGCAGGGGAGTCGTCATTAACCTCGCTATGAAATGCTATGGCGCCAAAGGAGCAAGGTCGAATCGGGAAATTTACGTCCTCATTCAAGGGCCGTTCGGATCACGTCTCTTTCAACCATTAATCCCGTACTAACCGGTTAGAAAATGTGCGCAACAACGGGGCTGTTGCCGGAAGGCTCGTGATCGAAGTGCCGATGGCGTCATGCAGAGCAATCGGCGACACACGGCCCGATAAGACCGATGATTTGCAGCCAGATTGCGCGACCGAATGCCAGCAGGGTGCCGACGATGGCGATTGGGCCTGATTCCGGAGCGGGTCCGACGTTTTTCGAGGAAGATCCAGTCAATCTTAGCCCCTCTTCGATCATCTTTTTCACATTTTGAACCGCGGCAATCAGGTGATCCTGGATGGATTGGCGCCAAAGGCGACGCGATCGGGCTCGCTTGAAATGGTGATTTTGAGCTGCTTGCCCAAAGCTGCCCTCGACTAGTGTCATTCGGCGGCGACGATCGCGCTTCGCCTCGACGGTGTCCGCCTGCGCCCATCCCCTAAGAAGGAGTTCGTGGCCATCGGGCCGGGTTATCATTCGGGTGAGGGAACCTTGGGCAGTCTTTGTGCATTGCGAGCGAACAGGGCAGACCGCGCAGGTCTTGGTCTCTGCCCGGTAAATCCAGCCCTTCTCGTTCTTGTTATATCCGCGACGACTGAGTGCGTGGCCCGCTGGGCAGCGGAATGTGTCTGTATCGGGGTTGTACACAAATTCCGTCACGTGAAAGACGCCGTGCTTTTCAGCCATTCCCTTTGAACGTGGCACCTTCATGTGCGTTCGCGCACCCATCGTCTGCAGGTGGCGGAAGTTCTCTCGTGTGCCGTAGTGTTGGTCGCCAACGACTGTCTCCGCTGCAATGCCGCTCGCCAAATGGTGCTGCTCGACGAGTGCCGGCAGGCAGTTGCCGTCGCGGATATGCCCGGGTGTCGTTTCGACAGCGGTGATCACGCCGCAGCGATCGTCGACCACCCGATGGCTCTTGTAGCGTGGTTTGGAGACGGCTTGGGCACTGCGGGGATCACGCGCCACCATCGTGGCGTCCGGATCCGTCTTGCAGAAGCTGTTCCGGTGCATCCGAACCGTGCGCCGCTCCTCCTC
>Ga0265338_10003029_pt1 | contig 24221 bp, 21 predicted proteins | sample 42126metaG_FD_193579 | JGI IMG/M metagenome (GOLD analysis project Ga0265338, IMG submission 193579) | Rhizosphere microbial communities from Carex aquatilis grown in University of Washington, Seatle, WA, United States - 4-21-26 metaG | ecosystem: Host-associated > Plants > Roots > Rhizosphere... | reverse complement strand
CTTCTCGCTCGCTTCGGGAAGCGCGGACAGCGCCCAGGTTGTCAGCCTGACGCCGGGCGCCTACACAATGCAGGTCTCGGGCGTGGGCGGCTTGACTGGAATAGCCCTTGCCGAGGTCTACGAGATCCCTTGACGCGCGGGGGTGCGGCGCGGAATCGCCGCCGCACTTTTCGGCATTTTATGACTGCGGTCCGGCACGTTTCGGCGCATAATCCGCCTAAAAGCACCCGTCATGAAGAAATCCCTCGGGGCGAAGGCCCTGCTTTACCCAACGCCGGTGTTTGTCGTCGGCACGTACGACAAGGCTGGCAAGCCCAACGCGATGACCGCGGCCTGGGGTGGCATCTGCTGCTCCCAGCCCCCCAGCGTCGCCGTGTCCCTGCGCAAGGCGACCTACACCCACGGATGCATCGTAGCGCGCAAGGCGTTCACGATAAGCATACCCTCGGAGGAGCACGTCAAGGAGGCGGACTATCTTGGGCTGGCAACCGGCAGGACCGCCGACAAATTCAAGGTGGCAAAGCTCACGCCGGTGAGGAGCGAGCTCGTCGACGCGCCCTATGTTAAGGAATTCCCGCTGGTTCTGGAGTGCCGGCTCACGCACACGATAGAGCTCGGACTGCATACGCAATTCGTCGGGGAGATCCTGGATGTGAAGGCCGATGAGGATGTTCTGGCTGGCAAGGGCCTCGTCGACATCAAGAAGATGGGGCCGCTTGTCTTCGCCCCGGACACGCAATCCTACTACGCCATCGGGCGTTTGGTGGGACAGGCGTTTTCTGCGGGCAACGAGCTTCTCTGAAGTTTGCGGGAACCGGGGCCGCGCGCGACCACCCCAGATTGAGTCACGTGTTTCCATCGGAACCATTTGCTCCAATAGGCTTTAGGGCTATTGTTGCATAACATGTTACGGTAGAGTCGAGTCTCTGAGCCTGCTGACGGCTTGAGGGTTTGACTTGACGCGGAATAATGACTGACTGGTCAGTCAGTATTAATCCATGAGCCCGGACAAGAAACAGAGAATCATGAAAGCCGCGGAGCAGCTCTTCCACACACGCCGCTTCCATGAGACGACCCTGGACGAGATTGCCAAGGCGGCCGATGTGGGGAAGGGGACGATCTACCTTTATTTCACCGACAAGGAGGACCTGATCTTCCAGGCCGCGGTCGAGGGATTCGACAAGATGTGCCTGCAGCTCCAGGAAAACGCCGCGCAGGGCGAGGCGTTTCGCGAGAGGCTGCTGCGTACCTGCGAGAACATCAGCATCTTCTTCAGGGCTCGGCGCCCGCTCTTCCGGATCATCCTTTCGGAGGGCGACCGCGACATGGAAAACGGCTCGGGCGGCCTGCAGCGGCGCTGGCGCGAGCGCCGGAAAAACATGAGCGATGCGGTCGCCGCGATCCTCTCGCGGGGAATGGCGGCGGGCGAGATCCGCACGGACGTGCCGACGGGAATCCTCGCCGAATACCTGCTCGGCATGCTGCGGACGCGCTCTTGGGAGCTCGAGGACTGGCCGGAGGCTCAGCGCAGCGTGGCCGGGGTTGTGGACCTTTTCCTGAACGGCGCGGGCAGTCGGGCTCCGGAGAGGAAACCAGCAAAGGAAACATGAGCAACGATGACAGATCCTCATCCCAGGTTCCCGCCCAGGCGGGATCGCAGCCCCGCGAGAACGGCGGCGCGGCGCCCGCCGGCAACGGCGAGCGCCGCCGCAGGAGCATCCTGATCGGGATCGCCGCCGTGGCTGCCATAGGGGCCGGCGTCCTCGCGTACTGGCTCATCTTCATGTGGGGAATCGTCTATACGGACGACGCCCGCTTTGCCGGCCATCTCGTGGACGTCGCCCCGGAGATCAGCGGCCGGCTGATCGACGTCGCCGTGCACGAGGGAGTCTTCGTCCGCAAGGGTTCGGTCATCTTCCGGCTGGATCCGGCGATTCCCCAGGCGGCTCTCGACAGGGCCGAGGCGCTGCTGACCTCCGCGCAGGCCGGCCTGGCGTCGAGCAGCGCGATGAACGAGAAGGCGGTCAACGGCAGCAGGCCCGAGGAGATCAGGGCGGCCGAGGCCACGGCGAGGCGGCTTCAGAGCGACGAGGGGCAGGCGCGCCTGGATCTTGAGAGGGCCAAGGCGCTCTTCAAGGACAACGCCGTCACCCAGGCCGAGTTCGACCGGGCCAGCTCCGCCTACGAATCCGCTCGCCAGGCCTCCGAGAACGCCTCGCAGAACCTGGCCCTTCTTCAGCACGGCACCCGCCGGGAGGACATCTCGGCCTCCAAGGCGGCCGTGGAGCTGGCGAGGAGCCGGGTGAAGGAGGCCGAGGCGGCCGTGGATAACGCCCGCAGCGACCTGGCCCGGTGCACGGTCAAGGCGCCGTTTGATGCCTGGGTCGTGCGCCGCTGGCTTGATCCGGGCGCGATGCCGCTCACGGCCCAACCGGTCGTGAGCCTGTTCGACCCGGCCACGCTGCGCGTGGACGCCAACATCGAGGAGAAGTACCTCCATGAGGTTGCGATCGGCGACCAGGCGGACATCTCGGTGGACGCCTTTCCGTCGCTTCGCTTGCACGGGCGCGTGACCGAGATCCTGCGCGCCGCCAACTCGGAGTTCAGCCTGATTCCCGCCGAGGGCGTCTCCGGAACCTTCATCAAGGTCACGCAGCGCGTGCCCCTGCGGATCGCGGTCATTGCGCCGGCAGACCTCGCGATCGGGCCGGGCCTTTCGGTCGAGGTGCGGATCCATTCCGGCACGGCGACGCGTGGCGAGCCCGCGCATGACTAGCGGCGAGAGCCTGCGGGCCAACCGGTGGGGCGTGCTGGGCATCATCATGCTCGGCACGTTCATGGCCGTGCTCGACTCGAGCATCGTGAACGTGGCACTGCCGCACATGATGAGCACGTTTGGCGTCGACCGGGAGCAGATCGAATGGGTGGCGACGGGCTTCATGCTGACCTCGGCCGTCGTCATGCCCTTCGTCGGCTGGCTGACAAACCGGATAAACTACAAGGCCCTCTACCTGGGGAGCCTTACCCTCTTCACGGTGGCCAGCGCCCTCTGCGCCATGTCGTGGAGCTACGAGTCCCTGATCGCGGCCCGCATCCTGCAGGCCATGGGCGGCGGCGCCATCCAGCCGATCGGCATGTCCATCGTGGCCGAGCTCTTTGAGCCGCGGGAGAGGGGCAGGGCGCTCGGCATCTGGGGCATGGGCATCATGGCGGGGCCCGCAATCGGGCCGACCCTCGGCGGCTACCTGACCGATGCGTACAGCTGGCGGACCATCTTCTCGGTCAACCTGCCGGTCGGTGTCCTGACGCTGCTGGCCGGCATGATCGTCATGCGACCGATACGGGCCCAGGGCGCACGCCAGTCGTTCGACCTGTACGGCTACATCTTCCTATCGATGGCGCTGATCGCCGGGCTCACGGCCCTCTCCAACGGGCAGACCAAGGGCTGGGACTCCGATTACATTCACATCTGCGAGGCGATCACGGTCGTGGGTGCGGTGATGTTCATCGCGGTGGAGCTGGCGGTCGAGCAGCCGATCCTCGACCTGCGCCTTTTCCTCATCCGGAATTACCTGCTGAGTAACCTGCTGGCCATCTTCCGCGCGATAGGCCTCTTCGGCAGCGTCTTCCTGTTCCCGATCTTCCTGCAGAACCTCATGGGCTACACCCCCGTGGAGGCCGGCCTCTGGATGCTTCCGGGCGCAGTCGCGGTCGGCCTGACAATGCCGGTTGCGGGATGGCTCGCGGACCGGTACCCGCCGGCGGCGCTCACATCCGTGGGCTGCGTCCTCGTCGGCAGCTCGCTTCTCCTCTTCGGCCTCCTCGATCCGCTGTCCCAGTGGCCGATGCTGGTGCTGCCGCAGATCACCCGCGGCGCGGGGCTTGCGCTCATGATGGCGCCCCTGATGGCCGCGTCGCTCAACGCCGTCCCGCGTCGCGAGATGCCCATGGCGAGCAGCTTCCTCAACGTGTTCCAGAACGTCGGGGGCTCGCTGGGGATCGCCCTCCTGAACACCTTTGTGACCAACGCCATCCACGTGCATGCCGTGCGCATCGGCGAGACAATCCCCAGGGAGTCCCAGGCGTTCGTGGTCCGCCTCGGCTTCCGGGTCATGCCGATGGTCGCCCGCCACGAGCCGGGCCTCGTTGCGCACTCGGGCTCCAAGGTCATCTTCGCCGCGGCCGACGGGATTTCCCGTCGCGCCCAGGTGCTCGGCTTCGACAACGGGTTCGTCCTGGCAGGGATGATCCTGCTGTCCGCGATTCCGCTTTGCTTCCTCCTTAAGCCCGCGGCACATCACATGCAGGAGGATGAAAAAGACGCCGGCACCGTTGCGGCCGAGTTCCTCGCGGATTAAGTCCATACCCATGAAAATCGAATCAAACACGGTCCTGATCACCGGAGGCGCTACGGGCATCGGTCTGGCGCTGGCCGAGCGCTTCCTGCGCGCGGGCAGCGAGGTCATCGTCTGCGGCCGGCGCGAGGACAAGCTTCGCGAGGCAAAGGCGAGCCATCCGCGTCTCCACACGAGGATATGCGACGTGTCGAACGAGGCCGACCGCCGCTCGCTGCTCGCATGGGCGACGGCCGAGTTCCCCAGGCTCAACGTGCTGGTGAACAATGCGGGTGTCTGGAACCCGCTGCAGATCGCCCAGGCCGGGCCCTTTGAGAGGATCCACCAGGACATTGCCATCAACCTCGAGGCGCCGATCCACCTCTCGCAGCTCTTCATCCAGCACCTGCACGCGCAGGAAGCCCCGGCAATCGTGCTCGTGACCTCGGGGCTCGCCTTTGTTCCGATGGCGAGCGTCCCGATCTACTGCGCCACCAAGGCCGCGCTCCACTCCTTTGTGCTCTCGATGCGCCACCAGCTCGCGACGGGCCCGATCACCGTTGTCGAAATCGCCCCTCCCCACGTTAACACGGACCTTGGCACGCCGGGCTCGAACGCCTCCGGGATGCCGCTGGACGAGTTCGCGGACGCCGCGATGACCGGCCTGGCCCGCGGGGACCTCGAAATAACGTGCGGATTCTCAACGAAGGCGAGCCGGGCCTCCCGGACGGAAATCGACGTCCTCTTCAGGGAGCTTAATTCGCCGAGGCATTAGCGGTTCTGATGGGTGAGCAAGCGTTGCGTCAAGGCCGCCGCCCACGGGCCGACACGGAGGTTACGCATGTCGTATTCCGGGCTTTTTGAGCCCGCACCATTAGAAATCGTAACGCTGGAACGGACGCATATCGCGTGCCGCTTATGCCGGATCGAACTCGTTGACAATGGGGGAGCGGGAAGCACTTTTGGTTCTCCCAAAAATGGTATTGCCCGTATCCACCCCAACCCCTGGGGCAGGCCCCGAATTATCCAAAGACCGACTCGCCGTTAACGACGTTGTCATCCGCCTTGCGGGCAATTCGCAGGACGGCATCCAGACGATCGGGGGCTTCCTCGCACGCCTCGCCGGGCGCTCGGACCAGGAGGTCATGACGTACATGACCATCCCGTCGACGATCTCGGGCGGCCCGTCCATCTTCCAGGTGCGGATGGGCAACGGTGACATCCTCTCCTCCGGTGACCAGGCCGACGTCCTGGTGGCCTTCTACCAGCACAGCTACGAGAGCCACATCAACTCGCTGCGGCCTGGCGGTGTCCTGATCTACGACAGTGACCACGTTGTGCCGGACCAGGAGGACCGCCGTTTCAAGGCCATCGGGATCCCGATCACCGGGGCGACGGTCGAGGCCGTGGGCGGTTCTTCCAAGGACAAGGGCAAGAACCTCTTCGTGCTGGGGCTCCTCGCCCGGATCTTCAGTCTGGACGTCGCCAAGATCTCGGGGCTCATCTCGGAGCGTTTTGGCGGAAAGTCCGAGGACATCGTGCGCAACGCGATGCTCGCCTTCGACGCGGGCTACGCGACGCCTGCGGACAACCTTCGCGACTGCCTCTACCGCTTTGAGGCGCCGGCGCGCCCCAACGGGCGGCCCCAGATCACGACGGACGGCAACCTGGCCCTCACCTACGGGCTCATTGCCGCGGGCGTGCGCCACGGCGCGGGCTACCCGATCACGCCCTGGACGACCGTGATGGAGACGCTCCGCTCAGAATTGTCCAAGTACGGCGGGATCTTCGTCCAGGCTGAGGACGAGCTGGGCGCGATCGGCTATGCGCTCGGGTTCGCGTATTCGGGGCACCTCGCCGTGACCGGAAGCTCCGGGCCGGGGCTCTCGCTCAAGATGGAGGCCCTTGGATGGGCGGTGATGGCGGAGATGCCGCTCATCGTGGTCAATGTGCAGCGGGGCGGCCCGAGCACGGGCCTTCCGACGAATGTCGAGCAGAGCGACCTCATGCAGGCGATCTATGGGAGCCACGGCGACGCACCCCGCGTCGTGCTGGCGCCGAAGGATGTCGAGGAATGCTTCTATGTCGCCCTCGAGGCCGGCAGGATCGCGCGCGAGTACAGCACGCCCGTCATCATCCTCACCGACCAGGCGCTTGCCACCCGGATCGAGGCCTTCGACGAGCCCGACCTTGCGAAGCTCATGGTCGACCCGAAGCCGGACCTGTCTCCCCGCGGGGAGGACTTCGAGCCCTATCCGCTCGACAAGATCACCCGCCACGCGCCGCCCGGCGCCTCGATCGCTACCGGAAAATACCCTTCCGTGAGCGGCCTTGAGCACGACGAACTCGGACATCCCACCGGCAATCCCGCCCTTCACATGAAGATGACGGCCAAGCGCCGCGAGAAGCTCAAGACGCTCGGCGCGTCGCTTCCGGTGCCCGAGGTGTTCGGGGACCCCGACGGGGACGTCCTCGTCGTGGGATGGGGATCGACCTGGGGGCCGATCCGCGAGGCGGTCGGCAAGCTGAGGGAGGGCGGGATGAGGGTGGGTCAGATCCATATTCGCAACCTGCATCCCTTGCCGCCGTCGCTCGAGGGGATCTTCGCCCGCTACAAGAGGGTTCTCGTCATCGAGATGAATGACGAGGGCCTCTACGGGTTCGGTCAGCTGGCGACGCTGCTCAGGGCGCGCTACGCCCTGCCTTCCATCGGCAGCATCACCAAGACGGACGGACTCACGTTCAGGATCTCGGAGATCGTGAACGGTGTGAACCGAAGCCTCGGCCGCAGCGGCTCCAACGGCGACCGCGCCCAAACCCCCAGAATTTGACCACCATGTCATCCACCTCCGCAGCCGTTGCCACGATCCAGCCCCTTCCAAGGGTTCCGCTCACCAAGAAGGTCCTGACGGCCGACCACCCGACCTGGTGCCCGGGGTGCGGCGACTTTGCCGTCCTGGCCTCGTTTTACCGCGTCCTGGAGAAGCTCCAGTACCCCCACCAGAACATCGTCACGATGGCGGGCATCGGCTGCTCGTCGCGCTTCCCGTACTTCGTCAACACGCACGGGGTGCACTACATCCACGGCCGCTCGCTCCCGTTTGCCGCGGGCGTCAGCCTCGGGCGCGACGACCTGCATGTGTTCGTCTTCGGCGGCGACGGCGACGGCTTCTCTATCGGCGGCAACCACCTTGTCCACACGGGCCGCAAGAACGTGAACCTGACCTACGTGATCATGGACAACTTCGTGTACGGGCTCACGAAGAAGCAGACCTCTCCCACGTCCCCCATCGGCTTCAAGTCGAAGACCGACCCGACCGGGTCCATCGACCAGCCGATCAACCCGATGCGAACCCTTGTGAACTGCGGGGCGAGCTTTGTCGCCCGCAGCCACGCAGGCCAGGTGAACCACATGACCGAGATGATGGAGCGCGCCGCGCGCCACGAGGGGTTCTCCGTGGTGGAGATCCTCTCCGAGTGCGTGGAGTTCTACGAGGGCGCGTTTGACGCCGCGGTGCCCCGCAAGGGCGGGCAGTTCAGGACGATCGAGCTCAAGAAGAACGACGGCACGCCCGAGGACGCCCTGCGGCACGATCCGTCCGACGAGGTGGCCGCCTTCAGGCTGGCCTCGGAGCCGTGGCCCGGGGTTTTCGGGGTTTTCTACGAGTCGAACCGTCCGACCAAGAACCGCCTCGAGGCGGGACTGATCAGCAAGGCCCGCGAGAAGACCAAGTCCGCCTCGGACCTCGAGGTGCTCCAGGCGACGTTCCGGCGCATGCGCTAGGCTCCGGCCGCCCGCCACACCTGCGGCTGATGGCCGCTTTAACCCGACTAATTTCGGGATTTCCTCGACGCCTTTTATCGACAACCGGTCCAACCCCCGCCAGCATCACCCCATCATGAAAACCCTGCTTTCCATCGTCTCCGTGCTCGCATTTACAGCCAGTGCCGCAATGGCCGCCGACGCCTCAGCAAACTGGGGGACGCTCTGCGCCTCGTGCCACGGCAAGGACGGCGCGGGCCACACGAAGGCGGGCAAGAAGCTCGAGGTGAAGGACCTGACCTCCGCCGACTACCAGAAGACCTTCACGGATGCCGACGCCTTCAATTCCCTCAAGAACGGCTTCAAGGCGACCGACGGCACCGAGAAGATGAAGTCGTTCGCCGAGAAGCTTTCGGATGACGATATCAAGGCACTCGTGGCGTACGTCCGCGCGATGGCCAAGTGACTGAGCCCGCGCCAGCCCCCGATTCGTCCGATCGCGGTCGGCAGTCCAGCTGGCGCAACTGGTGCAGCGTCGCCGGGGCGATCGTAGCCACCGGCAGCCTCTTTGCGTTCTTCTTCCTGTTCACCCTGGACATTACGGGGAGCGGCAGGACCAATCCGTACCTCGGCATCCTCTCTTACGTCGTCGCCCCCTTCTTCCTGGCGACCGGCCTGGCACTGGTCTTCATCGGCTGGTGGAGGCAGAGGAGGGAGCTGGCGAGGCTCCGCGGCATGGGGCAGCCTTTGCCGCTTGCGATCGATCTCTCCAGGGCGCGCGACCGGCGAATCCTGGGCATCTTTGTCACGGGGAGCTTTGTCTACCTCCTGCTGACCGCGATCGGAAGCTACCAGACCTACATCTACACGGAGTCCGACAGCTTCTGCGGGATGGTCTGCCATTCGGCCATGGGGCCGGAGCTCACCGAATACCGCCGAAACGCCCACGCCAGGGTCGCCTGCGTCGACTGCCACGTGGGCCAGGGGGCCGCGAACTACATCGACGCGAAGATCAACGGGGTCCACCAGCTCTACGCCATCACGTTCAACGCGTTCCCCCGGCCGATCCCGACGCCGATCCACAACCTGCGCCCCGCCCGCGAGACCTGCGAGAAATGCCACTGGCCGGAGCGGCACTCCGGGAACCTTGAGCGCACGCTCCCGCGCTTCCTCTCGGACGAGGCCACCACGCCCTACACGGTTCGGCTGCTCCTGATGGTGGGGGGCAGCGACACGGAGCATGGAAAGCCGAGCGGCATCCACTGGCACACGGGCAGGGATACGAAGGTCGAGTACTTCGCCTCCGATCCCCAGCGCCAGACGATCCCGTGGGTGCGCGTGACCGACAGCGCCGGCGTCGTCACGATCTACCGCAAGCCCGATTTCAAGGGAGAGCCCGATCCCGCCGGCATCCGCCAGATGGACTGCATCGACTGCCACAACCGGCCGGCCCACCGCTACAGCTCGCCCAATGACGCCGTCGACCAGGCGCTCGACCTCAAGCGGATCGACCGGACGCTCCCGTCCATCAAGCGCAACGCGGTCGACCTCCTCACCCAGGCGTACACCACGAAGGCCGAGGGCGAGTCGAAGATCGCGAGCGGCCTGCGCGCGAAGTACCCCGGCAGGCCGATCGACGACTCCGTGGAGGCCGTCGTTGCCGTGTATCGCTCCAATTTCTTCCCCGAGATGAAGGCGGACTGGAGCAAATACCCCGAGAACATAGGCCACATGGACAATCCCGGCTGCTTCCGCTGCCACGACGGCAAGCACGTCTCGAACAACGGCCGACCGATGCCGGCGACGGAGTGCAACAGCTGCCACGTCATCCTGGCGCAGGGCGCCGGCGCCGAGCTGGCGCGGCTGGCGCCGAACGGAGTCGCCTTCAAGCACCCGTCGACTGAAATCGACGGGCTAGGGCTCATCTGCAGCGACTGCCACAACGGCAAGAACCAGGACAACTAGGGAGTGCGCTGGAGAGGGGGCGGATTCGCCGGCGGGGAGACATCCCGCGGCCGGGTGCGCTCAAAAGAGCCCCAGGAGCTGTCCCGGGAAGAGCCCGAACCAGACAATGAGCCCCGCGGCCGCAAACAGGGAGAGCGCCATCGCGGGCGGCACCTTGATCGACGAGGCGTCCGCCGCCGGTTTTGCGACCAGCGCCTGCTTGAGAACGATGAGGTAGTAGTAGAGTGCCACGGCGCTGAGCGCTATCGCCAGCACCGCCAGGGAGCCCGCGGGGGCGGCCACGCCGCCAAGCCGGATCGCGGCCGCGAAGACCGTGAACTTTCCGAAGAACCCGGCGAGCGGGGGAATCCCCGCGAGCGAGAGGATGTAGACCGCGAGGCACGCAGCCAGGAACGGCGAGCGCTTGTGGAGCCCGGCCAGGTCGCTTATGGATTCGCAGCGACCCGCGCGCTCAACGGCGCAGATGACCCCGAACGCCCCTACGGTCGCGAGGCCGTAGGTCGAAGCATAGTAGAAGAGGGGTGCCGGGCCCGCGCGGCCCGCGGCCATCACCCCGAGCAGCATGGCCCCCGAGTGGGCGATCGCCGAGTATGCGAGCAGCCGGCGGATGTTGGTCTGCGCGAGGGCGACAAGGTTTCCGAGAAGGAGGGACGCGGCGACGATGGCGGCGACGGCCGGGAGCCAGCCGGGCCCCGCGTTGAACGACGCGGGGTTGCCTGCAGCCGCGCCGAGGCCCGGCCAAAGGAGCCGTGTGAAGAGGGTGAAGCCGGCGAGTTTGGAGGCGGACGCGACGAGCGCCGCGGACGGGGCCGGGGCGCCCTGGTAGACATCGGGGGCCCACAGGTGGAACGGGGCGGCCGCGGTCTTGAAGCCGAACGCCACCAGGACCATCACGAGGGCCACCATGAGGAGGGGATTGGCTCCCTGCACCGAGATCTGCTTCGCGATCTCGGGAAGTTCGATCGAGCCCGTCACCCCGTAGATGAGGCTGAAGCCAAAGAGGAGGAATGCCGCGGCGATCCCGCCGAAGAGGTAATACTTGAGCGCCGCCTCGGCCGAATCAGGCCTCGTGCGGTCAAATCCCGCGATCACATAGAGCGAGAGGCTCGCGAGTTCGAGCGCGAGGAATACGATGAGGAGCTGCTGCGCGGCCGCCATCAGGGTGAGCCCGGCGGCCGCCAGGAGGATGACGGCGACGTATTCCGCGGGCTGGCGCCGCGCCGTCGCACCGCGCGCGACGCCGAGCGTCAGAAGCGTCAACACGAGGACGCCCAGGCGCGTGGCGACCGCCAGAGGGTCGAGGATCAGGACGCCGCCGAAGACGGGCCCGGGCGTTCCGCCCCTCCATACATGCACGCATGCGGCAAGGACCGCCAGGCTTCCCATCCACAGGGCGAGCCGCAGCCGCTCATCAAGGCTGTGGCGCCGGAAGAGCGTCAGGTCGAGGCCGAGGACGGCAAGGGCGCCGAGGACCAGGGCCGCCTCCGGACCAAGCGCCTGAAAGAGGCCCGCGTAGTCAGGGCTCATGATGGGCCTCCCCTTAGGACGGTCTGAAAGAGCGGCGATTGCAGCGCCGGATTGATCCAGTTGAGCAGGATGTCGGGCTTCAGCCCGATCAGGACCGTCGCACTGATGAGGAGGATCGCCCCGGCCTTCTCCGCCAGCGTGATCGGCTCCAGGTGGGTGACCTGGCCCGCCGGCTGGGGCTTGTCGACGGAACCGAAGAAGCTCACCTGGATCGCGCGCAGCGTGAAGGCCGCGGCCACAAGCACACCCACGGCGCCCACGGCGGCCCACGCAGGGTTCGTCTTCCATGCGCCGACAAGGATGGTGAGCTCGGCCGGGAAGCCGCTGAAGCCGGGCAGGCCCATCGAGGCGATGCCTGCGATCACGAACACGGCGGCCGCGAAGGGCATGAGCCTGTGGAGCGGCATGGCGCGCAGCTCGGCGAGCTGCCGGGTGTGCGTGCGGTCGTACACCATCCGGCCGACGACGGCGAAGAGCAGGCCCGCGATGACCCCGTGGGAGAACATCTGAAGCACGGCCCCCCCGACCGACTGGAGGTTCGCTGCGGCGATGCCCAGCATGACGAAGCCCATATGGCTCACGCTCGAGTAGCCGATGACGAACTTAAGGTCCGTCTGCATGAGCGCGACAAGCCCCGCGTAGACGATGCCGATCACGGCCAGCCACGCGATGGGGGTCTGCCAGTAGGCGAATCCGACAGGCGAGAGGGGCAGGGCGATGCGAAGGCAGCCGTACGCGCCAAGCTTCATGACGACGCCGGCCAGGAGCATCGAGGCCGCGGTCGGGGCGGCCACGTGGCCCGTGGGCGCCCACGTGTGGAGCGGGAAGAGGCCCGCAAGCGTGGCAAAGCCGAAGAACACGAACGCGAAGACCACGATCTGCTGGTGCCTGGGCAGCGTCGCGGCCGCCTGGGCGAGGTCGCCGAAGGCGAAGCCGTGCCCGCCCCCCGCCGCGTAGACCCACAGCAGCCCCGCCAGGACCATCGCGCTTCCTGCGAAGGAGTAGAGCGCGAGCTTCATCGCCCCGTACTCGCGGTTCGTCGATCCCCAGATCGCGATCAGGAAGTACTTCGGCACGATGGCTATCTCGTAGAACGCGAAGAAGAGGAGGGCATCCGCGCTCAGGAACACGCCATAGACCCCGGCCACGAGGGTGAGGAACAGGGCGAAGAACTCGCCGGCGCGCTCCGTGATGTTCCAGGAGAAGAGAACCCCCGCCGTGGACGCGAGCCCCGTGAGGACGAGGAGCGTGAGGCTGATCCCGTCGGCCGCCAGGTGGTAGTGAACCCCCATGGACGGGAGCCATGCGTGATCCACGAGGGTCTGGAGGCCGGGGCCGGGGACAAAGCGGGTCGCGGCGAGGAGCGTCAGGGCCCAGGCCCCGGAGGCCGCCAGGAGCGCCACCCACCGCGCCGCACGGGCCGAGTGCCTGCCGGCCGCGAGCGCAAGCAGTGCGCCGGCGAGCGAGACGTAGATGCTCCAGGGAAGAAGGCTCATGGCAGCGTCAGGTGGTTGGCCCACGAGGTGATCAGCGGGTTGAAGAGCCCCGTGAGCAGCTGCGGAAGCACGCCCAGGATGAACATGAGGGCGACCAGCGGGACCAGGACGGAAAGGTCAAGGGGCTCCGCGTCGGAGAACTGGCCCGAGGCCGCGCCAGAGCGCGGGCCGTGGAACACCCTCTGCCAGAAGGTGAGCAGGAAGAAGGCCGTGGCGAAGAGCCCGAGGCAGGCCACAGCGGCCGCCCAGGGCACGAGACCCCACACGCCCCGGAAGATCAGGAATTCTCCGATGAACCCGTTGAGCCCGGGAAGGCCGAGGGACGAGAACATCGCGATGCCGCAGAGCCCCGCGAACACCGGCGCGGCCGCGCGCACACCGCCGAAGTCGCCGATTCCCCGCCTTCCGCCTGAGCGTGCCTCAAGCATCCCGATGCAGTAGAACAGGGCCCCCGCGGAAAGGCCGTGGTTGAACATCTGAAGAAGGGTCCCGCTGAGCGCCGCAGCGGAGGCCTCGCTCGTGAGGCCGGAGCGGCCGGTGGCGGCCGAGACGGCGAAGAGGGCGAGGAGGCAGTAGCTCAGGTGGTTCACGGAGGAGTAGGCGACCATGCGCTTCAAGTCGCTCTGGCGCATCGCGGCGAACGCGCCCAGAACGGCGCCGCCCAGCGCGAGCCACAAGAGCGGCACGGCGGCCGCGTGCAGGGGTCCCGGGAAGAGCGGCCAGAGAATCCTAAGGAAGCCGTAGACGCCCATCTTGGACATCACTCCGGTAAGGAACATCGAGACGCCGGTCGGCGCCTCGGCGTAGGCCAGGGGCAGCCACGTGTGGAACGGATAGAGGGGAACCTTGACGGCGAAGCCGAGGAATACGCCGAGGAAGACGGCCTGCGGCCACCATCCGCTGACCGCCGCGAGCTTCGCTGCGAGCGTGCCGTCTGCGCCCATCTGGGAGAGCTGCGCGAAATCCAGGCTCCCGGTGGCGGCGAAGATGGCGGCGAAGCCGAGCAGCAGGAACGCGCTGCCGCCCATGGTGTAGATCACGAACTGATAGGCTGCCCGCGCCGCGCCGGGGCCTCCCCAGAGCCTGATGAGGAAATACGCGGGGATCAGGCTCAGCTCCCAGAAGATGAACCAGTGGAAGAAATCGAGCGCCAGGAAGACGCCGATCGCGGCGCCCTGAAGGATCAGGAAGAGGAGGCTGAAGAATCGCGTGCCGCGCTCCTGGCGCCAGGACGCGAGGAGGCCGGCAGGCGCCAGCAGGCCGGTCAGCATGACAAGCAGGAGGCTCAGCCCGTCGAGTCCCAGGTGATAGTGGACGTTGAGGGAGGCGATCCAACCGTGGCGCTCGACGAACTGGTATCCCGTCGAGGCGCAGTCAAAGCGGGCCAGCGCCGCCAGTGTAAGAACGAGGGTCGAGAGGCTGAAGCCGAGAGCCAGAACGCGGCTGGCGCGGGCGCCCAGCCGCGGCAGGCAGGCGAGCAGAAGGGCCCCGAGCCACGGGAAGAAGACCAGGAGCGAGAGCAACGGGAGGGGGCTCATCGGGAGCCTCCCAGAAGAACCAGCAGCGCCAGCACCACGAAGGCTATGGCGACCGTGCGCAGGTAGCCCTGGGCCTCGCCCGACTGCGCGCCCGAGTAGGCGCGGCCCAGGCGTCGGATGCGCTCGCTGAAGGAGTTGAAGCCGGCGTTGAGGCCGGACTCATCGACCTCGGTGTTCACGGATCCCGTGAATTCCCCGAGGAGCGCCAGGAACCCGACGGCGCCTCCCCAGACCCAGCGGTCGAGGAAGTCGGAGAACGCCGCGCCGAAGGTGTTCATGCGCCCGAGCGTGGCGGCGTAGAGCTCGTCGAGCTTCATCCGGGCGCCGAGGAAGCTGAAGAGCCCCGGGGCCGCCGCGGCGAACGGATCGGCGGCGTCGGCCGAGGCGCGGACCCTCCGCCCGTAGAGCGCCCAGCCGGCGCCGATGCCGGTGGCCACGAGGACGATGGAAAGCATCATGAGGCCGCCGCCCTCAAGGAGCGAGTGCGGCGGGACCGCCTCGCCGGTCAGTTTCGACTGCAGCCACGGCCACGCGGGGGTGCCGAGGAAGCCGAGGGCGACCGAGCCGATCGCGAGAATGACCAGCGGGACCGTGATCACGCCCCTGTTCTCGTGGGCTTGGGCTGCCTCGGGCGAACGCGGCGATCCCCAGAAGACCTCGCACAGGAGGCGGGTCATGTAGAAGGCGGTGAGGACGACGGCCGCCAGGCCCGCGTACAGGGGCAGCCGTGAGACGCCCCATTCCGAGGCCGCGTGCAGGATGGCCTCCTTGCTCCAGAAGCCGGAGAAGAGGAACGGCACACCTGCCAGGGCCATCATGCCCACGGCGAAGGTCGCGTAGGTCGTGCGCATCTGCCGGCCGAGCCCGCCGAGCCTGCGGATGTCCTGCTCGTGGTGGGCGGCGTGGATGACGGAGCCCGCCGCCAGGAAGAGGAGGGCCTTGAAGAAGGCGTGCGTGAGAAGGTGGAAGATCGCGGCGACCCAGGAGCCGACGCCGAGCGCAAGCATCATGTAGCCGAGCTGCGAGATGGTGGAGAAGGCGAGGACGCGCTTGAGGTCGCTCTGGGCGACCGCAATCGCGGCCCCGAGGAGCGCCGTGATCGCGCCGATGAAGGCCACGACCGTGAGCGCGTGGACCGGGTCCGCGGTCAGCACCTGGTCGTACGAGACCAGCGGGAAGACCCTCGCGATAAGGAACACGCCGGCCGCCACCATCGTGGCGGCGTGGATCAGCGCGCTCACCGGGGTGGGGCCCTCCATGGCGTCGGGGAGCCATACGTGGAGCGGGAACTGGCCAGACTTGCCGGCGGCCCCGCAGAAGATGAGAAGGCTGATCGCGGTCGAGACGGCCAGGCCGGAGGCGAGCGTCAGCGTGCCCAGGTTGCCGAGGACCCCGGCCTCAAGGACGCCGCTGCCCCCGTCGTAGAGGAGCAGAGAGCCCGTGGCGTCATAGAGCCAGACGAGCCCCAGCAGGAAGCCGATGTCGCCGATGCGGGTCGTGATGAACGCCTTCTTCGCGGCGGCGGCGGCCTCGGGCTTGTGGAACCAGAAGCCGATGAGCAGGTACGAGGCGAGCCCCACGAGCTCCCAACTGATGAAGAGCAGGAGCAGGCTGTTGGCGACGACGACGCCGAGCATCGCCGCCGCGAAGAGGCTCATGAAGCAGAAGAACCGGGCGAAGTTCTCGTCGGCCTCCATGTAGCCCAGGCTGAAGATGAAGATCAGCAGCCCGACCAGGCTCACCATGACGCACATGAGGGCGCTCAGCGGGTCGAGGAGCCACCCGAGCTCGACGACGCCGTTTCCCAGGTCGAACCAGCGGAAGTTGTGGAAGAGGTGCGCCGAGGGGGCCGCAAGCGCGCTTCTGAGCGCAAGGCACGAGAGGACGAGCGCCCCGGCCATGGCCGCGATCGCCACGCCCGCGGCGAAGCGCCTGCCGCGCCTCGGGGTAAGGGCCCCCATGCCGGCCGCCAGGAGCGGCAGCGCGGGGATGAGCCAGAGGGCGTCGACCATCGCGTTCATGGGTCAGCCCCTCAGGCGGTTGGCCTCCGGGAGGCGGATGTTCCTCTGGTGGCGGTACACGGAGATGACGAGCGCAAGGCCGACCGCGGTCTCGGCCGCGGCGACCGCGATCGCAAAGACGGCGAAGATGACGCCGGTGGCGGGCGCGTGGGACGGGCCGAAGCGCCAGAACGCGATGAAATTCATGATCGCGGCGGTCAGCATGAGCTCGAGGCCGAGGAGGACCAGGATGCTGTTGGAGCGCGCCAGCGCGCCGGTGAGCCCGACGGCAAAGAGCACGCTTGAGAACGCCAGGCAGAGCTGCAGGTGGCTCATGGCTCGTCCTCCGGGTTGCCGGGCGATCCGCCCGCGGCCAGGACCACGGCGCCGATCAGGGCGACCGTGAGAAGGGCCGCGATCACCAGGAGCGACGCCGCGTGCGGCCCCATGAGCTGGTCGCCCAGCTGGCGGACGGTCACGGAGGGCGGGGGCGTCGGCGCCGACGAGAGGGGGGCGAGGGAGACGGCCGCAAGCAGGACGGCCGCAACCGCGGCACCCGAAAGGATGGCGTAGATTCCGCGGCTGCGGGACGCCGGCGGCGCGGCCACGTCGTCGCGGGAGCGGCGCGTCAGGAGCACGGCGAAGAGGACGGCCATCGAGATCGCGCCCACGTAGACAAGGAGCTGCGCGAAGGCGACGAATTCGGCGCCCGCCCAAAGGTAGAATGCCGCGACCCCCGCCCAGCTGACCGTCAGGAGCAGGACGCTGTGCAGCAGGTTGCGCCCGCTCATCGCCACGACGGCCGCGCCGACGGTCACAAGGGCTATGATGACAAGGACAGCGTTCATGCGTAGCGGTAGGTTCGGGGGCCGAGGCCCGTCGAGAGCCGCCGGCCCAGGAGAAGGAACGGCCCGGCGACGAGGGCGAGCGAGACGGCCCAGCGCAGAGGCTGGAGCGGGCCCGCCCAGGCAATGGTGAGCGACCAGAAGGCCGCCGTGCCGAGATTGATGAGCGCCAGCGGCACGAGGAACTTCCAGGCGAGCCGGGTCAGCTGGTCGATCCGGAGGCGGGGCAGCGTGGCGCGCACCCACATGAACCCGGAAAGGAGCGCGAGGAGCTTCACGGAGAACCAGGCGTAGGAGGGGATGAACTCGAGCTGGGGCAGCGGCGCATGCCAGCCGCCGAGGAAGAGCGTCACGGCCATGCCGCTCAGGGCGCACATCGCGAAGTACTCGGCCATGAAGAAGAGGGCGTACTTGAAGCCGGAGTACTCCGTAAGGTGCCCCGCGATAAGCTCGCTCTCCGCCTCGGGCAGGTCGAACGGCGAGCGGTTGGACTCCGCAAGCGCCGAGACCATGAAGATCGCGAAGGCGGCCGCGCCCCAGGGCGTGAACACGTGCCAGTGGGGGACAAAGCCCCATTTCCAGCCGGACTGCGCGGCCACCACGCCCGCGGTCGAGAGCGTGCCCGCGGCCAGGACGACCGGCACGACGGAGAGCAGCAGCGGCAGCTCGTAGCTGATCAGCTGCGCGAGGGCGCGCATCGCCGCGAAAAGGGCGTACTTGTTGTGGCTCGACCATCCGGCCATGAAGACCGACAGCTCCGTCGCCGCGCCGATGGCGAAGAAGAAGAGCACGGAGGCGTCCATGTCGACCGGAAGCAGGAAGCGGCCGTACGGGATGACGGAGAAGGTGAGCAGCGAGAACGCGATCAGCGCGACCGGCGCCAGGAAGTGCAGCACGGGGTCCGCGGCGCGCGGGACGATGTCCTCCTTTGTCAGCATCTTGATGCCGTCCGCGAAGGGCTGCAGCAGGCCGAACCAGCCGGTGCGGTTGGGGCCCGGCCGGTTCTGGACGCGGCCCAGGATCTTGCGCTCGGCGAGCGTCAGGAAGGCGAACAGCAGGCCGAACACCGCGAGGATGGCCACGATCTTGATCAGGCCGTTCGCCGCCCAGCGGGCCGGCCCCGGAAGGAGCCCGGTAAGCCAGTCGCGCAGGATCAGGGGCGCGCGCTCGAGAAGGGACGAGTCCGTCGTCGCCGGGAGGCTCATGCGGCGGGTTTGGGGGCCTGCGCGCTTGGCGCGACGGGCGGCTGCGGGGGCGCGGCGGCGGGCTTCGGGGCCGCCTTGGCCGCGGCGGCCTTCCGTGCGGTGGCGAGGCGGTCGTCCACCTCGGCGGCGTCGATCGGGTGTAGGCTGTGGTAGTAGGTGTTGGGCTTGGCGAGCGCGTCGCGGTCGAGGAGGAGCGCGCTGAAGCGGTCGGTGGCCGCGATCTCGAACACTTGGTCCATCTTGATCGCGTCGAACGGGCAGACCTCGACGCAGATCTGGCAGCTCATGCAGACCGCGGTGTCGATGTCGAAGACGGCCGGGTAGACCTGCATCTTGCCGTTCGCGTCGGGCTTCTTGTCCTTGCTCTTCTCAATGTAGATGCACTGCGGCGGGCACTCCTTCTCGCAGATCTGGCACGCGACGCAGCGCAGGGTGCCCATCAGGTCGTCGGCGCTTTCGCTGACGAGGAAGGGGAAGTTGCGGTACGCCTCGGGCAGCTTCGTCCTCTGCTCGGGGTACTGGGTGGTCACGAACCGCTTCGGGTCGTGGTAGCTTCCCACGAGGTTCCTGGCGGTGACCGCGAGGCCTTGGAGTAATCCGGTGCCGAGCATGGTTCGGGGTGGGGGGGTTAGCGGTCGACCTCTCCTAGGACGATGTCGATGCTGCCGAGGATGACGACGGTGTCGGCGATGGAGTGGCCGACGCAGAGGTCCTCGAGGACGGTGAGGTTGATGAACGACGGCGGGCGGACGCGGTAGCGGTAGGGGTTCGGCCCGCCCTCGCTCACGAGGAAGAATCCGATCTCGCCCTTCGGGCCCTCGATCCGGCTGTAGACCTCGCCCGGCTTGGCCCGGAAGCCGCGCAGCCGCGCCTTCGCGTCCATGACGGGGCCCTGCGGGATAGTGGCGAACGCCTGCCGCAGGATCTTGATCGACTCGCGCATCTCGAGGACGCGCACCATGTAGCGGTCATAGGTGTCGCCGTTGTCGCCGAGCGGAATCCTGAAGTCGAAGCGGGGGTACACGCCGTAGCCGTCGACCTTGCGCAGGTCGTAGCCCACGCCCGCCGCGCGCAGCATCGGCCCGGTGACACCGGCGCTCACCGCGAGCTTCGCGGGGAGGCGGCCGATGCCCTGGGTGCGCGCCATGAGGATCTCGTTGCCGGTGAGAAGCTCCTCGAACTCGTCGAGGAACGCCCCGTAGCCGTCGGCGAGCGCGCGCGCGGCCTCGAGCCACGCGGGCGTGGCGTCGGTGCGGCATCCGCCGAAGCGCTGGAAGTTGCACATCATGCGCGAGCCGCTCAGCGACTCGAAGAGGTCGAGGATCTTCTCGCGCTCGCGGAACGCGTACATGAGCGGGGTGCCGCTGGCCCCGCAGTCCTGAAGCAGGAAGCCCGCGAGGCAGGTGTGGTTGAGGAGCCGGGTGAGCTCCGCCAGGATGACCCGCAGGTACTCGGCGCGCTCCGGGACGGCCTGGCCGGAGAGCCTCTCGACCGCCAGCGCGTAGGCCCAGTTGTTGGTCATCGAGCAGAGGTAGTCGAGCCGGTCGGTGTAGGGCATCGAGCCGAGGTACGACGCGTTCTCGCCGATCTTCTCGTGATTGCGGTGGAGGTAGCCGAAGACGGGCTTGAGCCTGACGACGGTCTCGCCGTCGAGCGTGACGTTCATCCTGAAGACGCCGTGGGTCGACGGGTGGTGGGGCCCCATCGACACCTCCAGCAGGTCCCCGTGGAACTCGTCGCGAACCGCGCGCACCTTGGGTCCCGGGGCTGACTCCAGCGGCGAGGGGTCGGAAAAGCTCATGGCTTGGGCTCCTCCTTCGGGGCCGCCTCGGTCGCGGGGTAGTGGCGCTTCGCCCTGGCCAGCACGTCGCCGTGGGGCGTGGGCTCCCACTCGTAGTCGTCCGGCTCGACGTAGTCCTTGCGCATGGGGTGGTCCTTGAACTCGTCCCACATCAGGATGCGCCGCAGGTCCGGGTGCCCCTCGAACACGACGCCGTACAGGTCAAACACCTCGCGCTCCTGGAACTCGCAGGAGCGCCAGACGGGGGTGAGCGAGGGGACCGTGACCCTGTCGGATCGGTTCTCCGTGCGCAGGCGCAGGATCACGGGGCCGTGCTTGAGCTCCACCGAATACAGGTGGTAGACGACCTCGAGGCGCCCCGGCACGAGGCGCTTTGTCTTCTGTTCGACGACCTTTGCGGGGCCGCCCGCGGGATCGGGAGTCGTCGTGGTGGCGACGTCGGTGACCTCGCGGTCGAGCCAGTCAATCCCGGTCACGTTGGAGCAGAAATCGAGCCGCAGCCCGGGGGCGTCGCGCAGGAATTCCGCGATGGCCCTCGCGTGGGCCACCCCCAGGAGGAGCGAGTGCTGCGCGGCCGGCCCCGGGTTTGCGACCACCGCGACCGCGGCGCCCGGGAAACGGGCGAGCAGGCGGTCGCGGATCTGGTCGGGCGTCTCCATGGCCGATCGGTTAGGCTCCCTCTTTTCGGACGAGGACGGGGGGCTGCCAGAGCGCGGGGTTCTTGGGCGGCTCAAGGTCGTGGGCCCCGAAGGCCGGCACGGGGTAGTCGCACGTCGTGTCCTTCTGCAGGTGGGGTGGCGCCGTGGGGCCGGTGAGCCTCTGGCCGCGGATCTTCTCCTGCAGCTGCATGAGGCCGTGAAGCAGCGCCTCCGGCCTAGGCGGGCAGCCCGGGATGTAGATGTCGACGGGGATGTAGCGGTCGATGCCCTTGAGGACGTTGTAGCCCTGCTTGAAGGGGCCGCCCGAGATGGCGCAGGCGCCCATCGCGATGCAGTACTTGGGCTCGGGCATCTGGTTCCAGAGGCGCACGACCTGGGGGGCCATCTTCTTGGTGACCGTGCCCGAGATGATGATCAGGTCCGCCTGCCTCGGCGACGGGCGGAAGACCTCGGAGCCAAAGCGGGCGATGTCAAAGCGCGCCATCGAGGCCGCCATCATCTCGATCGCGCAGCAGGCCAGGCCGAAATTGAGCGGCCAGACCGAGCGGCTGCGGCCCCAGTTGTAGAGCTCCTCCATGCTCGTCAGGAGGATGCCCTGGCGCCGCAATTCGTCCCGGTCTGCGTCCGTTGGGGTGTCTGGGGTCGGGGCCGGGTCGCTCATGTTATCGCCATTCCAGGTGTCCGCGGTGCCAGGCCCAGACCAGGCCCTCGGCGAGCAGCAGAATGAATACGCTCATTGCGACCAGGGCGCCTACCGGCAGACCGCTAAAGGCCACTGCAAAGGGCAGAAGGAACAGGACCTCCACGTCGAAGATCAGGAACAGTATGGCATACAGGTAGTAGTGGGCCTTGAATTGGATCCACGAGTCCCCGGTCGATTCGATGCCGCATTCATAGACATCGTTCTTGACCGCGCCCGGCTTCGCCGGCTGGAAGAACCGGAACCAGAGCTGGGCCAGCGCGAGCAGCGCCAGGGGGAACGCCACCGCCACCGCCGCGAACAGGGCGAGAAAGGCGTAGGGGTGGGGGTTCATGGTGGGGTGAAGAGCTTCGCAGGAGGGGGCCTATTTGTCACAATGCTTCTTGGCTAAAGCTGCGCATAATTTGTCCTCGGGATCGGGGAATCGCTGAGCATTGAACCTTTTTCGGCGGAGGGCAACTTCGGGCCGCGTCTTCGTGATTTTTGAGAGGTCCATTCTTGACAATCCCCCCGGGAGGGTTGCGGGCCGGTTTTGGGGTTGTGGATCGCCCCGTTGGGAACCAGCGTCCTTGTTTTCCGGGGCCCACACCCATCCCATCGAAACGTCAGTGCCACACTCCGCCCGCCCAACAACGAGACGGCCGCCGGGTCGGCCTGGCACCAAGCACGCGCTACTCCTGCTCGCCTCAATCGTGGCCGCTTCCTGTGCGGCCGCGAACGAGCCCGTCGCCTCCGAACCCGTGATCGCAAACCCCTACGCACGCACCGCACTCGCGCTTGACGGCGCCTGGCGCACGATCGTCGATCCCTACGACAACGGCTACCTCGACTACCGGCTTCAGCCCTTCGACGTCCAGGAGCACCCGAGCGGGGGCTATTTCCTCGACCGGCAGCCGGCCTCCCCGAGCGACCTGGTGGAGTACAATTTCGACACGGCCCCGGAACTCACCGTGCCTGGGGACTGGAACTCCCAGTCCGAGAAGCTTCTCTATTACGAGGGGACCGTCTGGTACCGGCGCAAGTTCGACCGGCCGCAGTCCGCGCCTGGGCACCGGCAGTTCCTCTATTTTGGCGCCGCCAACTACGAGGCCGAGGTCTACTTGAACGGCCGCAAGCTCGGGCGGCACGTCGGGGGCTTCACGCCGTTCGAGTTCGAGGTGACCGGAAGGCTGAGCGACAAGGGCAACTCGCTCGTGGTCCGTGTGAACAACCAGCGACGGCCCGAGGGGGTGCCGACCGTGAACACCGACTGGTGGAACTACGGCGGACTGACGCGGGACGTGCTGCTGCTCGACGTGCCCGCGGCCTACATAGGCGACTACTTCCTGCAGCTCAAGCCCGGCGACCCGGGGCGCGCGGCGGGCTACGTGCAGGTTGAGGGCGCCGCTCCCTCCGCGAACGTCAGGATCGAGATCGCGGAGCTGGGGGTCTCGGCCGAGGCCGCAACCGATGCCGGCGGCCGCGCGGCCTTTGACTTCGCGCTGCCCGGGGCGGCTCTTTGGACGCCCGAGAAGCCCAGGCGCTACGACGTGTCCGTTTCGGCGGCCGGCGACCGGGTCGGGGAGAAGATCGGCTTTCGCACGATATCGACCCGGGGAAGCGACATCCTGCTGAACGGCCGGCCGGTCTTCCTTCGGGGAATCAGCCTCCATGAGGAGAACCCGCTTCGCGGGGCGCGCGCCACCTCCGAGGACGAGGCACGCCTCCTCCTCGGGTGGGCGAAGGAGCTCGGCTGCAATTTTGTCCGCCTGGCCCACTATCCGCACAACGAGCACGTGGCCCGCGTGGCCGACGAGCTGGGGCTGCTCCTCTGGGAGGAGATTCCCGTGTACTGGACGATCCACTGGGAGGACCCGGCCACCCTGGACAATGCCCGCGACCAGCTCGCGAGCTTGGTCGGGCGCGACCACAACCGCGCGAGCGTCATCATCTGGTCGGTCGGCAACGAGACCCCGGTGTCGGCGCAGCGCACGGCCTTCATGACGAAGCTCATCGCGCGCGCGCGCCAGCTCGACGGGACGAGGCTTGTCTCCGCGGCCATGGAGGTCCGCGCCGACCCTTCCGACCCGGACTGCAAGATCGTCGAGGATCCCCTGGCTGCCTTGACCGACGTCGTGAGCTTCAACGAGTATGTCGGCTGGTACGTGGGCCTTCCGGGCGACTGCGCCAGGGCCAGCTGGGTCATCAATTACACCAAGCCGGTCATAATCAGCGAATTCGGGGGTGACGCGCTCCAGGGCTTCCACGCGACCGCGCTGACGCGCTTCAGCGAGGAGTATCAGGCGGACCTGTACCGCAAGACCCTCCCGATGCTCGGGAAGATCCCGCAGCTGCGCGGCATGAGCCCCTGGATCCTCTGCGATTTCCGCTCGCCGAGGCGGCCGCTGG
>Ga0265338_10003028_pt1 | contig 24221 bp, 23 predicted proteins | sample 42126metaG_FD_193579 | JGI IMG/M metagenome (GOLD analysis project Ga0265338, IMG submission 193579) | Rhizosphere microbial communities from Carex aquatilis grown in University of Washington, Seatle, WA, United States - 4-21-26 metaG | ecosystem: Host-associated > Plants > Roots > Rhizosphere... | reverse complement strand
GCCGCGGGAGTTTGATTGAGATGGTTCCGTTGAAGAAAATTGATTTGTCTCCCGGGTGCTGCTCGTTTGATCGTTTGTCATAACTCACCTTTCAGTTCCGGCGGTGCCGGTTTTTTTAATTTCACCTGAGCGGACTCCAAATCCGCTCAGTTTATCAGAGTGACCGCGGATGAAATTGTTCCCCCTAATAAATTTACTTATCGCGGGAACAAAACCTGAAGAACGGCATCGGAAAATGGCGCGCCGCGCGGCGAGTTTGCGCCTTGCGCTGTTCGAAGAGTGAATTCGTATCGTCCCTCAGAGTTTGTGGCTTAAACCACAAACCTCGTCGCGGCGCACGCAAAAGGTGAACTTGTCCGTTAACCCGGGGAAAGAACTGGAAATAGTTACTTTAACCCACGAGGCGATCTGAGTAAGATTGAATAAAATGAATTGCATTTCGTTCGTCGCGCTTACGGCCGCGTTGGTCTTCTCCAGCCGCAGTGTTTACGCCTCTGAAACGGTGTCGGATTCAGCTCATTCGGTTCAGGCTGCGGTTCCTGATTTTGGCCCGAACGTTCTGATATTTGACCCGTCCATGACCAACATTCAGAGCCGGCTTGACGCGATATTCAGCCAGCAAGCACGCAACGAGTTTGGTTCCAACCGCTATGTGTACCTCTTCAAACCCGGAAATTATAATCTGGACGTGCAGGTGGGTTATTACCTGCAAGTCCTCGGACTGGGAAAATCACCCGACGACGTTGCCATCACCGGGGCCGTACGCTCCAAGGCGCCCGGGCGGAATGGGAATGCCACGGTTAATTTCTGGCGCGCGGTTGAAAATCTGTCGGTGGCCCCGACCCGGGACCGGCATACCAACATCTGGGCGGTGTCACAGGGCACCGCCTTGCGCCGTGTGCATGTGAAAGGAAATCTGGCGTTCTCGGATGGCGGATGGTCCAGTGGCGGTTTCATGGCGGATTGTAAGATTGACGGGCAGGTCCATTCAGGAACCCAGCAGCAGTGGCTCTCCCGAAACGATGACTGGGGCAGTTGGATGGGAGGAGCGTGGAACATGGTTTTCGTTGGCGTGGTCAACCCACCGACGGGAACCTGGCCTGCGAAACCTTATACCGTGATCGCCCAGACGCCGCTGATTCGGGAGAAGCCGTACCTCTTTATTGACGGCGACGGTCATTACTTTGTCATGGTTCCGAATCTTGAAACCAACGACACGCGGGGAGTTACCTGGTCAAAGGGGGCAACTCCCGGAATACCCCTGTCGATAGGCCGATTCTATCTGGCCCATCCGGAAACGGACAATGCGGCCAGCATCAACACGGCGCTGAGCCAGGGAAAGAACCTGTTGTTAACACCGGGCATCTATCATCTGGAAACCAGCATTCGGGTAACCCGGCCAGACACGGTTGTGCTGGGACTTGGCTACCCGACACTGGTGCCGGACCAAGGGACTCCGGCCATGGTGGTTTCCGATGTGGATGGCGTGAAAGTGGGAGGCATCCTGTTTCAAGCGGGAGCAACCAACTCGACCACGCTGTTGCAGGTCGGAGCATCGGGCAGTTCAGTTTTCCACGCCACGGATCCGCTGTTTTTTTACGACATTTTCTGCCGGGTGGGAGGCGCGGCGGCCGGGAACGCCACGGGTATGGTCACCATCAATTGCAACAACGTGGTCAGCGATAATTTCTGGCTCTGGCGCGCGGACCATGGCCGGGGCGTGGGCTGGAACGTAAATGAAAACATCACCGGTTTGACCGTGAACGGGAACAACGTCACGTTGTACGGCCTGTTTGTTGAACATTGCCAAGGTTATCAGACGGTATGGAACGGCAACGGCGGTCGCGTCTATTTCTATCAATCCGAAATGCCATACGATCCGCCTGACCAGGCGGCGTGGCGGCATGGAGACGTCAATGGCTTTGCCTCGTATAAAGTGGCAGACGGGGTAAAGACCCACGAAGCCTGGGGGCTGGGCGTCTATTCCGTGTTCCACGCCGAGGGCATTGTGGCTGACAACGCCATCGAAACCCCGACCGTTCCCGGTGTCAAGATGCACCACATGGTGACGCTCCGGCTCGGCTGGCGGCGCGACAGCGGCATCCGGCATGTGATTAACGGCACCGGCAGTTCCGTTATCTCGAATAAACAGGCGACTGTGAACTAAAGACAAAACGTTTTTTCGTCCCCCGGGGAAATCTTCTCCGCTTCCCAATTCCGGAATTGCCAATTTGCCGGCAGCTTGTTCATCATCGCTGCGCGTCCGCTGGTTTGTACAGGCCGGCCTTGATGAACGGTTCGAGGCAGGCGCCGTACCCTTCCGCCTGCATCTTGTCCAACGGAATGAAGCGCAACGACGCCGAGTTGATGCAATAACGCAGATGCGTCGGCCCCGGACCGTCGTCGAACACGTGCCCGAGATGGGAATCCGCCGCGCGGGACCGAACTTCGATGCGTTCCATGCCGTAGGAAGGGTCGGAATGTTCGATCACGTCCTTGCCCGAAAGGGGTTTCGTGAAACTCGGCCACCCGCAGCCGGAATCAAACTTGTCCAGCGAACTGAACAGCGGCTGGCCTGACACCACGTCCACGTACAGGCCAGGCTCTTTGTTGTCCCAATACGCGTTGTGGAAAGCCGGCTCGGTGGCGGCCTTTTGCGTAACCGCGAATTGTTCGGCGGTCAGTTTTTTCCGCAACTCCGCCTCATCCGGTTTCTTAAAATCTTTCATGTCCATGGTTTGATTGGTTGAAATGGTTGCCGGCTGCGCGTGACTGGTGTCGTGCGTCAACGTCATGATACCCGCCACCAATAACCCTGCCGCCGCAAACAGGATGACTTTGGCTGAGCGCACGGGGTTTCGACGGAATTGGTCCGGCTTGCGTTCAATGTTCTCCGGGTTTAGATGAATTCCCAGCGGTCAAATATTGCCGCCTGACCGCAGAGTTTGCCGTCTTCTGTCAGCAAATTCCAAACCGTCCCGCGGGCGATACGGAAACGCCGGCCAGCAATTCGCGTCCGGTCCAATGTTTCAAGCTGCGCGCAAGACAAACCGTTTGTGCAACGGCAAAATCCGGTGTCCAGGACCTTTATTACATTCCGGGCGAACATCTGCCGGGCGACGATGGCGAAGGCAGTGTGGACGCGTCGCATCCCACCGATCCGGGTTATACGCGTCAGGCGGAGATTTTTGCCCAAACCCTCGGGCCGCTGCTCATGGCGCAGTAAACCCACGGCTCAATCCAGCCGCTTCACGCGGATGTTCTTGTAATAGACGACGCTGGTGGGATCGTGCGCCTGCAGTGCGAACGTGCCTTCGCCAAGCTTGCGCTCGAATACCTTGCCCGGTTGCGCGCCGGGCGGTTCGAGGTATTGGAGTACAATCACATCGTTGATTTTCACCGTCACCGTGTTGCTATGCACGGTGATGTCCTGAGTCCACCATTGATTGTCCCGAGCGGGCGTATCGCCGAGATTGGCCACGTCGTACAGACTGCCCGTCCGTTTCCAATCCGTATGGCTGTTGTTGACCTGGCACTCGAAGCCATTGGTCGGCCAGCCGGACGGTTGATATTTCGTGTCAAAATAAATGCCGCCGTTCGCGCCCGGTTTCGTCATCACGTCCACCTTCAATTCGAAATCCTTGAATGACTTCGAGTCGCCGACGTAAAAAAGGTGACAGCGGGTGCCGCGCGTTACCAACGCGCCGTCCTCGATTTTCCACGTGTTGGAATTTTCCACCGCGGGTTTCCAGCCGTTGAAAGTCTTGCCGTCGAAAATCGTCACAAACCCGTCTTCAGTTTCCGCGGCGACAACTGAAACCATCGTTACACTCAAAATCAACGCGCTCAGAAAAATATTTTTCATAATCAATTTACCAACCTCCAGTCTTTGGTTGTTCCGGAGGCACGCGCAGCAACGCCGACGCGCACCACAAAACCGGCGCCTGACCGTGGAAATCGCCGTCACCCCGCTTCGCATTCAAGTAACCTTCGGCGGTCGGCTTTTGTCCCATGCCCAGGCAGACGTCACGCACGTTGCCATCTGGCTTCAAGTAACCTACTAATCCCAGCCAGCCTTTGCGCGCCGCCGGACCGTAGGTGTCGGCATCCAGCCAGCCGTTTTTAACGCCGGTCATCAGTGCGAACGTGAACATGCCCGTACTGGAAGTCTCCGGCCATGCCTCCGGGTGATCCACGAGCTGATGCCACATGCCGTTGGCGTCCTGATTCTTCACCAGGGCGGCCATCATCCGGCGGTAACCCTCCAGGATGCGCGGATAATTCGGATTGTCCTTCGGCAAATCGCGCAGCAGTTCGGTCATGCCTGCGGCCACCCAGCCGTTCCCGCGACCCCAGAAAAATTTCCCCTGCGCGCCGTGAAAGAAAAGGCCATTGGATTGCTGCAACTGGTTGAGATAAACCACCATCTCGTTTGCGGCCCGGTCGAGATAAGCCTTGTCGCCCGTCGCCCGGTATGCTTGCACCTGCAACACGGAAATCATGTACATGTCATCAATCCAGAACCGGGTCTCACGGCTCAAGCCATCAGCGCGCGGGTCTTCCCATTGTTTGTCCGCCTTCTCCCTGCCCAGGGCCAGCGCGTTTGTGTCACCCGTCTGGAGATAAATTTGCAGCGGTAAAACGCCGAAGACCGAATAATCCACGTGCTCGCGGTGGGGAATGAGCTTTTCATTCTCCGGCGTCATCAATTGACGGTATCGCCGGACCAGTGCGGCCTGTAACGGCGCGTCGCCCGTCAACTGCGAAAACGTCAACGCACCGTACCACGTGCCGACCTGTGAATAATGAATGACGCCTTCCGGCGGCATCAGCATGTTCGGACGCGAAAGAAAATTTTCAGCAACCCGCTTGCCGACTTCCTGCGGAGAACAGCCCTTGGGCCAGGACTCCAGGTCAGCCCTGCCCGATCTGGTTGGAGACATGTGCGTGCAGCCTGTCCAGCTGACAAGCGCAACCGCCGTTGCCAACCGGATGAATTGTCTGATTCTTGTTTTTTTCATGGTCGTAAACGGCCCGGTCAACGTTTCTTAATGCCGGTTGCAGAGTTTCAGCCAGTTCATCCGGCGTGAGCACCAATGGGATTTGCCTTTATGCTGCTGACATTCGTTGCTTTCGACACCATATCAGAAACGTGCCCGGTTTGTATGCCATAAACGCGCAACGGCGCAATTTGCAAATCGGCGACCAACCGACGAACCCATTCCACACCGTCGCGTCGGCGATACGAAAACGCCGGCCGTTTTGGGGAACGCGCACGCCGGAATAATCGTCAATAAAGCCGCCCACGGCGACCGCCGCCATGAAACGAAGCCCCACTTGCCCGTTTGGACCAGAAGCGTTATGGTTGCTTATGAACCACCTCCGGCGAATAAGAGAATTCGTACTGCAATTTGCCGTGGTTATCATTTTTGTCGGGTGTGGCGGCAAGAGTCAAACCGCAGCTACCATTCTCATCACCAACCTCCCGGCTTATGGGACAACTGGCAATCTCGCCGGGATTGTATTGGGCGCAGACCCTGCCGCCTGCCGCGTGGCCGTGTTCGTTGATGTCCCGCCTTATGGCTGGTATTCCAAGCCCACTTGCGCTCAAGCCCTCACCGTGATCCAACCGGACGGGAGTTGGTCTGCCGACATTACCACCGGCGGAATGGATACCAACGCCACCCGGATTGCGGCCCTGCTGGTGAGTACCAACTACAATCAGCCATGTGTACTGGGTGAACTGTTTCTGCCAACCAATGTTTTCGCCGAGGCGATTGCCAGTGCCGTCGTCACGCGCGAATATCCGGGCGTTCGCTGGATTGGTTTCTCCGGTTACGACTGGTGGGTGAAGGCGAGTTCGGGCACGAATCAGCGGGGCCCCGGACCCAATTTCTTTTCCGACAGCACCAACAACGTCTGGACGGACGCGCAAGGCTGGCTGCACCTGCGCATTACCAACCGGTCAAATCAGTGGCAATGTGCGGAAATTGTTTCCGCGCGGACGTTCGGTCATGGCAGCTACCGGTTTGAACTGGGTTCACGCGTGGATGACCTGGATACCAACATCGTGCTTGGCATGTTTACCTGGAGCGACGACCCGGCCTACGCGTACCGGGAAATGGATGTTGAATGCTCGCGCGGTTTCGCCGCGGACACCAACAATGCCCAGTTTACCGTGCAACCTTATTATCTCAGCGGCCATTACTCGCGTTACCAGGTGCCGACCGGACTGGCGGATTCGACTCATCTGTTTACCTGGCAAAGTAATTCGGTGACTTTTCAAAGTCAGCGCAGCAGTTATTTGCCAAATCCAGACCCGACCAACCTGATCGGCGCCTGGACATTTGCCAACGCATCCGCCGTGCCCCAAACCGGCGATGAGAATGTGCGGATAAATTTATGGCTGCTTTTCGGCCATCCGCCATCGGACGGCCAGGAAGTGGAGTTGGTTATCAAAAGTTTCCAATTTGTGCCGCCGGGTTCGCCGCGGCCCGCGCTGCTGACTGACCTCAACGCGGCTCCAATCGGGTCGGTTGAGTTCACCATCCGTGGTGAGCCGGACCGTCGGTATCAAGTGCAGACGTCCACAAATTTGCTTGATTGGCAGCATCTTACGGCCATTCTGGCGACCAGGAATCTTGTGCCATTTAAAGACGACAGCCAAATTGGTGCAGCACAGCGATTCTATCGGGCCGTGACGTTACCCTGAAGCAGTCACAAGGCAGATTGCAGCGTTTCAGCCAATTCCTCCACGGTGAGCGCAACCGGATTTGCTTTCATGCTGCTGGCCTGCGTGGCTTTCTGCACCAGTTCGGCAACGTGCTCCGATTTGATGCCGTAAATTCCGAGACGCGGGATTTTCAGATCGTCGACTAATTGGCGAACCCATTTCATGCCGTCATCCGCCGCCGCCTGAATGTCGCCGGTGAGCAACCGCGCCGCTTCGTCGTAACGCCGCAACGCCTCGCTGTCCGGAGCGCGGTGCCGGAGCGCGCGAATGTTGGTATTCATCACGTGCGGCAGCAGCGCCGCGCAAATCGCGCCGTGCGGCGCGGCGGGAAACATTCCGCCCATCGGCCCGGCAAAACCATGCACCGCGCCCAGACCCGCGTTGCCCAGCGCCAAGCCGCTGAACAAACTCGCCATGGCCATGTCTTCGCGCGCCGACTTGTTTTGGCCGTCGTTAAACGCGACCCGCAACGAGCGCGCGGCACGGCGAATACCGTCCCGACACAAACCATCGGTCATCGGATTGGCTCGCGAACAGACAAACGGTTCGATGAGTTGCGTCAACGCGTCGAGCCCGGTATTGGCGGTGAGCGCGGGCGGCAAATCATAGGTGAGTTCAGGATCCACCACGGCCACCCGGGCGAGCATCATCCAGCTGCGCAAGCTGACTTTCACCTTATGCTCCGGCGATGCCAGCACTGCGTTGCGCGTGACCTCTGCGCCGGCGCCGGCAGTAGTGGGAATCGCGGTAAATGGCGCAGGCCATTTCTTCAACTCCTTACCGCGTCCGATGATTTCGATGTAATCCAACACATCACCGTCGTTCGTCAGCATGGCGGCGATGGCCTTGCCTGCGTCAATCGCACTGCCACCGCCAATGCCGATGACAAAATTGCAACGCTCCTGTTTTGCCAACGCGACCCCGGCATGTACGGTGGCAATTTCGGGTTCGCCGGATACGGGAAACGTCACGACTCCCATTCCTGTACCACGTAAAACTGCAGCCAACGCTTCCCCACGACGAGCACTGCGTCCGGTAACGACGAATGCACGCCGACCATGTTGTTTCATCCTTGGGGCAACTTGATTAAGTACACCCGCACCAAAGACGATGCGTCGGGCGGTCAGAAATTCAAAACGGGCTTCCATCACCACTCCAGGTCATCGGGAAAGAAGTTGGAGAACTTCACGCTGCGGCGCGGTTCGGCCATCATCGGCGCGACTGCGTCCCGCCAGACCGGATAATGCGCCGTTTCCTTGTGGGCGGCGGCGGCGGCGGCATCGCGATACACCTCCACGAACACAAACCGCGCGGGATCATCCTGCTGCTGGACGACATCGAATCGCGCCACGCCGGGTTCCTTCAGGCTCGCGCGCGCATTCGCCAGGGTCGCCTGTTTGAAGGCCTCCACGCATTCCGGTTTGACCTGAACATGAATGTGTACCACGAGCATAAATCACCTTTCGTTTGAGCCGGCCGCGAAGCTTCGTTCAGCTTGCCGAATCCACACTCTTTTGTTGTTCGTGACGCGCGCGGATCAACGCCGCTTCCTCGTGAATGTTCACCAGTGAAAGCTGTGTCGCATGAAACAGGTTCACGCAACCGCCCATCAATCCCGCCACGCCGGCAAAGCCGAGCAACAGACCCGCGCCGATGACAACGCGGATGAGCGTTTCATGTTCCATCTCCCCAAACAACGCGCCGAGCAACGTCACCAGACTGGCCGCCGCGAACGCCCCCAGCGCCACATAAATCCAGTGCAACGCTCTCAACAACAGCATGGCCTGCCGTTCGACGCGGTTGACCTGTTCGATGAATTTCGCCCCGTGCGGCGGGGTCGGTCCGCTGGATTCCCTCAACAGCTCGTGCATCCGGTCGCGTGTGCGCAACATGCGGTTGATGGTGCTCATCGCCAGGACACTGGTGGCGTTCGTCAAAATTGCCGGCGCCACGATGACCGTCAGCACGGCAAACGGACTTTGCGTCAGTAAATTGTTGCCCATAATTCCCGGCCCCGAAATCGAGCCGCCCGCTAAATACCGCTATTTCCCCGGCAAGGTCAAACCCTCAAGTTCCTGACCTGGTGACGCGATGGGTCAAACGAAACTTTCCGGAAGCCGTCGGCACCAAAACCGGCATCGCTTCGGTTTTGATTTCAGCACGGGAGTTCAGCAACGCGCCGAGTTGTGAAGTCACGCGGCTCAATTCCCTTTCATCCGGCCCGGCGCCGTCCGGCACAAATCGCAAAACGCAATCGCCGTTTTCACCCTGTCGTAATTCGTAATGTGCCATGCCGGCTGCTCCGGCAAAACACTGGTCCACCTGCCAGGTGGTGATGCGCCGGCCATCCTCTGCCATCAGCGCGTCGCGCATCCGGCCATGAACCACAAAGTCGCTGGCATAAGGGCGCTCGACCCGTTCCGCCAGGTCGCCGATGCGATAGCGAAGCAATGGCATGTAATCGTTGGTCAGGGTCGTGACCACCAACTCGCCGATGCCGTGTTCGTCCGCGTTCACGATTTCGAGAAAGGCCGTGTCGTAGCTGGGTTTCATTTCGCCGCGCTCGTTTTCCATGAGCAGATGGCCGGTCTCCGTCGAGCCGTACAGGTTGAAAACCGGCACACCAAAGACGCGCCCCAGAATCCGGCGATGCACCACGCTGACAAATTCATAACTGCACAACACAAACCGCAGCGACGGAAATTTGATACCGTGCCGCTCGCAGTAAAGCGCGAAGCGGACGCCGTGGACCGCGTCTACGTCGAGGAATTGCGGCGACCATTCGGCAATCTCCGCCGCCATGCGCGCCAGATCCGCGTCGCCCAGCAGAAACGGAATGCGCGCCAGATTCAAGTACAGCGCATTACCCAGCGTCCGCTGTTCGCGCGACATCCAGACCGTCGGACACGTCAAGCCGTTGCAGGCCGGCGGCACCAGCGTGGCGCGCCGGGTGTGGGGATATTCGTCCAGCACGCGGGCGACGAAGCCGTTCAACCGCAGCGCGCTTTCCTCCTGGGCGTTCCACCAGCCGCGACCGAAAATCACCGGCAACCGTTCCTCGGAGGTGCCGGAGGTGTGTTCCAGTTCCACCAGATTTTTCTCCAGCAACGATTCGAGCGACTGACCACCGGAAAGAAAATTTCGCGGAAAACCCTTCCGCATTTCGCGCTTCACCAGGAGCGGCAGACCCTTGAAACATTCAAAATCGGGGCGTGCGCACTCCACCCGCGCGAGCAAATCATGATAGAGCGGCACTTCCCGCCAGCGGGGAAGCAGTCCCTCCAATTGGGGGATTTGCGCGGCTTCACGAATCAGTTCCGGTGTCGCAAGCATGGCCGAAATATACACGCATTTTACAGAATGCAAATTCAGCGGATGGCCGCGGGGGCAGCTTGAGGCGCCACCACCACGCGCGCCTGGCAGATGCCACGATAAAATTCGCCGACACTCGTCATTTTGCGCGGAAGTTTTTCGTCATTGAAATCCACCGCCAGCAAACCGAATTTTTTCGTGTAGCCGAACTGCCACTCAAAATTATCGAGCAGCGACCAGTAGAAAAAACCGCGCACGTCCACGCCGTCATTCACCGCGCCGTGCAGTTCGTGCAGGTGCGCCGTCAGGTCGCGAATGCGGAAATCTTCGTCGTTCGACGCCGCGCCGTGTTCGGTGATGTAAAGCGGCAGCCCGTATCGCCGGCGAAATTTCTGCAGGATGGTCCCCAGACCGGCGGGATGCCGCTCGAACATGTCATCGCAGACGATGCCCAGCTGTTTCAATCTCGCTTCGGGAACGCCGTTGGTGGGCACCAGGGCCTCGAAATGATTAAGGCGCGCGCGGCCATAATAATTGACGCCGAGAAAAGTGGACGCTTCGCGGCGGCGCCCGCCCAAAAACGCGTCCAGCACGAAACGATTGAAGGCGTGATGGGAAAGTCCGGCGAGCACATGGTCCCACAGCGCGAATTTTTGGAACGCCTCAAAAAAAGTCCAGTTCTTGGCGATGCCGACTTCCGGAGTTTTGCCGCCGGCGCCTTCACGCCGGATGACGCGGCTCGCCTGCTCGTGTGCCGCCGCCATGTGCCGGATGACCTTCCGGTAGGAACCGAAACGCCATTTATGGAATGGCGGAAACCCGCCCAGCAGATACGTCAACGACGCATACGTGTCCGGCTCGTTGAACGTGTTCCAGAGATAAACCCGTTCCTTCAAGGCCGACACCAGTTTCGTCACGTAATCCACAAAGGCCGGAACCGTCGTCGGATTCAGCCAGCCGCCCGCCGCCGAAATCCACGGCGGATTGGAAAAATGATGCAGCACGACCATTGGCGTGATGCCCGCCGCCTTGAGCCGGTCCAGCAGATCAACGTATCGCTCCAGTTCCGGCCGGTTGAGCGGCGCGAACGGCGCGGCTTGCAGGCGCGACCATTCGATGCCCATGCGGTAGGCGTTCACGCCGAGCTGCGCCATCCAGTCCACGTCCTCGGCGTAACGATGATAATGGTTGCAGGCCACGCGGCAGTGCCCGCCGTCCGCCGCGACATAATCCGTCCATTCATTGGCGATGTGGCCTTCCACCTGCGTCGGCGACGTGGCCGTGCCCCAGAGAAAATTTTCTGGAAATTTCAAAGCGCCTGACATTGTTCAAGCCAATATGAAACAAGATCAACGAAATGAACAGTCTTGAGTCATGTGGAAAGCGGCGAAGGTAATTTAGTGAAGCCAAAAGAGCATAAACAAATCATGGACTTTCCTGCCGTTGTGAACGATACTGGCCTTGCTCCCGCCTAGCGAGCCGGACCAAGGTTTGTTTTCGACCCAATTTTTTATGGCCAAAAAACCAGCAATCAATACGCCGTTGCCTGACCAACCTGCGGTCAATGAAACGGTGCAGGAACATTTCGACCGCATCCTGTCACGCGACCAGTTTAAAACCCTGAAAGCCGTCCTTGACGAGCTGCAAATGGATGTCATGGCGATGCACGGTGCGATTGTCACCACCAATTCCTACCAGAATTTTTTGAGCAAGCTCGGCTATCGCGTCATTCTCCTGCCGCAGATCCACGAGCAGGATTGCTATTCGCGTTTGGGACCGGCCGGCGGCATCCGCGCCGTGCTGCCGGTGCACGACATCGCCACCTACAGCACCCTGGTAACGCTCGTGAACTACGATTCGACGGTGACCACTACGACCAAATCCGTGGATTTCTACGACGACCGGTTGGCTGAATTCAAGACTTTGTTGATGAAATAGATCCGGCCATGGCGCTCTTTGCCGTCATGGCCCGTCCGGCAATCCAGCCGGTTGTCCAGGCCGCCTGAAAATTGAAGCCGCCGGTGATCCCATCAATGTCCAGCAATTCGCCCGCAAAAAAAAGTCCGGGACTAATGCGGCTCTCCATGGTTTTGAAATTCACCTCGCTCAAACGCACCCCGCCGCAGGTCACAAACTCATCCTTGTTCAGGCTTTTTCCACTCACGGAAAATTCCGTGCACCGCAACTGTTGAACGAGCTGGTGTCGCGCGGCCCGTGAAAGCGCCGACCATCTCGTCTCGCGTGAGACGCCCGACGCCCGGACGAGCTGTTCCCAAAGACGCACCGGCAGTGGCGGAATGGGCGAATTTACAATCAGTTTCGCCGGTTGCGAATCGCGCCGCGCCTCCAGTTCCGCCGCGAGCTTTTCCGCGTTCAGATCCGGCAGCCAGTTCACGTGGAACGGAAAGGAATAATTCATCCCGTGCAACTGTCGTGCGCCCCACGCTGACAATCGGAGAATTACCGGCCCGCTCAGGCCCCAATGCGTCACCAGGAGTGCGCCGCGTTCGCACAGCCCTGCGCCCGGCACCGAAGCCTCGACCGATTCCACTGAAATCCCCGCCAGTTCCCGCAGCCATGGTGTCACGATGTGAAACGTGAACAGCGATGGCACCGGCGGTTCCAGCGTGTGACCGAGCGAAACCGCCAGTTGTCCCAACGCCGGCGTCCGGCAACCGCCCGTGGCCAGTAAAAGTTTGTCGCAAACAATTCGTCCATTTGCTGATTCTTCTCCCTCGCCCCGCCCAGGCGGGGCGAGGGTTGGGGCGAGGGGATTTGATTTTAAGGGGCTCCTCACCTCCACCCTCCGCAGTATTGCTACGGAGGACGGGCCACCCCGCTCCTCCTTTGGTGGAGGAGCGGGAGAAAAATGCCCTGCGAGCCTCAGTTCAAAACGTCCGTCCGGCTTTTTTATGACGCTCTCCACACCGCAATTCGTCATCAACTTCACGCCCGCCCGGCGCGCCGTACCGAGCAGACAATCAATGATGGTCTGCGACGAATCCGTCACGGGAAACATCCGGCCGTCGCTCTCGGTTTTCAGTTTCACTCCGTGGGCGGCGAACCACGCTACAGTATCGCGCGCCTGAAACTGCTTGAACGGTGCTATCAACGCCCGTTCACCCCGGGGAAAGCGCGCGGTAAACTCACGTTCGTCAAAACAGGCGTGGGTGACATTGCATCGGCCGCCGCCGGAAATTTTGACTTTGGAAAGAAATTGTGAGGTTTTTTCGAGAATGAAAATTTCAGCGCCGCTTTGCGTTTCCGCGCACGCCAATGCGGCAAAAAATCCGGCCGCGCCGCCACCCACGATGCCGATACGACGTGAATTCATTTGCCCGACGATACAAATTTAACGCCAGAGCGCAAAGGCGCTATAAAAGCCAGCGCCGGGAAAATGGAGGGTTGGGAAAGGTTGGACGAGAACGGTGAGGGCGGACGGCCGTGTTCCTGGCTGTTCGGCCTGCCGCGTGGCTGCAAGTGAAACCCGCGTTCACACTGAATGATCCACTGATGATTCCGGCGGGCCGAGCTTCTCGATCTGATAACCGTCGGGATAACTGGGCGGCTTCATCTCCGTGCGCAGCAGCGGACGATTTCGTCGAGGCCACAGGCGCAACACCCGGGCGCGTGACTTCAAACCAAACCCCACCACGTGCCGCAACCATGGCGACGCCGGCGGAAAACCAAATGCCCGGATCAGGTTGTCATCCATGAACGCGTAAATCCCCTTCTCAACGAGCGGGCGCGTCCAGCGCGGAAACCAGCTCTTGAACAAATCGCGCACCGCCACACCGACACGCTGGTTCGTCTCCGTGAACCGATAGTTCACGCGTTCGTATTCGATGTTGTAACGCTCGAACTCCTGGTAACCCGCCGGGATGTCCTTGATGTTCATCCGCAACCCGACCGCGCGCCAGAACTGGAACAGTGCCACGCGCTCCTTTTCCGTCAGGCGCCGCCAGCCGAACCGCTCGTTCCAGCGGATCGGCACGAACACGAACGTGGACAGCACATAAAGAAAATCTTCGTTGCGGATTTTGAAACGCCCGTGCAACGCGTTCAGCCGCGCGATGGCCGTGCGACCGCGCTCGCTGTCGTAGCCGTGCTCCATCATCACGCTCACGATGATGTCCGTATCGTCGTAACGCTTTTGTGCGCGTTTGCCGAACTCCTGCGTCTTGTCCAGCAGCGCGGAAATGGCCGGCACACAAAACGTCCGGAACAGCGCGAACTCCAGCGCCCGCGTCGTGTCCCACGGAAAATCCACGCGACAACTCAGGAACGTGATGCGCTGGTGGTCGCGCACCGCATCCAACGTTTCGATTTCCGGCAAAACCGGCGAGCGGTACATGGCCGACAAATAACCCAACGCCGGAAAAATCTCAAGGGCACGGGGAAACGGGTGATTTTTGTCGCTTGCCCCGGGAATGTGGGTGCTTCAATTTCGTGCCAACAAAACGACAATGCCATGAACGGATACCTCTTTACCGCCGGCCTCACCCAATCCCAGGTCGGCCCGACTCCCGACCGTGGTGGACAGAGGGTTGACCGTTTGTTGACCTGGGACACCTGTGTGAGTGCGATCATTTATGGCGGCGACGCGGAACAGGCGCAAAAGCGGTTTGAAGCCTGGTGCCGTCTGACTCCGGATGGAGAACACCCGGTCGAGATGGATATTAAAAAGCTCGTTGCCGCGCAGTTTGTGGATGACTTGCTCACGGAATCGGGTGGCCAGCCGCTGGATTGGCCGCGGATCTCGCAGCAAATCAATGACATTTTGCAAGCCACGCCCGTAGACGACTTCGAACAAGGCTATTGGGTGGACGTCAACCAAGCCGTGCCGCCGGGGAAAATCAGTTTCGACATCGGATCGTTGAAACGCGATTTGCCGGAAGATATCCGGTCCGGCTTGAACTGGTCATCGGACAAACATTTTTTCTTCCTCGTAAGCGTTCTCAGCCCGCGCCCATCGCCGGTAATCCCTGCCGATGAATTGGAATCTGACACGCCAGACCAGGACGACGCCGATGATGAAAGCGAAGACCGTGACGAAAAACAGGATTTGGATGGGTTTGTTGCCACGTTACCGGAAATGAGGGACAAAGAAGCGGCGGCGCTGGTGGAGGCGCGCAATTCCGTGGTCGCCGCGTGGCTTTGGCGAAAATTCGCCGCCAACACCCGGCTCGCTGCGAATGAAATCCAAATTACCCCCTGCTGCAGTTTTGTTCCGGTGGAATAGCACGAGGAAAACGGGATGGTTGGGAAAGCTTGTGCGCAACCGGCGAGGGCGGGTGGCCGGGCGCACCTCCACGGTTGACTGATTTATTCGGATTCGGTAAGCCATGATCGTATGACCACCATCAATGAAATCGCCCCCGACCTTTTCCGGCTCTCCATTTACGTTCCGCAGTTCGACATGCAGTTCAACCATTTCCTCGTGCGCGACGAGGAACCGCTGCTCTTTCACGCCGGATTGAAGGGCATGTTTCCGGCGTTGCGGGAAGCCGTCACCACGCTGATTGATCCGGCGAAACTCCGGCACATCGCCTGGAGCCATTTTGAATCGGACGAATGCGGCGCGCTCAACGACTGGCTGCAACTCGCGCCCCAGGCCCAGCCCGTCTGCACGCTCGTCGGCAAACTGGTAAGCGTGGATGACTTCGCCATCCGCCCCGCGTTCGGCATGACGGCTGACGATGTCCTGAACACGGGCAAGTATCGCTATCGCTTCCATCGTTCGCCGCACATTCCGCACGGCTGGGACGCGGGGGTGCTGTTCGAGGAAACGCGCAAGACGTTGTTCTGCTCCGACCTCTTTCATCAATTCGGCAACGTCGAGGCGGTTACCACGTCGGACCTGATTGAGCCAACCCAGAAAGCAATGCAACAAATGCAGCAAGGACCGCTGGCCGGCTACATGCCTTACATGCGCCAGACCGAAGGAGTCCTCCGCTCGCTGGCCGATCTCAAACCGGAAACGCTGGCCGTCATGCACGGCTCGTCCTACATCGGGCAGAGCGGCCGGATGCTGATCGACCTGGCGGGAGTGATTAAAGACAAATTTGACAAGGCGTGAACGCCGCGCGCCGGGCGTCTCGTCGCGCTGAAGCAAAGCGAAGGCAGAAGCACGGGGAAAACGGGATGGTTGGAAAAGGTTGAACGAAACCGGCAAGGGCGGGTGGCTGCGCGCCAGCACCTCACCAGGGGCGCGCGAGGTCGGGGCGCCTTTTACCGGCAATCCGAGTGCTCATCTTTCGGCCAGTGGTGGCCAAATCTTCGGATAGAGTCACAGCCTCCGGCGGTGCTGGTTCCGATTCAGACTGTATGGCCGTCATCGCCTCATCGATTACCCCAAGCAATTCCCCCCGGCCCCGCTTCGTCATTGCGGAACAGGTAAAGATCGCCGGCAGCTTCTCGAACCAGCCGGAGATGCGGGCCGTGAACGCCGCGATGTTCGCCTGCACGGTTGCGGGCGTTGCCTTGTCCGTCTTGGTGAAGACGATCACGAACGGGACGGAGTTGCGGGTGAGCCAGGCAATGAATTCGACATCGATTTCCTGCGGGGAAAGCCCGGAGTCGAGCAGCGCAAAAACACAGCAAAGGCTCGTTCGATGCTTCAGGTAATCGTCCACCGCATGGTTGAACTTGAATTTGGCCTTACGCGCCCCTTCGGCGAACCCGTATCCCGGCAGATCCACCAGACGCCAGGTCCGGTTCATTGTGAAAATGTTGATGAGCCTGGTAAACCCGGGCGTGGGCGAAACCCGGGCCAGGTCCAGCTTGCCCGAGAGCAAGTTCAGCAGGGAAGACTTGCCGACGTTGGACCGGCCGATAAAGGCGAATTCAGGCAGGGACCCGTCCGGACACGAATCCAGGTCCGGCGCGCTGCAGTCAAAAATGGCGGAGGAAATGTGCATGATCGCAAATCAACATGAGATTGTTGCAGCTAATCCGCTTCAGTGATACACCTATTTTCTGAAAACGAAACCGTTGTAGCGGCGGTCTGCGGCCACCGGGTCCGGTGCCGCCTCTGGCGCATGAAAGGATAAAAATGAAAATTGCCCAAATGACGTGTGGTGTCGCGTTGCTCGGCGCGGTGTTGAATTTGCTGGCCGGCTCGAATCCGGCGATGGCGGCGATGGCACGCCCAACCCCGCCCACTCGCGATCCGAACACGCCGGGATTTGTCGCCGCCAGGGAATTGCCCGACGGCGCCGTTCCGCCAGCCGATACCGACGGAAACTTCATCATTGGCCCGACGCACAATCGCGCCTCTGAAATGATGGTGCAAACCAACGTGCCGCAAGGAACGGTCTATGATTTCACCATGAGTTCGGTGGACAGCAAAATTTATCCCGGCATCGCGCGCCAACCGGGCACTTTTGGCACGGTGGATCCCACCGACCCCGCCAAATTGGTGGTGACCACCAGCCATCCGGCGCCTTACACCCGCCACGTATCAGTTTATGTTCCCAAACAATACGTCCCTGGCACCGTCACGCCATTCATTGTCGGGGCGGACGGACCCGACCACGCGCTGTTCACGGCTTTGGACAATCTGATTGCGGAGCACAAGGTGCCGGTGATGATTGCCATCTCCATCGGCAACGGCAGCGGCGATGCCCAGGGTAGCGAGCGCGGCCTGGAATACGACACCATGTCCGGCTTGTATGCGGAGTTCGTCGAGAAAGAAGTGCTGCCACTCGTGGAAAAACAATGCCACGTGACCCTGACCAAGAACCCCGACGACCGGGCGACGATGGGCGGTAGTTCCGGCGGCTCGTGCGCCTTAATCATGGCGTGGTATCATCCGGACCTTTACCACCGCGTGCTGACTTATTCAGGCACCTATGTGAACCAGCAATGGCCGCCCAACGCCGAGACCCCGCACGGCGCATGGGAATTTCATGAACATCTCATCCCGAACAGCCCGACCAAGCCGTTGCGAATCTGGATGGAAGTCGGTGACCGGGACCTTTTTAATCCGAACGCCATGCGCGACAACATGCATGATTGGGTCGTCACCAATGAGAACATGGCCCGAGTGCTGGCGGCCAAGGGTTATCATTACCAGTTTATCTTCGCCCGCAACGCCGGGCACGTGGACGGCCGGGTGAAACAACAAACGTTGGCTGAAGCTCTGGAATGGCTGTGGCAGGACTACCAGCTTGTTGCAAAGTGAGACCAAATTGTCACAAACAATTGATTGTCAATTGCGCCATTATCAGTTACAAACTTATTTAAGCGCAGGAAAGGTATCTTCTCTTATGAAAACAAAAATGATCCCCATTTCAATCGCCATTGCCGCATTCCTTCTGGTCTGGCCGGTCCAAGCTCAAATTTACGACACGAACAACGTCATGGTTTCGACGTTCGCCGGCTATGGCATTCCTGCCTATGTTGACGGTCAGGGCCTGCTCACGGCCTTTAACAATCCGACGCAAATCGTCTCCGACACTTCCAGCAACCTGTATGTCTGGGACAACGGGAACCAAAGAATCCGGAAGATAACTCCCGACCGGACGGTTTCTACTTATGCTGGTGGCGGAAGCTACTTTGAGGGTTACGGAACCAACGTTTCACTGAGTTGGGGACAAATCAACTCGATGGCGATTGATCATGCCAACCAACTGTGGCTGGTGATGGCCTACAGCTACTATGGTGGCAGTACTTATCTGCTGAACGTCGGCACCAACGGCTATGTCACCATCGTCAACGGAGGTTTGACCAACATCAATTCCAGCAGCGGCATCTGTTTCGATTCGGCAAACAATCTTTACTATTCCGGCGGAAATCGGATTTACCGCTACAATTCCATCACCGGCATCGTCACGCCTTTCGCTGGAAGCGGAGTTTCCGGATATTTCGACGGTCAGGGAACTCTCCTCACCGCCTTTTCCAATCCCACGGCTCTGGCTTGCGATCAGGCCGACAATATTTACGTCTGGGATTCCAGCAATCAACGAATCCGCCGGGTTGATCAACAACAGAATGTGACGACTGTTGCTGGCGGCTATAATTATTATTCTCCGGCTGACGGTGTGGGCACCAATGCCACTTTTAGCGCGATTAACTCCATGTTTTTCGACCATGCGGGCAATCTCTACGTGGTAAGCAGCAGTTGCGTGCGCAAAATAGATGCCCAAACCAATGTGACCACCCTGGCAGGCCCTTTTTACCAGACGGGCTACAACGATGGTCCGGGCAATACCGCGCTTTTCAGCTCCGCCTCCGGAGGCTGTTTTTCGCAAGGCATGGCTTTTGTCGCCGACAGCAACAACAACCGGATTCGCAACATCACTTTCAACGCGCAGGGCCAACCCGTAGCCCCGGCGAACCTGCAGTTGAACACCTATCCCGGAGTGCAGATCACCGGCTCCGTCGGACGCACCTATCAAATCCAATCCTCGCCCGACATGAACTCATGGAACACCGTGGCCACGGTGCTGCTCAACTCCAGTCCTTACCTGTGGATTGACCAGAATCCGATTGCCGGGAATAAATTCTACCGTGCCGTAATGCTACCGTAGGCGTTGAGGAAAATTGATTGCCCGAAGCTCTGGAATGGCTGTAGCAGGATTACCAGCCATGACGAAGTAGCGCGGGAAAACGGAAGACGGCGGGAAAGGTTGCGCGCAGATTGCGAGCGCGCACTAAGGTGTTGCCTGATGAATGACTTCTATTCCATCCGTGTTTTGGTCATCAATGAAGCTTTTTAAGTCAGCGTAACTTTCGCCGCAGGTCCTCTGCGTGGATTCCATGTGGACAAACAAGAAGACAATCCTTTTGTCTGTTGCCTTCGGAAAGGCATCCAATTGTTCACGGGCATCTCGAATGCCTCGCAAAATCCGAGATTTGAATCTGACTGACAATTTAGGTTCAACTTCAATGGCCCCACCTCCCCGAAGAGATTCTTCTACGAGGTCTTCGTCAGACTGATTCACGGTTTTGACTTCAAGTATCGCAAGAGAATTCGCTTTGTGGCCCAACAGATCCGGCGATTTTCTAGATTGGTCTTCGATGAATTCAATTTGCTCGTAACCTTCATTGGCCAAATAGACGTAGCCGCGTGCTTCATTGAGCACACTAAATAGTTGATGATATCTGCGGAGCGGATCATCTGCGGTTACACAGGACAGCGCTTTCTTGGAAAGCCTTTCCCAAGAGATTCGATCAAGTTTCGCGAGCGCTGTTTCAATATCGGCATAAGCTACAGCTCCGGCGTATGCAATGGGAAATAACTTCTTGAAATTGAAATAATTCCTCGGGTTACCTTTTTGGCTTCGCTGATACAAATCAAACAGCCTCGGAAAGTTGGAGAGCCACTCTTCAGCTTCCTTTAGTCGGATGCTGTCTGACGAGCCATTCATTTTGAATCTACTGTGCGAGGCTAATTCTTCGTTCCGTTAAGTCGTTGCCTCGACTTGGGTTTATCGTCGTCATATTTTACGTGAAAACCGATTTCGCGTTTCGGCTTGGCTGGTGGCGACATTAACTGCCGGATGGCATCGAAGACAACTTTGAACTGCCGGTCGTATTTCTTTTCCATGGCATCCAGTTTGCGCGCCAGTTCGGCATTGGAGGCCAGCATCTGCCGCAGCCGCACGAAGGCACGTACCACCTGAACGCTGGTCTGGGCGGCCCGTTCGCTGTTCAACACGTTTGCCAGCATCAACGCGCCGTGCTCAGTGAAGGCATAAGGAAGATTAGATGAGAATTTGAGATGAATAAGGTGGTCACAATTTGTGACCACCTCAGCTCTTTCGGTTTTGGTGAGCTGAAACATGAAATCAGGCGGGAAACGATTTAGATTGCGTTTGACAGCTTGGTTCAAGGCTTTGGTTTCCACGCCGTAAAGCTCGGCCAAATCGCTGTCCAACATCACTTTTTCGCTGCGAATTGAGAGAATTGCCCTTTCGATCCGTTCCACTGGAATCACGCCCGTCTGCCCGTTCATTTCTTACCTTTCCCTGAGAGGTGGTCACAGTTTGTGACCACCTACCTTTAAGGTCGCAATTTGCGACCTTAACCCGAACCGGTCACAGATTGTGACCGGTTCTTTTGAAATGCCAATTTGGCATTTCAAGACGGCGCGCACGGAGTGACGCGCCCTACCTAGTTAATTCTTCGCCGTCGCCAGCTCTTCCTCAAAATCCACGATCTCTTTGATTTGCACGAGGAACCAACGGTCGATCTTCGTGAGATTGAAAATCTCGTCGATGGTGAAGCCGGCACGCAGGGCGTGGCGGATAAAGAAAATCCGTTCGGCATTGGGCACGCTCAGTTTGCGGCTGATGACGTCCCTGGGCAGGATGTCGCGGTCGCCATAAACTTCGGTGCCGATGCGCCAGGGTTTGCCGTCGCCGCCCAAACCACTGCGGCCAATCTCCAGCGAGCGCAGGCATTTTTGCAGACTTTCCTTGAACGTCCGACCAATCGCCATCGCTTCGCCGACGCTTTTCATCTGCGTCGTCAGCGTCGGGTCGGCCTGCGCGAATTTTTCGAACGCAAAACGCGGAATCTTGGTGACGACGTAATCGATGCTCGGCTCGAAACTCGCCGGGGTCTCGCGCGTGATGTCGTTCCTGAGTTCGTCGAGCAGGTAGCCGACGGCGAGTTTGGCGGCGATTTTGGCGATGGGAAAGCCGGTGGCCTTGGACGCCAGCGCCGAGCTGCGGCTGACGCGCGGGTTCATCTCGATGATGACCATGCGGCCGTTGTCCGGGTTGACGGCGAACTGGATGTTCGAACCGCCAGTCTCGACGCCCACGGCGCGAATCACGGCAAAGCTCTGGTCGCGCATGATTTGAAATTCCTTGTCGGTCAGCGTTTGAATCGGCGCGACGGTGATGGAGTCGCCGGTGTGGACGCCCATCGGATCGAAGTTTTCGATGGAGCAGATGATGACGCAGTTGTCGGCCTTGTCGCGCATGACCTCCATTTCATATTCCTTCCAGCCGAGCAGGGATTCCTCGACGAGGATTTCGCTGACGGGCGAGAGGTCCATGCCGCGTTTGGCGAGTTCCTCGAATTCATCGCGGTTGTAGGCGATGCCGCCGCCGGTGCCGCCGAGCGTGAACGCAGGCCGGATGATGAGCGGGAAACGCCCGATCCGGTCCGCAATGGTGCGGGCTTCGGCCAGATTGTGCGCCACACCGGAAATCGGGACGTCGAGGCCGATGGAGAGCATCAATTCCTTGAACGCGAGACGGTCTTCGCCCTTGTGGATGGCCTCGGCCTTGGCGCCAATCATCTCGATGCCGTACTTCTCCAGCACGCCGGAGCGATGCAAGGCCATGGCGGCGTTGAGCGCGGTCTGGCCGCCGAGCGTCGGGAGCAAAACGAGCTTGTGCGGCGTCTTGGTACTGGCGTCTGGGTTCTGGGGAACGCCCATTTTGCGCATTTCTTCGAGTTCGCGAATGATGATTTTCTCGATGCACTCCGGCGTGATGGGTTCGATGTAGGTGCGATCGGCGAACTCCGGGTCGGTCATGATGGTGGCCGGATTGGAGTTGATCAGGATGACACGATAGCCTTCCTCTTTGAGCGCCTTGCAGGCCTGGGTGCCGGAATAATCAAACTCGCACGCCTGACCGATGATAATCGGGCCGGCGCCGATGATGAGGACGGAATGAATGTCAGTGCGCTTGGGCATCTTCGAATTTACGATTTTTGATTTATCCGCCTTCGCTGCGTTACGGCGCGGCGGGCGACTTAAAAACCGGGCAGATTGAACACCGAAAGCGGTCGAAATGAAAGACAAAAGCCCTCCCCTTCGATAGTATAAAAACCAGGATTCCGAGATTCAGGGCCTGAAACAGCAAAACGAGTCGTTGGAAAAGCGGTTGGATAATTTGGAACATGTGGTAAAATCAATCGTAACAAAGAACTGAGGCGCCATGAAAAAACTGGGTTTATTCTGCCTTCTGGCTTCCGCCTTCTGCTTTCCGACATGGGCGCAACAATACTCCATTGACTGGCACAAGGTTGCCGGTGGCGGCGGCACGAGCACCGGCGGGACTTATTCCGTCAGCGGTACTATCGGCCAGCACGATGCCGGCGGGTCGATGACCGGCGGCAACTATTCGCTCACGGGCGGGTTCTGGGCGCTGATTTCGGTCGCACAAACACCCGGTGCGCCGACGCTGTACATCAGCCATTCAGGCAATACCGTGACGATTTATTGGCAGAACGTGTCGGGCTGGAGCTTGCAACAGAACAATAAGCTGGCCACGCCCGCCGGCTGGTCACTCAACAGCAGCTGGACAACCTCCAGCGGCACAAATTCTCTGATCCTCACGTCGCCGACTGGAAATTTATTCTTCCGGTTGAGTAACCCTTGATGAAGAAATTGTGAGTCAAATGAGCCGTTGCTGGTTTCCCGCTGCCGCTTTCAACCCCAGCTTTTTATAACCCAACTCCGTCGCGACCCGGCCCTGAGGCGTGCGGTTCAAGTAGCCTTCCATAATGAGATAGGGCTCGTAAACCTCCTCGATCGTGTCCGGCTCCTCGCCCACGGCCACGGCCAGTGAATTCACACCCACCGGCCCGCCGCCGAATTTCACGATGACGGCTTCAAGAATACGCTTGTCCATTTCATCGAGGCCGCTCTGGTCAATTTCCAGCATCGCCAACGCCTTGTCCGCGACGTCGGCGGTGATGCGACCGTCGTGCCGGACCTCCGCGTAATCGCGGACGCGCCGGAGCAGGTTGTTCGCGATGCGCGGCGTGCCGCGGCTGCGCCGGGCGATTTCATGCGCGCCGGCCGGCTCGATTTCCACCTTCAACAGGCGCGCCGAGCGGACGATGATCGTCTCCAAATCCGCGGCGACGTAATAATCCAGCCGCTCGCGTACGGCAAAGCGCGTGAGCAAAGGTGCCGTGAGCAAGCCGCTACGCGTGGTCGCGCCGATAAGCGTGAACTTCGGCAAATTCAGCCGCACGCTGCGCGCGTTCGGCCCCTGGTCAATGATGATGTCCAGTTTGAAATCCTCCATCGCCGGATACAGGTATTCCTCGATGGTTTTTTGCAGACGATGAATCTCATCAATGAACAGCACGTCGCCTTCCTCGAGATTGGTGAGCAGTCCGGCAAGGTCGCCCGCCTTTTCAATCGTCGGACCGCTCGTGCTTTTCATATTCGCGCCCATGGCCTTGGCCAGGATGTTGGCGA
>Ga0265338_10003027_pt1 | contig 24228 bp, 14 predicted proteins | sample 42126metaG_FD_193579 | JGI IMG/M metagenome (GOLD analysis project Ga0265338, IMG submission 193579) | Rhizosphere microbial communities from Carex aquatilis grown in University of Washington, Seatle, WA, United States - 4-21-26 metaG | ecosystem: Host-associated > Plants > Roots > Rhizosphere... | reverse complement strand
ATGTTCGAGACGCCGAGGTTCTTGTACATGATCGCCGAGACGAGGCCGACCGTCACGTTGGGGATTCCCATTGCAAGGTAAAGCGAGGGGACCCACAGCAGGGGGTGGCGATAACGGGGCGCTTCGGTGGCGGTCGGTGCAGGGGAGGACATGCGAGCCAACAGGTAGGCTTTATGCGCCTATCTTGTAACGCAAATTCCCACACCATGTCGGCGGAGCTTTCCGCGCACTTCGTAACAGCCGACACGAATTTTTAGCCGCCAGTATCCAGGATGCATGTTTCGTCACAGCTGCATCCGAATTACGTCCACGTTATCGGCTCTGCCCCGCAACTTTTCCTCTCGAAGCCATCTTTTTTGGGCCGCAATGCGACTGGCCTTCGCGCAGGGCAATCGCCTGCAATAGCGGTGGAGCCGGCCTACTCGCGGATCAACGCAAAAGCGTCGGCCGCAATGAGAGCATTTACGAAACGTCTTTTTTTTGGGTGCGCCCGGCAGGGCGCACTCGCTGAGCAGTGAACATGAATAAACACCATGTAAGTCTGTGGACCGCCCTGCAGAGGAAAGGTCTAGCCGAAGGGCAACTGCGGCGCCGCGAGGCGATCGTGGGAAGGAAGCCCATGGCAAAACGCTGGCCTGACGAACAGGAACCGCATGCGAGGCGGGCGCGCCGGGTAAGAGGACCCATAGATCCGTTTTCAAAGACCCGGCGGGACGAAGCTGACGCCGTTAGCCGGTGAAATGGCGGCTACTGTGACTTGGGCCCGGCGTCACAGTGCGTTGCGGGTCGAGCGAAACTGATACCTCCCGGCGCCGACCACTAAAGGGCCGACTTGTGAGGCTTCAATCGGCCTGCCGTTCATGGTGACGGACGCCTGATACCCGTCCGGAAGGATGACGGTTGCAGCTGATCCATTGGGCACTGAGAGCTCGAGCTGGAATTCGGAAATGGACTCCGACCAAGAAATGCGGATAGGGCCTCGGATAGATTCGTGAACGGCCCGGCACCAGGTCACCTCCTTGGTCGGGTGCGGCTGAACCAAGAACCCCTTGAAACCCGGCGAATTAGGATCGGGGTTTAGGCCCGCGACGTTTCTCCAGAGCCATTCGGCGACCGCGCTGTGCGTCCAATGGTTAAGGGAGAGGCCGCGCGTATTGGCGTCAAAGGCCTCCCAGAAGGTTGTTCCGTGGTCCACCATGTACCCCCATGACGGGCAGCTCCGCGTATTCAGCAACCTGGCCGCGAGGTCATTCTTCCCGTTCGAAGAAAGGGCGAGGAGCAATTCGCTGCTGCTCCAAAAGCCGGTTGTCGGATGATACCCGTTTTCCACTACTAGGTCAGCCAGGCGGTTCGCAGCCTTTTCGCGCGTTGGACCGTCCAATAGGCCAAATTGGAGGGCGAGCGCATAGCTGCCCTGGGTTTCGGGGCCGACCATCCTCCCAGACGAATCTCGGTTTCGGATGGACCCATCGGGACTCAGATAGGCGACCGCGAATTTCTGCCTAATTGCCAGGAACAGCCTCCGATATCTTGACGCGTCCTCGGCGTTGCCAAGGGCTTCTGCCATCTTTGATACGATGTCGGCGGAATGGGCAAAAAAGGCCGTCGATCCAATTTCCTTAGGAGTTGCGGCGCCTGCACTCATCCAATCACCCCAGTCCATTCCCCGTGACTCCTTCCAAAGGAGACCGGGGTTCCTATTATGAATCCAGTCGACCCAGTGCGTTGCCGAACTGTAGTGCTGCTCCAGGAGTCTACTGTCCCCCGATTGGACATAGAGGTCCCAAGGCAGCGTGACGCCGGCGTCCGCCCATCCCGGAGAACCGACGCAGATTCCACTGCCCCTTAAGTGTGCGCGCGGACAGATGTCCGTGAATCGGCCGTCCTCCGTTTGTGCGTCCCTAAGATCCTCGAGGTACTTGGAGAAGAACGGGGCGGAATCGAAATTGAAAAGTGCCGAATGGACACAAGGCCTGATGTCGCCCGTCCACGCTAGTCTCTCGCTTCGCGCGGCGCACCCCGCGGGAACGTCGAAAAAGAGGTTTTCCTGGGTATGGCGTGAGGCAGCCATGAGCCGATTATAGAGCTCGTTTGAGCTCTCGAACTTTCCCGAGCTGGGCAGATCGCTGTGAATTGCTATCCCTCTTATGGTTTCTGGTGTGGGCCGCTCCGCCAATCCGGTCACCTCGGCATAGCGAAAACCGTGGTAAGTAAAATGGGGCTCCAGGACCCGGGATCCGCTTCCGTCGAGGATGTAATCCTCGCGTTGGAGTGTCCCCCAAAGGCTCTGCGTGTCGATGGAGCCATCGGGCAACACGTTTTCGGCGTGTCGGATAGTGACGTGCGCGCCCAAAGGGCCATCTGCTGTGACGCGGCACCATCCTGAGAATTCCCGGCCCATATCGATCACGTATTTCCCTGGCGCGACCCGTTGGATAGCCACCGGGGTAATCTCTTCAATCTGTCGGACCGGTGGGCATCGGTCCCAAACGAGCTTCGTCGCATCCCGAGGCTGCGCCCACGCGGGAAGCCATCTCATCGCTGGTGAGCTCACGGAATCCAAGATTCGACCTGACCTGCGGAAGTCGTCGCATTCGCCGTCCAAAAGGTCCGACCAGCGGATAGGTCCATCGAGAGAACTCACCCATGAGCGATCCGTTGGCAGGGTGATCCGGCGCCCGTCGGACATTTCAATTTCAAGCTCGGCAAGGAGTTGGGGAAAATAGCCGTAAATATACGAATTGCCGGCCACGTTCATGTGCCCCGCGTACCAGCCGTATCCGAGATACACTCCGATCTCGTTGGCGCCCGGATGGACCAGGGAGGTCACGTCCAGGCGCTGGTACGAAATTCTTGTGTCGTAATCGGTGAATCCAGGCGCAAGAAGTTGATCGCTCGCCCGTTGACCATTGATCACCGCCTCGTAAAAGCCTCGCGCCGTGATGTAGAGCATTGCCCGTCGGACATTTCCGTCAATCTTCATCTCCCGGCGAAGCAGGGCGACGCGCGAAGACGACTGGCTATTTTCCCCGGTGTCGAGGGCCGATGGGGGTGCCGCAAAAACCACCTGCGAACTTTGGGTTGTCAGGTAGGCCTTAGACCAACGGGACGTTTCAACCGAGTCCGAGCAGGTCACGTTCGCCTCAGCCGCAACGTTGCGTCCATCGCTTATGATTTCGAGCGGACCCAGAAAGACGCCGTAGTCACGATTATCCCAGGTGCCAAGCCTCGTGACGGTGATCCGCAGGAAACGGGCACTATGCTTGGCAAATGTAAAGATGCAGTTGTCAGACCTAGGGTCCGAAAAATCAGCGTTCGTTTGATCGACGACCGTGGACGCTTCCTTGAACGCGCCGTCTTCGGCTAGCTCAATCCGAAATCTCTTTGGGAACTGGACCGTTCTGATATCTGCGTTGAGCCCGGCCGGTCGCGCCGGACGAAGGTTCACTGAAGACAGCGGGCGCGACGAGTGGAGATCGAATTGGATCCATTTTGCATTGTCTGGGTCCATCGATAGCTGGCTTCGGTAGCAGTTGATGGGGGTCCTGGGACGGTTCGACACATCGGCGAGAATCGGGTCGGATATCCATTCGGCGCTCCAGTCGCTCGAATCAAGCAAGCCGACTGTCCATATCGCGGTCGTGCTCCAACGCGACGGCCGGTCCGATTTGTCCCAAACACGAACCCTCCAAAAACATAGTTGCCGGGAGCCTAATGCTCTGCCCCGGTATTCGACCAAGACCGAATCCGGGGACGAAACCTTTCCGGAGTCCCAAAGGTCGCCGTTCTCCGCCTCAAGTGCTTGCGCCGAGTCCGCTACCAAGATCTGGTAGGCAGACTGGCTGTCGCCTTCTCCTAGGGCGCGAGGTTTGTCGGTTTGAAACACCCATGAGAGGCGGGGTGAGCAGACGTCGATGCCGGCGGGATCGGTGCGGCCTTCGCAACAGAGATGTTCTGCGTGGCCTTGAGCCGGCGCTCGGCAAGCCAATGTGGCCAACGCTAACGCAAACAAGGCCGAGGCTTTGAGGCGAAAGGACGTGAAGCTGAGGGTGAGCATTAGGTACTGAAGTTAATCGGCCAGATGTTCGATTGCGGATCGAAGCTGCGAGGAACCGCCCGGCGCACCAAGGACTTTAGGTCCTTTCGCCAGGGCAACTCCGCGTGGCCACCAATTGCCGTCGCGACGCGGGATCCAATCAAAGCGCCGAACTCCATCCTCAGAGGAAGCGGCCACCCTTCGAGGCGGCCGATAATGTAGCCAGCGTGATAGACGTCGCCGCATTCCGTCGAGCCAGGGTTCTCAACGGTGAATGCATGCTGGAAGCAGACTTGCGATCCTTCGCGGTCCCAGGCCCAGCTCCCTTCCTTTCCATTTGTAACGATGTCTTGGCCCGATGTCAGCTGCGCCAATTCCCTCACAACCCGCGGCGGTCCCTCCGCCAGGGTAATTTTCCACGCACAGGCCAACGGCAGGATCACATCGGCGGTCACGGAATGCGGAAGCTTTCTGGTTTCTTCCGAACAGTGGTACAAGGGGTGGTCTTAGAGAACCACGCGGAAAGTCGCGCTCCGGTTCCCGGACATCAGCACGATCGTGCCGGGCTCGAGCACGCGGCGGCCGTCGGCATCGGGAAAGGAGAGGTCGCGTAGCGGCTCGATCTCGAAGCGAAACACCCGGCTGGCTCCAGGGGCAAGTGAGGCCTGTTCGAAGAATTTCAGTTCCTTGAGCGGCCGAGTGATGCTGGCGACTGGATCACGGATGAACCAGAAGACCGTTTCCGTGCCTTCGATTGCGCCGTTATTGGTGACCGTGACCTCGGCGACCAAATTACCACCTTCCGCTACCTCAGTTCGGTCGATTCGAATAGGGCTGTAGGTAAACGTGCTGTAGCTAAGGCCGAAGGCAAATTCATAGAGGGGCGTTGTAGGTATGTCCTGATAGGCGCCCTGGTCGCCGAGACGGGCCCGAGGACGCATGTTGTGGTAAATTGGGATCTGGCCGGTGGTGCGCGGCCAGGTCACAGCCAGACGGCCGGAGGGATTACGGCGGCCGAGCAGAATGTCCGCCAGCGCGGCGCCTGCGCGGCTGCCTCCCTGCCAAGCGGCCACAACGGCACCCATCTTTTCCTCAAAATCCTGAATCTCGACGGGCCGGCCTGACACCACAACAAGCACGACGGGCTTGCCGGTAGCGGCGACAGCAAGGGTGAGTTCCTCCTGTCGGCCAGCGAGGCGAAGCGTGGAGCGAGAAGCATTCTCACCGGTCATCCAGGCTTCCTCGCCGACACAAAGGATCACGAGGTCCGACTCGCGGGCCGCGTCGACTGCGTCCGCAAGGTCATCCGTGCCCGTTCCGTCGACCGTGCAACCTGGCTCAGTGCGGAGGATGACTTTGGCGGGAAGGCGCTGTTTGAGCGCGTCCTCAATACTGGGTGTCTCCTCAGGCCGACCCTGCTGTGACCACGAGCCAAGCAGGGCGCCATGATCGCGCGCGAGGGGGCCAATAAGAGCAATGCGTTTCACGGTGGCGGCAAGCGGCAGAACGCCGTTGTTCTTCAGCAACACAATGGAACCGGCTGCGAGTTCCTCGGCGAGATCGAGCTGCGCCGGATTCGGTGCGGCAGCGGTGAGCCTTGATGACTCAGTGAACGGATGATCGAAGAGCCCGAGTTCGAACTTGAGCCGTAACACACGGCGGACAGCCTCGTCCACGACCGCAATTGGCAAGCGGCCGGAAGCCACGAGGGCGGCTGCATGTTTGCGATAGAGGCCGTCGTTCATGTCGATGTCCACACCGGCAACCATGGCCTTCTGCACTGCGTCGGCCTCATCGGCGGCGTAGCCTTGGTAAGTGAGCTGGAGCACGGCCTTCCAATCAGAGACCACGGGGCCGGTCAGGCCCCAGCGGTGACGCAGGATCTCGGTAAGCGTGTAGCGATTGGCACTGGCGGGTACGCCGGCGAGGTCATTGAACGCACTCATAACGGAGCGGGCGCCAGCGCGCACGCCGGCTTCGAACGGCGGTAGGTGCATTTCCCAGAGTGTCTGAGTGTCAATCTCGGTATAAGAATAGTCGCGGCCACCCTCGGAGGCGCCGTAGCCCGTGTAGTGCTTCAGGCAGGCGGCAATAGAGCCGGGACCGCCGAGCTGCGAGCCTTGGAAGCCATGTACCGAGGCTGCACTGTAAACAGCCGAGGCGTATGGCGACTCGCCGAATGTTTCGGCAATGCGGCCCCAGCGCGGGTCGACGCAGTGGTCCACCATCGGGGCAAAAGTCCAGTCGACGCCATGCGCCTTCGCCTCCGCTGCTGCCATGGCGCAGCCGCGCTGGACTAAGGCGGGACTCCAAGAGCAGGCCTGTGCGAGCGGAATAGGCGTAATAGCGCGATAGCCATGAATGACGTCTGCGCCAAATAGCGCGGGGATTCCGAGCCGTGACTCGGTGACGGCTCGGCGCTGGATGGCGTTGCGCGTGGCCAGCATCGTTGCCCACGGGCCGCCGATAATGTATGAACCATAGGTGGGCTGAATCTCGTCGGCATATGTTGCTAGGTTGTTGGGGTTGGTGTCGGGCATTCCGTACTGGTGGAGCTGGTCGATCTTCTCTTCGAGGGTCATGCGGCCGAGGAGATCGGCGATACGCATTTCAATAGGCATATCGGAGCGCCGATAGGGTGGCATGTCTGCTTGAACAGGCGACGTTGGCCCTGCCAGGGCTGCGCATACAACGAATAGGGCGGCGGATATCGGGAGCAGGGAGTGGTTCATAATTGTCGATACGTGCGCTTTCGGAGAATCCAGCATTTGGATCAAAATGACGTACTATTGGACTTAGTACCACAAAGGCTAACGTTAAGGCCCAATTCAGCCGCGAGTGAGGCCTTCGTGTAAAGCACAAGCTCGGCCTCATTAGCTGAATTGGCATAGGCAACATTAATATGGTTTGCCTTGTGCCTGGCTATCATCTGGTCACGCGATACGCCATAGATCACAGCGTGCATGATGGGCCATTGTGGCGTTGTTTCCCTCCAGCGTCGCTCAGTTTCCTCCTCGGGCAGCGCCACAACCTTGGCTCGGCCAAGATCCATCATGAGCCCGCCACCTTCCACGAATATCCGGCTCCAAACGATTTCACCGGGCTTGGCGATGCCCCGAACAGTCCCTCCGCCCAGCCGGAAAAACATTGGCGGCTGGCGTAGGGAATCCGTGCCTGCATAGCCGCCGACATGGTGCGCGGGCGGGGCGCTTCCAGAAATGAGGAATACCCACACATATTCGTTGCTCGTCCCACTCTTGTCCCAGTCACCCCAACGAAGATCGTGAAGTGTGGTTTCCACAGGCTGGCACAGCGCTTGGTGCACGCGGTTAGTCATGAGCGCATCGAGCCCTGCGCATTCGTCAACTTCGTTGAAATGTACGATCGGCGCGCCAGGCCGGATGACTCGGCCGAGCGCGTTCTTAACCGGTGGCCGGTCGGAATTGTTCAAGAGGCCCTCGGCCAAGTCGCTTGCTGGAAGCAGGTCTTTCAGCCCTTGCTGGTACTGGATTCCGATCGTTTCGCAGCCAAACTCATCGGCCAGGCGCGCCGCTGCAATATATGTTTTGCACTGATCCAGCACCTGTTGTTCGGTTAAGTCGGTCGCGGGCCAGGGGCCAAGGTGAAACTTCATACCTTTCTTCAATAGCCAGCGGTAGATCTTCCCGGCCTCGTCGTTACTCACCTGAGTAGCCGCATAATAGAGGGCAGATTGGGATAGGCGCTCCTTACAGACCCCGCACGCAAAAAGCAGGTCATCCGGTATGATTGCATTGTACATTCCCATGCACCCTTCATCGAAAACGCCCATGATCGATTTCCTATGCCGAAGATCCTTCGCTATCTTTTGGGCAATGTGTCGTGCCCGAATTGGAACGGAGCAAGAGCCAAGTGGATGTACGTGAGCCATGCGGTGAGTGATTTGGCCGCGGGTTAACCACTTGCGCAGATGTTTCAGGAAGAATTCGTCATCGAATGATTCGCTCCAAAGGGTCGAGTACTTGACGCCGGCTTTGGTGAGCGATCCGTTAAGGTTAAGCATGCCTACGAGTCCGGGCCATTGGCCGCTCCAATTGGCGACGGTGAGAATGGGCCCCTTATGTGTGAGCAGGCCGCCAAGTACATGGTGGGAGTACTGCCAGACGGCCTCGGCGACGATCAATGGGGCGGTCGGATCAATGTTGGAAAAGATTTCCAATCCTTCCTTCTGTGAAGCGATGAATCCGTGCTTGAATCTGGGCTTGTAAGGATGGGCCCGCACAACCCGATAGCCAAACGAGGCGACGGTCGCACTCAACTTCTTCTCCATGGCCGCCTGGGCCGGCCAGCAGGTTTCGTTTGCGGATTGGCGGGAATCGCCGCTTGCGACAAGCAAAATGGTTTTCTTTGGTTTCATAAGGTTTTTAGGCTCCATGCATCAACTTACGATACTCGAGAAAGTCGGAATGAAGCCGATGGAAGACGCGGTACTTAGCGGCGTGGAATTTGGCGACCCTGCCGCCCGAGGGTGCAACGACTCGCCCAACCGAATTCATGGCCTCCATGGCTGCAAGAACGCTCCCGAAGCGACCCGCTGCGACGGCGCCCAGGACCGCGGAGCCCAGAAGAACGGCCTCGGGTTCCTTTGGGAGAACAATGCGGCACCCGGTGATATCGGCATGCTCGCGCAGGAACACAGGGTTCTTGGTGCCCCCGCCTGTGGCAAAGACGGTGTCGATCGCATAGCCGTGGCCGTTCATCTCATCGATGATATGGCGCGTTCCGTATGCGACCGCCTGGATTGTCGCCAGGTATTGAAGGGTGAGGTCGTCGGCGGTGGCCGAGAGCGTCAGTCCGCTTATTACGCCTCTTAGCGTAGGATCGGCGCGGGGAGAGCGGTTCCCATAAAAATCTGGTTGAACATGCAGGTCGCGGGTGAGTTCGGCCGGATGCCTGGTGTGCCTTGCCCGTGCAAGTGTTTCCAGGCGGGCGTTGAGAACCTCGTAGATCGTCCTATTGGAATGACGAGCTTCGGCTCGCAGGCCCGCTGAGGCCGGATGGGAGTCTATGATATGGTCGATCAGTGCTCCCGTGACCGATTGGCCGCCCTCCGTAAGCCAGAGCCCCGGCATCATGGCCGAGAAGTACGGCCCCCAGATTCCGCGGATGAAATGGGGCTTTCGCGATACTGCAATATGGCAGGACGACGTTCCGCCGATGAGGGCCACCCGGCGATCGAGCTCAAGGGGCTTGGTGGCGGAGCGTCCAACTCGCCCGCCAAGAAGACCCAGCCCTCCTGCGTGCGCATCGATAATTGAGACCCCGACAGGCGTTCCCTCAGCAAGACCTAGATCGCGGGCGGCCTTTGCCGTAAGCCCAGATCCAACAGCCTCACCAACGGGTCGAACGTGGCTGCCAATCCGACGGAATCCCTCCGTGACCAAATCCCCAAGGCCGATCTTTCTAAAGAAGCTTGCGTCCCAGCCTGCGCCGTCGGGACCCTTTTGGCCGAGGTAAGTCCATTTGCAGACTGTGGTGCAGAGCGAGCGCGTGTCATCGCCTGTCGCCCTGTAGGTGAGGAAATCGGGCAAATCCAGAAACCGCACTGCATTCTTCCATGTTTTGGGAAGCTTCTCCTTTAGCCACAAAAGCTTCGGCGTCTGCATCTCCGGCGAAATGACGCAGCCCACGTAGCGCAATACTGGATGCTGGGTCCGATTGATCCGCTCGGCCTGGGCGACGGCCCGGTGATCCATCCATACGATGACATTTTTGGCAAATTCGCCGGTCGTGCTTACCGAGACGGGCTTGTCGTCCGCGCCAAGAGCAACGAGTGAACACGTGGCATCGAAGCCAATTCCCTCGATAGCGGCGGCCTTGAGACTCGCAGCCTTAAGTGCTGCTCGAATAGCCGCGCAGCAGGCCCGCCAGATGTCCTCGCTTGACTGCTCGACGTGGTCCGGCGCCGGCTTCCAGAGTTGAATCGGAGAACTGGCGGAGCCGGCCATCCGGCCGCGCCGATCGAATATGCCCGTCCGGGCGCTGCCCGTGCCGACGTCGATTCCGATGAAGTGGCTCATGGAGTGCCGCGAGCCTATGCTGCCACCGATGCGGTGTATTTGATTTCGCGCACCTCGATGCGTCCCGATTTGACATCCAGAAACGGCTTCCCGTCGCGCACGCCAACGGACCCATAACCCGTCGCGGTGGAAATGAAGCAGCGTAAATCGCCAGCGATTGACGGCCGAAGATGTAGGACCTTGTCCACAGCGTCGTAGCGGGCGCCGCTCCAGCCTTGCAGCAGGGCGTACGAGGAGAGAGCGCGGCCATACCAATGGCCGCACTCATATTCGTCGAAGGGATTGCGAATCCGCCCGTCGTAGCGTCTTCGGGCTGCGCGCACGATTTCGAGGCCCTCCTCGACGGCGCCGATCAGGAGCAGGTGCGAGGCGACCTGGTATTCGATTCCCGTCCACACCTCATTGGAATAGATGAAGGGCAGGGAAGGGGCTCCTCCCTTTGGCCAGGTGCAGATTAGGAGCCCGCCGTCGTGGCCGAGTGCATAGGTGGGTCGCTGCGGGTTCACGTGCGCGCTCAGATCCTTCCTCATATTGTGACGGTGCACGGACAGCACGTGACTGTTCACTTTCTCCTTGTCGAGGATTTCGCCCACGCCGCAGACCTGCGCAAGCCAGGCTCCGATAACCCCGTCCGCAAGGCAGCCAGTGCCGTATTGGTAGTTGGGGCCTGCCTTCTCGCGGAGAGCGACGGCCTCGGGAGAGAGCTTGCCTTCGGAATACGTCATCGTGCCCCGCTTGGAGGCTTTCAGGCTCTTCCACTCGATTTTCTGGATGAAGTACTCGCCGTCGTAGAGCTCCTGCTCGGTCCGCTTAAGGCCCCGCCCGTAGAGCTCCCGATAGCGGCCGACATCGTCTCCCAGCGCCTCTCCCATAAGGACCGCCGCTCGCAGGGCGCCCAGGTAGAGGGTCGCGTGCATGCCATTCGGCCCCCAGAACTCGATGTCATAGGTGTTTAGATGGGGCTCCTCCACCCAGCCCTTGCCGTCGGGATCCCAAGTCGTGATACAATAATCGAGGCTTTTCCTCACCTTCGGCCACCAGCGGCGCAGCCATTCGGTGTCGCCATGGATGCGCCAGTCGCGGTGCATCTTCAAGATCCCGCCGAGCTGGCCGTCGGCGGCGGCTGGCATCTCGTGAGGTTTGCTGGCCTCGCCGATGGATTCGATCGTTCCCGGCCCTTTGCCGATCGGAAGGGCCGAGCGGTGCAGCTGAAATCCCGAATCGATGGTGTCGGGTCCGAATTCGGTTTCGCGCAAGGTCCGTTCCAGGTCCGGGAACAGATGCGCCACGGCTTGAGCATAGTTCCAGACGTGGGTGCACGCGCCGAAGCAACAACCTTCGCTGTCGCCGCATCCTTCCCACATCCAAAGGCGGCCGTCCACCTGGCGGAGCAAGGTTGGCGATTTGAGAATGGCGAGGTTGGCCGAGACTGCCTCCACGATCTCAGGGGGGAGCGTCGTGTCGTAAAAGCACTGCGTGAACTCCTGCGAGCGGCGTCGCAATTCGTCATAATTGGCCGCCCAGAAGGCTGCCGCCGCTGCGATGTCCGCAAAGCGTCCGGCGTACCACGGCCGGTGGCAATGATCCGGCGGTGGATGGGCTGGAGGCTCGGTGAATCCGGTGACCAGGAGATTGGTCTTGGGAACGTACCAGCACAGGCGCACCTTGATCGTTTTGCTGTCACCCGGAGCCAGATCGAAAGGAACGTACAGGGTCGCTCCCGGCGCCGGCGCGTCGTCCGAAACCGGTGCGCGGTCGAAGCAGGCGCTGCTTTGGACGTCCTTCCACGCCATCGTGAGGGGGTCGAAACCGCCGCTGCGGAACCAGGAATGGTTCACCTTCACCACCGGTTCGTCATGGACCGATGCGCAAAACCATCCTTCGTCATGCGCCTTGTCCGGAGCGCCCGCTCCCCAAAGCATGAAACCGGCCGGCGCGGCGCGCACGGCGTTTGGCCAATTCGGACCATAGGCATCGCGTGGAATCGCCATGAAATTCCGGGCGTTGTACGAGAATACCGCCTCGATTCGCTCGCCCGTCCGGTTCGTGAAGCGATACTCAAGCGCTGCGAAGGGTAGACTCGAACTGTCTGCGTCGCCGGGAACGAAGGGGCTCCATCCGGTGATCCGAACCTCGAGCGGCACCTGGTCGTCGCGAACGTCGATCGTGGCAAAGGGAAACCGAGCCTCAAATTGCGCTTCCTCGAAGCGGGGCAGGCCGAAAGACGAGCCAGCAAGGCCCGTTGCCGAATCGTGCGCGCCATAGACTTTCCAACCGGGAACCGGTCCTTCGAGAACGCGGGCGATCGGTTTCGAGCCGCGGATAGCGATCGCAGCGAAAGAGCACGGCTCATTGAACACGTCGGGATGATTACGGACCGACACCTCAGATACGGCTCCTGTCCCCTCCAAGCACACCATTCCCGCTCCAATGCCACCGAGCGGGAAGGCGACGCGATTCAAGGTGGCGTGTTCGTAAGGCGCGTTAAACCTCCGCGCCGAACTCGTGCCGCGCCCCGGTTCGTCCTTAGGCCACGCGACGTTCGCCAGCGTGCCCATCGCACCGGTCGCCGCGGAAAGCTTCAGGAACTGACGGCGGGTAAAACCAGAGTTGGAGATAGTCTTGCTCATGATTGGATGTGATGCACGTGTGAAGGATATTTAAGCCAAGATCTTGTCCCGGTGGGTCGGCAGCGGGCGGCCTGGCCGGAAGGCATCGATCTTTTCGATCTGCAGCGTCAGCTTACCGCGGGTCGACGTGTTCAAGCTGGCCGCGGCCTGCTCGATCACATCGGTGAGCAATCGGGGGTCGGCTTCGGCTCGCAGATTGATCACGAGGCGGCCCCCGAGAATCGCACGGCCGGGGCACGGCCCCTTTTCGGGAAGAAAGTCGCCGCCCACGAGACGGATGACGGAAATCGCAGTACCCTCCTCCTCACCGCTCTCAAGAGCGATCTTGAGGTGCGCCACTTCGGCTGCGATCTCCCTCAGCCGACGATTGATATCCGTCGCAAGCGACAGAAGCAGATCGCCCGGGTCGAACATCGCGGCAGACGAGACGGAGGCAGCGGAATTCAGGCAGCCGAGGCGGGCCTCGCCTTCTGCGTAGCGGTCGTAGTCCAGCGACATCGCCTCCCGGGCCTTTGGGCGTCCGAACAGAAGGCGATGCAGCCAGTTCGCGACGTTCGTGCCCCGGTGTGAGGAGACGGCCATGACCTCCGCGCAGGGAAACTCCCGCGCCAGGGTGCCGCGCAGCTCCTCCAGCTGCTCCCGCTCGAGTAGGTCCGACTTGCCGATGACGATCAAATCTGCCTCCTCGATCTGCTTTCGATAGATGTACAGCACGTCCGCCGAGAATTGAGTTCCGGCCTCCAGTCCGAGCGCCCGTCTCGCCCGGATGGGATCGACGAGGACGCTCAACGGCGCTACCGTGGCGCCGTGCATGCGCCGGAGTGGCGAGACTACGGTTGCCGCCAGATCCGTGCAGCTCCCCACCGCTTCGGCAATCACGACGTCTGGACGGCAGCTCCTGGCGAGCCGATTGGAGGCGTCCACTAGGCACTCAAAGCGGCAGCAAAAGCATCCGCCCGAGATCTCCTCTGTTGCAAATCCCTGCCCTCGCAGCAGGAGCGTGTCGACGAGATTGGATCCTTGGTCGTTGGTGATCAATCCGACTCGCAATCCTTTCGCTTGCAGGCGTTCGGCCAGCTCTGCGGCCGCCGTGGTCTTGCCGGACCCGAGAAATCCGCCAAGCAAGATCAAGCGAGGTATGGACGTCATGGCTACGAATTCTTGGCACGCGGCCCTCTCGCGCTCACGTTTATGCCCATAAATTAGGCGAGTGGCATGACCATCAATGGCGGCGGGTCACGCCCACGCCGTGCAAGGACTCCGCGTTGCTAAATTTCGGCCAATTGAAGCCGTAATAAGCGATGAAGACGAAGCAGGCCAGCGGCACAATGAACCCGCGGGACATGTCATACTTATCCGCCACGAAGCCCATCACCTTGGGCAAAAGGGCCCCCCCCATGATCGCCATTACTATGTAAGCGGAGGCCTTTTTAGCCCGCGCCCCAAGACCAAAAATACCCAGGGCAAATATTGTCGGGAACATGATGGACATGAAGAAATAGCTAAGGAAAACACAGGCCACCGAGAACCAACCGAGCTTGCAGAAGACCAGCAGGCACATCAGAGCATTCATGACGCCGTAAAGCCCCAGCATTTTGTGCGCGGAGCATTTTCTCAGAAGTGCGGCACCAGTGAACCGCCCGGTAAGAAAGCAAATAAAGCCAAACGACGCTAGATATGATGCGAGCTTGTTGCTGACGCAAAGGATCCCCTCCTTGTTGGGCTCAAACCATCCCTGGAAAAATCCGGGAGAATGAGCCGCCAGGTTGTTCGTGAATGCCGCCCATCTGGCCGGAATGGGCGGAGGCTGAGTCGTCATGTAGTTGATCATGAAGCTAAAGATGCCAGCCTGCGCCGCCACGTAGAAGAACTGGGCCGCGACCGCCATTGTGAAGTGCGGGTGCGACCAGATGGAACATGACACATCGGCCGCGGAATCATCTAGGCGGTAGTCGTCCTCGGCCTTTATGTCGGGAACGCTCGCGAAGTAGAAAACGACGGCAAGAACGATCACTACGACGCCAACGCCGGCGTAGGGAATCCAGAGCGTCTGGCTGCCCGTGCTGTTTCCTGCAGCATCCTTGGAGTAGAAGAACGTTGCGCCTGCAATCGGCCCCAGGATCCAGCCGATACCATTGCACGACTGGGCAAGATTGATTCGTGTCGCCGCAAACTGCTGCGGCCCCAGCACCGTAGTGTAGGGATTGGCGACTGTCTCAAGAAAGGTAAGCCCCGAGGCAATGAGGCAGACTCCGAGCAGGAAGGCCCAAAATGCCACTATCCTTGTCGCCGGAATGAACCAGAAGCCGCCCACTGCAACGAGCAACAGTCCGAAAATGATTCCACCCTTGTAGCCAAATCTCGTCGCAAGCCACCCTGCAGGAAGCGACATCAGGAAATATCCCAGATAGTGTGCAAATTGAACCCAGGCGGATTGTGCTAAGTTAAGATGCAGCTCCTCTTGAAAGTGCTTGTCCATCACGTCGATCATCCCGTTGCAGAAGCCCCAAAGGAGAAATAGCGAGCTGACGATGATGAACGTGAATAGCACGTTCTTCCCGTCACTCGTGACGAACATACCCCGACCGCTTCCGGTGGCCGTGCGAGCCGGGTCCGGGGCATCCACGAAGTTGTTTGCGGCGGGCTGTGACATATGGGCTTAGGTGTATCTGACCCCGAAGGGCTCCGGGGTTGGGGAACTTCTCAACCCCGGTAAGTCATGGTTTCTTAAACGCTCCTTCTATCTCTTCCAGCGAGACACCCAAGGTGGCACGAGCCACGCCATCCAGGGCTGGCCTGGGCCCGCTCATATGCACGGTTCGGCGAACATGAGTGAGACTTTCGCCGGGCGCCAGCGCCGCGGCAGGAGACGAGGATTCGAGCTCATAAAAGGGCCCCATTGGCTTCGCCCCCGGGGTGGCCGGTCCATCGTTGTAGGCGTTTGCCGCATCGCCACCGAATGGATTGTCCTGCAGCTTCCATAGGGAATTGACGTAATCCGTGACATCGGCAGGTTGATTGAACTGCACGATGGTGAGAATCTTGTTGGCCCCGTCGTAACTGCCGAGAATGGCTTTGCTCCGTCCTGGGTTGATTCCAATCTTGCTGCGGTACTTGCCATCCGCTGCAAGAAAGACGACGTTGTCCCTTACGACGAGGCGTTCCGCAGGAATCTTGCCGAAATAATCCGACGTCACTTTCACACCCAGTTCGGATTCCGGACCGGACTTAATCGGCACCACGATGGTCGCTGATGGCGAAGGGTTGTACTGGCCCAAGATCCAGACCGAGAGGAGCCCTGTATCCTTTTCCCACACATCCTTGCCAGTGTTTGTGATCTTGTTGTCAGTCTCATACGCAACCAGACTCACGTCTTTGACCGGCGATACTCCCAGCTCCTTCCAAGCCGTTGCGGAATCCTGAACCTGGACGCTGCGCTTAACTTCGATGTCGAAACGGGTCCCAGAGTAGTTGGTCAGGGGAAACGTCGCACCAAACACAACATTGTCGCTGGATTTACTAATCACAGCGAAAGGCAACGTATCGAATATTGCTGGGGTAAACCAATTGGCAAAGTCGAATCTTACGCCCTTTTCGAAGAAGACTGAGAATTGCCCTCCTTCCGGGCCCATCCAGAAGCGGTCTTCGCCACCGAATGCGTTCATATGCGGCAATATCATCCCGGACTCGATCAATTCACGATTGATCCAACCATAGCTAAAGCCGGCATCGCCCTCCGAAGCACTGGTCATGACGCGTCCTTGCCAAGCGGGAACAACGGCAACTTTGGCGGTTCCCGCCTTGTCGCAAAGAACGATGACCTCGGTGTGGCCTTTCAGAAACGTCGTGTCGTCGCGGAATGTGGCGGCACATACGTATGGAGTAATTGATGCGGTTGCGGTCATGATTGCCAAACAAGTATTGAATGCGGTCTGTTTCATGTTGTGGGGCTTAAAAGTGGAGCCGATTCATCCCGGATAGCTGTGTGAACCCGGTTAGACGAGGCCTCAAAGACGGCCTCTCCCTGTTCCCGTCCAAGAATCCACTTGGTACCGGCAGCAAACTGGGGTAACGACGCGCCGGGGCCGATTCGGTCTCTGACGGCAATCAGAGTGCCGACGTCTCGCGTCACAAGAGGCCGCCGAATCTTGAAGGCACGAGATTGTTGTTCGCAGTTTATCCTCTAATGTCACGTCACGGTTTCCGACGGAGCTATCGAAGTAGATGAACCTAGACTTTTTTTCGGTAAGACTCGGGGTCCTGCGCACATCGATAGTCGAGGCCCACACTGAGGTGGCCGAAAACGCCAAACCGACGATGTATATACCGGCTAGCCCAAATTCTTTCATTTGATGTGTAAAGAAAAGGGACGAGATGCCAACGATTGAAACGTTTCAAGTAAATTTGACGATTATTGTGTAAAATCGTGTTTGAACGTTTCAATTATTGGTGAACACTTAGCTCGAACTTGCGCAATATTACGCCCAAATCCTTCACCCTGCGTGATGTGGCACGCCTAGCTAACGTCTCCGTGGGCACCGTCTCCGCTGTGTTAAACAAGAAGGGGACGGTGGGTGCGGAATCTACGCGAAGAGTCGAAGAGACCATGAGCCGGCTCGACTATCGCCCCGACTCGCTTGCGCAAGGCCTTAAGACCGGCCGGAGCCATGTTGTCGGCTTTGTGGTTCCCGACGTCACTAATCCGTTTTTTACAGAAGCCATGGGTGGTCTTGAGGCTATGGCTAGGAGCCGAGGATACTCAGTGATGCTCAGCAATTCCAATGAGGATTCAGGGCAAGAATTGCAGAACCTTAACCTTCTCCAATCCCGGCGTGTAGACGGTGTTGTCGTAGCCTGCTCGTCGGGGCGCGTGGCCTACAACCGCGTGGCCACGCGCCGGTTTCCGATCGTATTTATGGACCGGCTACCGTTCGCCGGTTTTTCTGGGAAAGCGGTGATCGTAGACAACGCTGGCGCGGCCTATACCGCGACGAATCATTTGATAGGGCTCGGTCATTCAAGAATCGCGATCATTGCCGGCCTGCTGGATATGTCGGTTGGAGCTGAACGCCTGGCCGGCTTTAAGAAGGCGATGCAGGAGGCCAACCTGTCCATTCGGGATTCATACTTGCAATTAGGTGATTTTCACCCGGAAAGCGGTTACCAGTGTGGAATGCGGCTTATGGCGCTGCCTGAAACTCCGACAGCCATTTTTGCGTGCAATAACAGCATGACTCTTGGCCTCATGCGTGCTCTTGCGGAATGCCATGCACCGTGCCCGGAGCGGGTGAGTGTTCTGGCATTCGACGATTTTCCGTGGGCCGCACACTTTCGCCCGCAGATGACCGCCATCGCTCAGCCGGTTTTCGAACTCGGGAAACAGTCTATGAGGATGCTCCTAGCGGCCATGGAGCCCGAATCTCAAGAGGCGGCGGAGATTGGGGATTCCGTTATGACTTTGAAGGCGGAGTTGCGTGTGCGCCAGTCGACCGCACCGCCGCCTTCGCGATGAACTTGATCAATTTTTGGGAGGCCCCCAATCATTGTCTGGAGTGATCTCACGATCGGACATTATATCGGACAGGGACGCCAAGATACGTGCACCGTATACACGAGCATTACGTACCGATCAGAATTTTACCGCCAGTTCTGTGCCTGCCGTTCTTGGGGGGCCGGGCGAAGCGCTGTTAACTCCCGGAATGATCAGGGTGTAATAGCCTTTTCCGGCGGCATTCCTGACATAGAGGGTGGCGCGCCAGCGGGCCGCATCAAATCCGACTCGCGCATCGACAAGCGCATACGCCCTCTGGGCATAAGTGGGATCTTCAGCCTCAGAGTAGAATGTTTTGCCGGTGGCCGAAAGGCTCCCGGCGACGAACCATCCCTTGGTCGAGCGGCACTGCGCGTTAAGGCCGAATGTGAAGGCGGGCGCATAGGGCGCACGCTTTCCGTCGTAGCCGTCGCCGGTCAGGGGATCATGAAACTCAAGCAGGGTGGCATTAGTGAGACCCGCCGATGCTTCGATTGTCCACGCCGCCGCCGGCTTCCAGGTTGCCTCCAATTCGGCGCCACGAGATCTGGCACGAGGCGCCGTCGCAACGAAATAATCCGTAGGGCTGAATGAACGCTCAATCTGGTAATTGCGGATCTCGTAGTCGAACAGATTTACGGCGATGATAGCGGTTTTGCCCGCGAATGAGCTTTGCAGACCTGTTTCAAACGCCACGGTGGATTCAGCTGCGAATGGGATTAGGGACGGCTTGTCAGTGTATGCAGCAAAGCCTCCGGGTCTCGAGCCGAAGGTGACGCTCGCGTTTGCGGTCGTGTCAGGGTCGACGGCGTAAGTTGCGGCGATTTTGGGAAGAAAGTCGCTGTCGGTGCGCGCAAAATGGAATTGAAGGCCTGATGTGGGTATTTGTTCGTTTTGATGGTAGTTTTTCCCGGTCTGTTGAAGGCGGCCGCCGATTGAGATCTGCCAATCGCGCTTGGGCACGAGGACAACCTCGCCGAACAGGGCCTCCTCGTGCCTCGTATATCCGAAGGCCGATTTATCGAAAGGGAGGATACCGCCAATAGTCCGGTCGCTGGCTCCGGTCGTAGAACCCTCTGAAAGCCATGCGCCGGCATTCCACGAAAGTCCACGATAGGGAATGGATGAAATGTGAAGCTCTTCGTTCCACGCCTCTTGGTTCTGCGTAAGATCCGATTGGAGTGGGGGAGGAATGACTATCCAGTCGTCGTAAGGGTTCAATTTCCAGTTTGTGTAACTAGTTGCCGAGGTGATCCGGCCCATTTCCGTATCGAGTTCATATTTGAATGCAGCGCCGAACAAATCAGTATCCGTCTCGCCCTCATTACTGCGTTCGACGGTGTAGAGCGGGCCTTCAAGTGGGACAAGGGGGGCTGCGCCGTCGCGATGCCGGTCGGCTAAGATCTCCAAACTTAACTCACTTGCATTAGTAGGCCTGAATCGTTGCTGCCCGAATACGGTAAGGGAGTGCAGATCGTCCACAGATCGGGTCAATTGCGTGTTCTCGATGTAGCCTTCACGCTGCGCAAAGGCCGCAGCCACGCTAAAGTCGGCGTGGTTGTTCTCATCGCCCCCGGCCTCCAGAGCAGCCGATCGCGCATTGTAGTCTCCGATACCCATTCGAAGTTCGCCACCTCCTTGAAGGGAAATTGGGGATAGGGTAATGACACCACTGTCCCCAGCGCGTCCAAATCTCTCAGGTTGTGGTCCGCGGAAGACGGACGCCGATGCAAAGCCGAAAAGGTCCGAAGGGTAAGAGAAATTCCCTGCGAGAGGAATGTCGCCAAAATACAGCGTCACCGACGGATCGCTGAAGTAGGGAGTATTGGCGAGGCCGCGAAGAGTATAGATCGCCCCGAACGAACTCGGACCCGCAGACTCAACGCTGAGGTTCGGAACCGTCGACGTGATTTGTTCCCAGGACCCCATTAGCACGGGGACGTCGCTATCCATAACCGCTCTAGTAACACTCGCGACCGAACTCCCTATTGGTGCTCCTTGCACGACGACCTCATTCGCTTGCACAATAGGCGAGTTGCTATTGCTTTGCGCGCCAACGCCCACTGCGAAGACGATCATGACTATGAGAGGGAATATGCCGATGCGCCACACGGTGCGTGCACGAGGAATCACGGATCAAATTGAAATAGCGACTGGGAAATGGAGAAGCTAAAATCGCGCTTCCGGTCATGAACTAAACGTAGCGCCGGGTTGACTTCCGCGCCGTGAACGGGATGTTCGCTTCTCGATCCCATATTATGCCGATGTGATGCCAGAATTGATACCCGCAAGTGTCTGCGTTCGCGACCTGGCTATGCGCTATGGCAACGTGGAGGCTCTTCGCGGCATTAGCTTTGATGTCGCAGCTGGAGAAATCTTCGGGCTGCTTGGCCCAAATGGCGCCGGAAAATCCACGGCACTCGAGTGTATCCTGGGCCTGCGCAGACAAGATTCAGGCACAATTTCCATCGCCGGAATAGATGTACTGGCGCGCCCGCAAGATGCTAAGCGGATTGTCGGGGCCCTAATCCAAGCTGCAACGCTTCAGGATAGGATCACACCGCGGAAAGCCCTTAAGCTGTTCGCATCGTTCTACGGCAAACCTGCGGAAGTCGACCATCTTATCGAGAAGTTCGGTTTGACGAACAAGGCAGAAGCTGCGTTTGAAACGCTTTCCGCTGGCCAGCGACAGCGCCTGTTCCTTGCGCTGGCATTCGTTAATAATCCAAGCCTCTTGGTACTCGACGAGCCGACGGCCGGGCTGGATCCAAGATCTCGTCGCGACCTTCACGACATCATTGCGGAAATGCGAGAGACGGGACGAACCGTCCTCCTTAGCACCCATGACATTGATGAGGCCTATAGTCTTTGCGACCGAATTGGGATTCTAGATCACGGACGAGTAATTGCCGCGGCGCGGCCAGCCGACCTGATCAGGGACTTCCGCTCAAGCTCAAGCATCCAGGTGCGGACAACGAGACCGCTTCAAGAATCTCAACTGGTGTCACTGCCGTGCGTAAAGGGTTGCAGCAAGATGGATGATGGCTGGGTAATTGGGACTAGCAATTTAAATGAAACGATCGTCGGATTGGTAAGGGGCGTCGAGTCGTGCGGAAATGAATTCCTCGACTTGAAGGTCCTCCGGCCGTCGCTTGAAGACGTGTTTCTTTCCCTTACGGGCACGGTATGGTCAGATAGGTCGGAGGCCAACAAATGAGAGCCGTGAATGAAACGTTTCCAGGGCTATTCCGGTTTTTTTTCCTGAGCTTGGAGCTTAATTGTCGGAGTAAACAAGCGATCGTCTATGGCTATCTGGTCCCGTTTCTGTTCCTGGTGGCCTTCGGAAGTGTCTTTCGGGCCGAGACCCCTGCGTTGCTTGGCGAAATGGGCCAGATCCTAACGATAACCATCCTCGGAGGTGCATGCTTTGGAATGCCAACGGCATTGGTGGCTGAACGCGAGCGCGGGATCTGGAGGCGGTACCGTCTGCTGCCTGTATCTACGGGCAGCCTTGTCGGAGCGGTACTCGCCTCGCGCGTGATACTGATTGCGTCGGCCGCAGCTTTGCAAGTGGCCCTCGCCCATTTTCTATACCACACGCCTCTGCCAATTCACTTAATGCAGGCAGCGGCGGGCGTCTTCTTGGTTACGGCCTCATTTCTGGGGCTCGGCCTGGTGGTTGCGGCGCTTGCTGATGATGTGCCCGCCGTGCAGGCGATGGGGCAGTGCCTGTTCCTTCCGATGATCATGATCGGCGGGGTCGGGATCCCATTGCTGGCTTTGCCTGATTGGGCGCAAAAGGCGGCCGGTTTTATGCCAGGCCGCTATGCGGTCGAGTTGCTGCAACTTGTCTACTGCGATCCTGATGGCATATTAGGAAATGGATTCAATGTCATCGCGCTCTTCGTAATCGGCGCGGGCGCTGCAATCGTGGGAGCGAGGCTGTTTCGCTGGGACGCGGGCCGACATATGGGACGCTCGACGTGGGCTTGGGTCGCGGCCGCGCTTCTGGCGTGGGTTGCCGTCGGGCTTGCAGCTGCTATGACCGGCCATCTTGCGCCGGCTCTGCCACCCGACATCGGATACGAGGCGATAACCGAATCCGAGATCAACAGCATCACCTACGTGGATCTTCCCGGCGACAATGAATTTGTGAGCCGCGTTGCCCGTCCTTTCCGAGATGGGGACGGGATGAGAGGCATGGGGGGGTATGCACGGAAGCTAATCGACTGGGTCCCGGGTCAGGTCGGCGACGCTGGTCAGAGCACTCGCAATCTCCTTTGCCTCGCTGGCGTCGCCGATGTGAGTCAGGACCTGCACGAGGGCGAGATCGCCCGCTTGGTATTCGACAATCTTCGCGCAAGGTTCGGAGACGACCGGCTTAGCCGCATCCTGGCGTGGATAATCCTTTATCCCCAGGAGGGCACCGCGATCACTACGGTGCCCGAATTCGGCATGGTTCGCCAATACAAGGAGGAGATTATTCGTGAAAGGACGGTTCTATACGCCAAGAAGTTTCTTGGTCGGCTGCGCGGTAAGATCAAAGACTGAGCGCAGGGCTCAGCTTTCTATGCGGTAAGTTAGAGGGACGTCTCCAATTGGAGGTTGACCGTCGATCGCAAGACCGGGCGACCCGTCGTGATTGTCGAGGGCGGATTTCTGGTGAGTCGAGTCGTCATCGACGAGAACACCAACGCCCGGATCTACGGCGCGACAACAGCGCAGTGGCCGAGGCCAAACGCTTACAGCGTGCAATGCCCTCGGGATGGCCAAGCGAGTCTTAAGCAACGGTTGCTAGAGTTTGTCATGTTGCTTAGCTTGAAAGTGTGGACCTATTACAGCCAGACGTCATGGGATGGCTTTGAAATTGGAGCAGCTATGGTGTTATTCTCCGATAGCAGTATGCATTTCGGCGACCAGCGCCGGCTTTCTTCGACGGAGAGCTCGCAGAATGCTATGATCACAAGAAGGTCACCGACTTTGCCCAAGTGAGCGACGGCCCCATTTAGACATATGGTCCTTGATCCCGCAGGCGTCGGAATCGCATATGTCTCAAAGCGATTGCCATTACTCAAATTGCCATCGAGCAAGCGCTCAAACGGGACGATGCCGGTTAGGCCAAGAAAAGTCTTATCGATTCCAAGACTGCCTTGGTAATCGAGACTCGAGTCGGTTACTACTGCCCGATGAATCTTAGCCTTCAGGAGATGTACGTTCATTTGAAGATTCTTCGGCAACCAGTCATTCTAAGTATTGTCAACGGCTCATCCTTCTAAGTTTCAAGTAAGTGTAAGAGCGGAATTCGACTTAGGGGAATTCGTTCGGTGCAAACAGAATCCAGCACGCCGCTGCGTCGCGGAAATGACGAGACATTGGTAGTAACGTTCTTGAATAACTGTTTGTTTGCTTGAAGGAAGAAGGGTCCGTGCGCCTCGCCGCGAACGGCCTTATTCCTACATCTACCGCGGGTCGACAGGATAAAGCTCTCTGATAAGCGACAGCCTCAATCCGGTGGTTGGCCAAACTGATCTCTAAACGCCTTGTCCAATGCCTCCCGACTCTCCGGCAAGATCCGAGGCTGCCGACGGACATGGTGCAGCCATTCCGTCGCGCCTGCTTGATCACCGGTTCTTATGGCAACAAATGCGAGCGTGGACAACGCCGTTGGGTTATCAGGCTCGACTTGAAGCGATTTCTGGAGCTCGGCAACGCCGTCCTTGATCCGGTTGAGATGAAAATAAGCACTGGCCAACTCGACATATCCGTCCGCCTCCTGCGGTCTCAAGTGGATCGTCTCCTTGAACTCCTGTATCGCTTCGGGCAAGCGGCCGGCCGCGCTCATTCGTTGCCCCAACGCCAGATGGAGACCCGGGGAATTCGGGCAGTTGGCAAGCCCGTCGACGAGGGCGCGTTCCGATGCCTGCTGCTCGCCCTGTTCCAAAAGCAGATCGCTCAATTGGGCCCAGCCGTCGG
>Ga0265338_10003026_pt1 | contig 24234 bp, 40 predicted proteins | sample 42126metaG_FD_193579 | JGI IMG/M metagenome (GOLD analysis project Ga0265338, IMG submission 193579) | Rhizosphere microbial communities from Carex aquatilis grown in University of Washington, Seatle, WA, United States - 4-21-26 metaG | ecosystem: Host-associated > Plants > Roots > Rhizosphere... | reverse complement strand
TTCGACCGCGGCAAGTGGTCGAGGTATGTGCTCTGCCAGAAGTGTGAGCGGATCCGGAGCTGCCACTCGATCGCGGTGCTGGCGCTTGGTCGGGACGACTTGTCCTACGCGGCGGGGCAGATGCGGGAGGACGTGCGCGCGATGTGTCGCACGGAGCGCGGCTACTCGGAAGAGTTCAAGCTCGCTTGGGAAGCGAGCGCTCCGCTCAGTAACGAGACTCAATGACCCCGGGGGAGTTTTTGTTTCGCCTCCTTCGCACCCACGAGATCGAGCGCGAGCCTAAGGAAAACCTGTGGCTCCGTTTACCCGAGCGCCGGCGCCAAGAATACGAGGCCGCGGCGGACGCGCTCCTTGCGACCAGACCCGACAAGAAAGGTGACCCAGTCCCATGACCGACCGTCTCTGCGGTATCCCATCGTACAACGTCGGCGCCTGCGAGCTCCCCTGGGGCCACGATGGCGACATGCACGCGAACGCCGGCGACGGCTTCTACGCGCGAGACTTTCTCGCGGAGCACCGCACGCGGCAGCGCCAACTCTTTCGCGACGCGGTCATTCGCGAATGCGCCGGAGCGCTCGGGCAAAGCGGCGACTACTACATCGAGCAGGGTGAGGGTTGGCTCCTGAACCACTTCAATCTTCACCCGCAGGCGGCTCCGCCCGAGCCCGGGCCCGATCCTGCTCCCAAGGAGCAAGCGGCCACGCTATCCCTAACGCTGCACCTCGTGAAGCAAGAGGCTGGTCCACAGGAAGACCAGCTGAGTTGCATGTTCTGCATGAAGGGACACGGGGTGGAATGGGAGACTGGTTACCGGCCAGAGGGGACTGGAAAGCTCATCGGCGCTGGCGTGTGCGAAGGGTGCCGCTCGAAGTTGAGGGTGTTCGTGCCACGGGCGGCGCGATGAAACGTGTCCAAGCATCGAAGGCCGCGCGACTCGGTTCGTCGTGGATCAAGCGCGATCTCGCGCGGCGGGACGCCGAGAAAGATCTCTGCTTCGCTCTCGGTAAACTCCAAGACGGTGACCTCCCAGCCGCTTACGTCAACGCGCTCATGGCTGCGATCCGCATCGGCAAGGAAATGAGCGAAGCGCAGCACCAGGCGATCTTGCTCGACATCTCTCAGGCGGCCCCATGACCGCGTCCTACAACGGCGTCGATCTGCTTCGTCTCTTGGAGCACGCTGTCGGTGACCACGGGCATCGCAACCACTACGCCGCGGCGGACGATTCGTTCGCTGAGTGGGAGCTGCTCTGCGAGCTATTCTTAGCGGTGCCGGGGCGTAAGGTGCCGGGCGCGCTGCGTTACTATCACGTGAGCGTTCCGGGGGTCGCGCTCTTGCGAGCTCTGCACCCTCGCCGGTATTCGCGCGAGCTGAAAGGAGTACCGATCCCATGCCCGTGATGGAGCTCGGTTACCTCGCCCACCCAGAAGCCGACAAGTGCTTCATCGTGACCCTGGACTACGAAGGGATGAGCATCTTCGTGTGGGCCCGCTTCCATGCCGAAGCGCGCCGGTACGGCGCAGACTGCCTCGATAGCGACTGGGACAGCGTCGAGTGTAGACGCTTCCCGAAGCTCGATCATTTCGAAGGCGATCTGCTCTCGTGGTGCCTCGACGACGGTTGGTCGTTCTCGTGCAGTCACTGCGATAAGCGCGTGGGCTCTTCGGACCCCGGCTTCTATCGCGACGGCGATGATCTGTTTTGCTCCGTCGAGCACGCCGAGTACTACCGCGCCTATTGGGCCGAGCGGGCAGCTCTCGAGAAGCGCTTCCTCGCTTATGCCCAAAGCAAATGGCCGGGCGACGCCGCCGTACGCGCCCATATCAACCCCTCCGGCGATGGCGTCGTCCTGATGAAGGACGGCGGCTACCAGATCATCGATCGCCGATCGCTTCCCGACCTATCCACCTAAAAAGGACTCCATGCAATTTGCCATCGACCGCCAAGAATTCCTGTCCACGCTCAAGCGCGCCGGAGCCGCCATCAACCCGAGCGACATGCTCGCCTTCCGCCAATCGGTGCTCATCGTCACCGAAGCGAAACAGCCCCTCGTTATTACCGGTAGTAGCGGTCCGCTCGCCGTCATCTGCCAAGCCCATGGCGAGGTGAGGAAGCCCGGTCGCGCGCTCCTGAACCACCGCCGCCTCTCCGCCATCGTCACCGAGTTGCCCCTCGGCTCCATCGAAATCACCGTAAACGACCGCTTCCAGGTCAGCTTCCGAGGGAGCTCGGGGAAGCGGAAATTCACGATGACGGGCGCCGACCCCGCCGACTTTCCGGAGATCTCGGGAGCGACCGCTGGGGAGGCGCTCTACTCCATCGAGACGAAGATCTTGCAGCAGGCTTGCGATGAGGTGCGGTTCGGGGTGGACAAGGCCTACACGGACGGGATCTTGCTCTCGCCCGATCCGGACGGATTGAAGTTTCGCTGCGTCTCCATGTCGAGCCGCCAGATGGCCGTTGCGACCGGTTGGTTTACGGCGGCGAGCCAGAGGCAGGAGTGCCTCCTCCCCACGAACCTCCTCGACGCTGTGGGCGCGCTCTCGAGTGACACCACCGAGCTCGTCATCAGCATGGACGAACAAAAGATCGGCGTCGCGACCAAGAACGGCGAGACGCTCATCCTTGCCCTGCGGCTCGCCACGACCTTCCCGGCGGTCTGGAAGCTCATGCTCGAGCACATCCCCCAGGTGAAGCGCTTCAAAGTCAGTAGCGACCGCTTTCTGGAAAGCGTGCGCGCGGTCAGCGTGGCCGCCGACTTCGTCGAAGGCGCCGAACGCTTCGTGCAGATCGACATCGCGTACGAGAAGACGGCCGGGTGCGTCGTCTCGACGCGAAAGAGCGAGCGCAACTTTGGCGAGGACGATCTCCCCCTCATCGAGGCGCCCGAGGACGGATCGGCGTTCCGGCTCCACATCGACGGCGGTCTCCTGTCCCAAGCACTCCGAAGCTTCTCCCCCGCCGAGCTCGATCTGTACTACGACGCCATCAACGGGCAGCAAACCCTCTGCCTCCGGAACGAGACCCTCTGCATCATCCTCGTACCGATTACGCCAGTCGGCGAGATCCACGTGAAGCCAAGAAAATGACGGACGACAAACCTCCCATCCCCATGCGCCTCTGCTGCGAGGCGTGCGGCGAGCTCCACATCGACGAAGGGGAATTTGCAACGAAGCCGCACCATACGCACTCCTGCCAGAGCTGCGGCCTCACCTGGAGGCCCGCTATCGAGTGCACCGTCGGCGTGCAATTCTTACCGGGGTTCCGGAACGCGAGCGCTGCCCCGAGCGGGGCGCCCACGAGCGAAGGCCTCGGGTCACAGCGGAACGATCCGATTCACCCTGAAACGCTCCCTGAGCGCCTTCGGCGCCGCGGCTGGGGCAGTGGCTGCACCCCGATTTTAAATGGTTCGCGTTGGAAGCATCGATTCACAGGCGAGATCTTCGTCGTCTCCGATACTGCTGTAGTAGCGCGTCGCGAGGACGACGTGGAGAGGGTGCACGTTTGTGCAACGGCAGAGGATCAGTTCAGGAACACGTTCGAGTGGGTTAGTAATGGCGAACTGTAAAATCTGCGCGCGTCCCTCGATCCGCGGCTACCTCAGGCAGTGGTGTCGGGCTTGCAGACAATCTTACGACCGATTGATCTCCCGCACGGGAACCATGGAAGATATCGCCACCTGGGCGGCAACGCGCGCTCGCTCGGCTGAGCGCAAACGCTCCAAGGGTCGGAGTCGACGAAGGCTTCCGTCAAGAGTCTCTTGCGAATGTCGGCGCGCTCGAAATGGAGCTGCGAGTGGCTGAGAATGAGGTCGTTCGACTGTCAAATCAGCTTCTGCTTGAGCAAGCAGAAGGTGAACGCGATCGAGCAATTTCGATGGCGAGATGGTCTCTGGCGATGGCCGTGATCGCGTCACTTAGCGGACTAGGTCAATGCGCTTTGCCGGTCTACAAGATCTGGAAACCAGATAAGCCGCTAGCTCCCGTCGTAATCCCAGCGCCTATTGTGAACGTACAGGCCCCACCATCACTCGTGATCCCCGCGCCGGTAGTCAATGTGATCGTGTCAGCGGCGGGCTCACACAAATGACATCACGCCGCTGCATGGCGTTCGCCAGGATACAATGAGCACCATCCCGGGCCCCCTGCCGCCGCCCTGGCGCGAGTGCGTCTCGGGCCAGGTGCGATGCGGCTTCAGGCCAGATCAGACCTTTCGGTGCGAGCTGTGCGCCGACGAAGTCTGCTGGTGCCAAGGCGGCAGCGACGATTACCCCGATCTGTGCGCCGAGTGCGCGACGCGAGTACGACAGGACGAACCAGCTCATGCCAAGTAAGAAGAAAAAACCAAAGCTAAAGATCATCTCCACCACGAAAGCAGGCCCGAGCCTCGAGCGTCTCCGGGTCGGCGCTCCAAGCGACACGCCGCTCGAGTCGAAGGTGACGGCGCTCACACGCGGTACCGACGCGCTCGTCACCCGCATCGTTAATTCAGCGCGAGAGCAAAGTCGCGACCTCGGCGATCACATCTTGGATCTGGCCAAAGTCTACTTTCAGGAAGAGGGCTCTGATTGCCAACACAGCGTGCAATGCGACCGATGCAAGCTGAAGTCGCCCGGGGCGAGCTCGGAGCGGAAGGCAATCAAGGTTGCCGAGGCGGTCGGGTGGATCGTGACCGATCAATATGACCACTGCCCCGTGTGCAAGGACGGATCGAAGCTGCTGAAAGCTGGAGGCGCCGCGCTCGCGACTCCACCCAAGCTCTCGCACGCTGAGATGATCCTCGTCACGCGCTTGAGCTACCTCGGTAAGGCAATCGGCGAGGGTTACAGTGTCTCAGCGTTGCTCCAGAATTCGGTCCGCTCGCAGCATCGCTCCATGCTGAGCGATCTAGCACTCGAGACTTCCTACGAGATCCAGCCCCTACTCGATCGCGTGCGCGACCTCGTCGCTAAGAACGCCGACGTGGATCCTATCTTTACAGTTGCGGATCACGCCAAGGCGAGCTGGGGGTTCGTGGGGGAGCTGTAAGCGGCGCTGCGGGCCGAGGACGAAGCCCAGTGAGCTTCAGTAAGCAGGTGCCGGAAGATCGTCTCACGGATGGACCATGGCGAGCTCATGCGAGAGTTTGGGCTCAGCGAGGAGCAAGCGATCGAGCTCCACTTCCGAGTCGGGCGCGCCATATGGGCGGGGTTTCAAGCGGGAGCGATCGTGACGATCACGGTGCTCCTGATAGCGAGCGGGATCATCTCGATCTTTCGAGCTCTGCACCACTGACTGAGCCGCGATCCGAGATTTGTAGAGCGGAGTCAAGACACTGAATTTAATGTCAAGTGACAACAATTCTGCCGCAATTCTGTTGCACGTCGGATCGGAGTCGGACTAGTACTCATGGCTCCGCATGAATCACCCCAATCGCGACGCGCTCGAAGACGACGAAGCCTCTGAAAATTGCCTCAAGAACGTGACCTTCAGGCTCGATCCTGACCACTACGCGGCGCTCGTCCGCTTGGCGGATTTCGAGAAGCTGAAGATCCCCGACACGCTCCGGAAGCTGATCCGGATCGCTGACCAGGCGGTCATGGGCGACGAGTCGCCCTTTGCGTCCAAACTGGAACACCTACTCACCCGCAAAGTAGGTTGACCCATGGGGAATATTGCCCCGCAGTTTTGGGACGACGACAAGGTCTTCAGCCTGCCCCCGGCTGGGGTGCTTTTGTTCAACTGCATGATTTCGGGTCCGCAGATCACCAACCTGCCCGGGCTCTACAGGGCGGCTCCTAGCGCGTTTTACCATCCCCTGCGGTGCTACCCCAAGGACGAGGTCGAAAACGCTTTTGAGGCCATCCTGGAGCGAGGGCTGGCCATTTTTGACGCCGCCTCGAACCTCCTCCGGCTCCCGAAGTGCTACCGGCACCATCCGGTCCCGAACGCGAACATGATCATCGGCTGGCGCCGCACTTGGGATAAACTCCCGAATGCTCAGATAAAATTCGACCACTTGGATTCGCTTTGGCGGCTAGCGAAGCAAAAAGATGCTGCGGCGCAAGCGTACTTGAGCAGTTTTGGCCAGATCCGCCCGGATATTGACCCTGCGGAGTACCGCGTCAGTGGTTGGGTCAATAACCGAACGGTTACAAGGGTTGAAACCCTTCCAACCATTCCCTCTGAGTCAGAGAAAAAAATAGATCATATTTTTGATCTCGGAGATCCGGAAGAGAAGACAGGTACAGGTACTGGTACAGGTACTGGTACAGATACACTGTTGCAACCCTTGCAACCATCTAAACCCTCCGAAGGGTTGGAAGGGTCGGAAGGGTTACAACAAAACGAGGATTTATCGGCAAATGAACATCGCACCGGACAGCGGGCCAGTCACGGAAACGGAAAGCGAGGACGCGGAGCTGCTGATCGCTCACTCGGTGCTCCGGGAGCGCTACCAGGTGCTCAGGGAAGGGTTCCGGGAGGAGATCCGGCTGGCCGGCGGGGCTCTCGAGTGGCTATCGGCACAGTGCCCGCGCAGTCAAACGAGCCTCACATTGATCACGACTGATCCTGTAGTAATGGAATCGTTGGTCCTGAGTGAGACGCGGGCGTTCTGGGTCGGACATGAGGCTCGTTTGCGTGAATGTGCAAAATGCCCCACCGATGGGGCATTTTGCGCCGGCAGTCAGGAGCGGCTCCCGGAGGGGTTATTGACCCGGCTGGCTCTTCAGGAGCCGAGTCAAATTACAGAGGAGGTGAAGTGGTGTCGGCGTTACATCGACTTCTATCTGGCCCGTCGGCTCGAGAGCGTGGGCGTCGACAAGCGCTTGTGTCGAATGAAGCTCCACGGGATCAGCGATGTGCCGCCGCCCGAGGTGGTGAGGGTGTTTGATGGGTTTATTGGCTCGGGGCGGGGTCAGCGCTCGCCCGCCAATCTCCAAGTGCTCATCGAGGGCAGCCTCGCCCGCGAGTACGCGGCGGCTCTCCTCCGATCGGCGATGAAGAACTTCCCGAGCGGCACCTACCGATCCGTGAACGTGCCCGAGCTCGTGCGCGTCGCCATGAACGCCATGACGGTGAAGGAACAATCGCCGTTTTTGGCGCTGGTCGATGTCGATGTGCTCCTGCTCGACGCGGTGGATCCGGAATCCATCAAACCTGGGTCCTACGCCAGGAAAGAAGTCGTGTGGCTCTATGAGCGCCGACGAGATCAGGGTCGCGCGACGATCATCGCCAGCACGATGCCCGCGAAGGAAGATTTCTTAGGGGCATACGTACTCAGGGTTTGAACCATGATCGACGATCTCCTCCCTCCCGAAGCTCCACCCCACGAACCGTTGACCCGCGTCAGCGACCGACTTGTCGCGTGGACATTGCAGCACAGGTTAGTGGATCACCCAGTGATCGAAGCGCTGGCATCCATGTACGATCGGCGCATTGCTGATGACGAACCCGGCATAGAGCAGTGGCAGGAATCCATTAAGGAATCCATCCGCGGTCTCGCTATTGCCCGCGTCCTTGACGCCGACCTCGCCGACGCCCTCTACTTCGCCCGCGCCCTCCACTTCGGGTTCGCATGGTGCGTAGCTTGGGCGAGTTTCCCGCTCGCCTCTCGATCCGCTGTCGTCACCGACCTGATCGCGCTGCTCGGCGCCCGCCTCGCGCCAATCGATCAACTTGACGCGACCATTCTCGACGCCGTGGAGAAGCGGAGGTTGTTCGGGTTCGATATGAGTAGCTACCACTGCCACGAGGCGTGCGGGACGACGCATTGCCGAGCTGGTAGCGCGATTGCGCTGCACCCGATGGGTCGCGAGCTAGAGGACGTGTTCGGGTCGTGGCTCGCTGGCGCCGTCATCTATCACGTGAGCACCGGCCGCGTCCCGGACTTCTTCGCCTCGAATGAAGCGGCGCTCGCGGACATGCGGGCAAGCGCTGCGGCGAGTGAGGGATCGCTCGCGTTGAGTGAGTTACACGTTTACCGGTTTGACGAGACGTTCGATTGGTTCGTGGCGTCGAGCTGCGATGCCGCGATCGAGGAGTGGCTCGAGTACCACGAAGAAGGTGACGAGCGCCCTGAACCCCGGCAGCTTCCTGACGAGGAGGAGTTCGAGCTCGGCGACATGGACGGAGAGAACATGGAAACGAAGACGTGTGCCGAGTGGGCAGAAGAATGCGGCGTTGGATGGTTAGGGCGTGAGCTGTGAGCGCGCCCAGTGACTCTGTCAAAGATCGGTGGCTCAGGGAGAACTGGCAGAAGCTCAATTATGCGGTACCGCTCCTTCCCGACATCGGGCACGAAGTAGACGGCGTCCAGGTCACGCGCGTCGATCGACTGAAGGGCGAGTACTGGCTCGAGGACGGACGCAAGGTCGTGATGCCGAGGCTACGAGGTTAACCAAGATGAGAATCGCAATCGCAGGCGCGTCAGGCACGGGTAAGACCACGCTCGCTCGCGCGATCTCTGAGAAGTACTCCCTCCCCCTGAACCCCATCGGGGCCCGCGGCGTCGCGCTCGAGATGGGTTTTCAGAACCCGTACGATGTCGACGCTGCGGGCAAGCGGGGGGAGTTCCAGAGGCGCCTCTTCGAGACGAAGCGTGACTGGGAGCGCGCCCACGACGCCTTCGTCACGGACAGAACGACTCTCGACAACCTCACCTACTCGGCGCTCCATATGGCCGATCAACTGGAGGATGACGCTGTCACGACGTACACGCGCTCGGCTGAGCGGTACGACTTCATTGTTCGGGTATGGAAGCGAGACTTTCAGAAGCTCGACGACGGAGCACGAAAGACCGAGAGCGCCTACCACGAGCTCTATGAATTGCTCTTGGGCGCGATCATCGAGCGGAGCCGCGGGCTCCTGGTGCTTGATCTCGGAGACGTTGTGGCGTTTGACGAGCGCTTGGCCAAGGTGAGCCAAGTCCTTGACTCCTTCCGACGGGTGACGGGGCGATGAGCGCTGAGGAAGCTCAGGCCTACCATAAGATGGGCTGGGCTATGTTGGGGTTCTGTGCCGTGATCTTGTGGATCTACATCCCGATCCGTTTACCGGTGTACTACGCCCGTGCGACTACTTGGCGCCCGTGGCAAATCGCAGCGTGGTACCTGACTCCGTTCGTGCTGGGGCTGACCTGGCTCTTCACGAGGTGACTCATGAGCGATGATCTCGTCCTGAACCTGCTCTTCAGCGCGACCTTCGAGCCGATGCACTCGATCGGTCTTCGCCCGCCGCGCGAAATCCGTATCGCGCACAACCACGCCCGTCGACTTCTCGCGGAGCAGCACGGGTTCCGGAAGTTTCAGAAGCTCGCGGAGCTGGTGCAGGCGCGAGTGTTTTGGCAGCGATACCCGGCGGTCTGCCAAGCGGTGCTCGGCGGGATCTTACTTTGGCCGTTCTACGCGGCCTATCCACAGAAACGTTAGAAGAAAAAAAGGACCAGCAGTATCCATGTACGAAGCCAGAATCGAGAGAGACTCCGTCACCCAGTATGGTGAGCGTTTGACGACGTTCGTGGTCACGTTTCCGAGGATAGTGCTCGCGGAGTTCAATACGCATCGGGTATTTTCACGAAGCTCGGCGTCGAGCCGAGCGATCCCGGTCGAGAAACAGATCGCTCGCTTGCAGGAGGATCCGTTCGAGCCCGTGAGCTGGGGCAAGAACCAAAAAGGGATGCAGGCTGGAGAGGACTTGTCGCCGACCGACGCGCGCTGCGCGAAGGTAGTCTGGGACAGCGCTCGGGACTATGCCGTCGCGTGGGCGCGGCACCTACTCGAGATCGGAGTCCACAAGCAGATCACGAACCGTCTCCTCGAGCCCTTCATGTGGCACACGGTCATCGTGACCGCGACCGAGTGGTCGAACTTCTTTCACCTCCGGAATAACAAGCTCGCGCAGCCCGAGATCCAGAAGGCGGCGGGCATGATGCACGAGCTCTACCGAGCGAGCCGCCCGCGCCTGCTCACCTCGGATGAGTGGCATCTGCCCTTCACGAACGCCGACGACGCGGAGCTCGACACGACTCAGCTCGTGCAGGTGTCAGCGGGCCGCTCAGCCCGCGTGAGCTATCTCACCCACGACGGGAAACGCGATCCGCGAGCGGACGTAGATCTCGCGCAAAGCCTCCTCCTGAATGGCCACATGGCGCCCTGGGAGCACCCTGCGCGGCCGATGACGGAGCAGGAGCGCGGGCTGTTCAGGCAGTGTGAGTGGATAAGACCCGCGAACTGGCCAGGAGGCCCCCTCGACCCAGATGCTGAATGGATCTCAGCACGCCGGAACACCTACTTCCTCGGCAACTTCAACGGCTGGGTGCAGGCGAGAAAGCTCATCCACGGCGAGAGCGACATCTTGGCCTTCGAAAGCGCCTCCTCATGAACCCCCGCGCCCGCCGTCACCGGCGACAGCGAAGGAAGCTTCGGCTCGGGGTGAGGCATGAAGCCGCCGCCGGCGCCGCGCGCGCGGAGCGCTTGCGCGCGCGGCTTCTGCGCCAAGCCCACAAGAGACATCACGCCGCCGCCGCGCTCTCGCCGTCGCCGACCCCGGCGTCGATTTTTGCCCAGGGACTTTCGAGCTTGCCGAAGCCGCCATGATCAAGGTGGGGCCGATGTTCAAGTGGTTCGGGAGCAAGTGGCAAAGCGCTAGGCACTACCCGAAGCCGGAGCACGAGATCATCTGCGAGCCGTTCGCGGGCGGGGCGGGCTTCTCCCTGAACTACTCCGATAGGATGGTGATGCTATGGGAAGACGACCCCAACCTGCAGAAGCTGTGGCGCTGGCTCATCAACACGGGAGCGGCTCAGCCGTCCGATATTTTGGACATCCCGATCCGTCTACCGGTGGGGCTCGACATCCGAACGCTCGGACTAAGCGACGGCCAGGAGCTGCTCCTGAAGCACTGGCAACGCACGAACAACGTTGGCGACTGCTGGACCATCTCGCCATGGGGGCACCTGCCCGGTCAGTGGACGGAGAGCACGCGCTCGCGCGTAGCGGACGAGGTCGGCGCCGTCGCGCACTGGGAATTCCGTCAACCGATCGAGCTTGTCGACACCCCTGCGCATTGGTTTATCGATCCGCCGTATCAGTTCAACTACAGATACCGTAAAGAGCTCCCGGACTTCGATTATGCGGGGCTTTGTAGTTTCATCGAGACCGTGCACAAGAAGTCGACGGTGGTCGTGTGCGAGGCGGCGCGAAAATCGGACGGCCAGGCCCCGAGCTACCTGCCGTTTCGCCCGTCGCACCGGAGCGTGACATCAAGGCGTCAGGAGACTCAGTCTCACCATTCAAACGAGTTGATTTATGTCCGAGCTTAAAACGTCGTTCCGGATCGGCTCGCTCTTCAGCGGGATCGGCGGTCTCGATCTCGGCCTCGAAGAGGCGGGCCTCGGTCGGACGATCTGGCAGGTAGAGCAGGACCCATTCTGCTTGTGTGTGCTCAAGCATCATTGGCCAGAGGCTCAGCGCTTCACGGACGTGAAGCTTGTCTTGGGCAGAGCCGGGGCCGCGTCCAGCAAGGAGGGCAGCTGGGAGCTTCCTGCGGTAGATCTGATCTGCGGGGGGTTCCCGTGAGCCATGCCAAGATGTGTCCGGCGCGGGTAAGGGCGCGGGCCTTGCTGGAGAGCGCTCAGGCCTGTGGCGTGAGTTTAGACGGATTGTGGGCGAAGTCCTCCCCGAATGGATCGTCGTCGAGAACGTCGCCTCAGGAGCAAACCGCTGGGTCGACTTCGTCATCAGTGATCTGGAACAGCTCGGCTATGCTTGCCTTCCGGTCCCGCTGTCAGCAAGTGATGTCGGCGCTCCTCACGAGCGAAGAAGAATCTTCGTGGTCGCAAGAAGAGCTCCTCCCGACCTTGTCGGCAGCGGGCTACGGGACGGGCAACAACGGGACTCGCGACGGGGAGACGGAGTTCAACCTGAAAGGGAAGCCGAGTCTCGAGACGATGGCGAAGCGGGGGCTTCTTCCGACCTTGACCATCGACGGCAAGAACGGCGGGAGAGACTTGCCGGGCACTCTTGGCGGGCACCTAAACCCGGAGTGGTGCCTCTGGTTCATGGGATTTCCGGCGGTTTGGTTGGACGTAGACGACGGGCCCGCATTCGCGCGCTCGGCAACGCCGTCGTCCCGCCGTGCGCCGAAGTCATCGGCTACCTCATCCGAGAGCTCATCGAGCGAGACCCTCCAACCAAAGAAGACCAGCCCATGATGGTGCAGCAAACGTTCTCGTGGCTCACGAAGATCAACCACGCTGTCCTCAGTGCCGATCGCGTCTACCGCTACGTGCTCTACCGCTCACTCGACGGACAAGCTTGGGACGCCGAGGGTGACCGCAGCACGATCTGCTTCGTCATGCTGAACCCCTCCACCGCCGACGAGAACGCCAACGACCCGACGATCGATAAGCTGATGAAGTTCGGGCGCGCATGGGGCCACCAGCGCCTCTCCGTGGTTAACTTGTTCGCGTACCGCGAGACGGACTCGAAGAGGCTCCGTTCGCTGGCAGCGCGGACCGATCTCATTGGCCCGGAGAACGACCATCACATCCTCGCGGCGGCCGCCGGGGCGGGTCAGATCGTGGTCGCTTGGGGCAAAGAGGGTGACATCCTGGGTCGCGGGCAGCAGGTCCTTAGCGCTCTTCGGTCGCACGGATACCTCCTCGAGTGCTTCAGGAAAAACCTGGACGGCTCCCCCGTGCACCCGCTCTATCAACCGGACGCGGCGGCAGTGGTGGAGTTCCGGTGAGCGGCGTCTCGCCTGACCAGCAGTCGCTCCGCGACATGGTGGACGCCGCCCGGGCGATCCTCGGTAAGGATCCGCTCTACTGCCTCCGAGCAGCCCCGCTCATGGAAGAGCGCTGCCACCAGGACGCGCGTGAGCTCCCGGGCCCCGTCGAGTGGAAGGACTGGTTCCGGGTGGTCGCGGTGACAGCGGACACACGCGAATCGTTCCGGGAGGGGAAGATCGGGGTGGCGCTCCGACGTAAGGCATTGAGGTTCGAGGCGAGAGGACGAAAAGCATGAGTATCCCGATTCCGAAAAACGCGCGGGTGGTGTTGAAGCAGTTCTGGATCGTCGTGATGCCGGACGGCACGGCGCAGGCTGACGGGTGCTCCTATCATCTGACGGAGCGAGACCGCGATCAGATGGTGAAGGAAGTAGCCGACCGCCTGGGGACCGACCTCTCGGAGCCGCGGGAAGAGCCCATCGGGGATCCGGTCCCCGTGTATGCAACGCCCGAGTTCTGTCAGCAGATCCAGAGCGGGCACTCGGGTCTTCGCGTCAAGTAACCTCACTGGCTCCAATGGAACCTCTCCTCCGGGTCGTGATCGATACGGTTGCGCGTCACTACGCGATCGATCCCTCGACCATCTTGAGCGCCGATCGCCACAACTCCACCGTGGTCGTGCGCTCGACCGCGATGTACGTGGCGCGCCTCGTGGGGAGCTTTTCGTATCCGCAGATAGCGACGGCGTTCGGGCGGGACCATTCGACCGTGATCCACGCTTGCAAGAAGGTCGCCCTCCGCGCGAGCAAGAGCCCGCTCTACCGGCAAGAGCTCGACGGGCTCATCAAGGATATTCAAGGCGGCGGCCTCACGGGCCGCTCGGTTATCGTGCGCCACGAGGTCCTCGCCGCCATCGAGCGGCAGATGGAGCACGGGCTCTATGGCAGCAGCATCGAGGACGCGGTCGATCGCATCTTGTGCGCCCATATCCAACGTGAGACAGGCAAGCGTTGACAGCGATCGACGCAAACCGGCTCCCGGATCCGACTCACATTAACCCCGGGAACGTCCCTCCGTCGGATCTCGACGCCGAGGGTGCGATCCTTGCGTGGGTCATTCTCGAGCCGGGTGACTACGACCGCTGCGTCGCGATCGGGCTTGAGGCGAGCCACTTCTACGCCGCTCCGAATCGCCAGATCTGGGAAGCGATTTGTAACCTCAGCGAGTCGAAGCAGTACATCGATCTCGTCGAGGTCGCAGGCGACCTTCGCTTGCGCGGGCTCCTCGAACAAGTCGGGAGCTCCTACCTCGCGCGCCTCACTGACCTCGGCCCCGTCGAAGGTAAGCCGGGGCTTCTCGAGCAGTACTGCCGAACGGTCATCCAGCACTGGCGCGCGCGCCAGGTCATCGCGCTCAGCCAGACCACGATCGCGGCGCTCTACCACCCGAAGGGCGTCCCGTCTCGCGATGTCATCGAAGAGCACGAGACCCGCGTCTGGGAGGTCGCTCACGATGAGCGGGAAGCGACCTACGAGCTCGCTGGGGCCATCGGTGGTCGGGGGCTCGCCGAGCTCGCTCACGCCTTCCGCACTGGTCAAACGATTGGCGCGACCACTGGCTACGCCGATCTCGACAAGATGACGGGGGGCTATCAGCCTGGGCACCTCGTGACGCTCGCCGCCCGGACCGGGCAAGGCAAGACCGCGCTCGCAGGCTCGAGCCTGCTCCGCACGACGAAGCCGCCTGCCGACGGGAGCCTTCCAGATGCCGTGTATTTCCATTCACTCGAGATGCCGAAGGAAGAGATCTCCCTTCGGCTCGTCTGCGTGCAGGCCTCCATCGAGTACGCGCGCCTCCGTCAGAACCAGCTGACCGAGATGCAGTGGCGGGAGCTGTTCCGGGCAGCAGACGAGCTCTTGAAACACCCGATCCTCATCGGCGACAAGGCCGCGCTCACCGTGACCGAGCTGCGCTCGATCATCAGGAAGATCAAGCGCGACATCACGCGCGGCACGATCAAGGCGAAGAAGCTCGTACTCGCCGCCGTCGACTACATGCAGCTCATGACGGGCGAGCAGGGCGGAGGCCGCGAGCTCGAGATCTCCTCCATCACCCGCGGCCTAAAGCAACTTGCCAAGAGCGAGGGGCTTTGTATCTTGGGACTCTCGCAGGTGAACCGAGAAAAGGAGAAGGGCTCGAGCTCAGCGACCGACAGGAGGCCTTCGCTTGCTAACCTGCGCGAATGCTTGGCAGGTGACCAATGGGTCTATGACGCGAGGACGGGCGCGAGGGTGCAGATCCGAGATCTCAAGGAAGGCACCATCGTGTCCGCCTTGGGCGACGACTGGAAGCTCCACCCCGCCGTCTCGGCTAGCGCATGGAGCACGGGGAAGAAAAAGATCTTCAAGTTGACCACGGGCACCGGCCGAACGCTCCGCGCGGCAGGCGAGCACCGAGTGAGAGTGCTTGAGGGGTGGAAGACCTTGGCGGATCTTGAGCCGCACGAAAGGATCGCGGTCCCGAGAGTGGTCCCGGAGCCCACCGAGCCGAGTCGCAGGTTTACCCCCGACGAACTCGCTCTGCTCGGGTACCTGATTTCAGACGGAACCTACACCCGGTACCGCTCGGTTGGGTACGTCAAGGCGGATCCTGCGCTCGTGAACAACGTACGACGCATTGCGCTCTCGCGCTTCGGGATCACCGCCAAAGATCACAAGTGCCAGGGAGATTCCGAGCAGATCGAGTTGACGGTGACCAGGGGCAGAGGGCGCCGCGGCCAGAACCCCGTCATCTTATGGCTGAAAGAGCTTGGGATCCACGATCAGAATGGCCCTGAAAAAACCATTCCGGAGGAAGTCCTCAGGATGGACAATAACGCACTCGGTCACTTCCTCGGGGCCCTGTGGGCAGGAGACGGATCGGTGGTGAAAAGAAAGAGGTCCGGGTGGGCGCTGAAGTTCACGTCGACAAGCTTCCAGCTACTGGACCAGGTGATGTGGATACTGACCCGCCTCGGCATCGTTGCGGGTCATGGCCCGGCCGAGTTCAACACGAAGTCGAAGGTCCCGATCGCGACGATTACGATCCACGATCAACTCATGATCCGTAGATTTGCGGAGCGTGTTCCGATGCTCGGTATCAAAGGAGAGAAGCTCCGCCGGGCAGCGATAGAGCCGATGGTGCGAGAGAAGCCGGGGTTCGATCGGTTGCCACTCGCGGTCAATGAACTGATCCGAGCGGAGAAGACTCGGCAAGGGCATACCTACCGCTCGCTCGGTTGGGTGCACCAAGGTAAACACATCAGTCGCCCGAACCTCGCTAAGGTGGCGGCGACTCTCGGCTCGACTTCGCTTCGTGAGCTCGCCGAAAGTGACGTGCTGTGGGATCAGGTGGAGTCGGTTGTCCCCGACGGAGAAGAGGAGACGTTTGACCTGAGCGTCCCAGGGGCAGAAAACTTCGTCGCCCAGAATATGTGCCTCCATAATTCGGGCGCCATTGAAAATGACTCCGACGCGGTCTGGTTTATCTACCGCGAGAAGTATTACAACAAGGACGCGGACGACCAGGCCGAGATCATCGTCGCTAAACAGCGCGGCGGCGCAACCGGCACCGTGAAGCTCATCTTCGATGGCCCGACGATCAGCTTCAGGCCGATTGCTCGGGGCTATGAAGAGTTTGATGACGTGGCGGACAATGTTCCGGAAGACAGCTACTGGGATCGGTGAACAACAAATGAAAGGAAACAAATGAAGACTGTGATCGTGCTTGCTGCTGCTGTGCTGGGGATCGGGATCTTGATAGCGACGGCGCTTGCGTCAGCCGCGACAGAAGTGGTGGCGGAGCCGTGACCGCTTCGCATCTAACCGAGCCGCCCCCGCCGGCGCTCGAGTCGGCCGTAACAGACGTTTCGGTATTTCACCTCGCGACGGGCACGCCGGTGCTGTTCGTGCCGAGATTTCCAGAAGACGATCGGGTGGATCTTCGCGTGAGCCTCATCGTCGAAGAGGTGACGAAGGATCTCCTCCCCGCCATCGCGCGCCGAGATCTGGTCGAGACAGCGGACGCCATGGTAGACTCGATCTACGTGATTATTGGCGCCGCACTGGAGTTCGGGATCCCGATCGAGCAGGTATGGGCCGCTGTCCAGGCGGCCAACATGGCGAAAGCTCCAGGGGGCCGAGTCGTGCGCCGTCACGACGGAAAGATCTTGAAGCCGGAGGGGTGGCAGCCGCCGGACGTGCTCGGGATCTTGCGCCGAGCGGGTTACGAGCCCTGAGGATCAAAAGAATGCCGCGACGAAGAGACCCCCCAAAGCCTCACCTCGTGCAGGAGAACTTCGATTTTCGAGCGAGCGCCATCCTCCCTAACGGGAAAGGCGTCGACTGCCACGTCAAGGTCAAGGGCCACGACGTGACGCTTCATGACTCGACGGGCCAGATCGCCGCCGGCGTCTGGGACGCTGGGAAATATGTGCGCTACCCGTACTCGCAGCGCCTGCCTATTCCGCCGCAACTGCTCGACGAGGTGGACGCCGAGCTCCGCCGCCGGATCCGTAGCCCCGGAGAGCAAGCGCGCGTGCACCCGCCACGTCGCAGCGCCGTCGGCTACAACGACTCCTAAAACTTGCTCTCCCCCCGTCTCGCGTTTTACCTTGACCCTCATGAACAAATTCTTCGCGCTACTGTTCTCCCTGCTCACCCTGTGCGGCTGCAGCGCGCTCTCGAGCGCGCTCCCGGTCATCAACTCTGCGCTCACCGACACTGACATCGTGCTGAAGGGCATCGATGCCACCTTCGATGCGTACCAGCTGGGTCATGACGTGTCGCCGACCGATCGGGCCGAGTACGCGCGCCTCCTCGCCACCGCCTACCGCGCGCTCTCGGTAGGTGAGCGCGCGATCTCTGATATCAAACACGTCAGCCAGGGCCAGTACGATCAGGCGTTCACGGATTTCCAAACGGCTTACGCCGCGCTCACGGGCTTCTTGAAGTCCAAAGGGGTGACGCCAGCCGGAGCAGGGCTCGTCGGCGTCGGCGCCGAGGTGGGCGATGACTTTCCAACGCCGCGCGTGATTGGTCTTCGGGTAGCCGAGTGATTAGCGCCATCGTCAACGCCGTGCAGGGCCGTCGCGGTCACGGGTACGTGCACGCGCCGCTCCCTGACTCGGTTAAGTCGCTCTCTACCCTCATCGGCTCGACATCGGTCCTCCCTTCATCGGGCACCGTGAGGAGCGCCCTCGTGGGTCCCAAGTGGCAATCGGCGACCGACTCGTGCCTCGGGATGGCGATGGCTCAAGCCTTTCGCCTGACCTGCCTGAAGCGTGGCATCCCCTGCCCCGATCTCAGCGGCCTGTTCCCGTACAAGCTCGGGCGAGCCTCCATGGGGCTAGAGGACACCGACGCCGGAATGAGCTTCGAAGCGGGATCGACTGCGGTGCAGCGCTTCGGGCTCGCATCCGAAGAGACCTGGCCCTTCAGTCTCCTTCGCGTGAACGCTCGCCCGACCGGATCTGCGCTGCACGACGCCTACGATCGCCGCGGACTCCGGGATTACTACTCGATCGATCGCGACGACGCGGACGGCGTGCGGCGCGCCATCGACAAAGGGATCTGCGTCGTTGGGGCCTGGGCCGTCGACAGATCCTTCGAGCTCGACACGGGGCCGACCCTCATCGACACCCCCGATCGCGACATCGCTGGCAATCACGCGATGCCCATCGAGGACTTTGCTCCAGACGGGACCTTCGGTCTCCTGAACCACTACGACGTGACCTGGCGCGACGGCGGCCGCTGTCGCTTCACCGAGCAGTACGTGCGATCGAGCCTCGGCTTCATCGCCTTCGACGTGGGCCCTTCCCTATGAACATCAAGCTGGTTGTTCTCTTCGTTGTGGGCGGCTCCATCATCAGCATGGGCATGGAGGCCTGCTCGACCTACGCGAGCATCGTGCCTCCCCCGGTCAATCACAACGCCCCGCTCGCATCGGGCACGGACGCCGACTGCGCAGCGATGTGCGATCACCTGCGCGCTCTCCATTGCCCCGCAGGCGACCCGACGCCCAAAGGGGCGCCCTGCGAAGTGGTTTGCCAGAACGTCGAGTCCTCCGGCTACGCCTCCGAGAATCCGCGCTGCCAAGCCACTGCCGCCGACTGCGCTGCCGCCGACGCCTGCTCGGACGAATAACGCCCGAGCAAGGCGCTCGCTGCGCTTGCTATCGCAAGCGGCTCCGGGCACAGTCAATCTCTGATGTCAATCCCCGTCGCTCGCTGCTACCGCTGCCTCGTGTCCTACCCGGCCCCGGCGCTGAAGCCCGCGCCCGCGCTCTGCGGCTGCGAGCACGACTACTGCGAGGCCTGCCTCAGCGACGAGCGTTTCGCTGCGTGGCTCAGGTTTGTGGGGTCGATCTGCACGAAAATGGCGAGCGCGGCCTGAAACGATTTTGCGATTGACCTGAACGGACCACTGAACATATAGTCCCTGGTCATGACGGGGAGAGAGCTACGGAAGCGGCTCAGAGAACTCGGATGTGAAGAATTGCGCTGGTCGGGGTCGCATTTGATGGTCCGCTGTGGGGCATGCCAGAGCTCGATCCCTGTTCATGGGGCCGATGACATCGGTTATGGCCTCCTGAAGAGCGTAGAAAAAGATCTTGCTCCGTGCATCGGCAAGAAACGGTGGTTAGGTATATGACGATGGAATTAGCGGTGAGGTACGAGCTTGACCGGGACGGTTGGTGGGTTGCGTCCGTTCCGACCATTCCGGGATGCCACACGCAGGGACGTACGCTACCGCAAGCTCGGGGACGCATTCGTGAGTGCCTAGCCTTGTACATGCCAAAAGCCGAGGCTGACGCTGCGAGGTTTATTGACGAGATCAGTTTGCCCCCTCAGATCAGCGAGGCGTTCCGCAAGATTTCCGAGTACGGGATACATCATGGGGTCGATGTGGAGATCTTGCTCGATAGCCAGCCTTCCTAGGTTGACGCCATAGGCTGCTCGGGGCTACGCTTTCGCCCGAGCATGACCCCGGCGGGCGTACGATCCACGTGATCATCATCGGTGTCGCACCGGGGCTGAAGGCGCTCACCTACTCCGTGCTTGACATCGAGCCGCCGCTCCCCGCCGTCGTCATCGACAAAGACGTGCTCCTCGGCCCCAAGCTCCCAGGGCGAGATGATGCAGGGTTCCTCAAAGCTCTGGTAGGAATCAGCAAAAAGGCGTATGTGCATCATCTGATCTTGGAGGTCATTTTCGAGCGGTTCTTGGTCCCTTTTGGGCGGGCCCCAAAGCCCCGGGCGGCGCTGGCCATTGGCCCAGCGTGTAGCTCGCGGGAGCCCCCAGAGCACGTCGCGGCCGTCCGGGTGATGCTCACCCACCTCGCGCATCGATTTTCCCTCCCCGTGACGAGCCTCGACGAGACCCAGATGCAGGCAGCGCTCAAGCCCCGCAAGAACGAGAGTTGGCTCCGGGTCAGTAACCGGCTGATTGACGTGCCCCTCGACACGAAAGACCCGAAATTGGTGCTGTCGGTCGCTGTCGGGCTCGCCGGGGCCTTGGCTTTTCAGGGGACGCCATGACCGACGCTGAAGAGCAGGCATTCCGGCAGGCCGCCCGCGGCGCGCTCCGGGACGGGCGGAGCGTCCTGATCGTGGGGGCCGAAGGAGAAGACAGCGCCGAGTTGCTGTTCAGTGTGATCGAATTCCCGGAGCACTCCGCGCTGGGCATCGTGGTCCCCGGCGAATGGGAGCACGAGGAGGGCATGGAAGAGCGCTGCCAGGCGATATTGAGGCAAGAGAGCAAGGCCATCCGCGAGCAACCACTGGACTAACTTGTGAATAAACTGTTGTTACCCGTGAAACATGAGGCCAAATGGTACTAGGCGTAATTATTGCATCGTCGTCGATGCTCGCGTTGCTTCTGGCTGGCTGGCAACTATACGCCGCGCTGAAGCGCGAGGCCGCCGCCGCTCTCGCGCTCGCGGGGACCACCGATCTAATCAGCCGTCTGACCGAGCAGCTCAAGCGCACTACTCTCGATCTCGAGGACGCCGAGCGGCGCGTGCTCGAGAACCGCGACGCCATCGCCTCAGCCCTCAAGCAGCGGGACCAATGGGGCAGGCTCTACGATGAGCAGGCCATCGCCCACGGGAACGCTCAGGCGATGATGATGGGCGCGATCGAGATGCTGGAACGAAAGCTGTCGGGGGCGGGGGTGAGCGTCGAGCTCCCCCCGGTCATCCGGGAGACCCAGGCGCTGTACCTGGAACGGCACGTTACCCCGGTGTTGGATAGGTTAGGGACACCCGCTGTCCACCGCGCCGTTTCTCCCGCAAATCAGCCGGGTTCTTCGGCAGGGACAGGAGATCAGGGCTGAAATGTCCGACGATTTTGGCAAATTCACGGCCCCGAAGCCGAGCGAAGAGCTGCATCAGGGCTCGGAAGTGCCGGTTACGTTCTCGATCGATCCGAATGACCGCATGCCCGTCCCGGCGTCGCCCGACAACGAGGACCGCCCCCCGCCCCTTGCGGTCGACACGCTCGTGTGCATGGAGGACAAGAGCTCCTTCGTGATCCGAAATCCTGACGGATCGGTCTGGGTGGTGTTCGAGCCGAGCGAGGTCAAGCGCTCCGCAGGCGGCTCGTACTACGTGGAGCCGAAGGCGCTCATGCGCTCCGTGAACGCGAACCGCAAGATCTCGACCTCGCTCGGCTGGTCGGGCTTCGTAGCCCGGATCAGGTCCGTGCTGAACCTCCCGAGGCTGTATCATGTCGCGGTCGCGGGAGAGAAGACTCTCGTCATTGCCGTCGAGCCGCTCCGTCCCGCTTGCGCGCACTACGCTCGCATGCAGACCGACATCTCGGCCGATCGATCGAGGCGCTACCTGATGCGCTCCTGCATGGCGCAGCGCTCGGAGACGGGCGAGTACTACTCGGTCGGCGACTCCGCGATCTACGCCTGCAGCTTGCGCTCTCCCCGGCATATCGAGTCCGAGCGCATTCTCGACGACTTCGATCAGTTGAAGGTGCAGCAGGCAAACGAGAAGATCCAAGCCGGGCTCTTCGACGTAGACGCGGCCCTTGCCGCAGAAGATTCATCGGGCTCGCTTGGCGTGCTCGGTAGTAACCCCAAAGGATGAAGAGAGATGCCGCCTAAGATCACCGCAGAAGAAGCAGAAGCCGACGACGTACTCCACCTCCTGAAGGGTCTCGCCGACGACGCCTCGGGCGCCTATGAGGCGTTCAAGAAGAAGCTCGCGGCGGGCGCGCTCGCCGACCCGAACGCGCTCGCCGTCGAGGTGGGGGAGCTGTTCTCGATCATGGCCGACGTGTCGCAGTACGCCTTCCAGGCTCACTTCGAGCACTTCGAGTGGGCGGCCCAAGTCGACGACGACCTCGACGAGCTGAAGGGAATGGACGGCACGACGATCTTGCCCGAGGACGCAGCGAAGCTGAAGGGCGTGATCCTCGTGCTTGCGCAAAATCTTCGTGCGGCTTCGTCCCCTGATGACGAGGCGCTCCTCGCGACCTTGAAGCAGCAAGCGGCCGAAGCGGTGGCGTTCATTGACGAGGCGACCGCGGAGGAGACAGACGAGGAAGACGACGACGAGGCTCAGGCGCACTGATGACCGATCCCGTCTCTCCCCCCCAGCCTCCGAGCGATGAATCTCGGCGCAAGCGTCGCCTCGTGCCGGACTTGTCCCACACGATCGATCATGGGGGGGAGAGACTGACTCGGGTGGCTCGTGTCGACGAGGAGAGCCCTCGTTCTCTCGACGAGGTTGCCAGAAAGCACCTCGAGCCCGAGGTGGCCTTGGCGATCCAGGAGAACGTCGACTTCATTCGTAAGCTCGGGGCCTCCACCGAGCCGACCGAGTCGCCGATCGGCATGGCCAACCGGATCGAAGTCATGACCGCCGAGGCCGACGCGGACGCCGCCGCCGCGCAAGCGGAGACCGACGCCGCCGCCCGCGCCGCCGCGCAGGCGAAGGCTGACGCTGCCGCGAACGCTGCCGCGCAAGCGAAGGTCGACGAGATGGCCCGCCGGATCGAAATCATGACCGACGGCGCAGTGGCGGTCCCTCATCCTGAGGCCGACGCCGCCAAGCGTCCGGGCACGCTTACGGTGAGCCCTGTCGTGGGGCTCGAGGATGCCCCCGATGATTTCTTGGCTGGCAAGGGTCAGCCAACGACGCTGTTCGACTTGTTCAGCTTGTTCCCGCTGCTCGACGGCGTGAATTGGTGGATCCTGGTCGATCGCAAAGAGCCGAAGATATACTTGGGCCGCAAGGTCGCCGGCTACCAGCGCCCCATCACGAGCCCCCTAACGCTTGCTGATTGGCAGGACATCTACGGGGGCGGCACCTACAAGCTCACGGTGTACGGTCCACCCAAGCGCGGCGGCGTGATGCAAGCAGATGGCCGTGTCGCTGCGGTCAAGATGACCGAGCCCATCACGGTCGTGTTTCCGGGCGTTCCCAGTTCCGAAAGTGAAGATTACAATGTCGAGGACCCTATGACGGCATCTCCCAATTTTCCAAACCTCGCAGGTCGCCGGGGCCCGGCTTCGATGGCGGACGCGCAGATCGAAAAAGAACGCCTCTCGGTCGACGCAGCGCGCGAGATCCGGCAAGAGACTCAAGTCGATCGCGAACGCAGTCGCGCTGAGGCAGCTCTGAAAGAGAAGGCTCGCGCCGAGTCTGATCTGCTCGGCAAATTCATGGAGCTTCAGGACAAGGCCGCGGAACGCGAAGCGGATCTCCGTGAGGCTCAGGTCCAGCGCGAGCGCGAGATCGCCGAAGAGCGCCGCGCGAACGACGCCAAATGGGAAGAGCGGTTCGCGTCCGAGCGACGCGCGAGCGAAGAGCGAATCAAGGCGTTGCTAGAAGAAAAAAAGCAGCCCGACGATCTCGAGAAGCTCCATCGCCTCTCGACCATCATCAGTAAGCCTGACAATTCCGAGATGCTCCGCGAGCAACACGCGCGCGAGCTCGAGCGGGTGCAAGCCTCCGCTAAGGCCGACACCGAGCGCGCCGCGGATCGAGTACGGGAAGAGCAGAAGCGCGCAGATCTGCGCATCGAAGAGGCCGCGGGTCGCGTCGCCGAGCGCATCCGAGAAATCGAAAAGCGCGCGGCCGACTCCGAGCGCGAGATCCGAGATCGCAGCGATCGGGAGGTGAGCCGCATCAAAGAAGAAGCCGACCGCCGAGTGAACGACATGCACCGCCAGCACACCGACGCGGTCGCGATGCTCACGGCTCAGCACTCGGCCGCGATGACCGCCGAGGCGCGCAATCACGAGCGCGACATGAACGCGCTGAAGGCCCAGCACGCGATGGCGCTCGACTCCCTCAAGAACAGCTACGACATGCGGCTCGAGACTGCTCGCGGTGAAGTCAAGCGAACGCTCTCCGAGGTCGATCGCTGGAAGCAAGAGGCCGAGAGCGGTAAAGACGTAGTCGGGCGCATGCGGAAGCTGAAAGAGGACGCAGCCGAGCTCGGCATGGTGGAGGCCGGGGAGTCTCCTACC
>Ga0265338_10003025_pt1 | contig 24237 bp, 29 predicted proteins | sample 42126metaG_FD_193579 | JGI IMG/M metagenome (GOLD analysis project Ga0265338, IMG submission 193579) | Rhizosphere microbial communities from Carex aquatilis grown in University of Washington, Seatle, WA, United States - 4-21-26 metaG | ecosystem: Host-associated > Plants > Roots > Rhizosphere... | reverse complement strand
TGACATCTACAGCCGCCTGCTCAAAGACCGCGTCATCTTTTTGGGCGATGAGGTTAATGAGCACACCGCCAACCTGGTGGTTGCCCAAATGCTGTTTTTAGAGAACCAGGACCCGACCAAAGACATCATCTTCTATATAAATAGTCCCGGCGGCAGCGTTTACCACGCCCTGGGTATCTATGACACCATGAAATTCGTTAAGTCCGACATCCAAACGGTTGGAATTGGCGTAAACGCCAGCGCCGCAGCCATTTTGTTAAGCTCCGGCACTAAAGGCAAGCGCCTACTACTGCCGCACGCTACCGTTATGATTCACCAACCATCCAGTGCTAGCAGCCGAGCCAAAATTTCTGATTTAGAGATAGACCTTAGGGAAGGGTTACGTCTCAAGAAGTTGCTCAATGATATCCTCGCCGAAAACACCGGCCAGCCGGTGTCTAAAATCGAGAAGGATGTAGACCGCGATTATTGGATGACTGCCGAAGAGGCCAAAAAATACGGCTTGGTGGATAAGGTGATAACTCACCGTTAGCAAATTCTACAACACTTTTTTCTGTGCATAACTTGACGGTTGCCTCTGTAACACCTAGAATGTTAGGTTAAGAAGTAGTGTACTTTGGTGCTTGCTGTATTGATACAATTTGCATCGCCGAACGTAGTGGGCTTCGCTAAGGCGTTTATTAAGTAAAAGCAAGGGAGTATTGCTTTTTTATGGCCAAAAATTTGGGCACGAATATCGAGCGCACGTACTTTACGAAGTCAGACGACGTACTAAGTCCACCAAACCTGGTGGACCACCAGAACACCTCTTTTCAATGGTTTGTTGAGGAGGGTTTGGGGGAACTTTTAGCCGAAATCAGTCCGATTGATGATTACACCGGCACAAAGTTAAGCATTAGCTTTAAAGATTATCATTTTGAAGACCCCAAGATGAGCGAGGGCGAAGCCAAAGACAACAATGTTAGCTTTGACGCCCCGCTTAAAGCCACGGTTGAGCTGACCAATAAAGTTACCGGCGAAGTTAAAGAACAAGAGATTTACCTGGGCGATTACCCGTGGATGACCAGCCGCGGCACTTTTGTAATTAATGGCGCTGAGCGCGTAGTGGTCAGCCAGCTTATTAGAAGTAGCGGCGTTTTCTTTACGGCCGATACCCACGGCGGCAGCAGCGTTTACGGGGCAAAAGTTATACCGGTTCGTGGTGCTTGGCTAGAATTTGAGACCGCCGCTAACGGCGCGCTATATGTCAAGATTGACCGCAAACGCAAAATCGCCGTGACCACCCTGCTTAGGGCTTTGGGCATGAGCGAAGAAGAGATGAAAAAGGCCTTTAAACATGTAGACCAGGGCCAGGCCAGCTATATAGACGCGACTCTAGCCAAAGACCCAACCAAGAGCACCAACGAAGCACTTATTGAAGTTTACCGTCGCCTGCGCCCGGGCGATCTAGCTACCGTAGACAACGCCCGTTCATTAATAGAGAACATGTTCTATAACTTCAAGCGCTTTGATTTTGGCCGCGTTGGCCGCTATAAAATCAACAAACGCTTGGATCTTAACATTCCTAACACTGCCGAGAACCGTACGCTCCGCATTGAAGATATCATCGCGATTATTGCCGAAATTATCCGCCTGAACGTTACCCAAGACCCAGCCGATGAAATTGATAGCCTAGCCAACCGCCGCGTCAAGCTGGTCGGCGAGTTGGTGCAACGCCAATTCCGCATCGGCCTGCTTAGAATGGAGCGCAACGCCAAAGACCGCATGAGTATGAGCGAAATCGAGACGGTTACGCCAGCCCAGCTTATCAACGCCCGCCCAGTAGTTGCCGCGGTCCGCGAGTTTTTTGCCAGCTCCCAGCTCAGCCAATTCATGGACCAGATTAACCCTTTGAGCGAACTGGCCCACAAGCGCCGGCTTAGCTCCATGGGCCCGGGCGGTTTAAGCCGTGAACGTGCCGGTTTTGAGGTTCGCGACGCCCACGCTACCCACTACGGCCGCATTTGTCCGGTGGAGACTCCAGAAGGCGCCAACATTGGTTTGGTGCTAAACATGGCCAGCTATGCCCGTATCAATGAATACGGTTTTGTAGAAACACCTTACCGCAAAGTTATTAACGCGGTTACCGCTAAAGAAGCTGCCGGGCATATCGCTTCGGTAGATTTAGTCAACGAACGCGGCACCGTAATTGTTAAGGCCGGTACCAAAATCACCGAACCTATGGCTAAGAAATTAGCCGCCGTTAAAAACCAAGCTACTTGGCCGGTTAAAGCCAAAGTTACCACCAAAATCGTTTATTTAGACGCCGCCGAAGAGGACCACACCATTATTGCCGGTGCTGGTAACGCCCTGGACTCTAATGGCTACTTTGTCGAGGCCCGCGTCAGCGCCCGCAACCGCCTAGCCCCTGGCGAGGTAGATGCCGACGATGTTACGCACATGGACGCTTCGCGCTCCCAAACTATTGGTAGTAGCGCCGGACTCGTACCATTTATAGAAAAGAACTACGTGCTGCGTTCGCTGATGGGTTCTAACCAGCAGCGCCAAGCCGTACCTTTGATTAAGCCGGAATCGCCAATTGTAGGCACCGGTTTTGAGTCAGTCGTGGCCCAAAATAGCGGACAGATAGTTTTGGCCGAGGGCGACGGCGTAGTGCAAAAAGCTACCGCCGACGAGGTCGTGGTCAAATATAAGAATGGCCGCAGCGGCAGCTACATACCGCAGCACTTTGCTCGCAGTAACGAAGGCAGTTCTATTAATCAAACAGTTATTGTTAGCAGCGGCGACAAAGTCAAAGCCGGTGACATACTAATAGAAGGTATGAGTATTGCTGGCGGCGAGCTGGCACTAGGCAAAGACTTGCTAACCGCGTTCATGCCATGGTCCGGTTACAACTTTGAGGACGCCATAATTCTTTCCCGTAGCTTAGTGGAAGACGACACCCTCACCTCAATCCACATCGTTGACTACATGACTGAGGTCCGCGAGACTAAACTTGGTCCCGAGATTGTCACCCGCGACATCCCCAACGTTTCCGAAGAAAGCCTGCGCCACCTAGACGAAGACGGAATCGTGCGCATTGGCGCCGAAGTCCACCCTGGCGATATACTAGTGGGTAAAATCACTCCAAAGGGCGAACAAGAGCTTTCCAGTGAAGAACGTTTGCTGCGCGCCATCTTTGGCGAAAAGGCCAAAGAAGTCCGCGATACTTCACAGCGCATGAGTACTGGTCGACACGGTAAGGTGGTCGGCGTTAAGGTGTTTAGTCGCGCCTCTGGCCACGATCTCAAGGCCGGCGTAATAATGCAAATCCAAGTCTTTGTAGCCCAGATGCGAAAGATTTCCGTAGGTGATAAACTTGGTGGCCGCCACGGCAACAAGGGCGTTATTGCCCGGATCTTGCCAGTCGAAGACATGCCGTTTAACGCCGGGGGGATACCCGTAGACATTATTCTTAACCCGCTCGGCGTGCCAAGTCGTATGAATATCGGCCAGCTTTTTGAGACCCACCTGGGCATGGCCGCCAAGGCATTAGGCCTAAAAGTCGCCAGCCCGGCCTTTAACGGCGTCCCGACTGCTAAGATCCAGGAGATGCTAAAGCAAGCCGGCTTGCCAACAGATGGCAAGCAGCAACTTTACGATGGCCGCACCGGCGAAGCTTTTTCGGAGCGCACAACCGTTGGCAGCATGTACATTATTAAGCTCAACCACATGGTTAGCGATAAGATTCACGCCCGCTCCACCGGCCCCTACACCATGGTTACCCAGCAGCCGCTGGGTGGTAAGGCTCAAAACGGTGGCCAGCGCTTTGGCGAGATGGAAGTTTGGGCGCTAGAAGCTTACGGCGCCGCCAACACCTTGCAAGAAATGCTGACCATTAAATCTGACGACGTCTACGGCCGGGCCAAAGCCTACGAATCCATCATCAAAGGCACCGAAATCCAAGGACCTAAAGTTCCAGAAAGCTTCAACGTACTAGTCAAGGAGCTGCAAGGCCTAGGCCTTAAGGTTGACTTGCTTGCGGAGGGCGAAGTAGTAGACGCCGAAAAAGTCTTGGCCGATAACATCAAAGCCGAGGCCGCACACACACCCACAGTCGCTGTGCCAGACGAGACCGACGTCTCTACTACCGACGTAAGCATAGAAGACGTGGTTAGCGAATTTGGTGTAACAGAAGAAGACGGTTCGCCAACCGTTGAAGATGTTGAGCTGGCCGAAACAGCCATGGAAATTAGTGACGAATTAGCGGAGGAGAAATAGCATGAGACAGTACAACCCAGGAACCAACATTTCAGATTTTGACGCTGTCCGGCTTGCTATCGCTAGCCCGGAGGACATTCTGGAATGGAGCCACGGCGAAGTCACCAAACCAGAGACCATTAACTACCGGACCCAAAAACCTGAGCGTGACGGACTGTTTTGCGAGCGCATTTTTGGCCCAGTCAAAGACATCAATCCGCATGACGCTAAATATAAAGGCGTCCGCAGCCGCGAAGCCGCTGTAGATAAGAACGGCGAACTGGTAACCCGCAGCATTGTCCGCCGCGAACGCATGGGCCACATCAACCTGGCCACGCCAGTTGCCCACATTTGGTTCTTACGCGGCACGCCAAGCGCTGTCGGTCTACTTTTGGGCATGACCGTTAAGAACTTGGAGCGCGTTGCCTACTTTGCCAGCTACATTATTAAATCCGTAAACACTGATACCCTAGCCAAGATTCGAGCCGATAAAGAAGCCGAGAATAAAGCCGCCGAAGCTGCGATCAAACACCGCTACGAAACCGAAGCCGCTAAAAAAGACGCCGATATTAAAGCTTTGTCCGAAGCCCAAAATAGAGAGCTAGAAGAGTTAACCGAGGACTTTGAGTTGTTTAACACCCAGGCCGACAGCCTAGTTAAATTCAACCTGCTTTCAGAAAACGACTATCGCAATCTGCCTGACGAGCTTCAGGACCTGCTTAATGTGGGTATGGGTGGCTCAGCCCTTAAAGAACTACTCGAAGAAGTCGACCTTAAAAAATTGATTAAGTCGTTGAACAAAGAAGCCGAAGAGGCCAAGGGCCAGCGCAAAAAGAAAATCATGAAACGCCTACGTCTGCTGGAAAGTATGCAGCGGGCTAGTATCAAGCCATCAAGCATGTGCGTCAGCGTCTTGCCGGTAATTCCGCCGGACCTGCGCCCCATGGTGCAGCTAACCGGTGGCCGTTTTGCCACATCCGACCTTAACGACCTTTACCGCCGCGTCATCAACCGCAACAACCGCCTTAAAAAGCTAATGGAGCTCAACGCTCCCGAAGTTATCCGCCGCAACGAGCAGCGCATGTTGCAAGAAGCCGTTGATGCGTTGGTAGATAACAACAATGCCCGTTCTGGCCGCGCTGTGGCCGCGACTGGCCAGCGCCGCCGCCTAAAAAGTCTGAGCGACATGCTAAAGGGCAAGCAAGGCCGTTTCCGTCAGAACCTACTCGGTAAACGCGTTGACTACTCTGGTCGCAGCGTTATTGTTGCCGGCCCAGAGCTCAAGATGTTCCAGTGCGGCCTGCCCAAAACCATGGCCTTGGAGCTCTTCAAGCCATTTGTAATCGGCCGTTTAATCGACCAAGAACTGGCGCACAACATCCGTAGTGCCACGCGCATGATAGAAATGTCTGAGGCCGCCGTTTGGGATGCTCTAGATGAAGTTATTAAGGGCAAGTACGTGCTACTTAACCGTGCTCCAAGCTTGCACCGCCTAAGCATCCAGGCTTTCCAGCCAGTACTCATTGAAGGTAAAGCTATCCAGCTGCACCCATTGGTTTGTAAGGGCTTTAACGCTGACTTTGACGGTGACCAAATGGCCGTGCACTTACCGTTAAGCGAAAAGGCTCAAACCGAGGCTCGCGAGATTATGGCCAGCAGTAAAAACCTGCTTAAGCCAGCCGATGGCTCGCCAATCTTGCACGTAGAACAAGATATTGTCTTGGGCTGCTACTACCTGACCTATGAGCGCCCCGGCGCCAAAGTCGAAAAACCACGGTCATTTGCCAGCTTAGACGAAGCTATCATGGCACTGGACGCACGCAAAATAGCTCTGCAGACTCGCGTAGAAATACCGTTCCGCGGTGAGCTACGTGCTACGACTATGGGTCGCCTACTATTTAACGAGATTTTTCCCGAAGATTTTCCGTTCCAGAACGAAGCTCAGACCAGCAAAAAACTTGACCGCGTAATGAGCCTGACTTACCAAAAGTACGGCCAAGAAGTTACTGCAGAGATCGCTGATGATCTTAAGGACCTGGGTTTCCGCTACGCTACTTACTCCGGTCTGTCTATTGGCATGGATGATTTCTCTGACCTCAAACCCCTTAAGGGTATTGTAGCCATAGGCGAAAAGAAAGCTCTAGAAATCGCCAAACAATATGGCGCCGGTTTCATTACCGACGAAGAACGCTACCGCCTAACCGTACAGGCTTGGACTGACGTTGACGAATTGGTAGAAAAGGCCCTAGCCGAACAGTTTGCTACTGAAGATAACACGATGTCTATCGCTGTGGCGTCCGGTGCCCGTGGGAATTTGAGCCAGATGAAAGACTCGGTTGGTATGATTGGTGTTCGTGCCGATGCTACCGGCCGGGCCATGGAGCTACCCGTACGCTCCAACTATAAGGATGGCCTTGATCCACTAGAATACTTTACCGCCACCCGCGCAACCCGTAAATCGCTAGTAGATATTGCCCTGCGCACCGCTGACTCTGGTTACTTAACGCGCCGCTTGGTAGATGTTGCCCAAGACGTATTCACTGTGGAGTGGGATGCCGAAGACCCCGGCTTGGCGGTTTTCCGTACCGACTCCGAAATTATCGGCACACCGCTTGGCAACCGCCTGGAAGGCCGCTTTGCCGCCGAAAATGTCAAAAAGTATGTTAAAGCCGGCGAACTCATTACTGCCGAAATTGGTAAAGCTATCGACGAAGACCCATCAATAGAAAGCGTACGTATCAAAAGCGTACTTAGCTGCACTTCGGTCCGTGGTGTCAGCCGCGAATCTTACGGCGTTGATTTGTCTACCCGCAAACTGGTTACCCTGGACTGCCCAATTGGCGTAATTGCCGCCCAAAGCATTGGTGAGCCCGGCACCCAGCTGAGCTTGGACTCCAAGCACCGCGCTGGCGCCGTAACTGCTGGTGATGATGTGACTCAGGGCCTAACCCGCGTAGAGGAACTTTTGGAAGTCCGCGTACCAAAAGGACAAGCCTATTTAACAGATATAACTGGCAAGGTAAATGTTTGGGAAGAAGGTGACCAGTACATCGTGCAAGTTACCGCCAAGGAGCAAAAAGCCCTTAGGCTGCCACTGGCGGGCCGCCAGCCTGCCATTAACGATGGCGATGAAGTTGCCATTGGCGACACTGTTGCCGCCCACGAAGACGGTAGCGAACCGCTAACTGCCCCCATGGCCGGCAAAGTTCATATTACCGAAACCAGCGCCACCATTACCCCAACCGCAAAGAGCGTTGTCCGCTACGAGATTCCTGGCTTTAAGCAGATGATTGTCAAAGACGGCGACGAAGTTGAGGCTGGCCAGCGCCTGACCAACGGTTCCATTAACCTTCACGAGCTGATGCGTTTGCAGGGCATTGAAGCCACCCAGCGTTACATCATGAACGAGGTCCTCTACATCTTTGCCAGCCAAGGCCAGACCATCGCCGACAAACACCTAGAGGTAATAGTCCGCCAGATGTTTAGCCGCGTACAGATAGAAGAAGCCGGTGACAGCCAATTCATTACCGGCGATATCGCCAGTAAACTAGCTGTGGTAGAAGCCAATGAAGAACTTGCCACTAAGAGCAAACAACTCATCAAATACAACCAATTACTCCTCGGTATAACCAAGGCCAGCCTGTCTACCGATTCGTTCCTGTCGGCTGCATCATTCCAGGACACCACCCGCGTGCTGATTGCGGCTGCCACTAGCGGTAAAGTCGACCACCTATATGGCCTTAAAGAAAATGTCATCCTGGGCCGCCGCATCCCTGTGGGTACAGGAGCCCGCCGGCACCTAGAGGAAGAAACTAGCGAGGAGCTGGAAACAGTTGTCCCTAAGGGGTAAATCTGTTAAAATAAATCGCCATGCCAACTATTAACCAACTGGTACGCAAGCCACGCAAGAAAGTTTCCAAGAAGCCGGGTTCGCCGGCTCTAGACCGCGTGGTCAATAACTTGCAGACCAAGACCTACGATAAACACTCGCCGTTTAAGCGTGGCGTATGTATTCGTGTTACGACCAAGACCCCAAAGAAACCTAACTCAGCACTGCGCAAAGTAGCTCGTGTGCGCCTGACCAATGGCCACGAGGTTTGGGCTTATATTGGCGGCGAAGGCCACAACCTGCAAGAGCACGCAGTAGTTTTAGTTCGTGGCGGCCGCGTTAAAGACTTGCCTGGCGTGCGTTACCACATTGTCCGCGGCAATCTTGACTTGCAAGGTGTAGAAAATCGTAAAAAAGGCCGTAGCAAGTACGGCGCCAAGAGGCCAAAGTAATGCCACGCAAAAGCACCAAATCTCTAGTTAGAGAAGTCAAACCCGATCGTATGTATAACAGCACCATGGTTGCTAAGTTTATCAACCGGGTAATGCATGATGGCAAAAAACAGATTGCTGAACGCTTGGTGTACGGTGGTATGCAAAAAGCAGCCGATAAGCTCAAGGTCCAAAACCCGCTGGAAGTTTTTGAGCAAGCCATGAAGAACGTCCAGCCGCACATGGAAACTCGCTCCCGCCGGGTCGGCGGCGCCAATTATCAGATTCCTTTTGAGGTTAAAGGTCAGCGCCAGCAACACCTAACCATCATGTGGTTTGTGGCAGCCGCCCGCGCCCGTAAAGGCATGAGCATGCTTGATCGTATCGCCCTAGAGCTAGAGGATGCTTACAACAACACCGGCGAAGCCGTTAAGAAAAAAGAAGATACCCATCGCATGGCCGATGCCAACCGGGCCTTTGCCCATTTCGCGCGGACTTAATTTAGGGCTTTACCGTGGCAGATAAGAAGTACGACCTAAAAGAAGTTAGAAACATCGGCATCATTGCTCATATTGACGCTGGTAAAACCACCACTACGGAGGCTATTCTTTACCGTACCGGCCTAAAGCACAAGATTGGCGCAGTGCACGAAGGCGAAACTACCACCGACTGGATGGCCCAAGAAAAAGAGCGGGGGATTACGATCACCGCCGCCGCCGTTACCTGCTTTTGGAAAGACCACAAGATTAACATTATCGACACTCCAGGTCACATTGACTTTACAGTCGAAGTCGAGCGTTCTTTGCGCGTACTGGATGGCGCGGTGGTAGTTTTTGACGGTAAAATGGGCGTAGAAAGTCAAAGTGAAACTGTATGGCGCCAGGCCGACAAATATGGAGTGCCCCGCCTATGTTTTATCAATAAAATTAACCAAACTGGCGGCGACTTTTATAAAAGCTTAGACAGCATTCATAACCGCCTAAATAAGCGGGCTTTTCCAATACACCTGCCAATTGGTTTTGAGCAAGGCATCAACGGCATAGTTGACCTTGTAAGCATGAAGGCTTTTACCTACAAAGACTTTGCCGACCACGAGCTGGTTGAGGCCGAAATTCCCGCCGACATGGCCGACCAAGTCAAAAAATACCGTAGCTTACTGGTAGAAAACGCCGTGGCCGAAGACGAAAAAATGTTAGAAAAGTATTTTGAAGTCGGCGAAGAAGGTATGACTGAGGATGATATTCGCCAGGCTATCCGTACTGCCGTGTTAACTAGTAAGTTCTTTGCGGTGTCTGGTGGCGACGGCCGTGGTGTGATTGTTGAAAAATTACTTGATGCCGTTAATGACTTCCTGCCCAGTCCGCTAGACCGTGGCAGCACTTGGGGGACTAACCCTAAAAACGGTGATGAGATTGAGCGCAAGCCAGACTCCGCCGAGCCTTTCTCGGCGCTGGCCTTCAAGATTTCCACCGACCCGTTCGTGGGTAAATTAGCCTTCTTTAGAGTTTACTCGGGCAAAGTTATCGCTGGCAGTTATATTCTGAACAGCTCGACCGGCGAAAAAGAACGCGTTGGCCGAATTGTGCGCTTGCACGCCGATAAACGCGAAGACGTAACAGAGGTAGAAGCCGGCGACATTGCCGCCATTGTTGGCCTAAAGGGCACTACTACCGGCAATACTCTCTGTGACCCTAATAGCCCCATCGTTCTAGAGAGCATTACCTTCCCGGAGCCGCCAGTCAGCATTGCTATCGAGCCAAAAACCAAGGCCGACCAAGAAAAAATGGGCGTTGCCCTGCAGCGTTTGGCAGAAGAAGACCCAACTTTTCGCATTAAAGTTGACCACGAAACTGGGCAGACCATTATCCGTGGTATGGGCGAGCTGCACCTGGACATTATCGTCGACCGCATGAAGCGCGAGTTCTCGGTAGAAGCTAATGTTGGCGAACCGCAAGTAGCTTACCGCGAAACTATCCGTAAAGACGGTGTTGAGCAGGAAGGCAAGTTTATCCGCCAATCTGGTGGCCGCGGCCAATACGGCCATGTCTGGTTGCGTCTTAGCCAAAACGAATCCGGCAAGGGCTTTGAATTTATAAACAGCATTAAGGGCGGTTCGGTGCCGAGTGAATACATTCCAGCGGTTAAAGCCGGCATAGAAGAGGCCATGAGCAACGGTGTGATTGCCGGTTACCCGGTGGTAGATATTAAGGCCGAAATTTACGACGGCAGTTATCATGATGTGGACAGTTCAGAAATGGCCTTTAAAATTGCGGCCAGTATGGCCTTGCAAGATGGCGTTAAAAAAGCTGCCCCGGTACTCATGGAGCCGATTATGAAAGTCGTGGTTGTTACACCCGAAGACTTCATGGGTGATGTCATCGGCGATCTGAACAGCAAACGTGGCCGTGTAGAATCCATGGAAGATCTCACCCCTGGTATTAAAGAAATTACCGCTTACGTACCCCTGGGCGAGATGTTCGGCTACACCACCAATCTACGCAGCAGCACCCAGGGCCGGGCCAGCTCCAGCATGGAGCTCGACCACTACGCTGACGTACCGGGCAATGTCGCCCAAGAAATCATCGCCAAAGCCGGCAAATAGACCTGGCTATACTCTTGACAAAGTATATCATTTAAGATATAATCTTAATTAGTAACGAGGAGGTTGTGATGAGCGAAGCGCTTAGGACCCGACCTAATACTCCCGAGGAATTACTTCGAGAACAACGCCGCAATCAACTATCCTTCAATCTTGCCGAGCTAGCTGTCCTTTCTCTAATAAATCCGACTGAAATGATTAGGAAAATAGACTCTCAAGCAACTACATTGGCAATCGACCCAGAATTGGTGGTCGCAGAAATCCCAGAAGAGGAACTCAGCCTCTCGGCTTAGGCCATAGTGGCCGAAGTACTCTGGTAATATAATCTTATGGCTAGAAGTGTAAACCCTGACTCTCGGGAGCGAACTGTGCTTGGGTACCAAGGCCAGGGCAAGCTAGAAGAGGGTATGGGTTCTGATTTAAAGGATTTTCCTGAAGCTCAGGAAGTTTATGATGAGGCCGATCAAGCGGCCGCTCCGCTGCTCCTTGGCAGAAAAATAAGCGAAATTTGTTTTAACGGCTCCATGGAGGATTTACTTGAGCACGCGCAACTGGCCAAATTCGTGGTATCCGCTGCTGCGACAGCTGTTTTATTAAATAGAGTAAAAAAACGTCCCTTTGGCGTTACTGGCCACAGCTTGGGCGAATACGGGGCGCTATTAGCCTCGGGTGTTTTTACCCTGAAGAATGGTGTCGTGTTGGTTCATGAACGGCAAAAAGCTATGGATGCCGCAAACGCCGAAATTCCCGGTGGAGGTGGCATGGTGGGCGTTACGGGTTTGGACGAAGATGGCTTGATGGCCGTAGCTAGTCAGCTCGACATCGATGTCGCAGCAATTAATACCAGTACGTCAGGTACACTTTCGGGCCCGAGAACCGCGATAGAGGAAGTCCCCGTCTACCTAGAGGACCAAAGGGGCGTACGAGTGACCCCACTCGGCATAAAGGGTGCGGCGCATTCCCGGTGGAACGCTCTGGCCGCCCAAATAATGTCGCCAATTATGGATGATATTGAATTTAAGCGTCCTGATTTTTGGTTCTTTGCCGACAACGGTAAAGTCATAATGATCCCGGACGAAATCAGGCATCATCTCTTGAACATGTTCGGGGATCCAGTCAGATTTCGTGATATCAGCGTCGAGATGGCAAGAGCCAAGGTGAAGGTATTTACAGAAGTTGGCCGGGATAAGCTACTGGGAAGGTTTGTCTCCCGCACGGTTGACGATCAGATAAAAACAGAAACCCTAGATGACATCCTAGGTGATAAATAAAGAAATACCACCAACTAACCCCTTTACAAACAGGCTAAGTTTATCTATAATGACGGCATAATCGCGTGAGTGGGCTATTGCTCGCTTGCGCAAAATTATCAGCGAACTAACTAGAGAAAATTAAGGAGAAATCTAGAATGGCAGAGCAATTTGACCGCAGCAAGCCTCACGTAAACGTTGGCACAATGGGCCACGTTGACCATGGCAAGACCACTTTAACCGCCGCTATTACCACCGTATTAGCCAAGAAGCTTCCCAGCTCAATCAATAAGCCCATTAAATACGACGAGATTGATAACGCCCCCGAAGAAAAAGCCCGCGGCATCACCATCGCTACCTCGCACCAAGAGTACGAGAGCGAAAAGCGCCACTACGCGCACGTAGACATGCCCGGTCACGCCGACTACATCAAGAACATGATTACCGGTGCCGCCCAAATTGACGGTGCTATTTTGGTTGTATCTGCTGCCGATGGCCCAATGCCTCAAACCCGCGAGCACGTTCTGCTAGCCAAACAAGTTGGTGTGCCTTACATCCTAGTTTTCCTTAACAAAATGGACTTGGCCGACCCCGAACTGGTTGAACTAGTCGAAGCCGATGTCCGTGATTTACTGAAAAAATATGACTTTGACGAGAACGCCCCGATTGTTAAGGGTTCCGCCACCAAAGCGCTAGAAGGCAGTGCTGCCGACGAAGACGCCATTATGGAACTGGTCAAAGCTATGGACGAGAACATCCCTGAGCCTAAGCGCGACCTAGACAAACCATTCATGATGGCCATCGAAGACGTTTTCTCTATCAAAGGTCGTGGCACAGTTGCTACCGGCCGTATCGAAACCGGAGTAGTTAAAGTCAACGAAGAAGTAGAAATTGTTGGTCTTAAGCCCACCACCAAGAGCGTGGTTACCGGTGTCGAAATGTTCAAAAAGAACCTAGACCAAGGCCAAGCCGGCGACAACGTTGGCATCTTGCTACGCGGAGTTGAGCGAGATGATATCGAGCGCGGCCAAGTTTTGGCCAAGCCCGGCACTATTACGCCGCATACCGAATTCGACTCTGAGGTTTACATCCTGACCAAAGAAGAAGGTGGCCGCCACACCCCATTCTTTAAGGGTTACAAGCCACAGTTTTACTTCCGAACTACAGATGTAACCGGCGAAGTTGAACTACCAGCCGACAAAGAAATGGTCATGCCTGGCGACACCGTTACCTTTAAGGTCAAACTATTGCAACCAATCGCTATGGAACAAGGCTTGCGCTTTGCCATCCGCGAAGGCGGCCGAACTGTCGGCGCTGGCGTTGTTACTAAGATTGACAAATAAGACTAGTTAATGGCAGACGCTAAAAAAACCGCAGAGCCAGAAGTTAAACAGCGGATTCGTATCCGTCTTAAAGCCTATGACCACAAAGTCATTGACCAATCCGCCAAACAAATCGTAGAAACCGCCCTGCGTACCGGTGCCAAGATTGCCGGACCTATCCCGCTGCCGACCCGCAAAAGTACATTTACGGTCATCAAAAGCCCGCATATCTACAAAAAGGGCCGCGAACAGTTCGAAATGCGCGTACACAAACGCCTAATCGACATATCTGACCCCACGCCCAAGACTATAGATTCGCTGATGAATCTGAGTTTGCCCGCCGGCTGCGACGCCGAAATCAAAATGTAGCACTCGCTCGTATGCTTTCAAAACGGAGGCGTTACACGCGGGGTCGCTAAAGTGACTCTGGTTGCACTGTGCAGGCCAACCCTCCGTCCTTGAAAGATACTCGCTCAAACATCTTGGTTAAGCGCGCCTCTTTATAAACAACACCTACTCAGGTTGGTTCCTTACGTCTGGGAAGGGCCAGGGATCGCTTAACAAAAAAACAACATAAGATCAGTCAAGTTACCTCTATAATATTTAGCAATGGCTTATACACCTAGTGATGAGATTTTGGATAAATACGCCAAAGTGCTGGTTAATTTTGCGCTGGGCGGTGGCACCGGGATTAAACCAGGCCAGGTGGTTTATTTGCAATCGCCCCTGTCAGCTTTGCCGTATTACCGCGCCTTGCGTAAAAACATTATCGATAGCGGCGGCATGATTATTAACGGCCTTTCAGATGATATGTCTGGAGCCGCCAAGTTTTTTTATGAACATGCCAGCCAGCAGCAGCTGACCTTCTTCATGGATAAGTACTTTAAAGGCTTGGTCGGACAAGTTGACCATCGTATCGCGGTCATTGCCGATCACGATGTGCACGAGATGGACAAGGTGGACCCCAAAAAGATGATGCTGGCCCAAAAAAGTATGAAGCCCTTAATCCAGTGGTTTGACAAGAAGGAACACGACGGAAAATACACCTGGACTCTGGCACTATACGGAACGCCCAGCATGGCCAAAGAGGCTGGTTTAAGTGAAAAAGAATACTGGGACCAGATTATTAAAGCTTGTTTTTTGGATTACGACAATCCTATAGCCGAGTGGCGCAAAGTTACTAAAGAAGTTAAGCGCGTAGCCAAGAAACTCTCGGATCTGAACATCAACAAAGTCCATATTAAGGGTAAAGATGTGGATTTACACGTAACAATCGGCAAACAGCGCGATTGGTTGGGCGGCGGCGGACGTAATATTCCCAGTTTTGAAGTCTTTACCTCGCCGGATTGGCGTGGTACTGAAGGCTGGATTCGTTTTAACACCCCGCTTTACTACTACGGTCCAAAGGTTGAAGGAATTGAGCTGCAATTTAAGGCTGGCCGGGTAGTTAAGGCTACGGCCAAAAAAAATCAAAAATTACTGCGCGAAATGTTATCAACAGACCCCGGTGCATCCCAGCTCGGGGAATTCTCGCTCACCGATAAACGAATTAGCCGCATCACCAAATTCATGGCCGAGACGCTGTTTGACGAAAACATCGGTGGCCCCTACGGCAACACCCACATAGCGGTTGGCAGGAGCTATCTTGATACATATCGCGGTGATGCCGGCAAAATGACTAAAACCCAAGAGAAAAGCCTGGGCTATAACGAGTCGGTCATTCACGTTGATATGTTCTCTACCACCGACCGGACAGTAACCGCCACACTGCCGGGTGGCAGCCAGAAAGTCATCTATAAAAACGGCCAATTTACCATTTAATGGTATATTAACCTTATGGTAAAAACCCAACCGTCAAGCGAAGAACCGGACGCTCTTTATGTCTTAAAAATCGTTCTTTATCTGATTGTCGGCTCGCAGTGGTTAAAGATAGAAACCCGCAGTGGCGCACAAATCCCTATTCCTTATGGCGCCCTGATTGGCCTGATATTCGCTATGCATGACCACTTTAGAATTGACCGCAAAGTTGAGTACGCCGTGCTGCTTGTGGCAATGTTTGTTGGTTTTTGGGTGCCCATTGGCCTTAGCGTAACATTCCATTAGACGTCTTGTAATTTTCGCAACAGATTGACAGAGGTTCAGCTTTTGTGCTAATCTGTTAGTAAGAGTTGGGCTAAAGGCTCATATTCTATATGGCTATATTTTCACTAAAGCAATATTTAAGGACTAGCGGTGAAGGCATTAATTACCCGAAAACTTGGCATGACCAGCGTCATCAACGAAAGTGGCGCGCTTTTGCCTGTGACCCTGCTTTCGGCCAGTCCCAATATTGTTTCCGGGGTTAAGTCAGCCGATAAAGACGGTTACTGGGCGCTACAGCTAGGTTTCGAAACCGCTAAAAAGCCCGCCAAGGCCCAAGCCAGCCAGTTTAAAAGCCTCAATTTTATCCCTAAGATTATTCGCGAATTCCGCATTAATGAACAACCAGAAGAACTCAAGATCGGCGACACCATCAGCGCCGATCTTTTTAGTGTCGGTGATAGCGTAGATGTAACCGGCGTTACCAAAGGTAAGGGTTTTGCCGGTACGATTAAGCGCCACAACTTCCACCGCGGACGTAAAACCCATGGTGGCCGTAGCTACCGCCGTCCCGGCTCGATTGGTTCGATGTACCCGCAGCGTATCTTTCCCGGTAAAAAAATGGCCGGCCGCATGGGACACGACCAAGTAACCACCAAACGGCTTAAAGTCGCGCTGGTTGATACAGACTTGCATGTCATTGGCGTAGTCGGTGCCGTTCCGGGCCCCAAAAAAGGCATTATCCTGATCAGGGAGACCAAATAATGGCTGGCTTTTATAGCAATAGGGAAAAGAGCAGCCAGAGTGAAAAATCACACTTTTTCGCCCTGCGCGATGAGGAAAACCGCCAGGTTGTCCTCATAAGCCGGAACGGAGTGGAGGCGTAATTATGGCCGTGGCAACTTATACCAAAGCCGGCGCCAAAGCCACTACACCGGCCAAGCTAGACAAAGCCGTCTTTGGCCTAGATGTCAAAGATCACCAACTGCTTAAAGACGCCTATTTATCTTATCTGGCCAACGGTCGCAGCGCCCAGGCCAAGACCAAAAAACGCGGCGAAGTCAGCGGCGGCGGTAAAAAGCCTTGGCGTCAAAAAGGCACTGGCAGGGCACGCTTTGGCTCCAGCCGCAACCCCATCTGGCGCGGCGGCGGTGTAGCTTTTGGCCCCACCGGTAACGAAAACTTTGTACGCTCGCTTAATGTTAAAGCTAAGCGTCAGGCTCTGCGCCAAGCCCTTAGCCTGGCCACCAAAGAAGAACGTGTCAAAGTTATAGAAGGTTTCGGCTCGGCAGAAGGCAAAGTCCAGCCAACCGTCAAGCTTCTAAAAAAGATTGGCGCCGAAGGTTCGGTGCTGTTGGTCTCGGCCAAACACGATGATTTAGCCAAGCGGGCGACCAACAATTTACCCACAGTCAAGGCTGTTACGGCCAGCTATTTGAATGTCTACGATGTAATGAACGCCGATCAAATTGTGATGACCCGCGACAGCCTAGAAGTTATAAATACCTGGCTCGGAGGCAAGCATGAATAAGCATGTGGTGCTAAAACCCCGCCTTAGCGAAAAAGCCTACGGCCTAAGTGAGCAACGCAATACCTACGTTTTTGAAGTATCACCAGGCAATAACAGCCTGAGTGTAGCCGTTGCTGTTGCCAAGCAGTACGATGTTGGCGTTAAGAAAGTCCGCATGGCAGCCGCGGCGCCCAAGAACAAGCGCAGCTACCAGCGTGGCGGTCGCGTGGTTCACAAAAGCGAAATTCACGGCTTCCGCAAGGCGTACGTGACTCTAAATGACGGTGAACAGCTGCCCTTTTTCGCAGCTGTAGAAGACAATAAGGCTAAAGCGCCCGAGAAGGGTAAGAAATAATGGCTATTAAAGCTTATAAACCTACTACTCCCGGCCGCCGTGGCATGACTAGCCAGGATTTTGATAGCATTACTACCGACAAGCCCTTGCGCAGCCTAACGGTTATCCGCAAGCGCGCGGTTGCCCGCAATAACCAAGGGCGAATCACCACCCGCCACCGCGGCGGTGGCGCCCGGCGTTATTACCGCTTGGTGAACTTTAAGCTGCCAGCCGGCACAATTGCCACCGTGGAACAGATAGAATACGATCCTAACCGCTCGGCCAGAATTGCCCGGGTAGTTGACCAAGACGGTGCTTATCACTACATACTGGCCGCCAAAGGCATGCGCGTGGGCCGTAAAGTTAACGTAAATGAAGAAGCTCCAATCGAGCGTGGCAACCGCTTGCCGCTCAAGAGTATCCCCACCGGCACGGTTATTCACGCCGTTGAGTTGCAGCCCGGCAGGGGCGCTCAACTAGCCCGCAGTGCCGGCACCAGCGTCCAGCTGGTTGCTAAAGAAGAAAAATACGCGCAGCTGCGTTTACCCAGCGGTGAAATCCGCTTAGTTAGCGTAGAGGCTATGGCATCCATCGGTAGCGTCGGCAACGAGCAGCACCAGAACATCAAGATTGGTAAAGCTGGCCGTAAGCGTAACATGGGTATCCGTCCAACCGTTCGCGGCGTAGTCATGTCGGCTGCTGACCACCCACACGGTGGTGGTGATGGTGGCCGTCACCGTATGGCCCGTCCACCCACAACCCCTTGGGGCCAAAAGACCTTGGGCTATAAAACCCGCCGCCGCAAGACCACTACCAAATTCATCGTAAAAAGCCGCCATGCGAGCAAGAGGAGATAAGACGTGAGTAGATCACTTAAAAAAGGACCATTTATAGATCCCAAACTGGCCAAAAAAGTTGCCGCGCTGAGCCCCGATGACCGCAGCGTTATCAAAACCTGGGCCCGGGCTTGTACTATTTCGCCGGATTTTGTCGGCCGCACCATTGCTGTTCACAACGGCAAAGTACATGTGCCGGTATTTATCACCGAGAACATGGTCGGCCATAAATTGGGTGAGTTTTCGCCGACCCGCAAGTTCCGCGTACACGGCGGCAAATTAGCCAAAAGCGAAGCCGAAGGATCGAGGAAGTAGTCATGCCAGCATCAGCCAGCCTCAAAAAGGTCAGAATTAGCCCGCGCAAAGTCGGAATCGTAGCCGCTTTGGTCCGCGGCCGCATGGTTGATGACGCCATTGTTATCTTGGATCACACTCCTCGCCGGGCAGCCGCCGAAGTTAAAGACGCCATTAAAAGTGCCCGCGCCAACGCCGAACATAACCACAGCTACAAGCCCGAAACCCTACGTATTACATCTATTAGCGTTACTCCCGGGCCGCAGTTTAAGCGCTACCGCCCAGCTGCCCACGGCCGGGCTTTGCCGTTTGCCCGCCGTACCAGCCACATTTTTGTGCAAGTCGATGGCGAAAAGCGCGTATCTAAAAAAGCGGCCGCAGTGACTGCCGAAAAGGAGACAAAATAATGAGTGCCTTTTATAGCAATAGGGAAAAGAGCAGCCAGAGTGAAAAATCACACTTTTTCGCCCTGCGCGATGAGGAAAACCGCCAGGTTGTCCTCATAAGCCGGAACGGAGTAGAGGCGTAATTATGGGTCAAAAAGTAAATCCAACCAGCATGCGCCTGCAAGTCAATAAAGATTGGCGCAGCAAGTGGTTTGTTGGCAAGAAAGACTACGCTGCCTATCTTAAGCAGGACCTAACCTGCCGTCGTCTAATTGAGACCAAGCTTGGCTCGCGCGCTGCCGTTAGCAAAGTTGATATAGAACGCTCACCAAACTTGGTGACCGTAACCATCCAGACCGCCAAAGCCGGTGTGGTTATTGGCCGCGGTGGTGCCGGAGCGACTGAACTCAAAACCGCTATAGAGAAGATTTACGGCGTGCCAGTAAGGGTCAATATCGAAGAAATCAAGCGTCCGGAACTGCAGGCTAAATTGGTAGCCGAAAATATAGCCCACCAGCTAGAGCGCCGCATTGCCTGGCGTCGAGCCGTTAAATCATCCGCCGGAGCCACTATGCGCGCCGGTGCCAAAGGTGTGCGCATTGAAATTGCCGGCCGCTTGGGCGGTATGGAAATGAGCCGCCGAGAAAAAGAAGTCCAAGGCAGCGTACCGCTGCACACCATTCGTGCTGACATAGACTACGCTGCTGCCCGAGCGCTTTACCCAGGCGCTGGTATTATTGGTGTAAAGGTCTGGATTTACAGAGGTGAGGTAATCTGAAATGTTAATGCCCTCAAGAACTAAATTCCGGAAGGTGCGCAAAGGCAAGATTCACGGCGGGGTTGCCACCTCGTTGAACGAATTAGCTTACGGCCGTTTCGGTTTAGCCAGCCTGCAAAGCGAGCGTATAACCAGCCGCCAGATAGAAGCCGCTCGCCAGGCCATGACGCGTTACATTAAACGCGGCGGCCAAATATGGATTAGAATCTTTCCACATACTCCGGTTAGCCAAAAAGCCTTGGGTACCAAAATGGGTAGCGGCAAAGGCAGCCCGGAATTCTTTGTGGCCAAGGTTAAGCCAGGCACCATTATGTTTGAAATGGACGGTGTGTCTGAAGAAACCGCCCGCGAAGCGATGCGCCTAGCCAGTCACAAATTACCAGTTAAGACGACATTTGTGTTTAAGGCGGAGCAATAAGATGAAGATTACCGATATCCGTAAACTCAGCACCGAACAGCTGGCCAAAGACAGTACCGAGCTGCGCGAGGAAATTTTAGAGCTGCGCCGCCGCCTGTACAGTGGTGAGCTGACCAATGTCCGCGTTCTGCGCAACAAGCGCAAAGATTTAGCGCGTATGCTAACCGTCCTGTCCGAACAACTTTCTAAGGAGGAGGCATAACATGGCCCGTATACTTACCGGTGTAGTTACCAGCGATAAACCCGATAAAACGGTTATTATCTCGGTATCGACCCGCAAAACCCACCCACTGTATAAAAAACAGTTTACTGTTGGCAGCAAATTTATGGTGCACGACGAAAAAAACCAGGCTAAGGTCGGTGATTTAATCACCGCCGTAGAAACCAAGCCATTAAGTGCCCGTAAACGCTTTAGTCTGACTAAGGTTGTGCAACGCGCCGGCGTTCATTTTGAAGAAACCGATGCCACTGCTGACGTTCCAGTAGATGAGATTACCGCTAAAGAAGAGCCGGTAATAAAAACTAAGCCAAAAACTGCCGAAAAACCGGCAAAAAAAGCCGAGCCTAAGGAGAAGGCCGAATAATGATACAGCAAGAATCACGTTTGATGGCTACCGATAACAGTGGCGCCCGCCAACTGCTTTGTATCCGCGTGCTCGGGGGCAGCGGCCGCCGTTACGCGCGGGTCGGTGATATTATCGTGGCCAGTGTCAAAACCGCCAACCCAACCGGCGCGGTTAAGCGCAAAAGCCTGGTTAAGGCTGTAATTGTGCGAACCCGCAGCCCAATTCGCCGTCCCGACGGCACAGTCTTGCGTTTTGATGACAATGCCGCAGTGGTTTTGGCAGAAGACAACAAGACACCGCGTGGCACGCGTATCTTTGGCCCGGTTCCGCGCGAACTGCGCGAGCGGGGGTACAGCCGCATAATTTCTCTCGCCCCGGAGGTACTATAAGATGCAAAAACTTTATAAAATCCGCCTCAAAAAGGGTGACATGGTCATGGTTCGCTCTGGTAAGTACAAAGGTCGCACCGGCAAAGTACTGGCTGTCTACCCCAAGCTCAATAAAGTGCAAGTAGAAGGCATTAATATGGCCAAAAAACACCGTAAACCCACCCAACAGCAGCCGCAGGGCGGTATTATCGACCTTACCCGGCCGATTTGGGTCAGCAAGGTTGGCCTGCTAGATAGCACCGGCAAAAAACCGTCGCGCATTGGCTACAAAATCAGTAAAGAGGGCACCAAGACCCGCGTACTAAAAACTAGCGGCAAGGAGCTAAAATAATGCAATCGCGCCTAACCGTTCAATACCGTAAAGAGTGGGCCCCAGAGCTCAAAAAAGAGCTAGGGCTGTCTAATGTAAACCAAGTACCCCGGCTCGAGAAAATTATCGTCAGTGCCGGCCTGGGCAAGGCCAAAGACGAAAAGCGTTTAATAGAGGTCGCCACCAATACTTTGAGCAAGATAACCGGCCAGCGGCCGGTAGAAACCACCGCCCGGATGTCCATTGCCAGCTTTAAGCTGCGCGAGGGCAATAAAATAGGGGTGAAAGTTACACTCAGAGGTGATAGAATGTACGAGTTCGCCGACCGCCTGATAAATATCGTCCTACCGCGGTTGCGCGACTTTCATGGCGTCAGCTCCACCGCGTTTGATAAACAAGGTAACTATAGTATCGGCTTCGTAGACCAATCAGTATTCCCAGAACTAAGTTTTGAAGAGACGTCAACGCCGCACGGCCTGCAGGTAACTTTTGTTATCCGCTCTGCTAGCCCCGAGCAAGCCCGGGCCCTATTAACTAAATTCGGTTTGCCGTTCGAAAAGGAAGAGAAATAATGGCCAAAAAATCAGTATTAGCGCGCGATGTTAAGCGCCACAAGATGATCGACCAATACGCTGCTAAACGGGCTGAGCTTAAAGCCGCCGGCGATTACGAAGGTCTGCATCTGTTACCGCGCAACTCTAGCCCCACCCGCCGCAAAAACCGCTGCGCCGAAACCGGCCGCCCGCGCGGCTACATGCGCCAATTCGGCTTATCGCGTATCGCTTTCCGCGAACACGCCGCTAAGGGCGAAATCCCAGGAGTAACCAAGGCCAGCTGGTAGGAATAATTATGAGTACTAACACCGACCCCATCGCCGATATGCTCACCCGCATCCGCAACGCTATGGCTGTTAACCGCAGCCAGGTAAGTTTGCCTTATTCCAAAATCAACGACAGTATTGCCCGGGTTTTAGCCGACAAAGGTTTTCTGCAAGCGGTAGGTACCACAGAAGAAGATGGCCGCAAGCAGCTGCAAATCACCATCAACCAAGAGGGCAGTAACGCCGCCATTACCGAAATTAAGCGCCTGAGTACCCCTGGGCGGCGGATGTACGCCCGCGCCGACGCCATCCCTAAAGTTAAGGGCGGCCGCGGCATGGTGGTTATATCTACTAGCAGCGGCATTATGTCCGGCGACCAAGCCCACACCAAACAGGTCGGCGGTGAACTAATCTGTGAGGTTTATTAGGAGAATCCTATGAGTCGTATTGGAAAAATGCCAATAAATCTGCCCAGTGGCGTAAATGTCGCTACCGATAGCGACTTTGTAACCGTTACCGGCCCCAAAGGCGAGCTTAAACAGTTTAATCTGCCCGATATCAAGGTAGAAAATGCCGACGGCAAGCTGGAAGTTAAGCGCGCCAACGAACTAGATAAAACCCGCGCCAACCACGGCCTGATGCGTTCGCTGGTTAATAATATGGTTACCGGCGTCAGCCAAGGTTTTGAGAAAAAGCTAGAGCTAAATGGCGTTGGCTACCGGGTGCAAGCCCAGGGCAGTGACTTAAAGTTTAATTTGGGCTTTTCGCACGATGTTATATATAAAGTACCGGCCGGTGTCCAAGTATCAATCGACCAAAATATCATCACCGTTTCCGGTATCAATAAGCAGCAAGTTGGGCAGGTGGCAGCCGAAATCCGGACTCTTAAGAAGCCTGAGCCGTACAAAGGCAAGGGCATTAAATACGTTGATGAACGAATTTTGCGCAAGAGTGGTAAGAGCGGAAAAGAGGCTTAAATTATGGATGCAGTAGCTAAGAAAAAACAAGATGCCAAGCGCCGGGCCAACCGGGTGCGCAGTCGCGTTATTGGTACCACTGAGCGCCCACGGCTTTCGGTACACTTTAGTATCTTGCATGTTAGCGCCCAAGTTATTGACGACAGCCAAAGCAAAACTTTGGTTTATGCCACCAGCGTAGGTCGCAAGCTCACTGGCAATATGACCGAGAAGGCCGCCCAAATCGGCCAGGAAATCGCTGTTAAAGCTAAAAAGGCCAAAGTTAAAAAAGTGGTGCTTGATCGCGGCAGCCACCGCTACCACGGCCGGGTTAAAGCCCTGGCCGAAGCTGCTCGTAAAGAAGGATTGGAGTTTTAATTATGGCCGATGCACCCCAACAGAATAGACGACAGGATAATAGGCGAGGCGGCAATCCGCGCTACCCCGAAGAAGAAAAACAGTTTGATGAACGCGTGGTACACGTTAACCGTGTGGCCCGGGTAGTTAAGGGTGGACGCCGGTTTCGCTTCCAAGCACTAGTAGTCCTGGGCGACCACAAGGGCCGCGCGGGCGTCGGTGTTGGCAAAGGCGCCGATGTAACAGCCGCGGTCAATAAAGCCACGGACGTGGCTAAAAAGCAGCTTGTACGCCTGCCGATGCACAACGGTACGCTAACCCACGAAGTTAGCGGCAAAGTTGGCGGCTCGCATATCCTTATAATGCCGGCAGCGCCAGGTACCGGCTTGATTGCTGGCGGCGTGGTGCGCACCGTATTAGAGGTTGCCGGTTACGATAACGCTTTGAGCAAATCCATTGGCTCGGGCAACCGCTTAAACACCGCCTATGCAACCATCGAGGCTCTAACGGGCCAAGAACCAACCAGCAATTGGG
>Ga0265338_10003024_pt1 | contig 24240 bp, 17 predicted proteins | sample 42126metaG_FD_193579 | JGI IMG/M metagenome (GOLD analysis project Ga0265338, IMG submission 193579) | Rhizosphere microbial communities from Carex aquatilis grown in University of Washington, Seatle, WA, United States - 4-21-26 metaG | ecosystem: Host-associated > Plants > Roots > Rhizosphere... | reverse complement strand
GCCCTCGTCGCGGTCATAGTCGCGGCGGTCATAGTCGCGGCTCTCGGGCCGATAACAACGGTCGTCATCGTGATCGCAATAGACCGACGCGCAGTAGCGGCTGTAGCAGCGGTCGTCACCGCCGCCGGCGGATGCTGACCGCACCCAAAGGACGGCGACAAGCGCCAAGGCTCCTAACACGAGCGTGGATTTCAAGGGGAAACGCAGCATCAACAACCTCCACCATGCGGCGGCCCGCTTTCGCTGCCCGGATCATGTGGATGTTAACGATGTTGCCCTTCTCTTGTTCCGCAAGCGGACGTTGCGGCGCATGAAAATCAGTGCCCCGATATGGCAGGGAACATTTAGAGCCACAAAATGTACGTTTTTATGGTTAACAAACATTTCAGCCGCCGCCGACGCTGTGCCGCCCGCGGATGCTTGAAAGCTATATCGCTGTGAATGGCAGGGGCGGAATCAAAATTCACTTATAAGCCATTGTAATTAATACAATAATTAGAGCAATAAATTTCCAGCCCAACAGATTAACAACTATTTTTCTGTTATTGTTTGTGAAGCGATGTTGCTGCGTGACGCGCGATATTCAGGAAAGTTCAACGCTGCACTTCAGGGGTGACAGCGGACGGTCTTCGTGTTTTGAGACAACGTGCGAGCGGAACCTCATTGCCGCGAGCCTATTGCACCAGCCGGTTCAGATTGTCGTAACAGGCATATTTGAACGCGCTCTGACACCCATCCACTCGTTAGGTCAGACTGCCCAGAGCGCCGCAGTTGTAGTCGTAGCGTTCCACTGCTGAAACCCCGTGGAGTACCGAGCCTGCGATCGAAAAAATCTACCGCCGGTGGTCCAAAAAAACGGCGAGCGGATCCATGACAAACGGGCACCAAATCCATTTGGATGAACAATACCGCTAAGGTCGCCTACGCCCACGGACAACACCAGCCCGGCGAAACAAAACCGCCATGGACATTCAAATAGTAGCCGATCCGTTGTAGATTGCCGCAAGTCGGCGGATGAGCGAGGGGGGATGAACATGAAAAATTTGCACATGTTGATATCGGTTGGCGTGATCGCCGCCGCAATGACCGGAACCGCGATCGCGGCTCCCAAAACCTTCACGATTGCGAACGCCACGCATGCGACGGCGATCGCCGTCCAGGTCAGGCCGACGGGTACGACGAAATGGACACCGGTCGCCCAGCGCGAACCGTTGGGCTACAGGCGCTTGGTGACGGTCGAGTGGGAACTCGACAACTGTCCGCGCCTCGACTTCCAAGTGTTGTTCGATGACGGACGGCGAACGGTGACAGTCGCCAAGCGGATGTGCGCGAGAGACACATTCACGATTGTCAACTAACGCAACGCGGCGGTTATAAACAGCGTCCGCCGTCTAACGCGCGGCGACGGACGCATGCGCCACACAAGGAGAGCCGGCCACGTCTTTGCGCGCCGCCAAGACGCACAGAACACGCCGGTAGGAACCCAGCACACGATCGATATCGGCCGTGTCCGTGATATCCGTAACGCTGGCGCGTGGAATGTTTGTCCTCACATCGGCGCGCTCCATTCCATCAACGGCATGATCCATGTAGCGGCGCGCGCCGGCCGACAGCAGCCAAGTAAGTGGAACGTCGGTGTTCGGCCGGTTGAGGAAGCGCAAAGTCACTATGCAAACGACCTGCGTGCAGCCGATGCCATCGTCCAACAATGACGCCGGCCCGCCGGAGGCCGCGGACGTCGCCGGAAAGCGGAAGTCCTCGATCATCTTCGACATAGAGCGAAGGGTATCGCCAGAATAGGTAGCGCGGGTTTCGCGCGTCGACAACAGGGCCCGCAGCGGCGACATTGCCTCGCTCCACGTGCTGCTATCCACCGGCTTGGCTTCATCACAGCTTGTGCCGAAGGCATGCCGTGTGCAGGGTTCCGATTGGATGACAATGACAATGAAGACCGCGTTCCGGGCCGCTTCAAGCGCGCTTTCATCAACGTTCTGAACGTCAACGTCAATACAAGAATCTCCTCTGAGCAGGCATAGTTGGTCACCTACAAGGTTCGCGAGGATATTGGACAAGAGAAAGGTACCGGAATTTTCGAAGTAACCGCCATCGACGTAATGACCGCCGCTAACGTCAAGATAGCGGCCGGAGTTCTTGCCGTCGGGATCGAGCAGAGTTCCAGCTGGCGTCAGATACGGGAACCGCGCACTGATGAAGGCGGCCGTGCTGAGCGCCACGGGATGATCGGGATCATCGCTGACCGCCAGAGCCTTCAGCCGTGACAACGGCATGACACAGTTTCCGGCGTCGACCGGATTACCGCAATCGAGATTGCCATCGTCGATCTGAGCTTGGCCGTTAGATGTTGGCGAGAGGATATCGGCGGTGGTATACGGAACAATATCACCCTTGCCCGCCTCAGTGGTGTTGAGCAGAAGGTTCGGTACGGCATTGTTCGCCGTGTAGAGATTGAGGGCGCTCGATGACAACCGCCCCGGGTCGCCACCCAGGACGCGAGAGGTGCTTTGCCAGGAATTCTCGATTGCATATTCGAGTGCGCGGGAGCGGTCAAAACCGCCGACCGGGAATGGCAGTGCGCGCTGCAAGGTATCGGGAAACAGCATCGCCCCCAACAGCGGCGATAAAAGATCGGTGGATAGAGTCTGCCGCGCTTTCTTCACCATGGGACCGGCCTGCCGATTACCAGTCAGTGAACAGCCGGGATTTTTGCTGTGTGCGGCGCGGTCGTCGGCAGCAAGACCGGCGAAGATGCTGGCGCCAAGACTGCCGCCAGAGACACCGCTAATGGCCATGGTGTGCAGGGCGAACGCTGGGCAGCGTTCCTGTAGCGCGGCCAAAACCGTGGCCGTGAAATAGGCAGCGCGGATACCGCCGCCTTCGGTGGCGATCAGGAATATCGGATAGTGATCGTATTGGTCGCGATCAGGCCGCGATGCAATCCACTTCGCCAGCTCGAGAGTCCGTCCTGTCTTGACGATATCGCCGGGTGCGGGTTGGGGCCCGGTCAGGATGCGCAAGCCGTGGTTGTCGTTGATGTTAAACCCGGCGAAGAAAAGAGTGGCGACAACAATGATCGCTAGGAACGGAATGCGCGTCGCATGGGCCAGAAAGGACAGTATGAATATGACCGCAGAGGCTGTCGCGCCCCACAACAAAATGATGCCAACCGGTCCGATCCACTGTGGGATCGACACCCACCTTACATTCGCAAAGAGAAAGAAGAAGACAATCCCAAGAAAAACGAGTCCTCTGAGGAACCAGTGCCAGAATTGATCGAGTGAGGAAAGCCGGTGTGCCGCACCAACAAAACGTCGCCCGATGCTCGGCGATTCCCGCCATGGTCCTTCGTCGATGTAATTGCTGCTCGAACCGAGGCTAGCCAGTACACCCACCCCCACATAGGCAGCCACGATGGCCCACGCGGCGGCGAGTTCTGCGCCGTAGAGCACCACCGGCGGGCTCGCCAGGAAATAGGCAAAACAGAATTGCAGAGCCACCGCGATGCCCAAGCCGGTTGAAGCCAGCGGCGGTAGAAGGTTGCGGAGCCGTCGCCCCCGGCCTTTACAGAGTCGAGGAAAAAGGAGATCGATGAACACTGCCGTGGTGAGACGTACCGCATAGCATGCCCCGAGCAGCGACAGGAGCATGGCCAATACGTAGGGCACGGAGTATTTCGCGCTGACATAGGTTCGCGTCACTGCACCTGAAGACGACGCGTCGGGGGCCACATCCGTGCGCTCGATATAGTTGCGGTAACGCTCCGCCTGATCGGGCACGCCGCTGCCGTAAACCCATCGCCACAGCACATTGCCTGCGTTGGGCTGGCGCACATCGCTGACGGTGCCGACAACGGCACTGGAATAGCGTTCCAAGGCACGATAGGCGATGCCCGGGTTGGAGACGCCCATCACGGCAGCAGTGAACATGCCCGCCAGCGCCAATGGAAACAGGGAGAGACCAATGCGCGTCGTTGCGGTAGACACACTGGTTTTCAGAGCCCGCGCGTGCGGACCCGGAGCAATCACCGCCACAAAGAAAGCAATCAGGACATAGAGGCCCGCCATCGCCGCCGCGAAGTAACGGGCTCCCGCCGAGGCCGAGGCAGCCGCGCTGCCCTCAAAGAGACCACTCTGAAAGGCGTTCCAATCCATGATGATCAGGAACAGCGGCCATGCCACCGCAAGTCCGACGGAAAAGGCCAGAAGGCGGGGCACACTATGTGCCAATCGGCCAATCGATCCAGGACTATCGAAATACTCGGGAGCGACCAGTTCGATGATCGCCTGACCGCTGAAGCGCACAGCGGCGCACGCCAACAACAGAGCCACTACGATAACGGCAAACTGGTGCCACAGTGCCCGATCAAGAAGCGCGTAACGCAGTGCTTCTTTCATCGATCCTGGAATGATGAAATCGACCAGGATGACCACCATGAACAAGGTCACCAAAATGGGGCCGCGAAGCAGGAACAGGAGATAGGCAAATGGGCCGATGACCCGCGTTGTCTCGAACTTCTTCGCGTCTTCCATTGCTACGCCCCCACGTCGCGATGGTCCGAGCGCTTTTTGGGAAGAGCATGCCATCCCCGATGGCCACGCCGCATTCCGCGCCTGATCCATTGCAATCCCGAGGGCAGTGTACGTCAACTCCGTGCATTCACCAATCGGCGTGCGCGCTGCGGATTGATAAATGAGCTTGCGTATTATTTTGGCCGCTACGGATGTACGAAACGGTATTGAAGTCGAAGCAAATAATCTTTCCGGCAAGCTTGCACCCTGATTTGATTTGATAATCAGACCATCCGAACGTTGAAACGCGTCTCAAATCTCGCGGCATGATACGCCGACAATACGATCGCAAATTTCCGCCACGGAATACGAAGCGTGTTGCAAGACTTACAAAAATTTCGATTTGCAGGGTTCGCTCGCCATCATAACTTTCGCCCGTTGCGATACTAAGCTAGAGTTTTCCTGCTGCTCTATTCGCCGGCGTTGGGGGGGTGTCGAGCATGGGACCGCAATTTGAAGCCGTAAGTGGAGAATACTCTTCCTTGTGGAAGGGGCTGCTTCTGCGCCCTGAACGCGTGCGGGAAATTCAGACGACGGCGCGGCGGATTGTCAAAGGCCGCGACCGGTATGAAAAGGTGGCGGCTGCGACCGGTGTGCCCTGGCATGTCGTCGGACTAATCCATGCGTTGGAATGCGGCCTCAGCTTCGACGATCATCTCCATAATGGCGACCCACTGACCGAACGCACAGTTCACGTGCCACGCGGCAGGCCCGTGAGCGGCAATCCGCCTTTCACATGGGAAGAGTCGGCCATCGACGCGCTCGGCTTTGATGGGCTGTCAAACGTTGGCAACTGGTGCGTCGAGCGCATCGCTTACATGCTGGAAAGTTATAATGGCTGGGGCTATCGCTCCAAGGGCATTCCGACACCCTATTTGTGGAGTGCCACGAACCAATACGCGCAAGGAAAGTTCATCCGCGATCACGTCTACGATCCCACAGCGGTGTCGGAGCAATCCGGCGCGCTAGCGATCCTGACAGTCATGCGGGATCTGGAATCTTCGGTTGTGTTGACGTTCTTTGACGGAGGCGATGCCGCCCATGCGCCCGAAACGGCGGTCCTACCGCCGGCGGGGATTGTCCCTGCGACCAAGCCCAAATCGACTATTCCGGGAGATTCCATTACCGTAGCGAGCAGCATCGGTATCATCGCTGTTTTGGCCAACCACAATCCTGCACCGAGCCCCGCCGTGGCGCCGGCAGCGCCTGCTTCGCAGCCGACAAGCGTGCCGCCGGCTGTAAGTCCTAGTCCGCAGACTGCCGTAGCTCCAGCCGCTCCTGCACCAACGGTTCCAGTTGCGGCTCCAGCCCCTCAGCCAGCCTCCCCCTCAACGGGTCCTGCGCCAACGACTCCGGCGGTGACTGTGCCTCCCGCCTCTGTGCCTGCGAATTCTCCACCACCTGCCTCACCGCCACCACCCTCGGCTGCGGCTTCCCCAACAACGGTGTCCCCCGCCCCAGCCTCGCCACCGAGCGCGCTGGCGCAGAAGCCTCTGCACCCCGCACCGCCGCGTCCGCCTGCAAAGACAACAACCGTCACGATGCAACCGGCGCATCCGATCTCGGCCGTGGTCGACCAGCACTATGCGATCTTGCTTGGAGTCCTGATCGTCGTCTTGCTTATCGGCCTTTACTTAGCCTGGAAGGCGAGGAACGCCCGGGCCAAGTCGGCGCAGCGCTTTGTGAATGCCGTTCCACAATTGATTTCAAGCGCCGTTTCGGACGGAGATTTGGCGTCGGCACCGCTGGTAGCGACGTTGCGTACTCGGCTGCTGACTGTGGCGTGGATAGTGGCCACGATCATCGTCAACGTGATCGCCTTGGCCAAGCTGCTGCAGTATTTTCACTTGGCGCAGCCCGACTGGTATCAGCCGTTCTACTGGTTCGGCACTCTTTACGATAACTATGCCCAGCACGGCTTCAGCATCTTGGGGACCACAACAGCCACACAGTATGGCTTTGATATCGCAACGTTGCCATGGCTTCTGCCGTTCATCGTCCTCTATCTTTCAACGGCTTCGGCTTTCATGGTGGCGAATTCGGGGCTGTTGCAGCGCGATACGTCCGCCCAGACGCTGTGGGGCGCGGTCGTCCATGCCGGGTGGTTATTCGCCATCCCCGCATTCATTATGGATGCCCTGCGCTATCGCGTGGTGACGCAATTCGCCCGGCAGAATACGGTTCTGTTCTTCGCCTATGTTGCCACCTTTGTCGGCTGCTACGCGGGCGTGAGATTTATCAACGACGATTTGCTTGGGCCTTACACAAAAGCCCATCCGGCTGTCGTCATGACGGTGGAACAGGAAATTCGCCGGGATGCGGGCATGGTTATCCCAATGCTCCCGAAGAACTAAGGGTGGCTTCTCGTCAGACTAACGTCTCCCGGCCGTGACGCGCCAAGTATCTCTTTTAGAACAGCTACTTAGCGGCGTTTCGGGAGAGAATTAAACTGCCTAAATATGAGGCAATGGTGCCCAGGGGCGGACTATCAACACGTTGAAATTACTGTGTTTATGTATGTCGCGGTGTAAATACGGTGTAGCCGATGGTCTGGAATCGAACCGCCGCCCAATTTGGCCGCCTCGACCCTGAGTCCTATGATCGCATCGGGGGATTGGGCATGTCCAGAACCGGGATCGCGATCACCGCAGCGTTTCTATTGGGGTTGATGGCGTCGCCTGCCTTCGCCGCTCCCTCGGAGAGTCTCTATTATAATTATATCCATGCAGGGGCGCCGGCGTGCCAGCGCATCAAGGACCTGGAGAAAGTGCCTGCGCTGTGGCGGGCCACGCCGGACTCTTACGCCAGGATTTTGCAGCGGTTGATCGAAACCGGTCATCAGCTTTCGGGACACGACGCGCCCATCGGAATGGGCGGCGACGCGAATGCGTTGCTTTGCCATGGTCACAGACCTTTGGAGGCGCTGATTTCCACGATGCGAGACGGCTTGGTAGTTCCGGACACGGCGGCCAGGTCCTCCTCGATCAGCTTGCCGATGCGCAGCATGTCATTGAGGCCGCGATACTCGACCGAACCAGAACTTGGCAGCGACGTGCGCGATGCACCGGTCGCGATTGCTTGGTTGATCTGGTCGAGATCCGCTTGTGTCCACGCCATCGTAGTGTCCTTTAGGGATCGGCCCGCAGCGCACCGCTCGGTGCCGGGGCCAGGGGCCGACACACCCATCCGCGCCGAGAGGGGAAACGGCGCGAATCTGGTTCCTTGGTAGGTTCAAGTGGTGTGGGCCGCTGCCCTTAGAAACGACGCCCGACTGCGCTTCAGGAATGCAGCCGTCCAAAAGCACTAGGCGGCCGAACGAGGGCAAACTGGGTGGTGGCAAACGGGTAATATCGGAAGAGAACCGGATATTACTGCGAGCGTCAACAAATCGAGATCTCGCCGAGACCAACCAGGGGAACCGGGCCACGTCGTAGGTGACTTGCCCTAGATGTCGACGTCTTTCGCAGCATCGCGCAATCTGCGAGACGAAGGAAATGCCTTCGCAAGCACGCGACTCTGCTCAGGGTCCAACATGCCTAGCACCCCGTCATTGCGTTCGAGCGCGCTTACACCGCCCAACTCGCCGATTTGCCGGGCCACCGAATGCAGATCTTCACCGGCGAGCGAAGGCAGAGACGCGATCAGATGATGCGCCAACTGGCTCCTGGCGGCGTCCGAAGGGCATGCTTGCCCAATTTGAGACAGACGCTCGACAAGCGCGTTTCGAGTCTTGGAACGTGTTGCGTCCTTCAACGCTGCTTCGATTGACGCCGGAATCCCCGCAAGTACTGCTTCTCCGATGCGTGCAAGTACCCTATTGCGCTGTTCGTCATTTAGTCCGTCATCGGCAAGAAGGTCGATCGCAAATCCAGGACTATCGTCGGTCACAGCAGAAACCCAGTAATCGAGTGCTCCATCAGGCTTTGCCAGCAGCGGCACCGGCGGCAAACCCAACACAAGTTTGGCTGCGTCGTGCCGCTTGTTCTCGTCGAATACTTTTGATGTGGCGGCCAGCAACGTGGACAAATTACTATCTGCCAATAGTTGCGATTGCGCGCCTGTGAGGATTTCCGCCACATTTGCGGGCGCTAGAACCGTCGCAACGAAGCTGGACAAAGCCGAAACCTGACTCGGCGCCACACGCCATACCGTCGCAGTGACATTAGCAATCGGTTGGCTATCCGTCACCCCTGGCAGAGCCTCCTGCGCAAGGTCGCAGATCGATTCAAAAACGTCACTGATACCCGAGTTCCCAGGTTGCTCGCGGATGAATTGGCACGCCCTGGTTACGATGTCGTGTGGCCTATAATCGCCGACTTGTTGATTTGGCTCGGGCCAAACGCCGATCATGTGTCGATGAACCACGACATATGCTGCCGGCGTACCGGCCGCATTTGCAAGCAGCTGGGTGAGGACTTGTCCCACCTTCCCATCAGGCGCGAACTTGAACAGGCTTGCCGCAATCGGCAGGAGTTGGTCCAAATAGGCAGGGATATTGTACATCGCGTTGAGGCGATCCAATAACCGCACAAGGTGGTCCCTGAGCAGCGCCTCTGGCCACGCCGTATCCGGCACGCCCGACACGACTGCCTCGTAACCTTCGACTGATTTCGGATCAGGCCCGTTCGTGTTAATGAGCCCGTCCATCTTGGCCACAAGATTGCCTTTTCCACCCTTGTCCATTGCGCCGAAACTGCGCCCCAAATAGGTTGAAATACTCTTCGGCCGTGCGGAGAGTTCCAGTTGGCTTAGCGCGGATGTGATACGGTCCCAGGACTCCTTTGCCTGCCCACTAAACACATCCAATCCGCGCAAAGCGTATTGTTCTCGCGCCGCATCTTCAGCCCAACTCAAAATGAGCGCCTCCAGCGCCGCCGCCGTCTTCTGGTCGATGTCTGCGCGCCATTCCGCCGTTAAATCGATAAACTTGGTGGCACCTTCATTTCCGGTGGGCGGCCAATTTCCGCGATCTTCTATCTCATTGTAAAGGCGCACTGCGAACGCGACCAAAAATGCCTGCCGCTGCTTCGCATTGGCTAGGTTGCTATAGCGCGCAGCATCGCTCCATGCGGCCTCAGCCGCTGCTTGCGGCTGGACGCCTACCAAGCGCGTGAGCTGGTTCCACAGCACCCCACGCTCCTCCTGTCCGAGCGCCGCGGTGTTGGAGAATATCAAGGAAATTCTCGGCAGGACGGAAGCTGCAAACGCCGGAGTCGTCTCTGCTCCTTCAAACACACCAACGACTTGATCTGAGTAGTCGGTCCCCAGATAGCCCGGAAGAATCTCGCTATACCGTTCTACCCATCCCTCAAGATCAGAGAATGGCAAAGTCTGTGATCCATTCCCGAAGCGGATTTCCCGCTTCAAAAGCCAATTCCTGAGCATGGAATCAGCACCAGCAGACAGACCGTTGGCCGCCTTCACTTCCAAGGCCAAAACAACTGCATCTCTGACAGCAACTATCACTTCGTCCAAATTAGGCACGCCACCTGTAGCCAAACGCCAGTCCAACGGCTGCAAATTCAGAAGATCGGCAATAAAGCTCTCAGCAACATCCCGTCGGTCGTCGACCGATGCGCCTTCAATGATCTGACAAGCGCGTTCCGGCTGAATGTTCATACGAACAGCCTTTAGCGCTGCCATTTGCCTTATGAGCGGAGAAAGTATCCGGCGTCTCCGTTCTTGAGGTATCCGGTTTACTAGCGCTGCGAGGACACGCGCGGCATTGATGCGCCTCGCCTCGGTTTCTTGCGGCAAAGCTTCGCCAAAATCTTCCAGCAGAACCGCGTCTTCGTCAGCAAGCGGTTTGTCGTCCAGATTCCGCCCGAACGCCTCCAGCACGCCCATTACGTCACCGGAAACTAGGTTGTCGAAGACCGCAGCAGCTCTATCGCCAAATTTCCGCGTTATCGGGTCTTCGGCAAGTCGTAACAGCGGTTGCATTACAACCGGCCACCGCAAGTCCGCTAGGCTGGAAAGATACCGCCTAAGCTTTCTGTGGTCGGCCCGCACATCGCGAGTCAGGAGGTCCCCGCTCTTGTCGGTTGCGAGGAATTCACCAAGCAATTCGCGTGCCTGCGGCGCCAACTCCGATGGCGACTTCCCACCAAAGACTACATTACGAAATTCCTGTATGATTTCCGGACGGCTCTGTACCGCGTCATAGAAATCTGGAAAGTCAACACGAAGCACGCACAATGCCGCCAACGACAATGGGTGGTCCGTGACCGCGCCCTTGTGCAACGCGCCTGGTGCATGCGAGCCGACCCCGTTGCGTTCGCGTACGCTGCCGATCCACCAGGATTGGATAAATGCGTTCAATAGCTGAATGGCGTTCCGTGGGCTCTGCACATCGACGTGGATTAATCGATCAATGACATCTTCCAGAGCCACTTTCCTTATCTTGAGGTCGGTGGCTACGCTCTCAATGTTCTGAAGCTTCCGAAGGGCGAAATCGCGCATGTCCAACTTCGGAAACTGGGGAATTTCCAATCGATACTGAAACAGGCGATCAAGATACCGGCGCGCATCCCCACGTGAGAATACGGCGCCAGGCAAGTCGGGACTGCCGAGTTTACTTCGTCCCTTAATCGCTTCCGCGATCTTGTCCTCGTCGCACGAAATGACAAAAACAACACCGAAGCCATTTTCCGAAGTATTAAACGGCAATTCGAGAAACGTGCGGATGGCGTCCAGACCGGTCACCATTTCCGGCGCCGACAGTCGATCGAGATCGTCGACGAAAACAACCAAGCGTTCGCACTTTCGACCGACGCCACGCCGGAATTCGGTGATCTGATTTGTAAGTAGGCGCTCATATTCTTCCGCCGAAGTTGCGGGCAATGAAATAGATGTCTGAGGTAAAAGCCATGCAGGTGATCGCATGCGTAGATCGACGACGGTTTTTCCGAGCCAACCAGTCAACGCTGTTGCAGCCACGAAAACGATGCCTATGGAGTATTGCTCCGTTAGGTCAGTCAGCCATACAAACAGCCAGGTAATCGCTATTGCTGCAACAAAGAGCAGCAAAAGAATGGTCGTCGAACCTATGAGTTGACCAAACGCCTCACCGAACCAATCTCTAAACGACCTCTTCTCGAGCGTAACCTTTTTAACCTGTTCGAAGAGCGCGCGACGCAGCGCGACCTCATCACCACCAAGTTGCTTAAAGGCCTCCCTCAAGAGTGCGCGCTTCAAGTCCTGCTCACCGCCGAAGCGCCATGCGTTGAAGGTGATGACATGGACGCGGTCGGATCGGCGGTTGCCAACAGCACCCGCCTTGTCGGATTTTAATTCGCGCCAGTACAGCGACTTGATCGAGCTTTTGCCGGTTCCCCAAGGTCCAAGCAGACCGATACTAAAAGGCGGCCTATTTGTGGGTGCCTCGATCAGATCTCTTAACGCGTCTGCAAAATCCTGGTGTCCGAACGCGTCCGCGCTACGATCATCAAGCTCTTTGTCGAGGATGCTAGGCATTCCCAGAGGCTGAGAAATGACTGTCTTTGAGTGGTCATTCATTGGAGCGCTGTTCGATGGAGGTGGGGCAATCAAAATATACTATTGCTCTTAGTGTTCACATTGAACAACCGTACTCTGCCGATAAGCATTCTGATCAGGGCCGCCGCGCGCCTTTTCTTGTCGTACCTTCGGTCGGCCCGGGACGTAATGCGTCAGCTCCGCTAGTCGTTAGGTGCAGCCTCCTGCGCACGAAATATCTGGTCATTTCTGCGACTGTGTCGCAAACACTACTATCGGCCCTTTCCCGGTCTGGTTCTGCTTCTGGGCAACGCTGCCGGGGGACGCGCGGGCCGATGAGGTGCACTGCGCAAATTCGGCTCGGATTCAGTGGTTCATGTAGGTCGATCGAATGACTTTCCGGCGCGGCGCAGTTTGTGCCGCCGTCGCTTGCGGCTTTTTGGCTTCCCGCGATGCGAAGGCCTCTTCCAGTCCCTTCACCTTCGCTCGCGAACAGATCGTCGGCGCCACCTTGCTCCGGCGCGGCATGGGCGAGAATGCGCACTGCCCATTTCGCGGGCGTGTAGCGGTCAAGCCCGAGGATGTAGGCCATCGCCCGATTGCCGCACCAGATGTCGAGCTGCTCATTCGCCTGACCTGGCCCTGTAATCGGCCCCATATATAGCACGGCAAAGAACTGGCGCTTGCCGTCGTCTCGCTCAGACCTCTCCGCCGCTCCCTAATCGAGAGTCATTCCAAAAACGCCTGCGCGCCAAGCTCGCGGCACACGTGAATCTGTCGCAGGCACACGCACGACAACATTACTTGACCCCAATGTTTTCCTAAGCGCTTCATTTTTTTGGAGAATTGCGGGGGTGGTGGCATGGTTCCGGTGGAGGGCGCCGCGCTGGCGCAATTGCAATCCTATCTCTTTCAGGCGGACGGCATCTTGATCGTCAGTTTGAAAGCTTGCGAAGGCAAAATACCCGACGCGGTGCAGAACGCACTTTGGGCAGCGGCGAGCTTGGTCGAACAGGCGCTGGCTGTTGCCGAGCACACGGCAGAATGCCGTGACGAAGTCTCCGACGGCGCTGGCATCTAGGGTGCTGGCAGCGCGCGGTAACGGCGACAGCGGGCGGCTGAGTCATTGTACAACTCTGGCGCACGAAACTGTTGAAGGCACAACCAATAGTCCTATACTCACAGGACCGGGAATGAGGGGGACCAATGAGCGCCGCCACACACATCCTGAACCTGATCTATAACAGCACCTATCTCCTCGCGCTGATCTTGGCCGCCGTCATTTTGGCTGGCCATGTTATCAGGGAGACCGCCCGCAACTGGGGCATAAGCTGGTCTGCCGGTGACGCCTGCCCGCACTGCGGCAAGCCGTTGTCGGCTGGGATTGGCCGTTCCTTAGCTACCCTCTGGCGAACGGTCCCTTGGCTACGTTGTGATGGATGGCCGAAGTGCGATTTCTCGACCCGCCGCGTTGACATCGCCAGACCGGCGGCGGGCAACGTCGTGAGCTTCAATCGTCGCAAGGGCCAAGAGATGCGCCAATAGCGGTTCATCGCATTGGAGAGCCATCTGTTGCAGCTGACTCAGCATCGATGCGCAATACTCGGGAACGAAGTTCGCGACCTTCTTTTGACTGTCCGCCATCTCCGGCCCCGCACCGTGAACCACAAATCTCGGTTGAGTGTTTGACGGAAACAACCAAAAAGGAAGTTCGCTCGCTCGCTAACCTTAACCGCTGGCCGGAATTTCATAAATTCGTTGCCAAACTGAAATTCAACAAAAAAAGGCCCAGAGGTTTTCACCCCCAGGCCCTGCGCGTTCTGAAAACAAACACGGCTTATTGCAGTTTGTTCGCCGGATCGGCCTTCGCCGCCGGCGGCTTGCCCGCGATACAATGGGCCTGCGCCCAATCGATATTCGCGCCGCCTTCCGCCGCCAGTTTATCGCGGTCGCCGTAATCCGATCCCGCCAGCGTGAAGAATTCGCCGCCGTCGAGCGACTTGGACAGATCGCCCTGCGCCGGCAGCTGCCCCGGCTTATTGGGGTACGGCAGATCGCACGGTCGCGTCGGCGGGGCTGGCGGAGACACATCGGGGGTCGGCTGGCCGCCGAATACATTCAAACCGCAGCCGCTCAGAAGGAGACAAAGAGAACCGGCCGCGCATAGCGTCCGAAAGCGTGACAACATTCGCATGTGCGATCTCCTGTTGTGTCGAAAGTTGCTTGGCGACAGTGCCCATGACGCCAAGCTTGGCGTTGAAATCGGCGAAGGCGTCTTTGGTGGCATCCGCGATGACGGTCTTCGTCTGTCCCTTGAAGATTTCGAGCGCCTGGGCGTTGCCCTTTGCCTCAGCTGCCAAGATGGCGTTGCCGCCATCCGCGCGGCCTTGCACATAGGCCCAACCGCTGAGGCCCACGACGAGTGCCAGGCCAAGCGCGAGTTGCTGCCAGCCTAACACGAACCAAGAAAGGATCGCCCTCATTTGCCGCTCCCCAAAAGCCGCTTCGCAAAGCCGCCAACCGCCTCAATCAGCGGCGCCGAGAGCTTTTCGAAAACGGTGTAGATAAAGGCGATCCCCAGGATCGAAAGCAGGATCGCGACGAAGAGGATCATATAGAGCAGCAAGGGATCATCGAGCGCGCGGCCCTGAATGCCGAACAGCACCAGCACGCCCGTCACCGCCAAAGCGGCAAGTGCCGGCACGCCGGCCAATTCCGACAGGGCCTTTGTGACGTTGAGCTTTCCGGCCCTCGGATCGCGCGAGCCGTCCGCCAAGGTCATGTCATGGGGGTAAAGCCAAAATGGCAAACGGGCGAAGGTGCCGAAGAAGGCCACGACGCAGGCGAGCGCGCCGTATTGGGCATACTCGGCGATGTTGAGGCGATAGTTCATTTTCCATTTTCCTTCGATCTGTAGAGAAGTGTCCGTCATGTCTCACGCCCCGCCGATGTCCGGCGTTCCTTTTGGGTACAAACCGGCCCAAGCCGCGCAACTTTTGGGGCCGTAGGTCCACATCACGGCGTGCGCGCTATCGACCGGATGGGTATCGACATGGATTGCCGACAGCATCAGACCGAACCGCCGAAACCCTGCATCACGCGCGAGCGCCAAAACGCTCCCCCGCGCATACACTCCCAGCTCAATGTCAAAGGCGAGTAGCCGATGAACCGAATGCGTCGCTCCGCCGACTTGGCGATTGCGCCGCTCGCAGCGATGGCCGCTGCTGATCCGTAAGGGACCGCCGATAAGCCCGCGCAACTTTTGCAGCGCATCGAGGGCCTCGGGGTCGAGATAGACTTCGCCGCAGCATCGGCAAGCGATCTCCGCCGGCGTGAAATTCGGCCAGCGCGCCGCATCCCACGAAACCCCGGCAATGGGGCCGCAGTAGTTGGCCATGTAGTCCTCCCTGGGTTTTTCTTACGCGATGCGCGCGCCGTAGAAGACCGAGTCGGCCGACGCGACGTAGCCATCGTTGGTTTCCATAAAGGCGAAGACTTCGATGTAGTCGTTGGCGACGAGCTTCAGCACGGTTTGGGTTTCGACCCGTGTTCGGAGCGTGACGACGGTCCCCCACGATTCAACGGCCGTCTGTGTCAAGGCTGCACCATTCTTGTATACCGCCCCTTGGATGGAGGCTGGCACGGTGGAATTGGCCTTGAACCGCCATTTCATGCCAATGAGATAATAGCCAGCGATTGGCGCGACAAATCTATTGTTTGTCGCATTGAAGGCGTTCTGGTCGTTATGATTGGTGCTGTTGAACGCCACCTTGGTCCAAGCATTTGCGGCAACGTAGTTGTCGTAATTGGTGACCGCCTCGAACTTTGCACCCTGAGTGTGGTCGACCGCTCCCGTATCCTTGCTCACCACAAAGCCGATTTTGAAAGTCGAGCCGTCTGGCGAGGTCTTGACCGTAAAGTTGTCATCGCCCAGGAGGCCGAACAGTGCGCGCGTACTAAAGTTCGTCTGGAAGGTGAAACGCGCATCGTTGGCCGATGCCTGTTTGCTGAGCGTGACATTCAGTGTGCCACTTCCATTCGAGAGCAGCATGCTCGAAATGTTCATCGAAACCGGATTGTTGCTGTCCGGTATCGCGCCACCGACACCTAGCTTGCCGGGCAACAGCATGTCGCCCAACCAGGCGCCATTCACGTACACCAGCGATGCCCCGTTGCTGGCGAGGTAGGCTCTCAGCCCATTGAACGGCGCGAAGAACCGCCATGCACCGTCCATACAATAGGCTACCTTGTAGGCGTAGCCGACCCAGGCGCCAGTAGGGACGCCTCCTACCACATAAGTATCCCCGTCGACGGGAGAACTGGGCGGCGTGTTGACAAATTGCCCAAGCAAATAGAGATCGGTGAGGGCATCGATCTCGATAAGATCATCGTTGACGGTGACGTGCTTCTGCGATTGCGCCTGTTGAAGCTGCGACAGCGCAAGGCGCGGTGTGACGGAACCCATGGTTCACCTCGTCCAGAGAGATTCGCGAACGCCCTGCCCTCGCCCGAACACGGGCGAGAGCTGGTAGACTTTCACAATGAGAGGGTTTGGGATGGTGCCGCCGAAATCCGTCGTTTGCTGTGTGGCGCTATAGACCGCTGTTGCAGAGGACAGCGACGTGAAAGTGCGGACAACTGCCGTGCCAGTCCCATTCAGGATTTCGAAATCGTAGGCTTCATTGGATTCTGTTAGCGGAATTTCGGCTTGGTCCCAGCTGTCAGATGCCGGATTGCGGTCCCGTCGCTTCCACGAGATCGTGAGATTGGCTGTCCCGTTCCAGGAAAAACGGACGTGACATGGCGCGTACGGACGAAGTCCGATACCTCTGAATTGGTAGGTCGTCTTCTGATACGAGCTATCCGATAAGGGCTTCCCCGATGGGCCCCACATCCAAGAGAACGGAAAGCTAATTTGGGATTGGGCGAGAGAAGCCTGCGTGAGCGTGTCGTCGATAACGACAACGCGCGCGCCTGCCGCAACGGGCGAGCGCATCTCGCCTTCGCTGCCCATCTGTCCGCGAAGGAGCTTGCTAAGAAGGTACTGCCTGTCGCCGACCAGCGCCGCGTTCGCGAATTGCAGAACTTCCCACCCACCATCAGCATTTTGAACGGCGATCGCATTCGCCCCGTTCAACACCGTAATCTCGTCGACGGAAGACAACGTCCCACTGTAGAGCTGGACATAAAGACTGTTTATGCGGTCCCAGCGAGCCGTCGGACCCGAATATAAGTCGTACATCGTCGTGCCGACGCGCGACGCCTTGGTGATCGTGGTGTCGAGCTGGTAGTTCGAGTCCGTGGCGCTTTTCAGCACATAGAGTTTGCCCGGCCAGGGATCGGCATAGACGGCGATGTGGGGTGCCCAGGCGCGGGCAAAATCGGTATCCGTCAGGGCCGGAATATCCATGAAGACCGCGAGCGCGCGCCCCGGTGCTGCGGGCGTCACGCCGGCGCCGCCGGATAGTCGCGCGGGGCCGGTCAAATCCTCATAGATCGACGGATCGGTCAGCACCGATTGGATCGCCCGCGATGTCGTGTCGTCGATTTGGCTGATCCGCACCCGCCGCAAACGACCGCCGGCGGTCACCTGCAGATCATCGCCGGGATCGTATGCGAGATGGCGTGGTGCCAGCGCAAAGGTGCCCGTCTCGCGCGTGATCCAGGTTTCTTGCAACAGCCGATCGCCGACACCCACCGCCTGCGAGCGGTCCATCACCAGCGGCACGCTATTGTCCATCACCTTGTTGGAATTGCCGACCAGGCGCTTCGCCGTATAGGTGCTGTTCTGATAGCTATTACCGGCGTCGATATAGGTAATGCGGGAGGTCACCGGCAGATCGTCGTCTTGGGCGCGAGCGAAGTTGTAGGCGTCGTCGGGATTGCCGTCCGGGTCGATGACAAAGTCGCCCGCATTGATCGCAGGCGCCACCGGCCTGCCCCGCATCAGGAAGCGGATTTGCCCCTGGGTCTCGACCCCATCGAAAAAATACACGGCCATCAAAGGCGTGAGCTGATCGCGCGCGCTCATGGGCGTATTGCGCACGAAGCCGGTCACCAGCCCAGCCAAATCCGAAACGTCATAGGCGAAGAATTTAGACTCGTCGCAGATTTCCGCCACGAGGTCGGACAGCAAAATACAGCCGACACGTCCATTCAGCCAATGGCCAAGCTCGTAGTTAGGCGTGTCGCCCCACAAATCGGAGCGCAACGGGAAAAACGGGAACGGGCGGGCATCCCAGCACCATGCGGCAATCGTCGCCGTGTCCACCATCGTGCCGCTATAGACAGTCGATGTTGGATTATTGGTCGGGGAAGCCCAGAAATTCAGGTGCGCTTCGAGGAAGGCACGCTGCATCAGGTCGTCGCGCTGACCGTTGGAATAATACGGCAAAGCGCTTTCCGACGATTTCGGATCATAGAAGACGTTGGGCTCGTTGGCGCCTTTGTCGACGGCCGGGCATCCCAGCTCGGTAAAGCGGATGGGCTTGGATTGCGGCACCCAGGCCGTATGCGATCCCGATTCCGTGCCGCTGACACGGTCGTAGTGGAAATTGCTCCACCAATTCCAGATGTCCTTGGCGCGCCAGACCCACGGCTTGCTATAGGTCGCGTCGGCAATCGCCGTGCGGGTTTGGGCATCACGCGCGGCTTGCGAGGCATAGTACCAGTCGTAATCCTCGCCGCCCCGGATATTGCGCTGGAGATAGTCGCGATCGCGCGGCGATGTCGGGCCGTTCACGCTGTCATAGTCGAGATGGGCGATGCCGTCGCGCCAATCGGCCAGCGGCATGTAGTTGTCGATACCGATAAAATCGATGCTCGAATCCGACCACAGCGGATCGAGGTTGAATTGCACCGCGCTGGCGGCGTCGCCCGTCTGGTGATTGTTGTACTCAGACCAGTCCGCCGCATAGCCGACTTTGCACGTCGACCCGACAATCGCTTTCACGTCGGCGGCGAGTTGCTTCAGGGCGGCCACGGCGGGATAGGTGGCGGCCGCGCTGCGCGATTGGGTAAGCCCGCGCAATTCCGATCCGATCAGAAAGGCATCCACGCCCCCTGCGGCCACGCACAACTTGGCATAATGCAAGATCATGCGGCGATAGCCCCAATCGCTGCCGCCCGTCCAGCTGACCGTGGTGCCGCTGACAGCGAAATTCGAAGCTGCGGCCGTGCCAAAGAAAGCCGTGATCTGGGTGGCTCCGGCTGACGTTTTGTCGACCGTTCCGGTATAGCCCGGCGCCGGGCTGACCGTGATCCGCCCGCGCCAGGGATAGGCCGCTTGGCCCGCCGTGGCCGCATTGTTCGAATAGGGATTGGGCAAGCTATTGCCTGCGGGCACATCCATGAGGATGAAGGGATAGAAGGTGATTTTGAGGCCGCGCGACTTAAGGTCGGCGATCGCTGCGACCACACATTCATCCGTGGGCGTGCCACCATAGGCCGGTCTATCGTCACGCAAGCTGACGAGATAAGCATTCGCCCGCGCCACGCCGTTGACCGTCCAATTTTCGGGATAGGTGTTGCGCACCACTTGCTCCACGCCGGGGCGCACCGTGCAATTACCGGCGCGCAGATCGGTCCCGAACCACCCCACCACAAGGCTGACCGCCTTCAGATTGGGGACGAGCGCCTGCAACTCATCGACCGACGCTGTGTAATCGGCGACGCCTGCGGTGTTGTTGGCATTGAGCTGGGTCGTGGTTCCGGCCCGGTCATCTTCCGTCACCGCCACCGGGGCATAGACAAACTCGCCGGCGCCGGGGATCAGATTGACGGACGGCAAAAGATATTCGAGCGAGTCGACGTGCGACGACGAAATCGAGCGCACCAATTCCACCTGAAACTGTGGAATGCGGTTGCCGAATGCCGTCAATTCGAGGTCCTCGAAGACGAGATAGCAGAGGCCGCGATAGGCTGGCGTGTTGCCGGCGCCTTCGATTTCCTCGATCAAAGGATCTGCTGTTTGGCTGTCGGTGCCGTGATAAAAGCGGATCGTGCAGGTCGAGACATCGAGCAAATTGCCGTCGGCCCAGATGCGCCCAAGCTTCGGCACCACGCCCTCGCAGAGCCCAACCGCGACGGAAATCGAATAGCTGTAGTTGGTGACTTCTGGCCCGCCGAAGCCCTTGCCGCCGGTGGTCGATTCCTTTTCCTTGAACCGCGTCGCCCAGATGACATTACCCGAGATGCGGCAATAGCCGTCGACACGCGGGATCGCGGCACCTTCTGTTGATGTCTGGATCGAAACATCGGTCAGGCGCGGGCCGGTCGAATGCTGCATCGAAGACAGCAAATAGCTGTCGACAATGCCGCCGACGGCGCTGCCCACGGTGGCGCCGATCGATGCGGCAGTCATGCCAAGGACGGTGCCCCCGATTTGGCCACCAATCCAGGAACCGGCGATAGACAGAACGAGCGAGGCCATTAGGGCACCTCAAACGCAAAGGCCACCTTGCGGCGCCAGGTCATCGTGAAAGGCTCTTCGCTGACCCGCTTGTTCTGGCGGGCGTGAATAAGGCTCGACACGCCGTCCTTTTTCGCGAGGATGCCGCAATGTTTGGCGGGGCCGTCTTGGATCATGCGAAAGAGCACGATGGTGCCGGGATTGGCTTCGGCGCCCGAGCGGATTGGATCGACGGGAATTTCGCGTAAGTAACGCGCCAGCGTTTCATACATCGTCTCGCGCCCTGTGGCCTCTGCCCAATCCGGCGAATAGGGCGGCAAGGCTTCGGGCTCCGGCCCGACTTCTTCGCGCCAGACGCCGCGCAGAAGGCCCAGGCAGTCGCAGCCGATGCCCTTCAGGCTGGCTTGGTGGATGTAGGGCGTGCCGATCCAACCGCGCGCGGCGGTGACCAGGACGACAGGATCAGTTGCCATAGCGCGAGCCTCCATCGAGCGCCTGCGTCGAGCTGGGATAGCTGATCGAGGTGTCGTTGCCAGGGATGTAGGGAAAACCCCGGAAATTGGCCGCGTTGGCGAATTTGGCTTTGCAGGTGGCGAAGGTCTTGTCGCAGCCCACCGTGACGGTGAAGGTGTCCCCGGCCTCGACGTCTTGCGGCATCGGTTGCCACAGCGCGAAGACGCCAGCCGAAGCGCCCTTGCTGTAGCGCTTGACCTCCATGGAAAGACCGGCATTGGCGCCCGTGACCCAGGTCAGCTTGCCGCCCGTGAACCACGTATCCGCAAACGCCGAAAGGCCAGACGCCGAGAAGCGCCTAGCATCGAGCACACTGGTGATGGTCCCGGCACCCTTATAGGCCGGCAGATTGCAGTTGATCCCGCACCGGCTGTCGCCCACATCGGCGTCGCAGTCATAGGCATAGGCGCGCCCCACCGTGGCGGTGAGTTTTTGGGCCATGCCGCGCACTTCGGCCTGAAACGCCACCTTACCGCGCTTGACCTCGCCGATCGTGCCCTTGCGCATCATCACGCGCTGGGTCGGATTGGCCCAATTCACGCGCCAAATCTCGATGTCTGCACCGTCATAGACACCGGCCGAAAGATCAGCGTCGGTCAGATTGTCGGCACTCAGCGCCCCAGCCACGTCGAGATTGTCGACGGCAAGGCCGATACCGGATTGGATTTGCGAGGCCGAGAAACCGCTTGCCGCCGCGTATGTCACGCCGCCAACGGGCACGTCGACATCGTGATCTGTGAAGCCCCGCACGACACCATCTTTGCGGGTAAGTTTCCAGCACCAGCAAAGCGTGGTGACGACTTGATCGATATGCGCGGCAAACCCCGCGTCGAGCGTCTTCATTCCGGCACCTCGACAAGGTCGATCTGTGACACTGTTTGCTGGTCGTAGTTTTCAACCTGGATCGGCAAATGATCCATGTCGAAGCGCACCGGAACGCTGAATTGAAATGTCGCCGTCGGCGTCGCTGCCGGCGACGCCGAGAAGGTCACCAGTCCCGTCAGATAGTCGATGGAAGCCGGGGTCACGATCGAGCCGTTGACCTTGATAACGACGCTGCCGTTGACTGGCTTGGTGATGGTGCGCACATGCTGGCCGCCGCCAAGGCTATAGCGCTTGACCAGCTGAAAGACCGTCGTGGTGGATGACACCATTTGCTGGTCCGTCGCGTCATAGTCCGCCCAATCTTTGAAGGGGAAGGAATAGGCCCGCCCCATCGCGACGCGGAAATGGGCAATGACCGCCGCCATTTGGGCGCGGGTGCGAATGCCGGTGCCGATGTTGAATTTGCACTTGGCTTGTTCCCAACAGACGTTGCGCTGCTCTTCGCCGGAACCCAACGTCACGATGTCGGTCAAAAAGCTCGGCCCGCCGGTCGCGCCCCGAGCCACGGCGTCGGGAAAGGCGACATTGATAAAGGGTGTCGTCATCGCCTCACATCCTCGCCGCTGCCGCGCGGATGCCGCGGACCAAGGATGTCAACGCCTGCCCTTTGCTGGCTTGGAAGGCGCGCGGGTTCGGCGTCTGGATATATTGATTGACGGTCAGTGGCCCGCCATTGCCACCATTGTAGCGGCGGGTTTCATCGCGGTTCAGCACCCGCTCTCCCGTCTGGGCGACGATCACGCGCTCATCCGGCTTGAGGTAAAGGCCGTCATGCGCACGCGGTGCGAAGCGCACGACATTGACAGGCAACATGCGATTGTCGTTTGCCGTCCCAATCATGCCGCCAAGATGATGAACGTCGGCCAGCACAAGCCCCCTGGTGCCGGTCACGGACACACTCTCATCCGCCGTGCCGCCGAACAAAGAACCGAGAACGCCGCCCATGCTGTCCCAAGTCGGCAAATTGGACCCGGTCAGCATGTTCTTTAGCGGATTGATCATCGCCAGTTTGATGATCTCGCTCTCGATGTCCTTGACGGCGCTGAGACCGGCCTGGGCGAAGCTGTTCCAATCGTACTTTCCCTGCACAATGAAATCGGACCAAGTGCTCGCGACACTGTCGAAGGTGCTTTCCAATTCGCCGCGCGAGGCATTGGCAAGTTGGAGTTGTTGATTGAGCCGCTCGATCTCCCCGGCATTGGCGATGATCTGCTTGCCTTCGGTGCCATTGATAGCGATGCCTTGCTGCAAGAGTTGCTGCTTGGTGCGCAGCTGCGCCAATTCAACGGCCCGCTCGTTCGCGCTCTCGCCCTGCAAGGCAAGCTCGCGCTTAACGAGGTCGACTTGATCGCTTTGGCTGGACAGCGTGCGGAGGGCTTGGTTGCGCCGGGCCTCGTCGTTGTCGTTGGCATAGGCGGCCGGCAGCTTGTCGATAACTTTCTGCAGCGCGTTCGCCTCTGCCGTATAGCCCTGCGACAGTGCCAACGCCTTGGCGATGCGAAGGTTCGCCAGCGCGACTTCGATCTGCATCTGCTCGTTGGCATCACCGATGGCCAGCGTGCCGTTGGCGAGCGCGTCATTGACCTTCCTTTGGGCGTCGGTATGGCGGCCGAGCTGGTCGACCTGTTTGGCGCCTGTCGCATAATCCTGCGCGATCTCTTCGCGGAGCAATTGGCGGGTGCGCGTTTCAACATTGACGCCGTCTCGGAAGGCCTCGGCAACGGCCTTCGCGCGCGCTTCCGCCACCATGCCGGCGGCGGCGCTTTGCAGATAGGCGTCGCCCGTGGCAAGCGCGGATTTCGTGTTGCGGTCGAGTTCGATTGTTTGGGATGCGATTTCGCGCGTCGCGGTGGCATAAACCTTCGCTGACGCGGCTTGGGCCTCGCGCTCTACCTCAGCGGCGGTGAGCACTTTGCCAGAGGTCTCAAGACGCGAGCGGCGCGCCGCATCCTGCGCCCGTTCGGCGACCGTGAAATGCTGCATCGCCTCGATTTCGAGCCTGTCCGCCGTTTCCGCCCGTTCCGCTGGATTGAGATAACTTGCCTTTGCGGATGTCAGCGCGTCCTGGGCCTGCCGGGCCTGCTCCATCGTCACGCCAAGAAGCTTCATGGCATCTGAGTTTTCAAGAAGCTTATCGACAAGCACCCTACTGTTCGAAAGGTCGAACTCGTCCTGGAAGCCGGGAATGGCGCTACGAACCACCGGCCCTGCCACGTTGGATAAGGTCTGCGCGTTCTGGCGCGCGCGATCGGTGGCGGATTTTTGGGCCGAGGCGGCGAGCGCTGCGGCATTGTCCGTGTCGAACTGCAGCAACTCGCGTTGGTAGACAGCCGGGTCGAGGTTCGACTGCTTCATAGCGTCGATCTGGGC
>Ga0265338_10003023_pt1 | contig 24243 bp, 20 predicted proteins | sample 42126metaG_FD_193579 | JGI IMG/M metagenome (GOLD analysis project Ga0265338, IMG submission 193579) | Rhizosphere microbial communities from Carex aquatilis grown in University of Washington, Seatle, WA, United States - 4-21-26 metaG | ecosystem: Host-associated > Plants > Roots > Rhizosphere... | reverse complement strand
CCCACATCCGGCCACCATGTGCTTCGATAATTGAACGACTGATAGCAAGCCCCATCCCCATGCCGTCCGGTTTCGTTGTATAGAACGCTTCGAAAAGCCGGTCGACTTCCTCAGGATTGAGCCCCGTGCCTGCATCCTGTACACTCAGCAAGACCTCAGGAATTCCGTCTCTTGTCTCACAACGTCCGCAAATTCTTAGGATCCGATTCGATTCTTCCACTGTGTTCATCGCATCCATGTCATTAACCACCAAGTTGAGCAAAACTTGCTGAATTTGCACACGATCGCCGGAGATAGCTGGCAGGTCGTTTGGCAGATCGAGGCGTATCTGGACGCTACGCGCAGCGGACTCATAACGAGCGAGAGTCAGGACATCTTTGACGACACCCCTTAGATCCAAGGGCGATTTCTCCGCGGGTGCCCTTTTCGCCAATTTCCGCACTCGCTGGATGACGACGCTCGCCCGGTCGGCATCGTCAACTATTTCCGTTAACGCTTCTCGAATTTCTTCGAAGTTCTGGTCGCCTCCCCCCAAAAGAGTGATACACGCGTTAGCATTATTTACGACCGCTGTGAGTGGCTGGTTGACTTCATGTGCGATGGAGGCGGAGAGTTCCCCCATTGTCGTCAGGCGTGTCATGTGAGCGAGATTCGCCTGCGCCTTCTGCAAGGCGGCTTCGGCAAACTTTCGTTCGGCGATCTCCTCGTGCAGTGCCTCGTTCTTTTTTTGAGTTCTTGAAGGTTTGCGGCCAGCTTATCTCGCGCTTGCTCTAGCGATTCTGCGGTTCGCCTTTGTGCGGCGCTCATCAATCCGACCAGTGGTGCCGAACCTGCAAAAAGGACCCGCCGGGGCAGCTCGTACAAACTCGGCACAAGTGAATGGGTCGGAGGGAGGAAGTAATAATCGAAAGCCAGCACTAATAGAGTGGTTGCGAGCAGTCCCTGGCTCAGACCGCCGAACCAGGCGCTGAACATGATCGTGCACAAAAACAGCGACACGAAAGGCGTGGATTGCCAGTAGCGCTCCAGTAGCTGTGCAAGAACGACGGTGGCGGCGACCAATAGAAGCGTGACGGCGTACCTCCAAACAACAGGAGGGTCGGAGCACCACAGAGGTTTGGACTTCCACATACCGGTACTCTTCAGTCTTGATGGATCGCTGCCTGCCCGCAATCGCGCTTGCGCCTTGGCAATAGGCGTGCTTAATTCTGTTTCGGCGTGAAGCTTTCGACTATATCAAAGCGTCTGGGCGTCGCTGGTCGTATTACGACTATCGGGGTGATGCTCTTGGCGTGGCTCGGAGTGTGTGCCATTGAGGTTTCGCCCGAACTTCACTCCTTTCTTCATAAGGATGCGCAGAGTCCTGCGCACACCTGCTTAGTCACCCAGCTCCAGAAGCATTCGATTGATTCTGGTTTTGTACCAGCGATCACCCCTGCACCGTCCGTTGGGTGGAATTCGTTGGTCATCCGTGGCGAAGTTCAGCGCTTCGCGTCCTTCGATTACCGGCTGTCCCCCAGCCGCGCTCCTCCCTTGGTTTAGTTCTTCCGTTACGCCCAATCCTTTCTGCTTTGGCGGAAGGGATCTGCGCGCGTGCTTAAACTGACCTGCCTGGCGTCACCCCGTTTCTCGCGGGCCTTTTCCCGGGCAAATAAAGCAGCAATTCGTCCGTGATTGTGATCCACAAGAACTTTGAATTGTAAACGTTAGAAAAGCTAAGAACAATATGAAGCAAGACTTTCAGACCTCGCGAAAGACTCCGGCCACATCCCGCGTTACTGTCCAAAATGCACAGGTTTACCGGGCCGTCATCCTCCTGGTTTCCCTCACCTGCGGTGGGGCAGCCTTTGCTCAGACCACTGATGCCTCTGCTCCAGCCACGACGCCTGGATCTGGCAGCGACACCAACGTCGTCAAACTGGCGCCGACTACCGTGGTCGGAAAGCTGGACGTTGCTCGTGAGCAAATTCTGCCGGAGTTGGGAGCAACAGTGTATAGCATCGATCAAGCCCAAATCCAATCATTGCCGCAAGGCGAGAATGGCTCCCTAAACCAAGTGCTGTTGAGGGCGCCGGGGACGGCGCAGGACTCAGCCGCGGCCGGGGGGCTGCACCTTCGAGGCGAGCATGCCAACCTGCAGTATCGGATCAATGACGTGTTATTGCCCGAAGGCATTACGGGGTTTGGGCAGGAACTGAGTCCGCGCTTTGTAGACACGCTGCACTTGGTTACTGGATCGCTTCCTGCACAATATGGCTTCCGCACGGCCGGGGTGGTGGACATCCACAGCAAGAGCGGCGCGTTCGAACCGGGCGGCCAGGTTTCCCTTTACGGCGGCCGGTATGACAGCGTCAGCCCGAGCTTCGAGCTAGGCGGTTCCCAAAGCGGCCTTAATTACTTCGTCGATGGCAGTTACACCCACAATAATATCGGAATCGAGAATCCAACCTCCAGTTGGAATCCCATCCACGACATCACGGACCAGTACAAGGCGTTTGCTTACCTCTCTTACGTGCTGGATGACACCAGCCGGATTAGTTTTATGGGCAGCCTGTCCTACAGCGATTTCCAAATCCCGAATACTGAAGGAGTGCCACCGGGAACTTCCCCTGGAGGCTCCCAATGGCTGCCGGGCACATTCGACTCGGCCAAGCTCAACGAGAATCAAAACGAACAAAACTATTATGCAGTGTTAGCATACCAGAAGTCTGTGGGTGACCTGAACCTCCAGGTTGCCGGGTACGGCCGGATGAGCCGAGTGCATTTCACCCCCGACCCAGTGGGGGACCTGTTTTTCGACGGGGTATCGAGTGACGTGGAACGGACACTTTACTCAGGGGGCCTCCAGGCCGACGCCAGTTACAATCTTGGGGAGAAGCACACTATCCGCGGTGGCGGAATGTTGCTCGACGAAGCAGTCTCAGCCCATTCCACCACGGGCGTATTCCCGGTAGACGCGAACGGCGATCCCACCGGTCCATCGTTCCATAAACGACAATAGCGTGTCCCATGCACTGTTCTTCGGTCTTTATCTCCAGGATGAATGGAAGATCCTGCCCAAGGTCACTCTGAACTTTGGAGTGCGCTGGGATCTTTTTTCTTCCTCAGCTGACAACGAAAACCAAGCCAGCCCTCGGGTTAATCTCATCTACCAACCCACGGACTCGACGGCACTGCATGCGGGATACTCCCGGTACTTCACGCCGCCGCCGCTGGAAAACGTAAACTCAAGCACGGTCCGGAAGTTTGACAACACCTCGAACGCATCGGCGACCGATCAGGCCGACCCGGTGAAAGCTGAGCGGGCGAATTATTTCGATATTGGCTTAAGCCAGAAGATCCTGCCGGGTTTGCAAGTGGGCTTGGACGGTTATTACAAGAATGCCCGGAACCAGCTCGATGACGGTTTGTTCGGCCAGACGCTCATTCTTTCGGCCTTCAATTACACGAGAGGTGAAATTTACGGCGCCGAATTCACGAGCAGTTACACAACCGGCGGCCTGTCGCTGTATGCCAACGTTGCTTACTCAGTCGCGAAAGGCGAAGAATGGAGTTCCGCGCAGTTTCTGTTCGACCCGGCAGACATCGCGTACGTTAAAAATCACTGGATCTACCTGGACCATGACCAACGAGTCAGCGGTTCGTTTGGCGCGTCCTATCTGTGGAAACGATCCGATGGCAGCACCCGTTTCTATGTTGACGCGTTATACGGAAGCGGGCTGCGTGCAGACGGCACGGCGCCCGACGGTTCGACTATCCCGAATGGTGGGACGGTTCCCTCTTACTACTCCGTGGGGGTGGGTGTGGAAGAAGGCTTCAAGTTCCACGGTAAGGAGCATCTGCGAGCCCGATTGGACGTGATGAATATCACGGACCAAATCTATGAACTGCGGGACGGCAGCGGTGTCGGCGTCAACGCTGCTCAATTCGGCATGCGGTTGGGCTTTTTCGGGACTGTGACCTACGTGTTCTGAGGCGGGCCCGCAAGGAATGAATCTCGTGGATGCAAATCGAACAGGCCGCGGTTACGAGCTGGTATCGGAGTTAGCCCGAAGCGCGGTTCATGCCGCAGATCAGGATCCTAACCGGCGGCTCGCCTGGGTGAATTCGATTTGCATCCTCTTTTTTCTGATTGGAGTCGTTGGCTCCAAGCCGGCTTCTATCAGGATTAAGCCACTGCCGCCCGTGGAAGACGTGAGCGCCGCAATTGTTGAACCTTTGCCACCGCCACCGCAAACGAAGGCCGAGCAGCAGAATCAGGAGCAAAACAACCAGGAACAGGTGGACACGCCTCAGGTTGTCGTCGTAACACCTGAAGCTCCCTCCATCAACTTTTCGGTCCCGACTATTGGCAACCTAGTGATGCCAAACGCAGTCGCCCAGGCTCCGCCGGTCGCGCCATTAAAGCGGGTCGCCCCGTTACGCACTCAACCGACCGTGCTCAACCCGACTGGCAGCGGTGGAGACAGACCCCAGCCGCCTTATCCAAAAATCGCTCTCGAACAGGGGCAGCAGGGCTCGGTCACACTGCGCATGACCGTGGATGATGCTGGGCTGATCGGCGGCATCGAAATCGTGCAGTCCTCGGGCTTTCCCGTCCTGGACCGCAGTGCTATGGACTTTGTGAAACGACATTGGACAGTCCCGCCCGAAAAAGGAACTCGCATTTATGAAGCGGCCGTTAACTACAAACTACAAAAGGATTAAGGACAGGTCTCTATGCTAGCAAACATCGTATTTCAATTCTTTCTACAGGGCGGTCCGGTCATGTGGCCCATTCTTGTCTGCGCCGGGGCGGCGGTAGCCGTGGTCGGCGAACGCGCGTTCTGGTGGTTGCGCGAGAGCAGCAAACGGGACGTCCGGCGCCGGGAACAAGTCCTGGCGGCGTTGGAGCATGCTGATGTCGGCGAAGGTCAAAAGCTCGCGCAAGATTCCGAAGATCCGGTCATTCGCATGATTCGACAGAGCCTCAATCACGAGCACACGTCCATTCCGGTGGCACTACAGATGGCAGCCGGGATCGAATTGGAGCGGGCTGGGCGTTTTCTGAACGTCCTGGATACCCTGGTGACGCTGGCCCCGTTGCTCGGGCTGCTGGGCACTGTCACAGGCCTGATGCGGGCTTTCCTCAAAATCGGCTCGGCTGAATTATCAGTCCAGGCGGTCACCGGAGGTATTGGTGAAGCGCTTATCGCCACCGCCTGCGGCTTGCTCATCGCCATTGTCTCCTTGGTCCCTCTGAATTACTTCTCGGGAAAACTCGCTCGGATGCAATTCGAGCTTGAGACAGCGGCCAGCAACGTGGAAGTGCTGGCGAACGCCGGAAAACTAAACCAGGAGGAGGTCAAATGAAACTAGGTACTCCCGTTCGGCGCAAACATTCACGGATCGAGATCATCCCGCTGATCGACATCATGTTTTTCCTGCTCGCCTCGTTCATGATGGTCAGCCTGAGCATGGATCGCACCCAGAACATCAAAGTCGACCTGCCGCAATCGTCTCAGGCCCAGCATGACTTCAGCCCGGACATGCTGAACATCGCGGTGGATAGGGCCGGCACGGTTTGGTTCCAGAAACAGCAAATCTCGTTGCCTGAACTCGGCTCCGTTGTCAGCAACCGCTTCCGCGTGGATACAAACCTTCCGGTCTGTATCAGCGGAGATCGCGAGACCATGCACGGCGCGATGGCCGACGTGTATGAAGTAGTCCGCGGCGCCGGGGTTCAGAAAGTGGCCTTCGCGGTCGCCGGCAACGACATCCAAGCCGCTCAATGAAACTCCGCTCTCCACTTCGACGCCGCCGGACCCGGTTGGAGATTATCCCACTGATCGACATCATGTTCTTTCTTCTTGCGTCCTTCATGATGGTCAGCCTCCAGATGCAGAAAGTCCGCACACTCAAGGCCAGCCTCCCTACCGCCACGCTGGCCACTTCCACGGCAAAACCGGACACGGTCACCATTACCGTGGACCATAACGGGCAAGTCGCCGTTGATAGCAAGCAGATCTTGTTTCCAGAACTGCAAGGCTTCCTCACCAATCGCTATAATCTCAACACTAACCTGCCGGTCTATATCACGGGCACTCGGGATGCCACGCACGGCTCCGTGATGTACGTGTTGGATTTCGTGAAACGCGCGGGTATCCAGCGAGTCGCTGTGGCGGTCAAGGCGGCTGCCTCTGGTCACCTCTGAATCGGCATGAAAAACCTACAACAAAACCTTCTGATCATCGTAGCTCTGAGCCTGTGCGGCTTGTGTGTCTGCCAGTGGTACGGCCAGACTCTGCAGCGGAACGAAATTCAAAAGCTAGACCAGATGGTTTATGAACAATCGGTCGCCATCCAGGGTTATACCAATTCAATCAGGACGATGGATCGGCAGATTGCCGACATGGACGCCCGGATTACCCAACTAAAAGCGGAGGTCAAAACGAACGCCGATCTTGTCATCGCCCAAAAGCGCGACATCAACCAATTCCAGATCAATTCCGAAGGGTTGACCAACGCAATTACAGAATACAAAGGAGCAGTTACGAACCTGCAAACAAAGCTGAAAGAGGCTTACGAAGGAATCCAAAAGCAAAGCGAAGCCATGAAGGAGTTGGTGGCCCAGCGGGACGAATTTGTCAAAAAGTATAACGACGAGGTGAAAGATCGAAACGAGGTCGTTAACAAATACAACGAGCTAGTGCGCCAGGTTGAAAAGAACCAGGCCGCGAGCACCAAACAATAAAAGAGGCCCACATGAACGCGGATGTATCCCAGGATTGCAGGGGGCCAGCGGCAAGGCCGTCCGCCAGCGCAGGGATCACAACCGCGGCCGACTCGATTTTACGCATCGAGAACCTTTGCGTGGATTATCGCACTCACGGATCGAGCTCGCCCTGCAAGCGGGCAGTCGACGGCCTCAACCTCTCGGCGAAGCAGGGCGAGGTATTCGGTTTCCTGGGCCCGAATGGAGCAGGGAAGACCACGACGATGAATGTGCTGCTGGGTTTCATCAACTCGACCAGTGGAGATGCGTACCTGTTTGGCACTACCGTACGCGAGCCGATCGCTCGTCAACGCATCGACTACCTGCCTGAGCTGACATACTATTACAAATTTCTGAGCGCCGAGGAGTTGTTACGGTTCTACGCGCGTATCTTCAAAATTCCCAAGGCAGATACGGACCGGCGCATTGACGACGTGCTTAAACTGGTCGAGTTGGAGCATGCCAGGAAGCGGCAGATCAGGACCTATTCCAAAGGCATGCAGCAGCGGGTGGGATTGGCCCAGGCGCTTATTAACAACCCCGACTTGCTCATCCTGGATGAGCCGACTAGCGGTCTGGATCCAATCGGCCGCATGAAAGTCCGCGAGATTATCCAAAGGCTGAAAGCCGAGGGCAAAACGGTTTTCTTTTCGTCGCACGAAATGGGTGAAGTGGAAACTGTCTGCGATCGTGTGGCGATCCTCGAGCAGGGCCGGCTCAGGTTGGAGGGCCGTGTGAGCGATTTGGCTGAGCAATATCAACTCAGCCTGGAGCAGCTTTTTCTCGAAGTGGTTGGTTATTCACCGCCCAAAGCAACTCTGTCATGAGCACCACTCTCGCCATTGCCGGCATCGTTATCAAAGACCTGTATCGCCGCAAAGATTTCTACGTCCTGTTCGTTCTGACCGCGCTCATCACAGTCGTCATGGGCTCGGTCAATCTGTTTCATGACGACCACATCGTCCGTTATCTGAAGGAAATGTGCCTCCTTCTCATTTGGATCTGCTCACTGGTCATCGCCATTACCACGACGGCGCGACAGATTCCGATGGAACGTGAGAGTCGCACCATCTTTCCGCTTCTTGCAAAGCCTGTCACCCGGACTCAAGTCATTCTAGGCAAGTTTCTGGGGTGCACGGCCGATGGTATAGCACTCGCCGCCGGCCGCGAGGCCCATGCCTCCCATTCGTCTGGTGGCCGGTTGTTGGACTTCTCTCTAGTCCTGGCGGTCTGCGTGCATAAAGTGCCTGAGGGTTTGGCCTTGGGCGCGCTGCTGCTCGGTGCAGGCTTCCGTCCTGTCAAAGTCGTGCTCCGTGTCGCCGCCGTCGAAGCCACCACTCTGCTGGGAGGGGTGCTGGGCTGGTACTTTCTTCAGCAAGTTAGCGACGCATGGCTGGATGCCGTGGTGGCGCATGTTGAAGGCGGTTTCCTCTTCCTTGCTTCGCATGCGGTCTTTGGCGAAATCTTTAAGCACCACAAGGCCTTGGTCCTGATCAGTTTTGGAATCGGCTTCGGCACAATGGGAGTGCTAACCCTTTTACTGCGACTCCACTGAAATGAATCTCCCCGGCAAATCAGACTCTATGCCACTAACCCGGCAACAGGTGGTGGCGCAGGTGCGCTGGGTCAGCCGTTACTTCGACCAACCTAGTTTCGTGCGGGCGTTAACGAATGTTACTCTGGAAGTCCATCGCGGAGAGGTGTTCGGGTTGCTTGGCCCGACCGGTTCCGGCAAGTCTACCCTAATCAGGATTTTGGCAGGGCGATTGTCCCCATCGGAGGGAAAGGCGAAGGTGTTTGGTCGCTCGCCAAAGCGACGCGCCATCCGCGCGCGCATCGGGTACCTTCCCCAGAACGCCAATGAGGCACGCTCAAATCTTCTTTCCGGCGTGGGCGACTTTCTCAAGGAGGTTTTCTGGCTGACCAAGCTCGGTTACCGAAAATCACGGCCGTCATCCGATGCTAATGGAAAGGATCGCCGCGGCATTTTGAGGCAAATTCTTTTAAAGAATCCGGAACTGGTCTTGCTCGACGACCCTTTCGCCGAGTTGGATCCGGCGGCCTGCGACGAGGCGCTCGAATTCATTCGCGTTCTCAAACAGCATGGCCGAACGGTCATTCTCAGCGGCCGTTCTTTGGTCCACACGAAAGAAATCTGCGATCGTCTGGCGATACTGCGTCGAGGGCAGATCGAAGTCGTGGGAACTCTTCACGATTTTCTGGCAAGAGATGACGCCCTTTACTGCGTCTCGGACGTGGTGCCCCAGGCCACAGCGGAACGAGCTCTGAACCTTATTCGGCAGGACCTTGGCGTTCCAGATGATCTCAACCAAACAAGCATCGAGACTCAGAAGACGAATGCGCCCGAAACAAACGCCAAGGCGCTTTCAACTCCGGAGGGAATTCTTCAGCCATTGGTAAAAAGAGTCGAGCCCGACCCTGCTCCAAAAGTGCAGTCCGAAGCGAAGGTTAATCATGAATTGCTTGCCGCATTGAGCCGGAATCGCTCGAACGACGAGCGCTTACGCAGCGAAGTTGGAGAAAAAAGTCCGGCCAAGCCAGATCCCTGAAGGACCAAAGCGAGGCTCCACACCTTTGAAGACAAAGTGCCAGGATATGACGAATCAGCACGCGAATGATTTCAATCACCCGGGCGACCACGGAGGCCGTCCGCACGGCGAACAACTCGATGAATCGGGTGACGCACACGGCAATGAGACAAGCAAAGTTGAATATGTTCGGCTTGGGTTAATGGCGGCAGTCATCCTGGCGAGCATCGCAGGATGGTGGAGAAGCTTCATGACCCGTGACTGGCTGGCTTTCGCTGCCACACTAATCGGCGGCTGGCCGATCTTCGAAGAAGCTTGGGAAAATCTGCGCAAGCGCCGCATGACGATGGAGCTTTCGATGGCCATCGCGCTCATCGCGGCTCTATGCATTGGTCAATTCTTCACCGCCTTGGTTATAGCCTTCTTCGTTCTGTTCGCCGAATTGGTCGAAGGCAATACCGTCGGCGGAGGAAGGCGGGCCATTCAAAATTTAATCGACTCGCTGCCACGCACGGTCATCGTGCGGCGTGAAGGTCAGGAGCTGGAACTCGGCACGGAGCAAATTGCCAGCGGGGAGGTCATCATTGTGCGACCGGGTGAGAGAGTCCCCGCTGACGGCACAGTCAAAAAAGGGCACAGCTTCATAGACCAGTCCTCGATCACCGGCGAACCGTTGCCGGTTGAGAAGGTGGTGGGCAGCAAGGTCTTTGCGGGCACGATCAACAAAGAGGGTGTGTTGGAATTGCAAGTCGAGAGGATCGGGCGTGACACAACCTTCGGTAAAATCGTTGAAATCGTTGAGCAAGCGGAAAAGTCGAAAGCGCCCGTGCAGCGGATCGCGGACCGACTCGCAGCGGGGTTGGTCTACTTCGCTTGTGGTGCCGCAATCTTGACGCTCCTGGTCACACGCAATTTCACCTCGACCATTTCGGTCATAATCGTGGCGGGAGCATGCGGCGTGGCGGCTGGCACTCCGCTGGCGATCCTGGCCGGTATCGGCAGCGCGGCCCGTCGTGGGATCATTATCAAAGGCGGGCTTTACCTTGAGCAACTCAGCCGGATTGACACCGTCGTGCTGGATAAGACGGGTACGTTGACCCTCGGCGTTCCAGAAGTGACCTCTGTCAATGCGGTCAACGGCGCAACCGAGGATGAAGTATTGCAGATCGCCGCCATCGCTGAACAGCATTCTGAGCATCCATTAGGTGAGGCGATTGTGCGTCGCGCTCGGCAACGCAATCTTCCTCTACGCGAGTATACGAATCTCAATTATGTGCCAGGGAAGGGCCTCGCTTGCGAAGTCAATGGCAGCGAAATCCTCGTCGGCTCACGCGCTCTCTTCGATGAAGGGGGACTGAGTCTCCCCGCAGAACTGCTTTCCGCATCCGCCACGGTCCACACGGCTGGGCAAACGATTGTTTTGGTCGGCAAAGACAAACAGATCCTTGGAACGGTAGCCCTCGCCGACCAACTTCGCGCCGAGGCCAAACAAGCCGTGAAAGACCTCAAACAAGCGGGCTATCACATCGTGCTCATGACTGGGGACACTTATAGTTCCGCTAAAGCTATCGGCAACGCGCTCGGCGTGCATGAGACCATTGGCGAACTGCTCCCGCACCAGAAACTCGAGAGAATTCGTGAGCTGCTTGCGGGCGGACACAAGGTCGTTATGGTCGGCGATGGTGTAAATGACGCTCCAGCGCTCGCCAAAGCCACAGTTGGCGTGGCAATGGGACAGGGCACAGATGTCGCACTCGAAACAGCTGATGTGACGCTTATGACCAGCGACCTTTCGCGACTGATCGATGTGCTGGCGATCAGCCGACGCTGCTATCGCGTAATCATGTTCAATTTCTGGGGCACCATTCTCGTGGATACGATCGGCATCATACTCGCCTTCTTTGGTTTGTTGGCACCAATCATCGCCGCGCTCATCCACATTGGCTCAGAACTGGCCTTCATCCTTAACTCAGCGCGACTATTCCGAAGGTCCCCACGTTTGTCGCCCCAGCCACCCAACTGACGGGTTCATTGCAGGCAACTGAGGTGGCGACTCCGCCGGCACTTTAGTCTTCAGGGAGACAAAGAACGCCAGGCCACGGCTACGGCAACCTGTCATGAGTCAAAAGGGCCGGACAGCCGGGCACGCCGTAACTGCCAGCACAGACAGTTTGGCGTAAAGCCGTTCGTCAATCCCAACAGCCCCTGCGAGGATAAACCAAAACCGTATCGGGTTCTTCTTGCGTTCACGCCCAAGTGGTGAACTTTATAACTGATCCATCGCCTGTTACCGATTCGGGCTTCGATCTTTGCGGAAAGAAATCTGAAGGTCTGGCGGTAGCCGAAAGGCCCGCACTTATTGAAGGTTCTGTTGCAGGATTTGGGAACGTTGCGTTTTCTGGCAGATGAAGGTGACTGGACGGCCAGCACCGCCGAGGCATTTGACTTCGGCCAAGTGGTCCATGCTCTGGATTACGCTCTTGCACACGGGCTTCAGGATGTGCGGACGGTGATCAAATGCTCGGACTCAAAGGATGATGTCGCGTTGCCTGCGGTCCATAAAACCGCATAAACCTCAGTAGAGCAGTTCTTGCTCGGACGGGCCACGCCGACTGGTCATTTTGCAAAGGACGGCGCGGCCGATGGGCATCGTTTGCCTCCAAGGCTTTCATAATAGTTCTCTCTTGTTTCAAAAGAACACGGCCAGCCCGGCAAGAAACGTTCGACGATGGCCGTATTGCGAAGCCGAAATGCCCAAACCCGTGCCGTCGCGAAGCCGATAGACCTGGTCGAAGACGTTCCGCAGGCATTCAGCGCAGGCGCGTGAAAGGCGTTTTGGTTGAGCTCGATGTCATTGGATCGACGAGGAACGGCAGCGCAGACGCCTCTAATTCTGGCGGTAGAGGGCGCGCTGTTGGCGCGCTGTGCAGATTGCGCCTGAAATGCCTGACTTCCGGGTTCTCGTTCCCCGCGATGGACGCGCGCGGGGACATGGCAGAGCGATGTTCCTACCTAAGAACGGTTTGAACGGTTGACTTTCTCAAGCGTTCTGCCATCAAGACCAGCCGACTTGGCTTGGTGCCAAATGAGCATGTTGCAGAGTTGGCTGCAGACAAAGATATGAAGGAACACCGTTTTATCTTGATGGCCATCCTGCTTGTCGCCAGCAACTTGATGGTCGTGGGACAAACCATCACCTGGAGCGGGGCCGGCGACGGCTTCTCGTGGTCCGACCCAAATAACTGGACCAGTCTGCAGGTGCCCGTGGCCGGCAACGACGTTGTCATCACGAATGGAACGGGCACGGATATCATTTTAACCAATAACGCCACGGTTCGGAGCATCCAGTGCGCGAAAGGCTTCACTATTTCCGGGGGAACCTTCACGGTCACAGGCGGAGCATCTGGTTTCCATGGTGCGCTGGTGATGACCAATGGAAGCAGTCTCGCGGCGACTGGTGCTGGCACTACGATCACCGGGACCGGACCGACGAGGAGTGACGGGGCAAATCTGTCTGTGAGCGGCGGGGCGGTGATGTCCTTGCCAGGATGGGTGAGTTACGAGCCACCGGCAGTTTGCGAGAATATTACGTGGCAGGCAAACGGAGTGGGCAGCGTGTTAAGCCTGCCGGAACTGACGAACGTGACGGGCAATACCATCTGTGGATATTTGTACGTTCAAGCATTAAATGGCGGTCAGGTCCTGCTAAACAATGTGGCGAGTGACCTGGGTGGCGATCTTTCAGTGCAAGCTGACGGGAACAACAGTGTGGTCAATTTCGCTTCGCTGGCAGGCAATACGGGAACGCTGAATCTGGAAGCCAGCGGCGGTGGGAGCGTGCTGGCGCCAAACCTGACCGATGGCAACGGAGTGAATTTCAACGTAGCGCCGGGCGGGGCGATTTCCATGGCACAACTGAAGAACATTGGCGGGGCGAGTTTATCCCTGGGCAGCGGAGTGGTGGTGTCGTTGCCGGGAGTGGTCAGCTACGAGCCACCGAGTGTCTGCGAGAATATAACGTGGCAGGCAAACGGAGCGGGCAGTGTGTTAAGCCTGCCGGGACTGACTAATGTGACGGGCAATACCAACTGCGGATATTTGTACGTCCAAGCATTCAATGGGGGTCAGGTTCTGCTAAGCAATGTGGCGAGAGACCTGGGTGGTGATCTTTCGGTGCAAGCTGACGGGAGCAACAGTGTGGTCAATTTCTCTTCGCTGGCAGGCAATACGGGGACATTGAATCTGGAAGCCAGTGGCGGTGGGAGTGTGCTGGCGCCGAAACTGACCGATGGCAACGGAGTGAATTTCAACGTGGCGGCGGGCGGGGCCATTTCCATGGCGCAACTGACGAACATTGTCGGGGCGAATGTGTCCGTGAGCGGCGGAGTGGTGGTGTCGTTGCCGGGAGTGATCAGCTACGAGCCACCCAATGTTTGCGAGAATATCACTTGGGAAGCCAACGGAGTGGGGAGTGTGTTAAGCTTGCCGGGACTCACCAATTTGACGGGCAACACCTTATGTGGGTATCTGAACGTGAAAGCCTTAAATGGCGGTCAGGTCCTGCTAAGCAATGTGGTTGGTATTCAAAATGGCTTCCAGAGCTTTGTTTCAGATGGAGTTGGAAGTGTGATTGATTTGAGCAGAATGTCGGGCATGGTTCTGGTGAATGGCCTGGGACAGTTGACTGCGCAAAATGGCGGCACGATGCTGCTGAATACCCAAGCATTTCTGCTGGCCAACGTGAGCATTAATATTCCTGTCGGCAACCCGGTCTTGCCGCCCACGCTCATCGCGTCATCCAGTCTGACACTGTATGGCCAGCCGTGGAACAGTTATATGATCGAGGAACAGAACACCCTAATTCCTAACAGTCCGTTTACCTTTGTGACCCATGTACCGTTGACCAACGCATTTCAACCCTTTGCCTCCGTGCCGCCGCCGAACACTGCCTTTCGCGCCGTTAAGTTTGTTGCGGATCCCGCAATACTGGACGTGGTCATTTTGCCAGGCCAGCAGGACGAAGTGGTCCTTTATGGACCTCCCGGCAAGTCCTACCAGGTTCAATCCACCACAAACCTGCAAAGCTCCTGGAAACCTGGCGGCGTGGCGTCCATGACAAATTCGTTCCGCATATTTCCGCCCGCAGTTATGATTTCACCCGCCGAGTTTTTTCGATACAAACAGCTTTAAGCGCCTTGGCCGTCAATGACTAATGACCAATGCTCAATCTTCTCTCAATTTTCAATTGCGGCAGAACGCCATTGAGCATTGATTATTGATGATCGGTTATTGAAAATCGAAAAACGGTGAGTTTACTGATGACTCAAAGCGGCGCACGGTGGCAGGTGGTTGCACCGGCGGTTCTTCCTGGGGCGTGGCTTGGGAGTCGGCTGGCGTGGCATTGGTCGGGGAGACGGTATTTACTCGATAAAATTGTTGGCTGGCAGTGGCGGTGACGTCGGTAAAGTTGGCGGTGATGTCGGTAGCGACAAACGGGAGGCCAAGATTGAGCCAGGAGTCCAGGGCGGGATCAGGAGTTGACTGAACCTGGTAGGTCTGACCCGGCACAGTCTGCACGGTGAAGGAGAATCCATTGTTGGCGTGGAGGATGTTCTGAGGTTTTGCGTTTCCAATGATCGTGTAGCCGATGACGTCAAGAGCCACTATCTCGTTAATACTCAAATTGGGTGCATCGCCGAAAGCGGAAGCAGCATCCTGGACCAAAGGCGGATTGTTAGTGCGCCCATTGGGCGGGATGAAACCGTCTCCCCAATCCCCGAAATCCTTCCCCACATACTGATTGAAATACACCAAGCCGTTTGTGCCGCCATTGAGGGAAAAATAGGGAGCAACGGTCTGGGAAAAGGAGAAGCTCCGACGGTTTGGGCCTTCATAACGGTAGAGATCGAGCGGCCCGACGCCGTCTGTCGGAGGTGCTTGTTGGTGAATTGGGTCCAAAGTGGACCCGTCCCCACCGATACCCAGGACTTCATCGATTTCATGAAGGGCTGCCGTTTGCAAGTCATAGAGAGATGGGTCGCTAGCGGATCTGGAAAGGTTCATTACCGAAAAGTTTATGCGGATGAAGCCACTGAGCCCTCCCTGTTTGATGCTATCAGCTAGTTGATGCTCTCCTATGGCATCGAGTAGGGCCGGGGTGAGCTTGACCATGGTGTTGCCCAGGAGCCCTGTATCTGGCGGGGGATTCTGGCTTGAAAGAGCGGCAACGTCAAACAGGGATTTTTTGGGGTTCTTGTTCAAATCGGCCGCGTATTTCGAGTAGGGAAGGTTCGTAGCGATGTAGGCGCTATCGGCAATACAGCCGGGGTTCGAAGGACTGCAGGCCAAGGCAGTGAACAGGATTCGCACACAGACCGGGTCTGCGATGTGTCGGCTCTACACCTGGCAAGCCGACCAGATTGTGTTGGAAAGAACATCCGGGCCAGGAAACCCCGGAAAGCTAGTAACGGATTGGTCGAGGATTGGATACACAATAAACGTGGTGTTAGTCAGATAGAAGTCGTTCGTCATAACGACCTGACTGCCATCCACGGTTAATTGCGTGGTTAAGGTGGCCTCGTTGGGTGCACTTACGGTTGCGGTGTATGTTCCGGGAGGCACGTTACTCAAGGAATAGGCGCCAGAAAGATCGCTTGTCAGGGTGTTAGTACCTATTCGTATGTGAGCGCCGGGAATTGCGTTGCTATCACAGAGGCAATATACGTGGCCGGTGATATCCACATTGGTGATACAGCCACAGAGGAGTCGGATTTGGTAGGTTCCCGTGTGCGAGCCAGCGCCTCCTGCGTCGCTGACGACCACGGTGACTATGCCGTTGGTCGTTGGGGTGATGGAAGCCAGGGCGTCGGTAAACCCATATTGGGAAGCCAGCAGGCGTCCGTCCGCTCCGTATAGACGCACCCAAGGTTCAAGGCCGTTGTTGTCCGTCAGCTCCTGCACCTCAATGCTGGGATGGGTGCCGGCGTTGGCGAAGAAAGACCAAACGTCAAGATCGCCGATTGGGATGCTGCCCATTTGGTACTCGTGATTAACTAAATTGCCGCCTTCATCTCCCGGCGCAACGGCGATGGGATCGCCGTTCTTTGCCAACGTGATCCTGTAGGGACCGGTCCCACCGCTGAGGACTACCATGAAGGTGCCGTTGGTGGTGGCGCGCGTAGTGAATTCTTCAACGATGTAGCCGTAGCCGCCAGTATACTGAATGAGTTTGCCATACGGGTCATAGAGCCGAAGATAAGGATCCAGGGCGTTGGTGGTAGATAGATCGCCCATCCGCACCACGATGGTGTCGCCGGCCTTGGCATCGACGCTCCAGACGTCGGCATCGCCCAGGTCGATGAAACCGGTGTGCATGAACCCGTTGGTCATCCGGCCGCCTTCATCGCCAGGAGCGGTAACGATTGGTGCGCCCGTTTTTGCGAGCGTGAGCCGGTAGGGGCCAGTGCTGCCTGCGAATCCGAACTTAGCATCTCCGCCGCTCACAACCGCCAGGAGGGTGCCGCTTAAGGCATTACTCACGCCAATGCCCTCGGCCAGGTAACCATAGCCCCCCACGTTAGCCAACTGGGTGCCATCAGGTCCGTACAACCTAAAGTAAGGATCAAGGGTGCCGTTAGTCATCAGATTGCCCATCTGCAGGAAGATTCCGTCGCCGGCGTTGGCATTGAAACTCCAGACGTCCACGTCCCCCAAGTCTATCATGCCGGTGTGCATGAAGCCGTTGGTCATGGGGCCACCTTCATCCCCCGGAGCGGTAAAGATTGGATCGCCTGTTTTAACCAGAGTAAGCCGGTATTGGCCAACGCCGCCATTGGCGAAAGGTCCGCCACTGAGGAGCACAGTATAGGTCCCATTCGTGGTGGCGCGAGCGGTTACCTCCTCGGCTTTGAGGCCATATCCACCAATAACCGGCGAGGCGGCCTTGCCATCGGGACCATAGAGCCTGAGGTAAGGGTCAAGAGTGCCGTTCGTGTTTAAATTGCCCATGCGCGCCAGGATGGCATCGCCGGTTTTGGCGTTAAAGGTCCACACATCGACGTCGCCCAGAAGAATGTTGCCGGTATGCATGAACCCATTGGTCATGGGGCCGCCTTCATCACCGGGAGCAGTCGCTACCGGGTCGCCGGTCTTGGCTAAAGTCAGCCGGTAGGTCCCGGAGGAGTTAGTGCGACCGAACAGACCGCTGCCGCCAGTAAGAACGACCAGGTAGCTGCCGTTCGTGGAGGCACGTAGTTCGAGGTCCTCGGCCCGGTAGCCGTATCCGCCAATGGATGTGACCAGAGTGCCGCCTGGATCGTACAACCGGAGATAGGGATCGAGGGCGCCATTCGTCTGCGAATTTCCCATGGCAATGAAGATGCCATCGCCGGCTTTGGCATCAAAGGACCACAAACCAAGACTCCCCGTGTCAATGGTCCCGGTGTGCATCCAACCATTAGTTAGGAAACCACCGGAGACCGTCACGTTCGGAACACTCGTGCGCACAGCGGTAATACGATAATCTCCGGGAGTGCCACCGGCGGTTATCCCCGCGACGAAAACTCCGCTGTTCGTCGCGCGCACTGTGACTTCTTCAGCTTTGAAACCGTACCCTCCGATCGTCGCAAGCCGGGCACCGTTGGGGCCGTACAACCAGATGTACGGGTCCAGGCTGTTGGTGCCGGTGAGAAGCAGTGAGCCTATCCGCACAATCAGGGTGTCTCCGGCGGTGGCGGTGAAGGTCCAGTAATTAGAGCCACCCGGGGCACCGATGCTTCCATAGGCGGCCAGGCCGGAGGTGAGCGACGACTGGGCGAGGCTGATGGCCGGAAGCAGGCTCAGCATCCCGATGAGAAACAGCGCGGCGAGGATTGAAAGACAGGCGGGCAATCCAACGCGATCGACATGCGACGGCCGGGGATGGCTGGGGTCAGTCTTCATGCAGTACGTAGAGATGCGCGCAGTTTTCTCAAATGGCGACTGGGCGATGAAGTGAAGTTTAATTCGAGCATTAGTAAAGATCAATGAAAATTGACAATGAAAATTAACGCTTGAGCCGTTTAGTATTCACGATGGAGCAGGATGCCTGCTGGGCCAACCCTGGCTTATTAAAGAATTATCGGATGATCTTTTTAACCGCTCTGCGTGCTAATTCAAGCGTCGTCCGACTTGGCTTCCCCTTGTTTTGCAAGCACCCTCATGCGGTAAGTGATGTCGAGCGCAAAGCCCGGTACACCGCTGGTGAAGTGAATCGTGTGTGAACCTGGGGAGATCGGTGCGAGCATGAGAAAGTAGCCGTCTGAAACAGACGGACTCGTAACCCCGGCCGGAAGACCTAACAGAGGAAGGTCACAGGGATTTCAAGCTAAAGCTCAAAGAAGCTGCAACGCACGCGGCCGCCCGTGGGACGGTGGATAAGGAAATTAAAAGGCCTGGGCGCCCGCGCTGCACAAGCGAGCCGGCACCTCAGGCCGCGTTCGACTCAGCCCTTGCTCTACCGATCGCACTTATCGTTATCGTGCTCGTGGGACCTCTCCTTGCCCACCGTAAGATCAATGGTCACATCGTGCGGTAAATCCAAGGGGTCGGGCCCGAGCTCTCCGGCCTCAAAGTGAAATGTGCCGCCGTAGTGAATAATGTGTTTGCCTCGCGATAAGTTTGGAAGCATGAGGAAATAGCCTTCTCCAACCGATGTTCCGGTGCCTCCGACGTTGGCGAAAATCCAAGGCGTCGGCGCGGTAAACTCGAACTGTGGAGTTGAAAAGCGATATTCCTCGAGATGATGCACGGGCTGGCCGTCGATGATGCAAAATACGTTGACGATGTGATCAGCAAACCACGTCGAATTGGCGCGCTGGTCAGCTTCGGTCGCCCCAAAGAAAGGCGGATCTTCCAGCGTGGATGTTTCGACGTCGCGAATGGTCAGGAACAGCGCCTTGCCCTCGGGCAACGTCACGGTGCGCGTGATGGGACCGTCCGGCGAGGACCAATACCACACGCTGCCCGATTGCCCGGCGCTGAAGTTGTACTCGGGAGTGTCGAGGAATGGATGTCCCTCGAGCGGCAAGGCCAACGACCATTGCCAAAAAGACGCTGCCCATTCGCCGTAGGTCTTGCCGTGGAACTTCGCTCCTGGCGGAACGATCTGCGTCCGCTCTTTCCGCTCAGCCAGCGCCGGCGAGCATGCGATCAGCAGCACGGCGAGCACGCTCGCAAAGGTTGCGTATCCGCTCGTTTGTTCAATTTGTTTTTTCATGATGGGTCCTTCTACTCGTGCGCGTCGCGCATCGACTGTTTGGTTGTTTTTCTTTTCACGGACCTGGTTTGATTCAGGCCTCACTCCCTTCCATAAGCATCGGCGGCGAGAGGTTACAGAGTGTCTAAAGGAAGATACTGAACGACTGTGAGTCACTGAGCGCTCTTCGTGCGAAGATGGTACCTCCCTTGATCGGGGAACGATTGAAGGACGAGGAGGAACTAACTTTCCGGGGTAATCACTTCTGCTTAACGCTATCTTTGAGGCGCAGCCAATCGGGCATCTCTGCAGCGAGCACTGGCTGGTACTGGGCCACATAGATTTTCGGTATCATCCACTTCCAGTGCTCTACGTGTCCGTCGGCAAAGGAAAGATTGGCCCCCTGATTGTGGCGGTTGGCAGGCATGTCCCACCAGTTTGGTTGTGACCACCAGGGAGTTGCATTGCAACCCGGGTAAAAACTATCTGTAGGCATGCCGAACTCTGAGTCTACAAGGGTGTATTCGTTCTCATCAATGAAAACCAGGCACTTGTCGCAGTTGGGGGCTTTGATTTGAGTGAGTTTTGTGAACATTGCCACATTAGTGGAGATGACTGGATCGAAGTCTGGATACCCGTTGACCGACAAGCTCATGTCGTAACTTCGAGCCCGAAGCGGTCCCGGGAATCCGCCACTGGGATCTCCCAGGCCAGTATCGTTGGTAAGTGTGGATCGATCAGAGGGGCAATGATAGATGCCGAGGGATCGGTTGTAGGGAAACAACATCCCATTTTGCACGTTAGACGTGTTTGGAAGGGCTAGGCACCATGAGGCACCTGGAATAAGGGTGCCCAGGTATGCCACGGAGTTGTTCGGCACCAGCACGTCGTTGTTGTCATTGACGTAAAGGTGCCAGCAAACTCCTAGTTGTCTTAGATTGCTGAGGCACTGCGTTGTTGAAGCCTCGCTCTTCGCCCGCGCGAGCGAAGGCAGTAACATCGCCGCCAGGATCGCGATAATGGCAATGACCACCAGCAGTTCGATCAACGTAAATCCGGACTTCTTCGCGCCAGGTTTGTTCATAATAAAGATGGTTTCATTTGGTTTATACACTGCGATCCTCAACTCGTTGCAAATTTAGCCGCTCTAGTTTGTTTTCGGCGCGATGCATTCGTGGTATCACTTTCCGCTGCGAGGTATTGCTGCCACTGACGCATCCACGACCTTGATGTGGTAGGTCATGTCGATCTTATCGTTCAGATCGAGGCCGTCTTGCGCTTTTGTGAATCGGAATGCGGCACCATAATGGAGCGTGTGCTCGCCGGGAGCCATGGGCGATAGAAACACGAAATAGCCGTCGCCGGTTGACGTGCCCCTGCCGCCGGCCTGACCCAAAATCCACGGAGCAGGGGCTGTGATGCTTACTTGCGGGCTCTGGATGCGATAGGGAGCCATATTTGAGAGGGCGATGCCGTCGAGTTCGCAAAATGGGTCCACGATATGGTCCGCCCAGTACTGCGCGACCGCCGACTGATCATCCGTCGTCGCACCATAGTAGGGCGGCTCTTCGAGGCTGGAGCTTTCGACGCAGAACAGGGGGAAGAACAACGATTTGCCCTCAGGGATGAGACAGCTGCGCTTAGCGGTGCCAAAAGGCGCGGCGAGGAACCAGACGTCTGACATTTGGGCTTCGGAAACGTCAAAACGAGGAGTGTCGATCCAGGGATGTACCGCTCCCGCAGAGTTAGTCATCGGCATCTGTAGAAACCGTTGCCACCACTCGGCTGCCCATTGGGTATAGGTCTTGCCGTTCAGCCGGGGATCGCCCGGCGGCACCAAACCCGGAAGCTTCTCCACAGAACCGGTCGCGACATAGCTATGCTCCTTGGGATGGACGGTTCGCAATATCTGCGTGTCGCGAAAGAACTTCACCATGGTTCGCATTTGTTCTTCGGCCGCAACCGCTTGCCGGCGCGCGGTCCGTTCTTCGAGCCAACACCAGGTTGAAAGCCCCAATCCCAGGATCATCGCGCCCGCGACGGCACAGCCCGCGGCGAAAGTCAGTTTGTTCCTGCGGACGAACTTCTGAATCTTGTAGACGGGACTCGGCGGGCGGGCTACCACCGGTTCATCGCTCAGGAACCGCTCGATCTCTCTCGCCAGCCCATTGGCCGTCTCATAGCGCCGCTTTCGGTCCTTCTCGAGGCACTTCATCACAATCCAATCGAGGTCTCCGCGCACTAACCCGGCCAATTTGAGCGGCTCGATTTGTCGTTGGCGCGCCATAGTGGTCTGTTCGACGGCCTCCAGGGTGCTGAGCCGGGTGGAAGGCCGAGGCGGATCCTCCTCCTGGATGATGCGTCGAATCTCATCCAGGCCGGCCTGGATGAGGCGCTTGGAGTCAAAGGGTGTTTTACCCGTCAACAATTCATAGAGCAGCACGCCCAGGCTGTAGATGTCGCTGCGGGTGTCGATGTCCAGACCGCTCAGTTTGGCCTGTTCGGGGCTCATGTAGGCGGGTGTGCCCATGAACTGCTCAAAAGCGGTGAACAGGGTTTTATCGGTCAGCGTTTGGCCGGCGGTGGCTTTGGCGATCCCAAAATCAATTACCTTGGGCACCGGCACTCCGTCGTGGTCGGCCACCAGAATGTTGGAAGGTTTAATGTCGCGGTGGATGATGCCTTTTTGATGGGCATGTTGAACGGCCTGGCAAACCAAAATAAAGAGCTCCAGCCGTTGCGCGGTATCGAGGCGGTTCTCGTCGCAGAAGCGAGTGATGGGAATCCCCCGAACCAGTTCCATGACAAAGAAAGGCTGGCCGGTTTGGGTCGTGCCCCCATCGAGAACCTTGGCGATATTGGAATGGTCCATGAGAGCCAGGGCCTGGCGTTCGGCTTCGAACCGGGCAATGACCTGCCGGCTGTCCATGCCTAGCTTGATCACTTTCAAGGCGACTCGGCGTTTGACCGGTTCCTGCTGTTCAGCCATGTAAACGACGCCGCAACCACCTTCACCGAGTTTCTGCAGGATCTTGTAGCGGCCGACCCTATCCGTAGCCGTGTCGTCGGGAGGCAACGTCAGCCGAATGGTGGGATCGGGCGCAGGTACCGCCTCGGTTCCCAAGCTGGCCCCCAGCAAACACTTGGGGCAAAGCCCATGATGGGCTTCGGCCGCGAGGGCAGCACCGCATTCAGGACAAGTTGGTTGTGCGGGCATAAAGCATTAGATCGTCGTCTCTCTCTTAAGCAACGAAGCCTAAGGGTTACAAACTCTCACGCGCGGAGGTACTCTAAGTCAGCTTAGTGCGGCGAATAGGTTGCGGATCTCGTCGTCCACCGCTTCCGGGCTGCTGACAGTATTGGCGATTTCGAGCCTTAAAATTTCGCGGTATCGCTGGCGGAGGCGGTGCACGGTTACCTTGATGGCACTTTCAGTCATCCCGAGCCTCGAACCAATTTCAGCGTAAGAACCTCCCTTTTCCCCGCTCAGAAAAACTTTTAGCTCGTCAAAGAGCCTTACCTTGCCTGGTGTCGAGAATTCAGAGGCAAGTCGATCCAGAACCTGTTGGAGAAGTATCAGGGCCCAGCGCCGCTCGTAGGCTTTCTCGGGCGACATCTCGTCCGCCGGTTCGACTCGATAACGCAGTTCGCTGTCCTGCTCATCGAGGGAGATTACCTGGTTACCCCCGCCGCGCTTTTGGCGGTTGGCATAGTCCCATTCGTTGGCCATGTAGCGCTTAAGCGCTAACAGCAGAAAGGAACGAAACCGTCCTTTGGTCCGGTCGGCATCCTGGATGTAATTCTTCTCCAGCACCCGGGCAAAAAATCCCTGAACGAGATCCTGGGCGTCTTGCGGGTTGCGGCCCTGGCGCCGGATAAACACATATAGGGGATACCAGTAAGTCTGGCAGAGTTTGGCTAAAGCGGCCTGGGTTTCGGGTGATTCAGCCTCACCCGCTTGCAGCACAACCGTCCAGTGCGTCGTTCCAAACCACCCGTCCTTCTCGGTGGTTGGCAGCGGACCCTGTTCGGCAAGTTCCATGAGTACGCCAACAGAGCGCCAGTTTGAGGTATCCGTTGGAGGAATTGCCTGCCAGCTTCGCACCCAGCCCAATCCAAAGCAAGGTAGAATTGCGAATTCTTATGATTTTGTTCAGTTGCTTTGCTTCCCGGTAACTGGACAGAGTGTGCTGAATCCAGGTATTCGCGCGTGGCTTTCCGCCGGGCGGGACGCCCGGCTCCACGGCAGGCCGGAGGCCCGCCACTACGTTAGGTAGGAGTATCGCGCCGGGTGTTTAACTATGGGCCTCGGAGAGCCACCATGAGCTCCACTCGGGTGGCGCGGCGGGCTGGGAACCAGCACGCCAGCAGCGCAACTAGTGCTAACACAAGAGGCACCGTGACAAATGTCAGAGGGTCGGACGGCAGAACGTCATAAAGAAACCCTTGCAAGACACGGCTTGAGGCGAGCGCTCCGGCCAACCCAATCGCAAGCCCGATGGCCGCCGGCTTTATTCCCTGGCGCAACAGCAGCCGCAGCACATCGCCGCGCTGTGCTCCAAGGGCCATGCGAATTCCAATTTCGATCGAGCGCTGCGCAATGGAAAAGGCCAGCATGCCGTAGACGCCGATAGCGGAGAGAAGCAGCGCAACACCTGCGAAGGCGCAAACAAGCGAGGTGCGAAAGCGCTGGTCGCCGATGGATG